>Ga0114129_10015325_pt1 | contig 10907 bp, 5 predicted proteins | sample RhiMetdeltSRZDD1_FD_80071 | JGI IMG/M metagenome (GOLD analysis project Ga0114129, IMG submission 80071) | Populus rhizosphere microbial communities from Tennessee, USA - Rhizosphere MetaG P. deltoides SRZDD1 (version 2) (version 2) | ecosystem: Host-associated > Plants > Roots > Rhizosphere >... | reverse complement strand
CACAAGGCGTACGGCGTCTTCATCGCGCCCGGCATGGGCCTGCGGCAGAACGACGCGAAGGGCACTGCCGTCGACGATCAGGCCGAAGGCCAGTACTGGGTGATCAACGGGCACCACTACAACTCCGGCTGCTGCTTCGATTACGGCAACGCTGAAACCGACAGCCGCGACGACGGCAACGGCACGATGGAAACGACGTACTACGGGAATGCGACGGCGTGGTACCACGGCAACCCGCCCGGCCCGTGGATCATGACCGACCAGGAAAACAACCTTGTTGGCTGCGTCACGACCGACGGATCGAAGTTGTGCCGGGACCTGCCGAACATCACCTGGCGATTCGTGACCGCCATGGCCAAGGGCGAACCGCATCACTGGACCTCGATGGGCGGCGACGCGCAGCGCGGCCGGCTGTCGGTGATGTTCGACGGGCCGCGCGTCGATCACACGTACGATCCGATGCGCAAGCAGGGCGCGATCCTCCTGGGGAACGGCGGCGACAACAGCGTCGGGTCGCAGGGGACGTTCTACGAAGGTGCGATGACGGCTGCCGGGACGTTCCCGAGCGATGCCACCGACCAATTGGTGCAGGCGAACGTTGTCGCCGCCCGATACGACGTGGCGCGAATGCAACTCGCGCCCGCCGCGGCAGCAACGGCGCCGCCTGGACTGCAGACGTTTTCATCGGGATTGCCGCAGCAAACGACGCTGACGTTCAGGAACACGACCGGCGCGCCGGTGACCGGCGTTACGCTGAGCCTGGTCGTGCCGAGACAATGGAGCGCCACCGTTGCCCGATCAACGCAGACCTCACTGACGATCCCCGACGCGGTCGCCCCGGGTGCGAGCGTGAGCGCGACGTTCACGGTCACGCCGGGATCCGCGCCGTTCAACGGCGATCTGGTCGGCCGCGTGTCCTGGAAGGATCCGGCAACGGGCAGAACCGCAAGCGAGACGACGACGGAGAAGGTGCGGAACGGCAGCCCGGTGACGATCAACGAGTTCCGCGTCAATGCGGGCTTAACGGACAACACGACCGACTCGTTCATCGAGCTGTACAACGGCGGCACGAGCGCTGTGGACATCTCCAACTGGACCCTGACGCAGCATCAAACGCAGCAGGCGATCTTTTCGGCGGTGACGATCCCCGCCGGCACGACGCTCACGCCGCGTGGTTTCTATCTGCTCGCCCTATCCAATTCCGGGCTGGCGGTGCCATCGCGAGCCGGTGATACGACGATTCACGTTCGCAGCACGATGGGCATGTCGGTCGGCGACACGATCGGCATCGATACCGGCGCCGGCGCGGAGAGCCGCAAGATCGTCAGCATCGGTACGCCGGCCGGCAACCCGACCACGCTGTGGCAGCCGGTTCCTGACGGGCCGGTCATCACGATCCCCGCGGGTGCGACGAGCGTGCCGGTCACGAGCACAGCGGGCTTCGCGGCCGGCGAAAAGATGGCGCTCGGCTACGGCGCGACAAATCCAACAGTGGCCAAGGCGATCGAACGCTACGAGGTCGTGACGATGACCGCGATCGGCAAACCGGGCACGCAGGCGTGGCTGGGCGTCGACGCACCGGTTGGCGCGACGAACATCAAGGTGACATCCGTCGCGAGCATCTCACCCGGCGATCGGATCCGGCTCGACATCGACAGCGCCGGTCACGGCATCGAAACGGTTACCGTCGTGAACGTCGGGACCGCATCGAGCCGCACCGCGCTCACCGCCGACGCAAGCGCCGGTGCGACCAGCGTGCGCGTCCGCAGTGCCAACGGATTCGTCGTCGGCGAGAAGCTGACGATAGGAACTCCGGCGAACCGGGAAACGGTGACGATCGGTGCCGTCGGTGTCGGGAGTCCGGCCGGCGCGAACGTCGACGTGACACCTGCGCTCGCCAAGGCGCATCTCGGTCGCGAAGATGTCGTGGCGCATGGCACCGGGCTCGATCTCGCGGCTCCGCTCAAGTTCCATCACGCCGCCAACATGCCCTTCAGCGTCCGCGGCACCGGAATCAGCTTCACGCCCGAGACGGCGCAGGCGCATTCGAGCAACGAGCCCGTCCTGCCGATCGGCACCGGCATCACGCTCGACCGGCCGCTGACCAAGGCCCACGCCATCGATGCGGCGGTGCGCGATGCGGCCGTGACGACGGCGGGCTATCAGGGATCGCCGGCGCCGAATCAATGGTTCGGCGGACCAGCGCTGTCGCCCGTGGCCGGCGTCATGGTGCTGCGCGATGCGCTGGGTCTGGTCGTCGACAGTCTCAACTACGGCGGCCTCGTCGATCCGTGGGCAGCGGAGGGTTATCACGGAGCATCGGGCGCAGGCGAGAGCGGGTGCCGCGTGCCGACGCCGTCGGGCGGGCGCGGCGGCGGCGGGTTCGGCGCGGCCGGCGCTCCGCCGGTCAGAACGGCGCATCGGAGTGCGGGCCGCTTCCCGGACGGCGCGGATACCGACAGCAACTGCCGCGACTTCCTGGCGCAGGCCGCTACGACAACCAGCGCCGCGGCGTCCGCCGGCGCGACGAACATCAAGGTCGCAGGCGTCGCCGACTTCAACGCGGGGCAGACGCTGGTGATCGACAGCGGCGCGGATCGCGAGACGGCCGTGATCACGAGCGTCGGCACGGCCGGCGCCACGACGGCGGGCGCCGCGATCGATGCCGGGGCGAGGGTGTTTTCCGTCGCCAGCCTGGCAGGCTTCAACGTCGGTCAGACGATCACGATCGAGGCGGGCGCGAACCAGGAAACGGCCGTCATCGCCGCGATTGCCGGCGGCGCCGGCGGGGCGAGGATCACCGTCTCCGCGCCGCTCGCGCGCGCGCATGCGGCGGGCGCCGCGATTGCCGGCAGCGGCATCACGCTCGCGACTGGGTTGACACGGGCGCACGCCGTCGGGACCCAGGTTGCTACCGAGCTGCCGACGCCCGGACAGCCGAACGCATATTCGAGGAGGCGATGACCGCTCACCATTCCATGCAACCCCCGCAGCCGGAACAGGAGCCGCCGCTCGAGCGCGTGCTCGGATCGGCGGCCGTGATCGACGCATCGCGCATCGAGGGCGAGGGGCCTGCGGGCCGGCTGCCGCTGACGCCCGACATGCTGCGCGATCAGCCGAGCGGCACCATCTTCGGTCTCACGCAGAACGCGGGAATGGGTTGGCATCCGGAGGCGCTCGGTGGGGCGCAGTACGTGATCGTCAGCACGATGGGGGGCCTGCGCTCCGAACACGGCGAACCGATCGCGCTCGGCTATCACACCGGTCACTGGGAAATCGGACTGCTCGTGCGGGGCGCTGCCGAAGCGCTGCGCGCAGCGGGAGCGATTCCGTTTGCCGTCTACTGCAGCGACCCGTGTGACGGCCGGACGCAGGGCACGACGGGCATGTTCGACAGTCTGGCGTACCGCAACGACGCCGCCATCGTCATGCGGCGGCTGATTCGATCGCTGCCGACGGCCGCCGGCGTGCTGGGCATCGCCACGTGCGATAAGGGACTTCCAGCGACGATGCTGGCGCTGGCGGGGACCAAAGATCTGCCTGGCGTGATCGTACCGGGTGGCGTGACGCTGCCGGCGCGCGGCGCGGAAGACGCCGGTCAAGTGCAGAGCCTCGGCGCGCGGTTCACCCACGATCTGATCAGCCTCGACTACGCCGCCACGATGGGGTGTCGCGCGTGCGGATCGCCAGGCGGCGGCTGCCAGTTTCTCGGAACCGCGGCCACCTCGCAGGTCGTCGCCGAAGCGCTCGGTCTGGCGCTGCCGCACAGTGCGCTGGCGCCATCGGGCGAGCCGGTGTGGCTGGAGCTGGCGAGCCGTTCCGCCGCGGCGTTGCAACGGCTCCACGCGCGCTCGATCAGCGTCGGGCAGATCGTGACCAGCGCGGCAATCGAGAACGCGATGCTGGTGCACGCTGCGTTTGGCGGCTCGACGAATCTTCTGCTGCACATCCCGGCCATCGCGGCGGCCGCAGGCCTGAGGCCGCCGACGGTTGACGACTGGACCCGCGTCAACCGCGCGACGCCGCGCCTCGTCGATGCGCTGCCGAACGGGCCGAAAGGGCACCCGACCGTGCAGGTGTTCATGGCCGGCGGCGTGCCGGAGGTGATGCTGCACCTGCGGCGCATGGGGCTGTTGAACGGCGGGGTGACGACGGCCACCGGCGAAACGCTGGACGCGACGCTCGATTGGTGGGAGTCGAGCGATCGGCGTCGCGCCGCTCGCGCACGGCTTGCTTCGGCGTCGGCGATCGATCCGGACCAGGTCATCATGGCGCCGGATGCGGCGCGCCGCGCGGGACTGACGAGCACCGTCGTGTTTCCGATCGGCAACCTGGCGCCGCAAGGATCGGTGATCAAAGCGACGGCGATCGATCCATCCGTCGTCGGCACCGACCGCGTGTACCGGCACCGCGGCCCCGCGCGGGTGTTCACCGACGAGCGCGACGCCATTGCCGCCGTGAAGGGGACCACGGACCAGCCGATTCGCGAAGGGGACGTCATTGTTCTCATCGGCGCCGGGCCGTCCGGCACAGGGATGCAGGAAACCGCGCAGATCACGACCTCGCTGCGGTATCTGCCGTGGGGCAAGCGTGTCGCGCTCATGACCGATGGCCGATTCTCCGGCTTCTCCACCGGCGCCTGCATCGGGCATATCGGTCCGGAGGCGCTCGACGACGGCCCCATCGGCCGGGTGCGCGATGACGATCTGATCGAGATCGTGATCGATCTCGAGGCGTTGACCGGCAGCGTCAATCTGGTGGGCACGATGGGGAAGACGTTCGACGCAAACGCGGGCGAGGCGCTGCTGCGCTCGCGGCAGCCGCATCCGGGGCTCGCGCCTCATGCGAAGCTGCCTGCCGACAGCCGCCTCTGGGCCGCTCTGCAGCGGGTGAGCGGCGGCACCTGGGGCGGGTGCGTGTACGAGGTCGATCGGATTGTCGCCGCGCTCGATGCCGGCGTTGCGGCAACGCGGAGGGGCGACACAGGCCGACAACGCTCACGACGGGATTGAGGGCGAGTACTCGCGCTCGCGGTACTCGAACCAGTCGAAATCCGCCGGCTTTGCCGTGCCGGCGAGATCCTGACACGCGATGCCGACGAACGCGCCGGTGAAGTTGGGCAGCCCCGGTGCGCTCGCTTCGTCAGACAGGATGCTGGCGTCGAACACCTGCGGCAGCCATTGCCAGGCGTCGGACCCGATCCGCCACGCAAACAGGAGCCGCTCCCAATCGACTTCGACACGCAATTCGATCGGCGTGCCGGCCGCGATCGGGATGGGCGGGGTGAACGTGTCCGCCATGACCTGGTCGGGGAGTGCGGACATCACGCGCAGGTGCTTGCCGGTCGTGTCACGCGACACGTACAAATAGTGAAACTTCGCGCTGTTGTAGTAGCAGACCAGACCCGCCGTCTGCTGGAAATGATCCGGCTCGAATTCCATCATTGTCGACCCGCTGAAGCAGTGCGCCTGCTGCCGGCGCGCGACGAGTGATTGCGTGAAGAGACTGCCGATCGTCTCGCGGCCGAAGAGCCGCAGATGCCCCTTTCTCGCGCGCAGGCTGAACAGGCGGTCGGCGTCGGGTGTCCGAAGCCACTGAAAATCAATCGGCAGCGTCCCGTCATCGAAGTTCTCGCGCGCTGGCACCGTCGGAGTGGCGCTGACCGCCGCCCCGGCCGGAGCAGGAACATCGATATGAGGAATGCCTTGACCGTCACGCGTGCGCAGCCACGCGTCCGGTCCCCACACCATCGGCTGGATGGCCGTCTCACGTCCGAGTGTGCAGCGACCGCGGTTTGGCAGCGGCCGGCCGCACACATACACCATGTAGGTCTCGCCGGCCGGCGTGTCGACGAGATCCGCATGGCCGGCCCGCTGGAGCGGTGCGTCCGGGCGATGACGCGCCGTGAGGATGTGCACGTCGGGATGCAACTCGTAGGGTCCGCCGAGCGCGCGCGACCGCGCCATCGTGACGGCGTGACCCCAGCCGGTGCCGCCCTCGGCGGTCAGCAGGTAGTACCAGCCGTCGCGCTTGTACAGGTGCGGCGCCTCGGTGAAGCCGATCGGCGTCCCCGCGAAGATCTCGCGGCGGTCGCCGACGAGACAGCGCTCGCGCGGCGAGTACTGCTGCAGCACGATCCCGGCAAACCGGTTCTGGCCGGGCCGGTGATCCCACAGCATGTTGACCAGATACTTCCGGCCATCGTCATCGTGAAACAACGAGGGGTCGAAGCCGCTGCTATTCAGGTAGATCGGCTCCGACCAGTCGCCGTCGATGCTCGCGCTCGTGACGAGATAGTTATGGAAGTCGCGCAGCGACGCGCCCGGCGCGCCCGCCGCCGACGATCGGCCGTAACGCTTGACGTCGGTGTAGATCAGATAGAACAACCCGTCGTCATGGGTGAGGCACGGCGCCCAGATGCCGCACGAATCGGGGTTGCCGCGCATGTCGAGCTGACTCGCGCGCCTCAAGGGACGTGTCAGCAGCTGCCAGTGCAGGAGGTCGCGCGAGTGATGGATCTGCACGCCCGGGTACCACTCGAACGTCGACGTCGCGATGTAGTAGTCGCCGCCGACGCGGACGATCGACGGGTCGGGGTTGAAACCGCGGAGAATCGGGTTGCGAATGAGCATTGTCGGCCCGCCGTCAGGCGGCGGCTGGCGTGACCTCGTGCCGCCCTTCGCGTACGACGCTCCAGAGAACGACCGCGCCGAGCAGATCGAGGGCCGCAAGGCCGATGAAGAAGGGCGTGTAGCCGATCCGCGAGACGAGCGCGCCCATCAGCAGCGAGAAGATGAGCACGCCGGCGTTGCCGCACGTGCCCGCCATGCCGGCCACGGTCGCGACTTCGCTGCGCTTGAACAGATCGGAGGCCATCGTGATGACGGTCACCGACAGCGTCTGGTGCGCGAAGCCGGCGAGGCTCAGCAGCGCGACCGCCGTATAGGGATCCTGCACGGTGCCGACGAAGGCGACGCCAAGCATCATCAGCGCACCCACCGTAAACGCGCTGCGGCGCGCATCGAGCAGACGCATGCCGGCGTACTTCTGCAGCGTGAGACTGATGGTGCCGCCGAACATGCAGCCGAGATCGGCCGCCAGGAACGGCAGCCACGCGAACATGGCAATCTGCTTCAGATCGAACCCGCGCACGGTTGTCAGGTACAGCGGCAGCCAGAAGGTCAGCGTCCCCCACGTCGGGTCGGCGAGGAACCGCGGGACGGCAATGCCCCAGAAATTGCGCCGGCGGACCAGCGCCAAGAGCGACGGCCGTCCCTCGCCGGCGAGGTGCGCCTCCTGACCCGTCACGATGTAGTCTCGTTCGGCCGGCGACAGTGCCGGATGCGTCGCCGGCGGGTGGTAGGCGATCAGCCACAGCGCGACCCAGGCGAGGCCGATGGCGCCCGTGAGCACGAACGCGAACTGCCAGCTGTGCGTCAGGATGGCCCAGGCGACGAGCGGCGCGGCGAGCATCGACCCGAGCGACGCACCCATGTTGAAGAACCCGCCGGCGAGGCCGCGTTCCGTGGCCGGAAACCACTCCGAGGTCGCTTTCATGCCGGCGGGGTTGGCCGACCCTTCGGCGAACCCGAGAAGCGCACGCAGCCCGAACAGCGTCGGCCAGTTCGCGGCCAGACCGTGTGCCATGCAGATGAACGACCAGGCGGTCGCGAAGATCGCGAATCCGAGCTTGAGGCCGATCGTGTCCATGACGTAACCGCAGATCGGTTGCAGCATGATCGCGATCTGGAAGCCGCTGAGGATCCATGAGTACTGCTGCGTCGTGATCCCCAGGTCCTTCAGCACGTTCGGGGCGGCGACGGCGAGCGTGCTGCGCGTGAGATAGTTGATGGTCGAGCCGACCATCAGCAGGCCCATGATCCACCAGCGAACGCCGCGCAGCTTCGTCATGACGGCCCGGCGGCGCTCATCGGGTTGCTGCGAGATCGATCGTCAGTCCGATGATTGGCCGGGCGTCGGCGTCGAGGAATCGCGCGCAGAAGTCGGTGGCGCCGCCGGCGTTGATGATGGCCGCGCGGATGACGTTCATGCCCTTGTTCAACGTCACGCGCTTCGACACGCCGTCGTCGATCACCGTCTGACGATCGTTGAACAGGCTGATGACCTCCGCGCCGTTCAGCCACCACACGGACGCGGCGTTCGAGCCGATCGCCAGACGGATGTCCCGCATGTCCTGCGGCGCACGGACAACGGTGACGACCCAGAAGAGTACGTTGGATGTCGGCTTCTTCAGGCCGGCCGCGAAGTGAAACAGATTCACGTTGTACTTGGTCGTGTCGACGGTGTGCCACTCCAGCGGCTTGCCGTCGACCGTCACCATGTCGCCATTCTGCGGGAGGGCGGTGAGCTGGCCGGGAAAGTAGTCGCGCGACACGGTCGTGCGAACGGCGCTGTCGGTGAGCTGGCCCGGCACCGCAATGGGTTCGAGGATGAGCCAGCGTTGCAGGAAGCCGTTGGCGCCGGCCGGCCTGGTCGCGGTCGCCGGGCGGATGATCGTCGGCACGACCGGAACACCTTGCGCGGCGATTCCGCCCGTGAGCGCGGTGCAAACGGCCATCGCGCACGCGATGCGCGTGCGATCACTCGTCACGGCGTCCTCAGCAGCCAGCGCTGGCGGTCCGTGTTTGCGTCGACGCGTTCGAGTGTCGGTGAACTGCCGCCGATCGCCGACAGCGCCATCGGCGCGTTCCCACCTCTCACCGCTTTCGGCATCAGACGGTACGTGGCGTCGGCGAGCTGATCGATCCGCCAGAGTTGTTCGGAATCGCCGGTGAATGCTGGCAGTACCGTCAACTCGCCGTCAGCCGTAGCGGTGAGGGTGCGCTCGGTGCCCGCGACCGAAATTCTGAAGTACGGCGATCCCGGATAGCCGCCCGCATTCGTCACCACCGTGACGGACCACTTCTGCTGCGCCTGCAGCAGATAAGGCGAGAGGCGCGCGTCGGCCGCGCCGCCCGGCCAGTTCGCGGCGACCTGCGCCGCCTCCTGCGCGGGGACGGGCGCTGGCGGGGGCGCCTCGCCGCGACCGGCGCCCGCATTGCCGCCGCGGCCACCGCCGCCGCGCGCGCCGCCGCGACGACCGCCGACCGGCACGCCTTCGACCGCGAGTTCGAGTGCCGTGCCTGTGCGCACCGACTCGATCCGGTAAGTACCGGCGGCGACGTTATCGCCGGCGACCGGCCAGCCGTCGCGCCACAGCAGCGGCCGGATGTCGAGGACGCTGATGCCGCCGCGATCCAGATCGGCCTCGAAGTGACAGGAGAACTTCTGGACACCGTCGCCGAGATCGAGCAAGCCGAAGTGGCCGGGACCGATCACGCGCGCCGATGAGCCGAGGAAGAGCGAGCCGCCGCCCTGCAGCATGTCGACATCCGAGCGATCGAGGTACGGGCCGGTGACCTTGCGAGCGCGGCCCACTCGGAGGCTGTAGCTGGACGCGGCGCCGGCGCAGCACGATCCGTGCGTGACCAGCAGGTAGTACCAGCCGTCTCGAAAGATGACGATCGACGCCTCCGAGTTGATCGCGACGTTGACCGGCGTCCGTTGCGGATAGAGACGCTTGCCGGTCCTGGGATCGAGCTCGACGAGCCGGATGTAGCCGAAGTACGACCCGTAGGTCAGCCACAGCGATCCGTTGGTCGGATCGCGGAAGATGCCCGGATCGATCGCGTTGCTGTCCTCCACGCCATCGGACCAGACCACCGGGCCGGCGTCGGTCCATCCGTACTCCGGTGACTGCGGATCGAGCGTCTTGCCGACCAGCAGGCCGATCGCCGACTTCGGCTGAGTGCCCGGCGCCGAGTAATAGAGGAAGTACTTGTCGCCGACCTTCATCACGTCCGGCGCCCAGGTGTTGTTGCCGCCGCGCGCGAGGACCTCCACTCCCGGTTTTCCACCCGGCATCGACTGCATGACCGTTCCCGCTCGCCGCCACGTCCACCCATCGTCGGACACCGACATCGGCAGGCCGGCGCCGGTGACATAGACGTAGAACCGCGACCCGTCGCGAACGATCGTCGATGGATCGTGGAGGCCGAGGTCGCCGTCGAGCGCCCAGGCGCGGGCGACGAGCAGCAGCACGGCCGCGAAGGCGAGGCGTGTCTTCATGGCCGCGCGTCCGTCCATGTACAGAGGCTCCTCCGAGCGGCGAATTATAGTCTCGAACCGTTGCATAATACGCACCCGCGTGTGAATTAGAAGAAATGTCGATCGAGTCAGCGACGTTGTGCCGCTTTACGGCGGCGCCGCACGGCGATGTGCGCATCGGGTTGGTGGAAGCGGGATCGGTCCGCGACCTGACGGCAGCCGGCGTCGGTCGGCTCGACGACTTGCTCGAGCGCGCCGATGTCGGCGAGCGGCTGGCGCGCGCGCGGCAGGAAGCGCTCGCCGAGTGGCCGCTCGACGAGGTGCGGCTGCTGACACCGGTGGAATCCCAGGAGATCTGGGCGGCGGGCGTGACCTATCTGCGCAGCAAGCAGGCGCGGATCGAGGAATCGGACTTCAGCGCGCGCGCCTACGACCACGTCTACGAAGCCGCCCGTCCGGAAATCTTCTTCAAGTCGGTTCCGGAGAAAGTCGTCTCGCCCGGCGAGCCGGTCGGCATCCGGCGCGATGCGCGCTGGAACGTGCCTGAGCCCGAGCTGACGCTCGTCATCAACTCGTCGGGATCGCTCGTCGAGTTCACGATCGGCAACTACATGAGCTCGCGCGACATCGAGGGCGAGAACCCCCTGTACCTGCCGCAGGCGAAGATTTACACGCGCTCCTGCGCGATCGGACCGTGGGTCGTTGTCGGCGCGCGCCACGAGGACGTGCAGCAGTGGACGATCGAGCTGGAGATTCGGCGTGCCGGCGCCGTTGTGGTTGCTGGCGAGACGTGCGTCGAT
>Ga0114129_10015320_pt1 | contig 10909 bp, 5 predicted proteins | sample RhiMetdeltSRZDD1_FD_80071 | JGI IMG/M metagenome (GOLD analysis project Ga0114129, IMG submission 80071) | Populus rhizosphere microbial communities from Tennessee, USA - Rhizosphere MetaG P. deltoides SRZDD1 (version 2) (version 2) | ecosystem: Host-associated > Plants > Roots > Rhizosphere >... | reverse complement strand
GCACCAGCCCGGCGATGCCCAGCCCGGTGGCCAGGATCCGCCGCTCCCCCCAGCGGTCCGCGGCGGCGCCCCAGGCGACCAGGGTCAGCAGGAGTCCCGCCGTCGGGCAGGCGACGATCACGCTGGCCTGGGCGAGCGACAGGCCGCTCGCCCGCAGGGCCGGTATCAGGTAGGCCAGGCCGTACTGGAAGGCGCAGCCGGCGGTCACAGCGACGGTGCCGGCCGCCAGGACCAGCCAGCGCCGCGTGCCGCGCCCGCCCGTGTGGCCGCCGTCAGCGTATCCGCTCACATCCTGATCGTATCTGTCCGCATAATGAGACAGCGGGCAACTTTGCCACCCGCACGGCTCCTCGCCGCATGACAGAACCATTCCAAATCAGGGCAATTCCGGCGCGGGTCCCTCCGGCGACCGTGAGGCGCGTCGTGATCATGGCATTGCTATTGCTAGAACGAGACCAAACCCATGATCACGAAGCCGAGACCGCCCACACGGAGCGCAGCGGGCAGACTCCCGGGTACTGGGTACCTTGAACGCATGGCACGTCCCAGACTCACCGAGTCAGCCCGCGTCTCCATCGCGCTCAAGGTCTCGCAGGTTGACGCCGCGCGGATCGACGAGGTGCTGACGCGGCCCGAGTTCGCCGGGTGGACCCGTGCGGAGTGGTGCCGGGAGATCATCCGGACGGCGCTGCGGTACTACGTGGGAGACGCCCCCGCGCCCGATCCTGGCCAGGCCCGAGTCCCCGCGCGGCCTGCCGTCGCCCAGGGCGTGCCACCCGAGCCCGCGCCTGCTGGTGCACCCCCGGGCCCCGCAGAGAGCCCGCCCAGCCGCGCGGGCGAACCCGGTGCCGGCGGAGCTGGCGCAGCCACGCCAATGCCGCCGGCCGCCGGCGAGGTGAGGCCCCCAGCTGCCGACGAGGCCGTACCGCCAGCCACCGGCGAGGCCGTACCGCCAGCCGCCGGTGAGGCGAGGCCGTCAGCCGCCGGTGAGCCCCGTCCTGGCAGCTGGGAAGCACCGGCGCGGCCGGCTGAGACCGAGTGCACGCACCCGGCCGAGGCACGGGACTGGCAGACCGGCGCCTGCGCCGCATGCGGGGCGATCCTCTGGGACTGAGCGAGGGCCCTGGGGCGGAGCGAGCGTCATCCGCCACCATGCTGCGCCCGGGTTCGCCATGCCTGGCGCCGTCCGGACCAGGGGCGGGAACTTACAGCAGGGACGGGAACCTACCGGATGGCTTCAGGTGCGGTCACCGGCCGTGGCACCGGTCGCGCCCGTGCCCGGCTCCGCCGGGCCGGTGGCTGGTCCCGCCGGGCCGGCGCCGACCTTGGTGCTCCCACCCGGCGCCGCCTGCGCCGAACCGGTGCCGCCGGCGGTCGGCCCCTGCCCGTCCGGCCTGGCCGGCGCCGGCCTGCGCCGTTGCGAGCGCCAGAACCACACGATGCCGACGATGGTGAGGATAGTCGCGACGTACGTGTTGAGCCGCAGGCCGAGGAAGTGCTCGGACGGGTCGACCCGCAGTGCCTCCTCGAAGATCCGGAACGCCGAGTACCCGGTGACGTACAGCGCGAACAGGCCGGGCGGCTTGATCGAGCGATGGTGGCCCAGCCACACCAGGAAGGCCGCGAGCGCGAGGTTGAAGATCAGCTCGTAAAGGAACGTCGGGTGGAACGTGCTGAAGCCGGTATACCCGGCCGGCCGGTAGGCGACCGGGATCTCCAGCCCCCAGGGCAGCGTGGTGGGGCCGCCGAACAGTTCCTTGTTGAAGTAGTTGCCGATCCGGCCGACCGCCTGCGCCACCAGCAGAGCCGGGGCGACGGCGTCCATGAACAAGGTCACGCTGGCGCCGTGCCTGCGCACGCGCCACGCCCCGACCACGGTGGCCAGCGCGATGCCCCCCCAGATACCCAGGCCACCGTCCCAGACGGCGAACACTCCGTACCAGTGGTGCGGGATGTACTGCGGCGTGGTCAGGTCGAAATAGATGCGGCCACCGACGATCCCCGCCGGGACCGCCCAGAGCGCGACGTCGCCGACCAGCCCGGGGTCGCCGCCAACCGCCTTCCACCGCCGCTGCGTGATCAGGATCGCCAGCGTGATCCCGACCACGTACATCAGCCCGTAGACGTGGATGAACGCCGGCCCGATGTGAAAGCCGCTCGTGGGCGGGCTGGGGATGTACAGGGGCATGAACCGAGCGTAGCCCGGCCAGCTGGATGAAGCTGCCCGGGCCCGCAGGTTGTCCGGCGGCCACGCCATGTAACGCCATGCCAGCCGTACAACGCCGCAGGCGCCGGGCCGAACGCCGCGGTAGCGGTGTCCCGGCGCCGAGGACCCGCCTCCCGCACTGCTGCCTGGCGCGCCTCCGGCACGACCAAGCGCAGCGCCGGCGAGGGAGGCCATGACCTGAGCTCCGTGGAATCATGGGCCGGTGGAGGATTACGCCGAACTCAACCGCGCGAGCTGGGACGAGCGGGCCGGGCCGCACGCGGGCTCGCCCGACTACGCGGTACAACGATTCGCGAGCGACCCCGCCTTCCTCAGCGAGGTGGTGCGGTTCGACCGGCCGCTGCTCGGCGACATCAGCGGCCTGCGCGGTGTCCACCTGCAATGCCATATCGGCACCGACACCGTCTCGCTGGCCCGTCTCGGCGCCGACATGACCGGGCTGGACTTCTCCCCCGCCTCGCTGGCGCAGGCGCGCAAGATCGCCGGCCTGGCCGGTGCCGACGTCCGGTTCGTCGAGGCCGAGGTGTACAGCGCGATCACCGTCCTGGGCCGGGAATCCTTCGACCTGGTCTACACCGGGATCGGCGCGCTGTGCTGGCTGCCCGACATCGCCCGCTGGGCGGGCGTCGTGGCAGGCCTGCTGCGGGTGGGCGGGCGGCTGTTCATCCGCGAGGGCCACCCCGCGCTGTGGGCGGTCGAGGACGGCAGGGACGACAACCTGCTCGTGCTGGAGTATCCCTACTTCGAGCGGGAGGAGCCCATGGTCTTCGACGAGGGCGGCACTTACGTCGAGACCGACGCCGTCTTCACCCACAACCGGACCCACGAGTGGAACCACGGCCTCGGCGAGATCGTCACGGCCCTGCTGGACAACGGGATGGAGCTGACCGGGCTGGCCGAGCACGACAGCGTCCCCTGGGAGGCGCTGCCTGGGCAGATGGAGCAGCTTGCGGGCGGCGAATGGCGGGTGGCCGACCGGCCCTGGCGGGTCCCCCACAGCTACACCCTGCAGGCCGTCCGGCGACGCTGATCGGGGTTAGCGGGTTACCTGATCCGCCGGCCCATCTCTTTCGTGCTGTAGCCGCCGAGTTCGGTGACCGCCGCCTGGAACCGGTCGGAGTGCAGCAGCGCCCACAGCGGGGCCAGCAGGGGGCTTGCCATGGCGTCCGAAGTCACCACCAGGTCGTAGGGCTCCTGGGTGACCGGCACGAAGCCCAGGCCGAAGGCGCGCGCGGCGGCCATGATCCCCAGTCCGGCGTCGGCACGCCCGGCCGCGACAGCCGCGGCGACCCCCAGGTGCGTGGGCTCCTCGCGGGCGTAGCCGTCCACGGCGCCCGGGCCGATCCCGCGCTGGCCCAGTTCGTGGTCGAGCAGCACGCGCGTGCCGGCGCCGCGCTGCCGGTTGACATAACGCACCCCGGGGCGGGTCAGGTCCTCGATCCCCGTCAGCCCGAGGGGATTGCCGGCCGCGACGATCAGCCCTTGGTCGCGGTGCACGAGCCGGACAACGCAGACGTCGGCGTCGCCGATGATCCGGTCCAGATAGGGCAGCGTGTACTCGCCGGTGGCCGGATCCAGCAGGTGGGACCCGGCGATGTGGCACAGCCCGTCGCGCAGGGCCACCAGCCCGCCGAGGGAACCCACATTGGAGGACGCCAGGGTGATCAGCGGGTCCTCCGCCCGCAGCGCGGAGGCGGCCAGGTCGAGGACGAGGTCATGCGAGCCGATGGCGACGATCGTGCGGAAGATCTCGTCGATGCCGCGCAGCAACTCGACCTCGACCTGCTCACCCGGGTGATGGCCCTCCACGCCGGCCGGGACGACAAGCAGCCCGTCGGCGCGGACCAGGGAGGTCAGCACGCCCGCGCCGCGCGGCAGCGGGGTCGCGACCATCGAGCCGCCCACCATGCCCAGCCGCACCCGCACCCAGTCGTCCATGCCCAGGGGGGAAGCGAGCTTGCGGGCCAGCCGCGCGGTGATGCGCGGGCGCCTGCGCGGGGCGGCGCCCTCCAGCTCGGCGAGCAGGGGCTCGGCGAAGATGTCAAACGTCAGCGCCGCGGACACCGGGTAGCCGGGCGCGCCGAGCACGGGAGTGCGGTCGACGGCGCCGAGAACCACCGGGTGGCCGGGCCGGACGGCGACGCCGTGCACGGCCAGCATCCCGAGATCGGCCACCACCCGGGCCGTGTAGTCGTCGCGGCCCGCGCTCGAGCCGGCCACGATGATGAGCAGGTCACAGCCGGAAACCGCGGCGCCGACCGCGCGTGCGATGCCGGCCGGGTCATCCGGCTCGATCGGCAGGCAGCGCGCCTCGCAGCCGGCCTCACGCGCCTGCGTGGCGAGCATGAGCGAGTTGGTGTCGATGATCTCGGCGGCGCCGGGGTCCGCGCCGATCGGCCGCACCTCGTCCCCGGTCGGCAGGATGGTGACGACCGGGCGGCGCCGGACCAGTAGGCGCGTGGCCCCCGCCGCCGCCGCGGCGGCGACGTCGGTGGCCCGCAGCCGGTGGCCCTCGGGCAGCAGCAGCTCGGCGGTGCTGACGTCCTCGCCGATCGAGCGCACGTGCTGGTAGGGCGGCACGGCTGCGCGCAGCTCGGCGGCGCGGTCGCTGTAGTGGACGTGCTCACGCATCACGACCGCGTCGCGCCCGTCGGGCATCGGGTCCCCGGTGTCGACCACGTCGTAGTCTCCGGGCGGCAGGTAGACCGGCGTGGTCTCGCTCGCGCCGAGGGTATCGGCGGCCCGGACCGCGATCCCGTCCATGCCGGCCGCGTCGAACGGTGGCGAGGAACGGGTGGCCCATACCGGCTCGGCGGTGACCAGGCCCGCCGCGTCCTCCACGCGGACCCGCACCGCCGGCAGCCGGGCGGGGCAGCCCGCCGCGTCGCGTGCGCTGCGCCAGGCGTCCAGGGCGCGCGCGGCGGGAACGTCGCGGATGAACGGGCTGTCTGCCATGACCTTCGCTAACGATACAAGGTGACCTCGACCTCGGCGCCCGCATCGAGCCCGGTCGCCTCCTCGGGCACGATCACATACCCGTCGGCGGCGGTGAGCACGGAAAGCAGCGCGGAGAGCCCGAAGATCGGGGTCGCCGTGCCGTCGTGCACGCGGACCTGGACGACGTCGAGGCGCCCGGTCGCCGATGCCAGGTCCCGCGCGAGCCGCGCGCGCACGACCGGCTCGGCCGGCGGCATGGTGCAGCCGCCGACGAGCCGCACCAGGGGGATCCCGAGCAGCCGGAAGACGACGAGCGCGGACCGGGGGTTGCCCGGCAGCCCGATGACCGGCACGCTGTCGCACTCGGCGAGCAGCGTGGGCTTGCCGGGCCGGATCGCCAGGCCGTGGCACCAGATTCCCGGCTGGCCGAGACGGCGCACGACGCCCGCCGTCTCGTCGCGTGCCCCTACCGACGAGCCGGCCGAGATCACGATCAGGTCGCTGGTCGTGAGCGCTGCGCGCAGGGCCGGCTCCAGCCTGTCCGGATCATCGGGCACGATGCCGCCATGCGCTGGCTCGCCGCCCGCCTCGGCCACCATCGCCGCGAGCGCGACCGCCGAGGCGTCGCGCACCTGGCCGGGCCGCAGCACCGCGGTCTCGGGAGGCACCACCTCGTCGCCCGTGGAAAGGACCGTCACCCGCGGGCGGGCGTGCACCGTGACACTGGTGACACCGGCCGCCGCCAGCATGCCGAGGTCCTGAGCGCGCAGCGGCCGGCCCGGCGGCACCAGCTCGGCTCCGGGGACGGCGTCCTCGTCGGCGCGCACGACGCCGTCGCCGGGGGCGACGGGCCTGACCACCTCGATGGTGCCCGGCATCGCCTCCTGTGTGTACTCGATCATGACCACGGCGTCGGCGCCGGGTGGCAGGACACCGCCGGTGGGCATGCCCGCCACGGTCCCTGGGGCGACCGTCACATCGGGTTCCGCGCCCATCCGAACGGCGCCGGCCACCTGGAGATAGCCGGGCAGCCCTTCGGAGACCCCGTAGGTGTCGGCGGCCCGCACGGCGTAGCCGTCCACGGTCGAGCGGGCGAAGCCGGGCAGCGCGTGCGGTGCCGTGACCGGCGCCGCCGGCACCCGGTGCAGGGCGTCGGCCAGCGGCACCGGCTCGGCAGGTGTGCGCCGGCCGGGGCGGAAGCCAGCCAGCGTCTCGGCGACCGTCCGGGTGGTGAAGAACTCCCGGCCCGTGTGCACGGCCGCGTCAGGATCGGTCGCCATTCCCTTGGCCGTTGTCTGCCAGCTTCGTGACGCTCATCACCGGGCCCAGTGCCACCTGGCCTAGACCGCAGATCGAGGTCCTGCGCATCACGGTCGCAAGCTCGGCTATCCGCTCGCCCACGTCGCCAGGTCCGCCGCCGGCCGCGAGCAGGTCGCTGAGCATCCGGTGGGCCTTGCTGGACCCGACCCGGCAGGGCACGCACTTGCCGCACGACTCGTCGCGGAAGAACCGCAGCACGTTCGTTGCCGCGGCCAGCAGGTCGGTGCCCTCGGCCATGACCACCAGCGCGCCCGACCCGAGCATCGACCCGGCCTCGGCCAGCGTGTGGAAGTCGAGCGGCACGTCGAGCTGGCCGGGCCCGAGGAAGTTCGACGACGCCCCGCCCGGCTGGAACGCGGCCAGCTTCCTGCCGCCGGAGACTCCCCCGGCCAGCTCCAGCAGCTGCCGGGCGGTGGTGCCCATCGGCACGCAGTACACACCGGGGCGCTCGACGTGGCCGGAGACAGCGAAGAACTTCAGGCCGGAGTTCGGCCCGCTACCCTGCGCCTTCCACCAGGACGCGCCGCGGCTGACGATGACGGGGACGTGCGCGAACGTCTCCACCGAGTTCATCAGCGTCGGCTTGCCCCACAGGCCGCACACGCCGGGGAACGGCGGCTTGTTCCGAGGCTCGCCCCGGTGGCCCTCCATGCATTCGAGCAGCGCCGACTCCTCGCCAAGGATGTAGCCGCCCGGTGAGATGAACACCTCGACCGACAGCCGCCGTCCGGTGCCGCCCGCATCGCCGCCCACCAGCCCGGCCGCGCGGAGCGAGTCGATCTCCCGGCGGATCACCTCCGCCTCCGGTGCGTACTCGTGCCGGATGAACACCCAGCCTTCCTCCGCCCCGACCGCGAGCATCCCCAGCAGCATGCCTTCCAGTACCAGGTGCGGCTGCTCGGCCAGGATCTGCCGGTCCTTGAATGTCCCCGGCTCCGACTCGTCGGCGTTGCAGATCACGTACTTCGGCACCGCCTCCTGCGCGGCGACCAGCTCCCACTTCCTGCCTGCGGGGAAGCCGGCGCCGCCCATCCCGCGCAGGCCGGAGTCCTGCAGGGCGGTGATGACCTGGCCGGCCTTCAGCTCCCCCATCAGCACCGACCGCAGCATCGCGTAGTGTGCGGCCTCCGATGGATAGGGGTCGTTCCGCCGCAGGGGGCGGCCGGGCTCGGCGTCCACGTCAGCGGCCGGCAGGGTGCCGTCGCGCGCCGCGGCGATCAGGGCCTCCACGTCGCCCGCGCTGGCCCGGCGCTCGTTGACCCTCACTGCGGGCGCCGCGTCGCACCGGCCCAGGCATGACCTCTCGTCGATCTCGATGTCTGCGTCCTGCCCATGCCGCTGCCGGATCGCGGCGACCTGCTCGTCCGCGCCCCGCAGCCAGCACGTCAGGTCGCGGCAGGTGTGCACCGTGACCCGCTTGGGCGGGGCGGTGTGGAAGTGTGGGTAGAACGAGATCAGCCCCTCGATCACGTACAGCGGCCGGCGGACCTCCCTGGCCAACGCCACGAGTTCTTCGCGGGGCAGCCAGCCGACCCGCTCCTGGATCGCGTGCAGGGCAGGGATCAGGCTGGGGCCGGGAAATCTGCCTGCCCTGGCCTCCACGCCGGGCATGCGCCTTTGGGCGTTGGCCATTACCGGCTGTCCTGACCGCGCGCGGCCGGGGGCACTGCGGGCCCGGCGGCCTCGATGCGGACCGCGCAGAACTTGAACTCGGGGATCTTGCCCGTCGGGTCGATCTCGTCGATCGTCAGCAGGTTCGCGGCGGCCTCGCGGAAGTGGAACGGGATGAAGCAGTTGCCCGGGGCCTCGCGGTGGGACACCCGCGTCGCCAGCACGATCGACCCCCGGCGCGAGGTCACCCGGGCGCTGTCCCCGTCGCCGAGGCCGAGTGCGGCGGCGTCAGCGGGGTTCAGGTAGACCTCGGCCCGCGGCGCGATGGTGTCGAGGGCGTAGGACCGGCGGGTCATCGTGCCGGTGTGCCAGTGCTCGAGCAGCCGCCCGGTGTTGAGCACGAACGGAAACTGCTCGTCGGGCAGTTCCTTGGCGGGCAGCCATTCTGCGGGCACCAGGTGGGCCAGGCCGTCGTCGGTGTTGAACTTCTCGCCGAACATCACCACGATCCCGTCGCTGTGCTCGGGGTCGGGGTTCGGGTACAGCTTGCCGGTCAGCCCGAGATTGTCGTAAGTGAGGTTGGTGTAGCTGGGCATGACGGAGACGATCTCGTCGAAGATCTCCCGCGCGCTGATGTAGTTCCAGCCGAGCCCGACCCGGTTGGCGATGTCCTGCACGACCTCCCAGTCGACCCGGGCCTGCCCCGGCGGGTCGAGAACCTTCCTGCCGAGCTGCACCCGGCGGTCGGTGTTGGTGTAGGTGCCGTCCTTCTCCAGGTAGGACGACGCGGGCAGGATGACGTCGGCGAACTCGGCGGTCTCGGTCAGGAAGATGTCCTGGACGACGAGGAAGTCCAGCGCCGCCAGCGCCTTGCGTACCTTGTTGATGTTGGGGTCGGACAGGAACGGGTTCTCCCCGAGCATGTACATCCCGCGCACGCCGCCCTTGAGCGCTGAGCCGATGATCTCGGTGACGGTGAGCCCGGGCTTGGGGTCCAGGTCCGGCGTGTCCCACGCCCGCTCGAACCTGGCGCGGATTTCCGGGTCGTCGGCCTTCTTGTAATCGGGGTAGAACATGGGGATCAGGCCCATGTCCGAGGCGCCCTGCACGTTGTTCTGGCCGCGCAGGGGATGCAGCCCACTGCCTGGCCGCCCGACGTTCCCGGTGATCGCGCACATCGCGATGAGGCAGCGCGCGTTGTCGGTGCCGGTGGTGTGCTGGGAGATGCCCATGCCCCAGAAAATGACCCCGGCCCCCGCCTCGCCCCAGGCCCGCGCCACGCGGCGGATCACGTCGGCGGGTACCCCGGTGATCTGCTCGGCCCGCTCGGGCGGGTAGTTGGCGACCGTCTCGGCGAGCGCGGCGTAGTTCGCCGTCCGCTTCTCGATGAACTCGCGGTCGGTCAGGCCCAGCCTGATCACCTCGTGCATCACGCCGTTGTAGAACGCCACATCGGTGCCCGGCTTGAGCTGGCAGAAGATGTCGGCGTGGTCGGACATCTTGTCGGCCCGCGGGTCGATGTAGATGATCGTGGTGCCGCGGCGGCGTGCCTGCTTGAAGAACGACGACGCGACGGGGTGGTTGGCGGTCGGGTTGCTGCCGGTCACGATGGCGACGTCAGCGTTGATCACGTCCCCGTAGGTGGTGGAGACCGCGCCGGAGCCGATGCCCTCGAACAGGGCGGCGACGCTGGAGGCGTGGCACAGCCTGGTGCAGTGATCGACATTGTTGGTGTGGAAGCCGGTCCTGATCAGCTTCTGGAAGAGGTAGGCCTCCTCGTTGGAGCACTTCGCCGACCCGAATCCGGCGATCGCGCCGGGCCCGCCTTCGGTGTAGATCTCGGTCAGCCGTCGGGCCACCAGGTCGAGCGCTTCCTCCCAGGTCGCCTCCCGGAAGTGCGGCAGCACCTCGTCGTAGTCGACCAGGCCGCCGGGCTTGCGGCCGCGGCCTTTGCCCTTGCCCTTACCTTCGCCGTTGCCGCCGCGCTGGCCGTTGCGGGCGCCATTGACGTTGCGGCCGCCGCTGAGCTGCCTGCGCTCGGCTCGTTCCACGACATCGTCCTTGTACCCGCCGTCGCCCATGTCGCCGCGGACATCGGTGGACAGCGCGCCCTTCGGGTAGGACTCGTCCCGCCGGATCAGCGGCACGGTCAGCCGCTGCGGCGAGGCGGCGTAGTCCCAGCCGTAACGGCCCTTGACGCACAGCCGGCCCTTGGAGCCGGGCTGGTCGCGGCCCTCGGCGAACGCGATCGCGCCCCGCTCCCTGTCCACGTGGTAGGTCAGCGCGCAGCCGACACCGCAGTATGGGCACACGGTGTTGACCTGGTCGAGGTCGCTGCGCGGCCGGATCGGGATGTTCCGGATCGGCTTGTTGGTCAGCGCGCCGGTCGGGCACGCCGAGACGCACTCCCCGCAGGTGACGCACGAGGACTCCCCCATCGGGTCGTTCAGGTCGAAAGCGATCCGGGTGGAGTAGCCCTTGCCGCTGCGGCCGATGACGTCGTTGCCCTGGATGTCGTCGCAGGCGCGCACGCAGCGGTCGCAGAGGATGCACGAGTCGTGGTCCACGGCAATGACCGGGTTGGAAACGTCCGTGCCGCGGCCAGCGGCGACCGGCAGGCCGTCCTCCCGGCTCACCCGGTAGCGGTCGGCGAGGGCGAGCAGCTCGTTGTCGCCGGTGGTGGTCTGCTTCGGGTCGCGCTCGCGCTCCGGCTGGTCGGCCAGCAGCAGCTGCGTCAGCACCGCGCGGCTGCGCTCGACATCGGGGGTGGCGGTCTTGACGTCCATGCCGTCTTCGCACGCGCGCACGCAAGAG
>Ga0114129_10015317_pt1 | contig 10911 bp, 11 predicted proteins | sample RhiMetdeltSRZDD1_FD_80071 | JGI IMG/M metagenome (GOLD analysis project Ga0114129, IMG submission 80071) | Populus rhizosphere microbial communities from Tennessee, USA - Rhizosphere MetaG P. deltoides SRZDD1 (version 2) (version 2) | ecosystem: Host-associated > Plants > Roots > Rhizosphere >... | reverse complement strand
GACGCGCTCGGAAACGCCGGTCCGGTCCAGGTAGGGCGTAATGCCGCCGAGGTGGAACGGCCAGCCGCCGCCGAGGATGAGGCACAGGTCGATGTCGGCGGAGTCGGCGACCACACCTTCGTCGAGCATGATGCGGATCTCCTCGGCGAGGGCGGTCAAGGCCCGCTCGCGTACCTCCTCGGCGGTCAACGGCGACTGTCCACCGTGGAGCAGCTCGGCGACGGCCGGGTTGATCTCGTCGTCGACCATCAAGGGCAGGCCCGATGCCACGATCTTCTCCAGGCTCGGCGAGGCCGGGAACCGGTCCGGGTACGCCGAATGCAAAGTCGCACCGACGTGCGCGGCGACGGCTGGGCCGACCAGGTGGAGCAGTTCCAGCGGGCGCATCGGCAGGCCCAGCGGGTCCAGGGCGGTGTTGGCCACGTCGAGGGGCGTACCGGCGTCGATCGCGGTGTAGATCTCGCCGAAGAAGCGGGTCAGGATCCGGTTGAACACGAAGGCCGGCGCGTCCTTGATGAGTACGCACGACTTCTTCAGCGCCTTGCCGACAGCGAACGCAGTGGCCAATGATGCGTCGTCGGTGGACGGCGTACGCACGATTTCCAGCAACGGCATCACGGCGACGGGGTTGAAGAAGTGGAACCCGACCAGCCGCGACGGCTCCTTGAGCGAGGCCGCCATCTCGGTCACCGACAGCGACGAGGTGTTGGTGGCGAGGATGCAGTCGGGGCGGACGATGGCTTCGATCTCGGCCCAGACCTTCTTCTTGACCGCCATCTCCTCGAAGACCGCTTCGATGACGAAGTCGGCGTCGGCGAAGACCGACTTGTCGACCGAGCCGCTCACCAGCGTCCGCAGCTTCGCGGCCTTCAGGGAGGTCATGCGGCCCTTGGAAAGGGCCTTGTCGATCTCGGCGTGCACGTACGCCACGCCCTTGTCCACGCGCGCCTGGTCGAGGTCGGTCAGCACGACCGGAACCTCTAGGCGGCGGGCGAACAGCAGCGCCATCTGGGACGCCATCAGTCCGGCCCCGACGACGCCGACCTTGGTGATGGGCCGGGCCAGGCTCTTGTCCGGTGCACCGGCTGGGCGCTTGGCCCGGCGCTGGACGAGGTCGAAGGAGTACAGGCCGGCCCGCAGCTCCTGGGACATCACGAGGTCGGCGAGGGCTTCGCGTTCGGCGGCCAGGCCCTCTTCGGTGATGCCCGCCTTGGCGAGCAGGAGTAAGTCGAGCGCGCGGGTGGCGGCCGGCGAGGCGCCGTGCAGGCGCTTGTCCAGCTCGGTGCGGGCGAAGGCCACGACCGCGTCCCACATCTCGCTGCGGTCGACCTCCGGCCGGGTGACCGAGATCTGTCCATTGACGACACCGGCGGCCCACTCCAGCGACCGCTCCAGGAAGTCGGCCGCCTCGAAGCAGGCGTCGGCGATGCCCATCTCGTACGCCTGCTTCGGCTTGAGCATCTTGTTCATCATCAACGGGTTCTGGACGATGACCTGGGCCGCCGGCACGATGCCGACGAGGTTGGGTAGCAGCTGCGAGCCGCCCCAACCGGGGATCAGGCCGAGGCTCACCTCCGGCAGCGACAGTGCGGCGGCACCCTCGGACAGCGTGCGGTAGTGGCAGTTGAGGGCCAGCTCCAGACCGCCGCCCATCGCCGCGCCGTTGACGAACGCGAAGGTCGGCACCGGCGAGTTCCGCAGCCGGGCGTACACGCGATGGCCGAACTCGCCGAGGGCGAGCACCTGGGACCGGTCCGTGACGAGGGCGACGCCGGTGAGGTCGGCGCCGACGTTGAAGATGTACGGCTTGCCGGTGACGGCGATGAACGACGGCGAGGCCGCGAGCGCTTCGGAGAGGGCGGCGTCCAGGGAGGCCAGGCCGCCCGGGCCCATGGTGTTGGGCTTGGTGTGGTCGAAGCCGTTGTCCAGGGTGATGATCGCGGCCGGCTGGGCCAGGCCCGGTACGGCGGTGAGCCGCAGCTTCGCCTGCGACACGACCTCATGGGGATTCGAAAGCTGCGAAGTCACGATGCGTCTCCAGAAAAGTGGGGGTTCTCCCAGATCACGGTGCCGCCCATGCCGATGCCGATGCACATCGCGGTCAGGCCGTACCGGACCTCGGGGTGCTCGGCGAAGTGGCGGGCGAGCTGGGTCATGAGGCGTACGCCGCTGGAGGCCAGCGGGTGGCCGACGGCGATGGATCCGCCCCAGGGGTTGACCCGCGGATCGTCCTCGGCGATGCCGAAGTGGTCGAGGAAGGCGAGGACCTGCACGGCGAACGCCTCGTTCAGCTCGAACAGGCCGATGTCGTCGATGGTGAGGCCGGCGACCTTGAGGGCTTTCTCGGTCGACGGGATCGGGCCGACGCCCATCACCTCCGGCTCCACGCCCACGAATCCGTAGCTCACGAGCCTCATCGCGACCGGCAGGCCCAGCTCCTGCGCCGCCTCGGCCGAGGCGATCAGGCAGGCGGTGGCGCCGTCGTTCAAGCCCGCCGCGTTGCCCGCGGTCACCTTGCCGTGCGGCCGGAACGGCGTCTTTAGGGCCGCAAGCTTCTCCATACTGGTCGTACGCGGAGCTTCGTCCACTGTCGACAGACCCCAGGCGCCGTCCTCGTCGCGTACGCCCACCGACACGAGGTCGGGCTGCAGCTTGCCGGCCGCGTACGCCGCCGCGGTCTTCTCCTGCGATCGCAGGCCGAAGCGGTCGACGCGCTCCTTAGTGACGGCGGGCAGCCGGTCGTGCAGGTTCTCGGCGGTGGCGCCCATGCTCAGAGCGGACTGGTCGACGACCTTCTCGGCGAGGAAACGCGGGTTGGGGTCGACGCCCTCGCCCATCGGGTGGTGGCCCATGTGCTCCACTCCGCCCGCGATGGCGATGTCGATCGCGCCCAGCGCGATGCTCGACGACACCGTGGTCACGGCGGTCATCGCGCCGGCGCACATGCGGTCGATCGAGTATCCGGGTGTGGTCTTGGGCAGGCCGGCCAGCAGGGCCGCGGTCCGGCCGAGGGTCAGGCCCTGGTCGCCGATCTGCGTGGTGGCGGCGATGGCCACCTCCTCGACGCGCTCGGGCGGCAGCTGCGGATTGCGGCGCAGCAGCTCTCGAATGCACCGGATGACGAGGTCGTCCGCGCGGGTCTGCGCGTAGACACCCCCCGCCTTGCCGAACGGTGTGCGTACGCCGTCGACGAAGACGACATCGCGGACAGTGCGGGGCACAGCGCCTCCTCGGAGTAGTAGCTCCTTGGATGTTACTCGCCGGTAGTTACTCGTCGGTAGCCAGGGCTCGGGTCAGATGCTTGACGAGCAGATCACGCTGCCAGCGCCGGGCGCCGAAGCCGGCCAGCAGCTCGTCGACGGTATTGAGATCGGCCGGAGGCTCCCAGGCGAGCCGGCGTACGTAGTCGGGTGTGATGAGATTCTCCGGCGGCATGCCAATCTCGGCGGCCAGCGTCGTCACGACCTCCCGGCATCGCGCCAGGCGCGCGGCGGCGGCCGGATCGCGTTCGGCCCAGCGGTGGGGCGGCGGCGGACCCTCATACGGCGGGTTCGTCGGCAGCTCGGAGTCCGGCAGCGCCCGCGCTTGCGCGAGGGCGTCCAGCCAGGTGGCGGCCAGGCGGCGAGTGGAACGGCCGCCGAAGCCCGGCAGGAGCAACAGTTCGCGTTCGGACTTCGGATCCATTTCGGCCGCGGCGATGATCGATGCGTCCGGGAGTACCCGGCCCGGTGCGGTGTCACGGCGCTGCGCGATCACGTCGCGGGCGTACCAGAGCGCTCGGACTCGGGCCTGCGCCCGCGGTCCGCGTACGCGGTGCATCCCGGACGTACGCCGCCAGGGATCGGCGCGGGGACGAGGCGGCAGCGCTCCGGTCGCGACGAGAGCGGCGAATTCCTCGGCGGCCCACTCCGCCTTGCCCTGCTCCTCCAGCACGGCGGCCAGCGCCTCCCGCAACTCGACCAGCAGCTCGACGTCGAGGGCGGCGTACGTGAGCCACGATTCCGGTAGCGGGCGGGTCGACCAGTCCGCTGCTGAATGATGCTTCTCCAGGGCGTACCCGAGAAGGTTCTCGGTGAGGGCCGCGAGCCCGACGCGTTCGAAGCCGGCCAGGCGCGCGGCCAATTCGGTGTCGAACAGGCGGCGCGGGCGCAAGCCGACCTCGGCCAGGCAGGGCAGGTCCTGGCTGGCCGCGTGCAGTACCCACTCGGTGTCGGCGAGCACGTGGTCCAGGCCGCTCAGATCGGCCAGGGGAATGGGGTCGATCAGCGCGGTGCCCGCACCGCGGCGGCGCAGCTGGACCAGGTACGCCCGCTGGCTGTACCGGTAGCCGGAGGCCCGCTCGGCGTCGATCGCGACCGGACCCGTGCCCGCGCTGAACCGTTCCAGTACGCCGGCCAGCGCCTGCGGGCTCGCCACAGGTTCGCCGGTGCCGTCGGAGGGAGCGGTGAGCAGGGTGGGAGCTGCGTCAGCGGGCTGGTCGTCGCCGCCGGCGGGGGCGCCGTCGCGCGAACGAATCCGACGCCGCAGCACGGTCTCGTCGTCGGTCACATGAACAACCTACGGGTACGCCCGGTCCAGCAGGGTCAGCAGGGCCCGGCGCGTCCCGTTCCTGCCGGGATCTTGGGGAGTGCGGGGAGGGCGGGAGGGTCAGGGTCTGCGGGTGGGGAGGGCGGTGACACCCTCGGGCGGCAGCCCCGCGGTCGAAGCGAGCAGCGTGCACCACGCCTGCATGTGATCGTCGAGGTTCGCACCCAGCGGCGTCCACGAAGCGCGTAACTCAAGATCGGCCGAGGTCGGCGGCCCGGACAGCTCGCCGAACCGGGTCGACAGCGTCTGCGTCACCGTCCCGCCGATGGCGGTGTAGCCGTTGGCGCGGCCCGGACCGGTGTGCGCTTCTAGGGCGTCCACGAGCCACGACCAGCCGACCTGCGGCAGCAGCGGATCGGCGGCGTACTCGGGCTCCAGCTCGGCGGTCACGTAGGTCACCAGGCGCATCGTTCCCTGCCACGCCTCGTGCCCGGCCGGGTCGTGCAGCAGGATCAGCCGGCCCGTAGCCACGTCCTCGCCGTCGCGCAGCACGGTCGCGCCCAGTGCGAAGGCGTACGGCGCGAGACGCGTAGGCGCCGCGACCTCCTCGATCTCGATCTCCCGGCGTACCGGCGCCGACCGCAGCGACTCCACCGCGCGAGTGAACACATCCGGCGGTGTGCGAAGCGTGGTGGGCATAGGGCAACCCTAGGCCGCCCGGCAGGCCCCCGTCTGCTGCGGCACGCCGGGTTGTGGCACACGGCGGATGGTGCCCGCTGGGCGCGGCGAGCGCCGACCGTGGCACGATCTGAGGAATGACCAGCGATTCCGTTCTCGTCCGCGCGTGCCGCGGCCAGTCGGTGCCCCATACGCCGGTGTGGTTCATGCGCCAGGCGGGCCGGTCGCTGCCGGAGTACCGCGACCTGCGGGCCGAGGCCGGCCTGTCGATGCTGGAGACCTGCCGCCGGCCCGACCTGGTCCGCGAGATCACCCTCCAGCCGGTACGCCGGCACAATGTGGACGCGGCCATCTTCTACAGCGACATCGTCGTCCCGGTCGCCGCGGCCGGTGTGGACGTCGAGATCGTGGCCGGCACCGGACCGGTGGTGGCCGAGCCCATCCGCACCATCGCCGATCTCGCCCGGGTCGGCGAGCTGGACCCGGGCGACGTGTCGTTTGTGGACGACGCCATCCGGATGATCGTGCCGGACCTGGGCGACAAGCCGCTGATCGGCTTCGCGGGGGCGCCGTTCACCCTGGCCAGCTACCTCATCGAGGGCGGACCGTCGCGCTCGTACGCCAAGACCAAAGCGCTCATGCACGGCGATCCGGAGCTCTGGAACCGTCTGGCCGAACGGCTGGCCGCCATCACGCTCGCGTTCCTTCAGGTGCAGATCGATGCCGGGGCCAGCGCGGTGCAGCTGTTCGACTCGTGGGCCGGTGCGCTGTCGGAGGCCGATTACCGGCGCTTCGTCCAGCCGCACTCGGCTGCTGTCCTCAATGGACTGGCGGAGGCGGGCGTACCGCGCATCCACTTCGGAGTCGGCACCGGGCACCTGCTGACGGCGATGGGCGAGGCCGGTGCCGACGTCGTCGGCGTCGACTGGCGTACGCCGCTGGACCAGGCAGCTCAGCGCGTCGCCGGGCGAGCGGTGCAGGGCAACCTCGACCCGGCGCTGCTGTCGGCGCCGTGGGAGGTCATCGAGCACGAGGTACGCCGAGTGCTCGGCGAGGGCGAAGCGGCCCCCGGTCACGTGTTCAATCTGGGACACGGAGTGCCGCCGGAGAGCGACCCGACCGTGCTGACCCGGATCGTCGAGCTGGTGCACAAGGTCAGCGCCCGATGAAGGCGGTGGTCGTCGGGGCCGGGATAGCCGGCTTGGCCGCGGCGCTGCGGCTCGCCGAGCGCGGCGTCAAAGTCACCGTCATCGAGGCGGCCGACCGCGCCGGCGGCAAAATCCGCACCGGCGCCGACGGCGTCGAGACCGGCGCCGAGCAGTTCTTGCTCCGCGACGCGACCGGTGGACCGGGCGGTGCTCTGCGGCTCGTCGACGAACTCGGCCTGCGGGATCGGCTCGTCCACCCGATCACGGGCAAGGCCGGGCTCTGGCTCGGCCACGACCTCACTGAACTGCCTAAGGGCACGCTGATGGGCGTACCCGGAGAAGCAGATCTGGCGGGCGTGGCGCTCGCGGACCGGGACCTGGACCACGGCGAGCCGGTCCTGAAGGGTGAGGACGTCGCGGTCGGCGAGCTGGTGCGGGCGAGGCTGGGTGACGAGGTGGTCGAGCACCTGGTCGACCCGCTCCTGGGCGGCGTGTACGCCGGCCGTGCGGATCGCTTGTCGCTGCAAGCGACGATCCCGGCGCTGCATCGGTTGCTCCAGAGCCATCACACTGTGCGGAGCGCGGTTTCAGCGGCGACCGCGGCGAGCCGGGCGCACGCGCCGGACGGCCCGGTCTTCGGAACCCTGCGCGGCGGCCTGACGCAGCTGGTCGCGGCCCTCGAAGCCACACTGGACAAGCACGGCGTGGAAGTCCACTATGGACGTCCGCTACGAGATCTCCGTGATATTCCGGCGGATGGCTACGTGCTCGCCTGCCCGTTCAAGCCGGCGGCCGCCCTCCTGACGAGCGCGGGCGTCGAAACCGAGCTGGCAGTGGACTACGCGAGCATCGGGTTGGTGACGCTGAGGCTGCCGAAGGCCGAACTGCCCGAGCTGAGCGGCTTCCTCGTCCCGGCCGACCAGGGCCTGAGCATCAAGGCGGCGACGTTCTTCTCGCAGAAGTGGGACCACCATGCGGGCGGCGACGTCGTGCTGCGGGCGTCGATCGGGCGCTACGGTGACGTCGCCGCCCTCCAGCAGACCGACGACGCGCTCATCGCGACGGTCCGGCGCGATCTGGAGACGATCCTCGGCCCGCTGCCGGAGCCGCTGAGTGCGAGCGTCCGGCGCTGGGGCGGCGGCCTGCCCCAGTACGCCCCCGGTCACGTCACCAAGGTCGCAGAACTTCGGTCCGCGTTGCCGGCCGGGATCGTGCTGGCCGGAGCGGCGTTCGACGCGGTTGGCATCCCCGCCTGCGTCACCTCCGGTGAGAAAGCCGCTGCTGATCTGGGACAATCGTGGTCGTGACCGAGCAGACGAACGCCGCGCGCATCCGCGAGCTGAACGACACCCTCCGCTACACGATGTGGTCCGTCTTCCGAGCTACCGGACCGCTGCCGTCCCTGCGCGACGACGTGGCCGGCGAGGTCACCGGCCTGTTCGAGCGGCTGGCCGAGAAGGACGTCACGATCCGGGGCACGTACGACGTCGCCGGGCTGCGAGCCGACGCCGACCTGATGATCTGGTGGCACTCCGGCTCCGCCGACGCTCTGCAGGACGCGTACAGCCTGTTCCGGCGGACCGGGCTGGGACGCGCCATGACCCCGGTGTGGTCGCAGGCCGCCCTGCACCGCCCGGCCGAGTTCAACCGCAGCCACATTCCGGCCTTCCTCGCCGGCGAGGAGGCGCGGGCGTACCTGTGCGTTTATCCGTTCGTGCGCTCTTACGAGTGGTACCTGCTGCCCGATGAGGAGCGCCGCGACATGCTGGCCGAGCACGGCAAGATGGCTCGCGGCTACCCGGACGTGCGGGCCAACACGGTCGCGTCGTTCGCCCTCGGCGACTACGAGTGGATGCTCGCCTTCGAGGCGGACGAACTGCACCGCATCGTCGACCTCATGCGCGACCTGCGGGCGTCGCGGGCGCGGCGGCACGTGCGCGAGGAGATCCCCTTCTACACCGGGCGCCGGCGCGACATCGCAGACATCATCGCGACGCTGCCCTAACGCCTTCTCATCGGGGTGTGCGGGATTCCGTCTTCCACATAGGACGGTCCACTCTGGACGTAGCCGTGGCGCTCGTAGAACACGACCAGGTACGACTGCGCGTCCAGCACGCTCGGCCGATTACCGATCTCGGTTAGGGCGTACGCCATCAGCTGCCCGGCTACCCCGCTGCCCCGCGCGCTCTTCGCGGTGAGCACGCGCCCGATCCGCGCCTCCTCGCCGTCGTCCAGGATCCGCAGATACCCCGCGATCTCGCCGTCGCGCTCGGCCCACAGGTGCAGAGTCCCGGCCTCGGTATCCCGCCCATCCAGCTCCGGGTACGCGCACTCCTGCTCGACCACGAAGACGTCGACCCGCAGCTTCAGGAGGCGATAGAGCGTCGCCGTGTCCAGATCCGCGAAGCGCGCGGTCTTGAAGATCACAATCCGAATGGTACGCGGTTCAGTGCGGCCAGGGCGGTTCAGCGCGGCCAGGCGGCGAAGGCTTGTCGCACCCGAGCGCCTTGCGCCCCATACGCCTCGAACAGTTCATCGGAGTACGCGGCCAGCTGCCGCACGGCGGCGGCATAGTCGTCATCGGTGAGCCCGGGATCGACCTCCCTGGCCAGCCGGCGCAGCCGATCTCCGCCCACCCGCTCCCCGCCGAGCCGGTCCTGCAACGCTGCGACGTCGATGAAGTCGCGGACGTCGGCTCGATCGGTCATCGCCGCGACCTTGTTCGCGGCCAGGTCTTCCAGGTGCACCACCGGCCCTTCGGGCATCTCCACGGTCGGCCGGGCGCGGGGCTGGATCCCGAGCGACAGCGGGATCACTCCGGCCCGAGTGAGGATCGCCAGCTCCACCATGGCCAGGTCGAGTCCCTCGATGACGGTTTCGCCCTCGATCTCGGTGGTCTGGTAGCCGGCTTCGCTCAGCGCTTCGACGACCGCGGCCGCGCCGTCGCGTACGCCCTCCTCCCGATCGGTGACCAGATCGATGCCGAGCGTCGGCCGCTGGTGTACGCCGTGTGCCAGCAGCGCCCGGCCGCCGCCGAGGGCGAACCCCCACGGCCGCGCCGCTGCCAGCGCAATGCGCAGGACCGCAGAGGAGTCGTACACACGTTCCATTATTCCGGTTGTCGAACGTGATCGGAAGTCCCCGTCATGATCCCGTTTAGATCAGGGATAGTGCACGGATCTTGGCCCAAGATCCGTGCACTATCCCTGATCTAAACGGGATCATGAGTTAGAGCATGAGTTAGAGCATGAGTTTGTAGCCGAGGTGGCTGCCCTCGAACCCGAGCTCCTCGTAGAACCGGTGTGCGTCCACTCTGGACCGATCGGTGGTGAGCTGCACCATCACGCAGCCCTCGGCACGGGCCTTGTCGATCGCCCAGCCGATCAGGATCCGGCCGTAGCCACCGCCGCGCAGATCGGAGCGTACGCGTACCGCCTCGATCAAGGCCCGGCGAGCGCCCCGGCGGCTCAGCCCCGGAATGATCGTCAGCTGCATCGTGGCGACCACCTCGCCCGCGCGTACGCCCACCACGAGCCACTGGTTCGGATCGGCGGCGATGTCCGCGAACGCCGCGAGATACACGGGATCGCCGGGCTCGCTTTCCCGGGCCGCGCCGAGATGGTCATCGCGGAGCATCGCGACGATGAACGGCACGTCGTCGCGGGTGGCCCGGCGGATCTCAAGATCGCTCACAGGGCATCAGCCTAGCAACGGCGTTCTAGGCTGATGACCATGAACCGGATCACGCGCTTGTACGCGACCCTTATCACTGGAGTACTCACCGCCCTGACCCTGCCCGGTGTCGCGTGGGCCGATGACACCGAGGTGCTGCGCCGGGGCCGCGGCTCCTTCTTCGGCGCGTGCGGCGCGTTCTGCTGCCTGTTCGTGGTCGGCGGCATCGTGCTCGCGGTCGTCCTGATCACTCGGGGGCGCACCAAGAACCGTCAGCTCCCGCCGCAGTGATCCGATCCGTCGGCAATGACGGAAGGACCCCGGCATCGCCGTTCGTGAGCGGCGGTGCCGGGGCCGACGGAACGATTCAGGCCGACAGCGTGGCGTTGAGCGTGATCTGAGCGCCGGGGGAGAGCAGCCGCGAGATCGGGCAGCCGTCCTTGGCGCCCTCGGCGAGCTTGCCGAACTCGGCCTCGTCGATGCCGGGCACAACGCCGACGGTGTTCAGGTCGATGCGGGTGACAGTCATCCCCGCGTCGGTCTTGTCCAAGTGCACGTTGGCGGTCGTCTCCACCGAGGTGGGCGGGAAGCCGGCGTCCGAGAGCGCCTTGGAGAAGGCCATCGAGTAGCAGCCCGCGTGGGCGGCCGCGATGAGTTCCTCGGGGTTGGTCCCCTCGCCCTCTTCGAAACGCGACTTGAACGAGTAGTTGCCCTCGAATCCGCCCTTACCGGTGCGGATCGTGCCGGAACCTTCGGTGAGCGTGCCCTGCCAGCGGGCCGATGATGAGCGGATAGGCATGACCCGACATTAGACCCTCGACCGGGGTGCCGCCGCCGAACCCCATCCGCCTCCCACCGAGACAGCGCCCGCCTCCCACCGAGACAG
>Ga0114129_10015315_pt1 | contig 10911 bp, 11 predicted proteins | sample RhiMetdeltSRZDD1_FD_80071 | JGI IMG/M metagenome (GOLD analysis project Ga0114129, IMG submission 80071) | Populus rhizosphere microbial communities from Tennessee, USA - Rhizosphere MetaG P. deltoides SRZDD1 (version 2) (version 2) | ecosystem: Host-associated > Plants > Roots > Rhizosphere >... | reverse complement strand
GGCTCCGCAGCCTTCTTCCGTCGTCCGCCGAGAGCGAGGTCCGCACGAGCTCACATGCCATCTCGCGACCCTCCGCCATCTCGTGGAGTGCCGAGCGCGCCTCGTACACGAGCTGCTTCGCCGCCGCCGGCGTCGACGCGAGCGCGGACCCGATCTCGTCGTACCCGAGCCCGTTCAGCTCGCGCATCACGAGCGCCGCGCGCTGCCGCTCCGGCAGCCCCTGCAGGTCGGCGAAGAGCTGTCGGAGGCGCTCCCGTGTCGCAGGATCCGAGGCCCGCGCGTCCGGCACTTCCATCGCCTGGTCGAGGCCCGTAACCGGCGGGCGGCGGCGTGCCAGCGTGATCGATTCGTTGTGCGCGATCCGGTAGAGCCACGGCTTGATGCGCAGCGCTCGCTGCTCGCCGGGCAATGCCCGGAGCGCGGCCGCCATCGTGTTCTGAAGCGCGTCGGCGGCGTCCTCGGTGTCGCCGAGGATCGCGCGGCAATAGCGGTACAGCGCCTGGTGATGGCGCTGGTACAGCGCCGCGAAGGCCTGTCCGTCTCCGTCCGCCACCCTCCGCGCCAGGGCCTCGTCCCCGAGCAGCCGTAGGGCTGCTACGGGGACGCGTACATGTGACAGAGAAGCAGCGGATTCGCGCATCCACTCTCATATCGGCAAGGAACTGAGGGCCGCTGAAGCCCGACGGAGTACTAAGAGCCGTTCTGGTCGTGCAGCAGCTTTGTGCCCGCGACCACGCAACGGCTGTACGGCGTGCCCTTCGCGCCTGACACGTGCTTCTTGCTCAGGCCGCGACACGATTGGCGGGGCGAATCGGACTGGTTGGTCGCAAGCTTCGCCATCGCGGTCACGCACCGGCTGAAGGGAGTGCCCGGTGTACCGGCCACGTGCTTCTTGCTGAAGCCCTGGCAGTAGCGCCCGTAGGCCTTGGCCTTTGCAGGCAGGCTCGCGTGGGGCCCCGGCGTGGTGTCCGGCTTCGAGGGTGTGTTGCCCGCGTGCTGTCCGTTGCTGCCCGGGTCCACCGGCTGCACCGCCAGCGCGGGCGCCGACGCGAGGGCGAGGACGGCGGTCAGAAAGGCTGTCTTGGTCAAGGTCTTCATGTCGTGCTCCCGTGGAGATTTCGGTTGCGGTTCGAAGCGAGAACGCCTGCCGGCCGCGGAAGTCAGGGGCTTTCTGGTATCCGGTGTCCTCCGTCCCCGATCGAGAGGAGAACCAGATGAGCGCCGTGGTCCTTGCCGAAGACGTGGCTCCGCACGTCCGCCTCATCAAGCTCAACCGGCCCGAGCAGCTCAACGCGATCAACGCCGAGCTGTGCTCGCAGCTGCACGCCGAGGTGGACCGTGCTGCGGCCGATCGCGCCTGCCGCGTGATCGTCCTGACCGGGAAGGGGCGGGGCTTCTGTGCCGGCCTCGACCTGCACGGCTACGGGCAAGCGCCCGGGAATGACGGCACCGACGCCGCCCGGGACCATTTCTCCAACCAGCAGCACATGTCGCGGCTGCTGCTGAAGCTCCGTTCGACGCCGCAACCCGTGATCGCGGCCGTGAACGGGCCGGCCGCCGGGTTCGGCCTGGCGCTGGCGCTCGCGAGCGACATTCGCTACGCGGCCGAGACGGCGGTGTTTCGCGCGGCGTTCGTGAACATCGGGCTCTCGAATTGCGACATGAGCACGAGCTGGCTGTTGCCCCGCCTGATCGGCGCCTCGCGCTCACACGAGCTGATGCTGACGGGGAGGAAGGTGTCGGCCGAGGAGGCCGACCGGATCGGGCTGGTGGCGGACGTAGTTGAAGACGAGCGGCTGCTCGAGCGCTCGATCGCGGGCGCGGAGCAGATCGCAGCGTGGGCGCCGTGGGGAATTCGGCTCACCAAGCAGGGGATGTGGACAGCGCTGGAGATCCCGCAGCAGGCCGCCGTCGAGTACGAGGACCGTCAGCAGATCATGGCCCTGCACGGACAGGCGCCGCCCGAGGCGATCAGTGCATTCCTGCAGAAGCGGACCGCATCGTTCGCAGACTGACGCGATACTTGCCGTCCTCGTGACCAGGTATCGGACACGTTCGGTGGGTGTCGTGACGGCGGCGGTCGCGCTGGTGATCACCGCATGTGGCGGGGGCAACGGCGGCAGCAAGCCGGCCGCCGTCAAGGCCCTGCCCTCCTCCACGTGCGGAGCGATCGAGTACCACGGAGACGGCAAGCCCGACGTGCTGATCGCGTCGGACCTGCCGGCACAGGGAGCCTCCCGGGAGCGCACGGCACAGCAGGTCCAGGCAATCCGCTTGGTGCTCGACGAGCGGAACTGGCGCGCGGGCCAAAAGCGGGTGGGCTTCCAGCCGTGCGACGACTCGATCAAGAGCACCGGGCTCTGGGACGCCGCGAGGTGTCAGAGCAACGGGCGCGCGTACGCGGCCGATCCCGACGTGATGGGCGTGATCGGCACATACAACTCGGGCTGCGCCAAAGAGATCATCCCCGCGGCGAACCAGGCGAGCGGGGGCGGCCTCGCCGTGATCTCGCCGGGCAACACGCTCGTCTGCCTGACGCTGCGGAGCGACACGTGCGCCCGCGACGAGCCGGCCAAGTACTACCCGACCGGCAGGCGCAACTACGTGCGGGTCGTGCCCAACGACGCCTTCCAGGGCGCGGCGGCCGCCGAGTTCGCCGGGCGACAAGGCTTCAAGCGCGTCTTCGTCCTGTACGCCAAGGACGACCCGACCAGTCTGGGCCAGGCGACCACATTCCGCAACGCCGCCGCGAGCCTCGGGAACCACGTCGCGGGGTTCAAGTCCTGGGACCCGAAGGCGACCGGCTACAAGCCGCTGATGCGCATCGTGAAGAAGAGCGGCGCGGACGCCGTATGGCTCGCGGGGCTCATCGAGCAGAACGGCGACCGGCTCATCAAGGACAAGGTCGCGGTGCTCGGGCCGAACAGCGGAGCCGTCGGCCTGATGGCTCCGGACGGCTTTGCCCAGCAATCGACCATCGACAAGGCCGGCGGAGCGGCGGCCGGCATGTTCACGTCCGTGCCCGGGCGAGCGCCGGAGAACCTCGCGCCTCGCGGAAAGCAGTTCGTCGCCAAGCTCCGCCACGAGCTGAGAGGAAAGCCCGTCGAGCTCTACGCCCCGTACGCGGGCGCGGCCGCGGCGGTCCTGCTGGACGGGATTGCGAAAGCGGGCGCCGACCGTCCCGGCGTGATCGACGCCATCTTTCGCACGCCTGTCAAGGGCGGCATCCTCGGCAGCTTCGACTTCGAGTCGAGCGGAGACCCGAGCGTCGGGCCTGTCACGGTGTTCGTGGCCCGCAAGACCTTCAAGCGGTTCGGCGAGCTCACGCCGGCGAAGAAGACCGTCGACGCCGCCAGGGGCTAGCGTCCCCGCGTCACGCTGACGAGCTTGATGTGCTCGCGGTTGCCGCTCACGGTGTGTTCCTCGATGTCGCCGAGTCCCGCCACGTACCACTTGTGCTCTGCGACGCCGGGGTCCAGCTTTGGAGCTGTCTCCACCGTTTCTAGAGTCCTCTTGTATGAGCCGCTGGGCACCGTCACGGGCCCGCCCTGACCGAGCACGCGAGCCTGATCGAGGGCGTGCTTCGGGTAGTACTCCTGGCGGTATTGGTCGCCCGGCTTCGGATTGCCCGGCATGATGATTCCCGCCTTCGCGCCCGCGACTCCCGACTCCCACGAATCGCTCGCCCGGACCAGGCGGCCGTGCTTGACCTCGCGCGCCAGCTCGCCCATGTACCACACGTTTCCGTACTTGTCCTGGGCATACCAGTCGAAGGTCCGCTCGATCAGCTTGCCTCGCGAGAACACGCTGTCCTGAACGACCGTGCACTTCACGCCTTGGATCGTCTTGTGACGGCGGGTCACCAGCGCGTCATCGGTCTGCGGAGTCTTCCCGTCTTCCTGCACGCCCTTGTAGTGGAACGTGGTGCCGGGCTTGAGCGGGAACCAGCGGTTGTCGACCCCGGCGACGAAGTTCTTCGGGTCGATCTTCGGCGAGTAAGTCCCGTGGATCGGCGCCAGAGCGGGTGCCGTCCCCGCGGAGGAATTCGCCGCCGACGTGGTCGTCGCGCTGCCGGATGATCCGCAAGCGCTCGCGACGCCCACGAGCGCCACGAGAATCGCCAGGGGTTTGAGATGTCTGATCATTGTTCCTCCATTTGCGTGGTCGTGCATCTTTGCGTTGGTTGTAACCGCGGCGGATGAAAGCGAGATGAGTCGCCTGCCAAGCCGTCCACCGGTCTCTCATGCATTTCTCATCTGGTGCATGCGAGCATTGGGTTCTGATGCGCGTTCTGGTCGTCGAAGACGATCCGAAGATGGCCGGTCTGATCCGCCGGGGGCTGCGTGAGGAAGGCGTGCCGGTCGACCTCGCGGCCACCGGCGAGGACGCACTTTGGATGGCCGGCTCGACGGACTTCGACGCCGTCGTCCTGGACGTGATGCTCCCGGGCATCGACGGCTTCGAGACCTGCCGCCGGCTGCGCGCCGACGGGGTCTGGGCACCGGTTCTGCTGCTCACCGCACGGGACGCGGTCGAGGACCGCATCGCCGGCCTGGACGGCGGCGCGGACGACTACCTCACGAAGCCTTTCTCGTTCGGGGAGCTGCTGGCGCGCCTGCGGGCGCTCGCGCGCCGTGGGCAGGCGCCACGCCCGCCCGTCCTCCAGGTCGGCGACCTGCTGCTCGATCCCGCCAAGCACCGGGTCTCTCGCGGGGACACCGAAATCGCACTTTCCCAGCGCGAGTTCACGCTCCTGGAGGCCTTCATGCGCCGTCCCGGCGAGGTGCTCTCACGGCTTCAGCTGCTCGAGCTCGTGTGGGACTACGACTACGAGAACCGCTCGAACGTCATCGACGTCTACGTGCGGTACCTGCGGGAGAAGATCGACCGTCCGTTCCAAGCGGACAGCATCGAAACGGTCCGCGGCCGGGGCTATCGCCTGCGCGAGGACGGGGGCGTCTGAGCCGCCTTCCTCTTCGGCTTCGCCTCACGCTCGCGTTCACCGTTGTGATCGCGATCGTCCTCGGGATGACGGGCGTGTTCCTGTATCTGCGGTTCCGAGCCGACCTGAACGACACGATCGGCCGCAGCCTGCGCACCCGTGGCGATGAGGTCACGTCGCTCGTGCGGCAGACCGACGACGGGCTCGGCGCGGCGCTTCGGCGCGTCGCCGGGGCTGACGAGGACTTCGCGCAGGTACTCGGGCTTGACGGGAACGTGGTGGCGACCACGCCGCACGTGTCTCGCGCGGCGCTGCTCACCGGCGAGCCGCTGCGGCGGGCGACCCAGTCGACGATCGACGTCGAGCACGCTCCGGTCGCTGGGCTGGACGGACGCCTGCGCATGCGCGCGGCGCCGGTCGACACTCCTCACGGACGCAGGGTGGTCGTGGTCGGGACGACGCTCGGCGAGCGCGATGATTCGCTGCGTACGCTCGCTGCGCTGCTCGGGATCGGCGGGACGGTGGCGCTCCTGCTGTCCGCGCTCGCGGGCTACGGAGTGGCGGCCGGCGCGCTTCGCCCCGTGGACTCGATGCGCCGGCAGGCCGCCACGATCTCGCCCGCCGAGGGCGGCCGGCGCCTCGACGTTCCGCCCTCCCGTGACGAGATCGCGCGGCTGGGCCAAACATTGAACGAGATGCTCGATCGGCTCGAGGCGGCGTTCGCGCGCGAGCGCGCCTTCGTCGCCGACGCAAGCCACGAGTTGCGCACGCCGCTCGGGATTCTCAAGGCCGAGCTCGACCTCGCGCTCCGGCGGGGGCGATCGCCTCACGAGCTACAGGCGGCGATCGCGTCCGCCGCCGAGGAGACGGACCGTCTCGCCGCGCTCGCCGAAGACCTGCTCGTAATCGCGCGCCTGGACCAAGGGCGCCTGCCGATCCGCTCGACCGAGATCGACGTCTCCGCGCTGCTCGCGGCCGTGGCCGTGCGGTTCGAGGCCCGCGCGCGCGATGCCGGGCGGGTGGTGCGATCGGTGGGCTCAGCGGGCCTTCACATGCAGGGCGACCGCGCCCGGCTCGAGCAGGCACTCGGAAACATGGTCGACAACGCGTTGCGCCACGGCGCCGGCGAGATCTGCCTGAGCGCGATCGATCGCGGCGAGGAGATCGAGTTGCACGTCTCGGACGAGGGCGGCGGCTTCGCGCCCGACTTCATCGAGCACGCCTTCGAGCGGTTTGCGCGCGCCGATGGCGCCCGCACCCGCGGAGGAACAGGCCTCGGGCTCGCGATCGTGGCGGCGATCGCCGCGTCGCACGGCGGCCGAGCGCGCGCGGCGAGCAGTGAAGGGGACGGCGCGGACGTGTGGCTCGAGCTACCGCACGAGCCGGTCAAGGCCAGCGCCGGGGCCCATGCGGGCCCCGGCGCCACCGCACAGCCGCTCGACTAGTCGTCGGCGGGCGTTGCCAGCACGTCGCCGGTGGTAGCGTCGACCTTGACGTCCTTTGCGCCCACGTCGACGTTGAACGCCAGGCGACCGTTGTAGTGCTCGAGGTCGACCTCGTTGAGGGCCCCCGAGGCTGCCGACTGGGCCGCGGCGATCGCCTGCTGCTCAGTGATCTTGGCCTGAGGCAGCAGGTCCTTGCCGTCGTCGAGGCGCGAGCCTCCAGCGCTGCCACCGGACCCGTTGCTTGTCGCGGCGAGGGCGCCCGCGCCGCTCAATGCGAGGGCGGCCACGATGGCCGCTCCTGCGATCGCTTGCCTACGCACGTGATTCTCCTTTTCGTTGGGGAGCAGAGCGAGCGATGCTGGCGACGTCGCATGAGATGGGCGTGAGATGAGCCATACTGGCGGCCTTTGTCGCCCGACACGTGGGATCCGGCGCAATACGAACGGTTCGAACGCGAGCGTTCGGCGCCGTTCTTCGACCTGCTGAACCTGGTCGAGCCTTGCCCCGGGGGCCGCGTGGTCGACCTCGGCTGCGGGACGGGCGAGCTCACTCGCTCGCTGCACGAGCGCACCGAAGCGAGCATGACGCTCGGGATCGACTCCTCGCGCGCGATGCTCGAGCGAAGCGTCCCGCACGCGGGCGGCGGACTGAGCTTCGAGCTCGGCGACATTGCCGAGTGGGCGCCCTCCGAGCCCTTCGACATCGTGTTCTCGAATGCCGCGCTGCACTGGGTCGGCGACCACGCCGCGCTCTTCGCGCGGCTGACAGCCGCGCTCGCCCCCGGCGGTCAGCTCGCCGTGCAGGTGCCGGCGAACCACGACCATCCGTCACACCTCGTGGCGGAACGGGTCGCAGGTGAGGAACCCTTCCGCGAGGGTCTTGGCGGCTACGTCCGCCAATCGCCGGTGCTCGAGCCCGAGCGCTACGCCGAGCTGCTTCACCGACTCGGCTACGGGACGCAACACGTCCGGCTGCAGGTCTACCTGCACGTCCTCCCAGAACCGGAAGCCGTCGTCGACTGGGTCAAGGGGACGCTGTTGACGGACTACCGGCGGCGGCTGCCGGAAGATGCGTACGGCGCGTTCCTGGCGCGCTACCGAGCGCTCCTGATCTCCGAGCTGCCGGACGAGCGGCCGTACCCGTTCACCTTCAAGCGGATCCTGCTCTCGGGGAGGCTGGTTTCTCCATCCTGACCGAAGACATGAAGCGCGCGGGGAGACCTTCTGGCACTACGCCGAAGCCCTCGAAGCCGCCGGTCTGTCGGAGCAGACACGCTTACGCCGACTCCTGAAGCTGCGAGATACTGAGTGGGCGATGTCGCAGGAGAACGTGGAAACGGCCCGCCGGTTCGTGGAAGCCCTGAACCGCGGTGACTACGAGGCTGCCGCGACGGAACTCGATCCCGAGCTCGAAATCGACGACACGGACATTCCGGAGTCGACTGGGGCTGACTCCTTCTACGTCTGGCTGGCAAGGTGGGATGCGGCCTGGGAAAGCTGGAGGATCGAGGATCTCGATATCCGGCCTGTCGGAGACGACTGCACAATCTCCGTCTTCAAGATGATCGTCCAGGGCAAGGGAAGCGGCATTGAACTAACGCGGGAGGACGCGGTGCTGGCCGAATATCGCGCAGGCAAGGTCGTGCGGATCGGCTACTACAACGATCAGGCGCAGGCCCTCGAAGCAGCCGGCCTCTCGGAGTAGGCGCAACGTGGAGATCGTGCGGCGCTTCTTAGACGCCCTCCCGGACGGACAGAGAAGGGTGGTAGGGTCGGCACCGCGCATCCCGCCTAGCGAAAGGACATCAGCATGTCCCACATGGGAGAAACGCACCTCACCATCATGTTCACCGTCGAGGCTGAAGACGTGGCCGAAGGAGACCGCCTCTTCGCGAGCCACGGCCAGTGGATGAAGGGGCACCCCCGCGAGGGCGATGTGGCGCTGCTCGAATACACCGTCTCCAAGGGCCCGGAACTCTCGAATCCGTTGGACCCGAGCTCGGAGCCAACCGGCAGGACGATCTTCGTGCTCGATGAGTACTACGCGTCACCTGCCGGGATCGCAAGGCACTGGCAGGACTCGGCCGACAACTGGCCGGACATGTCCGCCGTGCTTGCGTGGGGGGCCAAAGCCGAGGTGGCGACCCTGCACAACGGCACGCCTGTCCAAGCACTCTGGTAAAGCATCTCCTGCTTGGAAAGTCTGAGGGCCGCCTGACTGCGTAGTGGGGATACTGGCGCGCAGCGGTTTTCTCTAGTGGGCGGTGACGGTCTCGAACCGCCGACCTCCTGCTTGTAAGGCAGGCGCTCTCCCAGCTGAGCTAACCGCCCGGGAAGGTGAGCCTACCGCCCCAGGAACGGGCCGTGCGAATCCGTTACCCGGCCTGGACGGCTCGGCGAATTACGTAGGGCGGTCCATACAACGTTCGTCCAGACGCCGTGATTTGAGTTGCGCGGATGCCGCGCTGCGAGGGACTCTGCTAATGCCCCATGGACGAACGTCTGACCTCCCGGACGCATGACCTATGGAGCCCGCGATCGCAGCGAGGCTTCACGCTTATCGAGGTCCTGATCGCCGTGTTCTTGCTGACGGTCGGGATCGCCGCGACGATCGGCGTGATCGGCGCATCGGGCCACGCGACGCTCGGCGCCCAGCGCGGCGACGTCGCGACCCAGCAGGCACAGGCCGAGATCGAGAAGCTCGGCACCCTCAGCTACGGAGAGCTCGCGCTCACCACCAGCCCGCCGGCGTCGAGCGATCCCAGTAACCCCGACTCCAGGGTGAGCGGCTCGACTTTCAGGGTCACGCCGACCCTGAGCGAGCAACTCGTTCTCACGCCGAGCGCCGGAGAGACGGCTCAGGTCAACCCCGGGCCGCAGGCCTTCTCGGTCGGCTCCGGCGGGGCGGTCGTCACGGGCAAGATCTACCGATTCGTGAGCTGGCGTGCCGAGAACTGCCCCAACTCGCTCTGCAACGGCACTCAGAGCACGAAGCGGGTGACGGTCGCCGTCACTCTCGACCCGAGCCCGACCCAGTCCGCTCGCGCCCCGGTTTGGATCTCGACCGTGATCGCGGACAAGAACACCACCCCGCCCGGCACCACGGGGGCGCCGAAGAGCAACCCGACCGTCACTGCTCAGTCCTTCTACCTGTACGACACCCGCTGCGGCCAGACCGACCGGCAGGCGCAGTCCGGCAGTCATCCCACTCACAACACCGCCGCGGCCGGCGCCAGCGCGTCCTCGGACTCGACCTGCGAGAACCCGGACACATCCAAGCAGCCCGACCTGATGGGCCCCAGCCTGCCCGCCGGCCCGAGCGCGACGCCCCTCTACGACTACTCGTCGGACCTCTCGGGCAGCCGCCCCGGCGGGCTCGCGATGATCCACCGCGGATCGACCTGCGACACGTCTTATCTGGCGACCAACGCCACCAACCCGAGCGCCCCGAACGAATGGGGCATCCACGCTTGGAACACGAATCCCTTCGCGACCGCCTTCCACCTGAGCGGTCAGGTGACGCTCTCGCTTTTCACCACGACCATCGGCGGCGTGGCGGGCCGCGGCGTCGTGTGCGCGTCGCTGGTCGACCGCCAGGTCTCGAGCGGCGTGCCACAGGACCGCTTGCTCGGCTCCTTCTTTTACGACCTCGCGAGCTGGCCGACCAGTCCTCGTCGCCTGACCTTTACGTTCGACCTCTCCGCGGCCCAGGACGTCGCGACCGGGCACCGGCTCGCGCTCGTCCTGCAGGTGAGAGGCGAGTCCGACAACGATCTCGTCTTTCTCTACGACCACCCCCTCTATCCGTCGCTTGTCGAGGTTGCGACCTCGACACCGTTGACGCCTCAATAGGAGAACGCATGGCGGGAACTCGCGAAATCCGATTGGGCGACGAACGCGGCATCGCGCTGCCGGTGGCGCTCGCCGTTCTGCTCACCCTGTTCATCCTGGCTCTGGCGGCCGTGGCGAGCGGGATGACCGCGAGCCACCAGTCGCTTCGGGACCGAAACGCGAAGCGCGCCTTTCAGGCGGCGGCGGCAGGAGTGCAGACGGCGAACTACCGGACCACGCTCCTGCAGCCGGACCTGCAGCAATGCGTGGTCAAGGACCCGGCAACGGGAGCCTTGAGCTTGGCTCCGGTGCAGGCGGATGGCTGGTGTGCGCCGCAGACGGAGGACCTCGGCGACGGCGAGGGCTACACGCAGCAGGTTTCCGCCGGCACACAGGTGGTCTCCAACGGACAGGACCTCGTGCAGCGGGAGATCGTCTCCACCGGGCTCGTGAACGGGGTCAGACGGCGAGTCGACGTGACGACCAGCGCCGCGACCACAGCTCCTCTCTTCCCTGCGAAATACGCCGTGGTCAGCCTCGCCCCGGTCAGCTATGGGAATACGGTCAGGATCAACGGCGACATGGGCTCCAACGGCGACATTCAGCTGAGCAATCAGGCCACGATCTGCGGTAACGCGACGCCCGGGCCGGGTAGCCAGGTCACGATCGCGAACCAGGGCCAGGTCTGCCCCGG
>Ga0114129_10015310_pt1 | contig 10913 bp, 8 predicted proteins | sample RhiMetdeltSRZDD1_FD_80071 | JGI IMG/M metagenome (GOLD analysis project Ga0114129, IMG submission 80071) | Populus rhizosphere microbial communities from Tennessee, USA - Rhizosphere MetaG P. deltoides SRZDD1 (version 2) (version 2) | ecosystem: Host-associated > Plants > Roots > Rhizosphere >... | reverse complement strand
GTGCCGCACCGAGAACGAGATCTGGGCGGCCGAGATTGGCAACTGGCGCGTGTCGAAGATCACGCTCCGGGGGACGGGCACGAACTAAATCCCAAGCTCCAAATCCCAAATCCCAAATCCCAAATCCCAATTCCAGAACCCTTCCGAGGGGCTGGGGGGTTGGGATTTGGCTTTTGGGATTTGGGATTTGGGATTTCTCTGACGTGTCCGTCCTGATTCTCGATTCCGCTCAGGTCGAGCGTCTCCTGCCAATGCGCGATTGCATTCGCGTCATGGAGCAGGCGCTCGCCGACCTCGAACGCGGCGCCGTCACCCAGCCGCTCCGTTCCTTCTGGCTGCCGCCCGGCGTCAACGGCGCGACCGTCTGGATGTCCGCGCATCGATCGGCACCGAAGCCGATGTTCGGCACCAAGCTCCTCTTCGTGCTCGGCGACAATCCGTCGCGCGGTCTCGACAGCCATCAGGGGCAGGTCATCCTCGCGGACGGCGAGACCGGCCAGATTCGCGCGTTGCTCGATGCGTCCGCGGTAACCGGCATCCGTACGGCGGCGGTTTCGGCGCTCGCCACGCGTCTGTTGGCGCGCGAGGACGCGCGCGTCCTCGCCATCGTCGGCACAGGCGTCCAGGCGCGGAAGCACCTCGAATCGATTCCGCTCGTCCGGCCGTTCACCTCCGTGCTGATCGCCGGGCACACGCCTGACCAGGCGCGCCGGTTCGTCGAGGAAGCGGGTCCGACCGCGCCGTGTCCGATTACCGCCGCGGACACCGCGGAAGACGCCGTCCGCGCCGCCGACGTCGTTGTCACCGTCACCGACTCGCACACGCCGATCCTGTTCCGCGAATGGCTGCGGCCCGGGACACATGTCAACGCCGTCGGCGCCAGCCGGCCGATGCACTGGGAAATCGATCCGCGAATCTACGCCGACGTCTTGGCCTTCTGTGATCGACGCGAGTCGCTGCAGGCGGAGGCGGGCGACTACCGGCAGGCGGCGCAGGCGGGGCTCACGACGCTCGACGCCGTTGGCGAGCTGGGTGAACTGATCGTCGGCAAGCGGCAGGGGCGGACATCAGCCGATCAGATCACGCTGTTTCGATCGCTGGGACTGGCGGTTGAAGATCTGGCTGCGGCGGAGTTCGTCGTCGAGAGGAGTGGAGGGACGTCCGGCTAAAGCCGGACGCTACGTGACGATCCCACGTAGCGTCCGCCTTCAGGCGGACGTCCCGTCAATACACGTAAACGGCCCCGGACGCTCTGACCGAGTTGTCCGCCTGATTCCCGCCGGCACCGCTCGACCCGCCGTCCTCGCCGAACGCCGCAATCGCCAGCGTGTTTCCGTCGCCGCTCATCGCGACGCCGGATCCGAATTCATCGTAGGCGTCCGAGTTGGGCGACTTCAGGTACGCGCGTTGCGTCCACGTGGTGCCGGCGCGCGTGAAGACGTAGACCGCGCCGGACTCCTCGGCCGAGAAGTCCTGCTGGTTCGCGTTTGCGCCGCGGCCTCCGCCTCCCTGCAGCATGGACGAGGCGGCCAGCACGTTGCCGTCGCGGCTGACGGCGAGACGCATGCCAAACTGGTCGTTGACACGCACGTTCGACGACTTGATGTAGGCCTGCTGCGACCAGGTGCCGTTCGTGTTGACGAACACGTAGAGCGCGCCGTTCGAGTTGTCGCCAATCTGCTGGCCGTCATACTGCTGGCCGTTGATGCCGCCGATGGTGCCGTCTTCGTCCGCTGCATCGACGACCAGCGTCCTGCCGTCGCCGCTCAGGGCGATCGCGGAGCCGAACGCATCCTGGTTGTGATTCAGGTTCGACTGCTTCAAGTAGGTCGTCTGCTTCCACGACGCGCCGTCCCGTACGAAGATGTACGCGCAACCGGACCCGTTCTTCGAGTTGTCGGTCTGGTCGCCGTTGACGCCGGGAACGCCGCCGTCTTCGTCGTACCCGCAGATTGCCAGCGTATTCCCGTCGCCCGACAACTCGACGCAGAAGCCGAACAGATCGCCTGCGTCGGTCTGCTCGCCTTTCAGGTACGCCTGCTGCGACCAGGTGGATCGGGCGCGGGTGAACACGTACACGGCGCCCGCGTTCGCGGCCGAATTGTCGGCCTGGTCGCCGTTGACGCCTCGTGCCTTGCTCGCCTCGGTCGAGGCGCCGACCGCCATCACGTTGCCGTCGTCGCTCAACGTGACCGACCAGCCGAATTGATCGCCGGCGTCCGCGTTCGACGATTTGACGTAGGCCTGCTGCGACCAGCTGCCGCCCGCGCGCGTGAACACGTAGACCGCGCCGGAATCCTCGGCGCTGTTGTCCGCCTGGTTGCCGTTGATTCCGCGGGCGCTGCTGTCCTCACGCGTGGCGGTGACTGCCAGCGTGCTGCCGTTGGCGCTGATGGCGAGCGAGAAGCCGAAGCTGTCGTAGGCGTCGGTATTCGACGCCTTGAGGTACGCCTGCTGCGCCCACGGCCGGCCGGCGCCGCCGCGCGTGAAGACGTAGACCGCCCCCGCCCCGCCGGCCGTGTCGTCCTTCTGGTTGCCGTCGATGCCGGTCGCCGGGCTGCTTTCGTCGGGCGCCGCGACCGCGAGCGTGTTGCCGTCGCGGCTCATGACCAGCGTGCGCCCCGTGAGCGCGCTGCCGAACCCGAGCTTGGCGTCGGGGCGCGGGTTCGAGGCTTTCAGATAGGTTACCGGCGAAAAGTTCCGCCTCAGAAAGCCCGGACCTGCCCTGAGCGAAGTCGAGCGGCTTGCCCCGAGCGAAGTCGAGGGGTCACCCGACTGCGCGCGCGTAATCGCGCCGTTGGCTGCCGCCGCGACCACCAGGACCAGACCGACCACCGCGCGTCCCATCGAACCCCCTGCCCACTGCCGACTGCCGACTGCGCACTGCCGACTGCCCACTGCCCACTGCCCAATGATGCGCGCGGATTCTGTCGCTGAGTTTCTGTAGGTGTCAAGGCATTGCGCCGAAACATAATGGCGTATGGCCGACGACACTACCTTCACCGAGCGGCGCGTGGCCGCCTGGGTCGGGAAATCGCTCCGCGTCGAGGGACGCATCATCAGCCACGAGGACCTCACCATCGACGGCAGCGTCGAGGGGTCCATCGAGCTCGGCAATCACAGCCTGACGATTGGACCGGGTGCCGCCGTCAAGGCGGATCTGACCGCCAAGACGATCAGCATCAGCGGCACCGTGACGGGAGCGGTGCGGGCCACCGAGAAGGTCGAGCTGCGCGCGACCGGCTCGGTGGAAGGAGACATCGTCGCGCCGAAGTTCCTGATGGCCGAGGGCGCGACGGTGCGCGGCCGGATCGAAGCCGGCGCGAAGCGAAGCTAGGCGATCCGCGCGGGCGCAGCGGCGGTTCCAGTCGATCCCTTCCGCATCATCGCGTCCACGGAAATCAGGTTCCACGACCGCAGCGCGATCAGGATGAAGAACGCGATCGCGTAATCGAGCTGCAGCCACGCGATCGTGAAATCCTGGCGGAGCATCGTCCCGAAGGTCAGCGCCGCGATCATCAGCGAGCCGGCGATGAGGGCGGCGCGCGTCTGGAAGCCGACGAGGATGCAGAGGCCGATCAGTGTCTCGACAAACGGCAGCACGGACGCGAACGGGATCAGGAACGCCGCCGGCATCACCGGCACGTCCTTGAACTGCGTGAGCATGTAGTTCTGGAAGGCGGGAAGTCCAAGCGCTATCCGGACGATGCCGCGCATCATGATGTTCAGCCCGAAAGTAAAGCGGAACAGGCCGTAGGCGAGCGAGCCGTCTGAACGCCAGTCGGACGCGTGCGTGCCGGTCAGGTTTACCATCGTCGCTCCTCCCGTTAATTGGTCCACAACTGCGTCTTGCCGTAGGTCTGCACCGCTTGCCGGACGTCGTCGAAGGGCGTCAGCCGTCCGTGGATCGGCACCACCTGGTCCACGTCGAGCTGCAGCCGCTGCACCGCCTCGTAGAAGTGCACGAGGTTCGCCACGCCGCCGGGGAGATCACCGACGGCTGCCGGCGGTGTCCATGAATCCGCTTCGATCAGCATCCGCTCGCGCGGGAGGTACACCATCAGCATGCCGGCGTTGTGCATGTTGCCGGCGTAATGGTAGATGTCGACTTCCCGCGAGCCGTCGTTGAGCATCCGCGTTCCGGTCACGCCTTCGAACACCGGCGTGCGCCCCGACTTCGCGAGACGGTCGGGCATGATGGTGCGCGGGTTCCGCCAGATGTTCTCGTAGAACGCGATGTTGCTCTGGTGCGTGATGATGGTCGCGCCTTCGGCGACGTAGGTGCGCACGCCGCCCGAGTGATCGAAGTGGTGATGCGTGTTGATCAGATACCGGATCGGCTTGCCCGGAATCGCCCGCTTCACCGCGTCGATGACGCCAATCGACCGGGCCTCCGTCTCCGGAGCGTCGACCATGACGATGTGGTCCTTCATTTCGACCGCGACGCTTTTGGCGCCTCCCTGAACCATCCAGATGCCGTCGGAGATTTTCTCCGCCTGCAGCGTTGCCGGCGCGGGAGCCGGAGCGTTGCGGATGTTCGCCGGAACCTCGATCGACACCGCGGCGTTCGGCTTCACGTCCGTGACGGTGAGGTCGAGAATCGGATACGGACCGTTGCGCTGGACGATGTGCGTCGGAAACTTCACGCCGCCGAAGTCCTTGTAACCGCTGAAGTCGGCTTCGAACTTCGTGTCGCCCAGCACTGGCGAGCCGTACCACGTCTCGATGCGCTCGACCAGGTTCTGGTCGCCGATGACCCCGTCGAACTTCATCCTGTTGGGGGCCGTGAACGTGACGATCGTCTTCCTGGCGCCGCGGATGGTCTCGCTGCGCGCCGTCCCGCCGTTGGCGATGGCGGCCTTGATGAATCCCTGCGGCGTCATCCAGATCTCTGTGAGCCGGCCGTCGACGGCGGACCGGAAGTCGCGCTCGGGCGCGGCGGGAATGGCCGTCGCGCCCGCGACGTCCCAGGCGTAATTGCCGCTCATCACCCAGATCTGCCGCAGCTCGCCGGGCAGCGGCTGAAAGCCCCCGCCGAGCGGCGGATTCTCGAACTGCTGCCGACGGCGATCGTCGCGCATCGCCGGCGCCATGTAGTCGATGGTCATGGTCATCGCCGGCACGGCGAAGCGGGGCCAGGGCGAGTTGGCGTCGTAGGGCTGGCCGAAGATGTAGTCGAATCCACGGCCTGAAAACTCGATCGTCCGCAGAGAGCCGGCGCCGAGCGCGGCGCTGACCGCCTCGAGCGACGCTTTTCCGTCCTGAGCGCGCAGGTGAATCGATCCGCCAAGCAGCGCAAGGCAGAGCAGCAGCAACGATTTCTTCATGGCGGGGTGAACTGTGCCGTGTCGCAGCGGTCGTGTCAACCCGCCTTCGCGCTTCGCGCTTCGGCGAGGCAGGAGCACGACCGCCGCACCTAAGGATCAGAACGACTTGACCGGACCCTGCTTCTTCTTGCCGCCTTTCTTCTTGGTGGCTTTCTTCTTGGCACCGCCCTTCTTCTTGGCCATCACACCCTCCTCTCGGTGTACGAACGAGTTCTGCGGGACACCGAAACCAGCAGCTCCTGCACGGCCGTTGCGTCGATCTGCTCGCGCGCGATTCCGGTCCTGAGCGCGCGCCGCGCCGTGCGTGTCGGTTTGTACGTGCCAAGCTTGACGGCGAGCGCGAGATAGCGGCGGCCGTCTCGCAGCATCAGCCCCCGGACGCAGAGTGGCTCGAGGCGTCCGGTAATCGATTCCTCCGTCGCGTCGTAGCCTTCGCTCCGCGCAGCCTCGACCAGCCGGCGGACGTCGGCAATCGCGTCACACTGCAGGTACAGCAGCCGATCGAGATCGGCGAGGACCGTGACGGCGGCTCGTGCGGCGGGGCGCGTATCGCAAATCATCAGCGTTGCACCCACATCCGCGTGAAACAGCGAGCTCTCGCCGCCGAGCGCCTTCCACGCGCGCAGCTCCTTCAGCAGCGGCCCGATGTACTCCTCGACGCGCTGCTCGCGCAGGTAGTCGAAGCCGAAGTGATAGGCGAGGTTCGCCACCGCGGGCGGCGGCAGTGGATAGACGCAGTGATAGGCCGGCAGCGGCCGGACGTTCGTGAAGCCGAGCTTCTCGGCGTCGAAGAAGTTGGGGCTGAAGCGATCCAGCCGCAGGCCGCCGAAGCCGATCGGCGGCACCAGATGCGTGAGCAGCGGCACGATCTCGGCCATGCGCCGGTAGTCATCGGGCGGCTCGCCGGGAAAGCCCCAGAGCACGTTCCAGTACGGCCGCACGCCGAGCTCGGTGCACCACTTCAGGAGCTGGATGTTCTGCAATGCCGTCACGCCTTTGCGCATCAGCGTGAGCACGTTGTCGCTGAAGCTCTCGATGCCGGGCTGGATCTGCGTGACGCCGGCGTCGCGTAGCGCGCGCACCTGCTCCTTCTTCAGGTTCGCCTTGGTCTCGTAGAAGAGCTCCACGTCGAGATCGCTGGCCGCGAGCGCCGGGAGGAAGTCGTTGAAGTAGCGCATGTCCAGGATGTTGTCGACGACCTGGATCTCGCACCCCGGATGCCGCTTGACGATGAACGTGAGCTCGTCGAGCGCGCGCGCCGCGCTCTTGCTGCGGAACTCCATCGTCTGGCCGTTCAAGCCGCAGAAGGTGCAGTGTTTCTTCTCGCCCCACCAGCAGCCGCGCGAGGTCTCGAAGAACAGGCGCGGCTGCCAGGTGGCCTTGAAGCCGGTCGCGTTGAACTCGGCGAAGAAGTCGTCGAAGTCCGGGTAGGGAAGCGCGTCCATGTCGCGCACGGGAGGCGCGTTGTCGAACGATCCGAAGAGGAACTCGCGCTTGACCGTGTCGCGGGTCTTCACACCATCGAGGCCCGAGAGCGAGGTGCCCTTGAAGACGCGATGGACGATCTCCGGAAAAATCAGATCGCCCTCGCCCGACACGGCCGCGTCGACGAACGGAAACTGCCGCACCGTCTCCGCGCCCATCACGCCTTCGCAGTTGGAGCCGCCGAACACGATGGTGATGTCCGGCGCGCGCGCCTTCAGCCGGCGCGCCAGCGCCAGCGAGGCCACGTGCTGCTGGAAAACGGTGGTGAACCCAATCAGCCGCGGACGCAGTGCGAGGATGTCGCCGGCGCATTCGTCGAGAAACGGCTCGACGTGCCGGCGGTTGTCCGCCAGCCGCCGGATCGTCGCCGGATGCAGCGGCGCCACGTCGTCGATGATCCAGCCCGAACGGCAGCGCAGGATGTTCTCGAAGTACCGCTGGTCGTCTTCAGCCGTGCGCTCGAAGAGCGCCGCGGTAAACAGCCATTCGCCGGCAAGCTGACGGGCCGACACGCGGTCATCGCTCGAGAGGTCGAAGTACAGCGAGCGTCCGACGCGCCTGGCGAACGGAAGACCGAAGTAGCGAACCACGCAGGACACGCCGACGCGGTCGAGGGCGCCCTTGAGAAGACTGAGACCCATCGAGGGGGAGAACAGCTCGCCAAACGGCATGCTGACGAGGACGACGTCAGCCTGTCGTGGGAGCGCCCGCTTCATACCGTGAAGCTCTCCCATTGGCGCTTGACGCCGGCAATCAGGTCCTGAAAGGCAGGCTCACCTCGAAGCGGCTCGAGAAAGGGATCGCGCTCGGCCAGCAAGGGGTAGTTGATGAAGCCGCGTGACGCGGCGCGGGCGAGCCAGTCGAGCGCGCAGCGCCGGTCGTCGATGAGCGCGTAGCATTCGGCGAGAAACCACGAGTACTGCGGATCGCTGCCGAGAACCGCCTGCACTTCGGGCGTGATGCTGGACCTGGCGGCGTCGCGATCGCCGCGGAAGGCGCATGCATAGAACTGCGCCAGCTGCGCGAACGGGCTCTCGGGCAGGTCGCGGATCAGCGCGTCGAAGACCGGCAGCGCAGCGTCTACGCGTCCGCCAAGCGCGAGCGTCTGGCCGTACGCGAGCCTGACGCCCGGGTTGTCGAGGTTCCCGGCGTACTGCGGCGCGAACGCGTCGATGGCGTCCTTGAACCGTCCCTCCATCGCTGCGAGCACTGCCGGAATGACCTGGAACAGCGGCGTCAGGGGGTCAATCAGCTTCAGCCGCTCCGCCCACGGCCGGGCGGCGGCCGCCTTACCTGTGTTGCCGCAGAAGACGCACAGCCAGACGAGCGTGTCGGGGTCGTTTGGGTCGATCTCGAGCGCCCGCTTGAGGCTGCGGATGCCGTCGCGCACGTTGCCTTCGTGCACCAGCACGAGGCCGAGCAGCCGGTGCCCGTGCTCGGACTCGGGCGCAAGCTCGAGGATGCGCTCCGCCGCGGCCCGCGCTTTCTCCAGGTAGATCGGGTTGTTGTCGATGCCGGCGTTCACGTACTGCCAGTAGACCTGCCCCGTCGCCGACAGCAGGAGGATGTTTTCGCCCACGAGCCGCTCGCTGCTCTCGAGAAAGGCCAGCGCGCGATCCAGGCCGTCCTTCGTGAAGGTCAGCATCTCCCGCTTCGCCTTGAGGTACGACTCGTACGCGCGGATGTCGTCGAGCGGCCGTGCGACCAGGCGCTGGCTCTCGCGCGGGCTCAGGACGAGGTGAAGTGCGTCGACGATCCCGCGCGAGATCGATTCCTGGATGGTGAAAACGTCCTCGCTGGTCCCCGAGTACTTGTGCGCCCAGACCGCCGAATCGCTCGCGATGTCGATCAGCTTCGTCGTGACGCGGAGCGACGCGCCGCTGCGTCGCACCGACCCTTCGAGCAGGTACTGGACCCCGAGGTTCGACGCGATGTCGCTGAGCTGATCCGAGCTTCCCTTCAGGCGCATGCTGGAGGTCCGGGAGATGACGCGCAGCGCGCGGACGCTGGAGAGGTCCGTGATGATTTCGTCGGTCAGGCCGTCGGCGAAGTAGTCGTCGCCCTCGGTCAGGTTGACGAACGGCAGGACGACGATCGAGCGGCGGGAAATCGGGACGACCTGCGTCTGCAGGTCCTGCGGCACCGTCATGCCCTGCAGTTGCCGCAGCCCGCGCGCCATCTCGCGGGCGGTCTGGAGGCGCTCCCTGGGATTCTTCCTGAGCGCGCGCAGCACGAAGGTGTCCACGTCGATCGAAATATCCGGGTTCTTCGAGCGGAGCGGCGCCGGTTCGTCCGTCCGGATCGCGTGTGAGACGGCCTCGGGATAGCCGCCCTTGAACGGCAGCTCGCCTGTCAGCATTTGATAGAGGACTACGCCGACCGACCAGAGATCGCTTCGCGCGTCAGCCTCTTCGCCGCGCGTCTGCTCGGGCGACATGTAGGCGACGGTGCCGATCATCGATCCGGCGAGCGTGAGCTGCAGCGAATCGGCGAACTTGGCGAGGCCGAAGTCGAGGATTCTGACGCCATCCTCGGTCAGCATCACGTTGCCGGGCTTGATGTCGCGGTGCACGACGCCCTGCGCGTGCGCCTTGGCGAGGCCATCCGCCATCTGCGTCGCCACCCAGAGCGACTCGTCGATCCCGAGAGCCCCTTTTTCCAGCCGTTCCTTCAGTGTCTGGCCGTCGCAGTAGGCCATGACGATGAACAGCTGATCGTCGGACGTCGATTCGATGCTGTGAACGGGGCAGATGTTGGGGTGATCGGTGGCGGAGGCGGCCTGCGCTTCGCGGATGAAGCGCTGCTTGACCTGTTCGTCGTGGCTCCACTCGGGCGGAAGGAACTTCAGCGCGACCTGGCGGCCGAGCTTCGTGTCCTTTGCCTTGTAGACGACACCCATGCCGCCGCCCCCGAGCTTGGCGGCGATCTCGTAATGGGCAATGGTCTTCCCGACAAGCGGGTCGGTTGACGTCTTGTAGGACACGCCTATGGGCGGGTCCCGTTATAACACGCCTAGCTGCACGAATCGGCGACGCGGCGCAGCGATCGCAGCGTCAGCTCGCGGTCGTCGAGCGTTCCGGTGACGCGGACGCGTTCACCGACATGTTTGAAGGGCGCGGTCTGGCCGCTGTCAACGAGGTCGAGCGGAACAGTTCCCTTCTTGAAGAAGCCGAACTTCCAGCTCCGCGCGCGCGGCGCACCGTCACCTTCGGTGTCGACGAGCCTGTAGCCGTCGCCGCGCTTCTCGATGCAACCCGTCATCGTCACGGTCGGCGCGCTGCCTGAGGTGGCGACCTTCGGCTCGGCCCAGATCGCGCGCTCCTCCGCCGCGTTGATCTGCGCTCGCGACAGGCCGGAGCGCCCGCTGCGACCTGCGGGCGTCTGACGCGCGGCGAAGACGACCAGCGCGAACGCGCACACGACCGCAATCGCGGTGGCAATGATCAACTCGTCTTTCGAGCGTGTCTTCTTCGGCTGGTCCGGCTGGTCGGGGGTCATGGGGGACGAAAAGGCAAAGCGGGTGCCGCCAGTGCCGCCGGTGCGGCCACGCGGAATGAACGGATTCGGGGCAGTGTGACGTCCTGTGAACGGCGATTTTCGTGATCGGGTGTTCGAACCCGTCAGCACGCAGAAGGATACAAAGAACGGTAGCCACGAAGGACACAAAGAAACGTAGCCACGAAGAACACTAAGAGCACGAAGGTAAGAACACAAAGGACGGTCGCCGGTCGGCCTGCGAAGCAGGCCGACAACGCGCGAGGTACGTCACCGGAACCAAGCCGCCAATGGCAATCGGCGCGGTTTGTTCCGGTGACGTATCTTCGCGCGTGGCCGCCTTCGGCGGCCCGGCGACGTCACTCTTTGTGGCCTTTCCCTTCGTGGCCTTCGTGCCCTTCGTGGCTACCAACCTTTGTGCTCTTGGGTCTACAGCTGCCGGTCGCGCGTCTCGCGGATGGCGAGCAGACCGGCGAGCGTGAGCACGGCCGCTCCGGTGAGGTAGTACCCGACGTACTCGAGCCCGTATTTCGTGGCGAGATACGTGGCGATGTACGGCGCGAGCGAGGCACCGAAGATGCCGGCAAGGTTGAACGTCAGCGAGCT
>Ga0114129_10015309_pt1 | contig 10913 bp, 8 predicted proteins | sample RhiMetdeltSRZDD1_FD_80071 | JGI IMG/M metagenome (GOLD analysis project Ga0114129, IMG submission 80071) | Populus rhizosphere microbial communities from Tennessee, USA - Rhizosphere MetaG P. deltoides SRZDD1 (version 2) (version 2) | ecosystem: Host-associated > Plants > Roots > Rhizosphere >... | reverse complement strand
GATCGCGTTCACCTTCGGCACCTGGCGCCGCGTCGTCGACGATGCGAAGTATCCCGATATCGCGCAGGAGATTGGCGTCATCGATGTGAGCCAGGCCATACCGGCGCCGAAGCCTTCGGAAATCCTGGAGGATTCGGATTCCGAAGATCAGGCAATGACGTGGTCGCCAAACGGCAAATGGATCGCGTTTCACACGCACCGGGAAATGTCTGACGATGTGTGGCTGCGTCCTGCGGATGGGAAGGGACCGGACAAACGCATCACGTTCCTCGGCCGCGGCGCCGAAGTCGGCTGGCCACGATGGTCGCCGGATGGCACGACCGTCCTCTTGAACGGTGCGCGCAAGCGCGACGGCGCCTCAGTGCTCTATACGATCGGCGTCAACCAGGACACGGGCGCGACGACCTCGGAGCTGCGCGAGATTCCGGTGACGGGCATCACGGGCGAGATGGGCCATGCCGAATGGATGCCGGGAAGCTCCTCGGTAATCGCTCTCGTGAAAGAGGGCCCGGGCCGGCACGCTATTATTCTTGCCCCCGCCTCCGGCGGGGGCGCGACGATCGTGCACCGGTTCGACAGCGAACACGATTTCTCCGGCCTTGGCGTGTCGAGCAATGGCCGGTTCGTGGCGTTTGCGGCGCCGGCGTCCGATGGGTTCTTCCAGATTTTTGTGAAGGCCGTTGGACCACCGACGCCGGCGGTGCAGCTGACGACCGATCGATCTCACAAGACGCAGCCGACGTTCTCGCCTGACGCCTCTCGGGTGGCGTTTACGGTGTGGAGTTACACCGCGACGTTCTGGTCGTTCAAGGACCGATGACACCGCCGCCGCGCCTGCTTGAGTACATGCGAAGTTTCGAATATGCTGGTGCGCATGCAGGACGCCCTGCGCCGGTTCAAGGCCCAGATCTTCCAGGCGCTGGCCCATCCGACCCGGATCGCCATCATCGAAGCCCTGCGTGACGGCGAGCTGCCGGCCGGAACGCTGATGGCCAGGCTGCGCATCGAGCAGCCGAACCTGTCGCAGCATCTCGCCGTCCTGCGCGCCAAGCACATCGTCGTCAATCGCAAAGTCGGCAACCAGGTGTACTACGCGGTCCGCGATCCGGTTCTGATCGACGTCCTCGAGTTGCTGAAAAAATACTTCTATGCACAGCTCGACGAGAGCCGGGCAATGCTGGTCGAGATGGCCCCCAAACGCCGCCGCCGATGACGTCCGTCATGGCGCTCTCTACCGTCATCGCCATTCGCGCCGGCGTCATTCTGTTGGCGGCGATCGTGGGCCGCCCGGCGGCCAGACGCTGGGTGTTGTTCGGCGGATCCGCCGTGGCGTCGCTGCTGTCGACGCTGCTGGGCGTGACGGTGCTCGGTGGCGCTCCTCCGATCCACGGCGTACTGTTCGTGCACGGCGCCTCCGGGTTTTCTCTCGGCTACACCATCGATCCCCTGTCGGCGTGGTTCCTGGTGGTGCTCGGCGTGCTCGCCATCCCGGTGGCGATTTTCAGCGTCGGGTATCTCAGTCATGGCGCCCTCGCCGGTCGATCGATGTTCGTCGGCGCGGCGTACAACGTCCTGGTGGGCGCCGTTGAGCTGGTGTTCGCCAGCAACGACGGCGTCGGCTTCCTGTGCGCGTGGGAAGTGATGACGCTCGCCACGGCGGTGCTGGTCGTGGCCGAGCATGAAATCCGCGACCATCGCCGCGCCGCCTTGCTGTATCTCGCCATGTCGCACCTCGCCACGGGCTGTACGATGGCGGCCGTCCTGGCGCTGGCGTCTCTGTCGGGGTCGTTTGCGTTTGCCGACATGCTGTCCGGAGCGGTGCTGTCGGGCGGATGGCGCGACGCGGCCTTCGCGCTGTTTGTGATCGGGTTCGGCGTGAAAGCCGGCATCATCCCGCTGCATGTGTGGCTGCCGGAAGCGCACCCGGCGGCCCCGAGCCCTGTGTCGGCACTGATGTCGGGTGTCCTGATCAAGACGGGCATCTACGGGCTGATAAGGTTTGGCGCATTCGGTCTCGGATTGCCGCGCCTGTCGTGGGGGTTGGTCATCGTCATCCTCGGCGGGGTATCGGCCGTGCTCGGCGTGCTCTATGCCCTGATGCAGCACGATCTCAAGCGTCTGCTTGCGTATCACAGCATCGAGAACATCGGCATCATCCTGCTCGGTCTCGGCGCCGGCATGACGGCGCTGTCGATGGGGCAGCCGCAGCTGGCGGCCGTCGGCGTGGCCGCGAGTCTCTACCACGTGCTCAACCATGCCGTGTTCAAGGGGCTGTTGTTTCTGAGCGCGGGCGCCGTGGTGGCGGCCATGGGGACGCGGCAGATCGAGGACATGGGCGGCTTGTTGCGCCGCATGCCGCTGACCGGCCTGTGCTTTCTGGTCGGCGCCGTGGCCATCTCCGGCCTGCCGCCCCTCAACGGCTTCGCCAGCGAATGGCTCACGTTCCAGTCGCTGCTCTATGGATTCAGTGATGCCACCGAGACGGTGCCGCGACTGTTGTTGCCCGTCTCCGCGGCATTGCTGGCGCTGACCAGCGCCCTGGCCGCGGCCTGTTTCGTCAAGGCCTTCGGCATCGGGTTCCTGGCGTTGCCCCGCAGCCGCGCCGCCGCCGAGGTGAAGGAAGCGCCGGCGGCGATGCTGGCGCCGCAACTCCTGCTTGCCGTCGCGTGCTTTGGGCTCGGTCTGTTTCCGGGAGCGGTGCTCGGCGTGATCGGCGGCGTGACCGCGATGCTGCCCGGCCTGCCTTCAGAACCGGTGATGACCGTTGACGTGTTGGCGATGGCTCCTGGCCGCGGATTCGATCGCGTCTCGCCGTTCGCGCTGGCGCTGATGCTGACGAGCGCGCTCTCGCTGGCCGGCGCGCTGGCCTGGCGGCGCTCAGCCGAGCGGCGGGTCCCGACGTGGGGGTGCGGCGGCGAACTGACCGCGCGCACCGAATATACGGGCACGGCCTTCTCGAAGCCGCTGATGATGGTCTTCCAGGCGATCTACCGTCCGACCCGCCACGTCGACCGACTGGCCGACGTCTCACCGTACTTTCCACGAGAGGTGCGGTATCACGCCGAGATCGAGCCGACGTTCGAGCGGTACGTGTACGGTCCGTTGACGTCGGCCGTCTGGAACGTCGCCGACAAACTGAAGGTGCTGCAGGCGGGCAGCCTGCATGCGTATCTGGCCTACGTGATCGCGCTCGTGATCAGCCTCGTGCTCCTGGTCTGGTGGAGAAGCTAGATGGACGCTTTCCCGCCCCTGCAGGAGTGGTTCCCGGCAGCCGTTGCCGCTTATCTCACGTCGGCGGCCGCCGCCGTCGTCCTCGCACGGTGGCCCCGGCTGTGCCGCGTGACGGCGTTTGGCGGGTCGATGCTGGGCTCTGCGCTCGTCGTCGCACTGGCGTTGAGCGTGCTGGCGGGTGAGCCGGTCAGCGGACGGCTCGGTGTGCACGCCGCATCGGGGATCGCGTTCGGCTACGCGGTCACGCCTCTGGCAGCATGGTTCCTGCTGGTGCTCGGCCTGGTGTCGGCCCCGGTGGCGCTCTACAGCATCGGCTACCTTCCCCATGCCGTGCCCGACGGCCGCACCGCCCTGCTCGGAGCGTCATTCAACGTGCTGGTTGCCGCTGTTGCCGTGGTCTTTGCGGCTGCTGACGTGATCACGTTTCTGCTCGCGTGGGAGGTCATGACGCTGGCCACGGCTGCGCTGGTCGCGAGCGAGCACGAGATTCCCGCCACCCGCCGCGCGGCGTACGTGTACCTCGTGATGTCGCACGTGGGCACCGGAGCCTTGCTTGCCGGCTTCCTGATGCTGGCTTCGATGGCGGGCTCGGTGTCGTTCGAGTTTGTGCTGGCGGGCGATGTCGCCGCGGGGCGCTGGCGCGACGTCTTATTCGTGCTCTTCTTCTTCGGGTTCGGCGTGAAGGCGGGTGTGATTCCGCTGCACATCTGGCTGCCCGAGGCGCACCCGGCAGCACCCAGCAACATCTCGGCGCTCATGTCGGCGGTCCTGATCAAGGCCGGCATCTACGGACTCTTTCGTGTCTGCGCATTCGGTCTGGGCGTGCCCGCAGTGAATTGGGGCCTGGGCGTGATGGCTCTCGGTGCGCTGTCGGCGATCCTCGGCGTTTTGTATGCGCTGGCCCAGTCGGATCTCAAGCGGCTGCTGGCGTACAGCACGATCGAAAACGCCGGCATCATCCTGCTCGGCCTCGGCGCGGGCATGACCGCCGCGGCGCTCGGCCGCGCCGACCTGGCCGCTGCCGGGATCGCCGCCAGCCTCTTTCACGTGCTGAACCACGCGCTGTTCAAAGGCTTGCTGTTCCTGAGCGCCGGCAGCGTGGTGATGGCGTCCGGCAGTCGACGCTTGGAGGAGCTTGGCGGGCTGATCCGGCGCATGCCGTGGACGGCGGCGTTCTTTCTGGTAGGCGCTCTCGCGGTGTCCGGCCTTCCGCCACTCAACGGCTTCGCCAGCGAGTGGCTGACGTTCCAGGCGCTCCTGCTGGGATTTGCGTCGCTGTCTGGTGTGACGCGGATGAACTTCCCGCTCGCCGGCGCGCTGCTCGCCCTGACCAGCGCGCTTGCCGCGGCGTGTTTCGTGAAGGCGTTCGGGACGGTGTTCCTGGCGCTGCCCAGAAGCCGGGCCGCAATCGATGCAGGGGAGTCGCCGGCGATCATGCTCGTGCCGCAGGGTTGGCTCGCGGTGCTGTGTGTGGGCGTCGGCCTCTTTCCGGGCGCCGTCCTTGGCGCCATCGCTGGGGTTCTGACGTCGCTGCCCGGCCTGCGGCTGGCGCATGCGCCTGCGGGCGCCCTGACGATGGCGGTCGGGCCGGCGAGCTTTGACCACGTTGCGCCGGCGGCGCTGGGCCTCACGCTGGCGGCCGCCGTTCTCGGCGCGGCGATCGTCGCGATGGCCCCTCGACTGCGCTCGGGGCAGGCGAGACTGGCTCGCCGCGTGCCGACGTGGGGCTGCGGTGGCGAACTGGGTCCCGCCAACCAGTACACGGGAGCGGCATTTTCGAAACCGTTGATGATGATCTTCAGGACGGTGCTGCGCCCGACGCGCGAGGTCGAGGCGCTGGCCGATGTGTCGCCGTATTATCCACGCGAAGTCCGCTATCGCACGGCGATCGAGCCGGTGTTCGAACGCTATCTGTATCATCCGCTCACGACCGCGGTGCTGGGCGCGGCCGGCCGCCTGAAAGTCCTGCAGGCGGGGAGCCTTCATGCTTATCTCGCCTACGTCCTGGTGCTCGGTGTTGTCCTGCTGATCTGGCTCGGAGGCATGCGATGATCGAACACGCGCTGGCGCCGATCGGGCTGGCGGCGCTGCAGGCCGCGGCCATGCTCGCACTGGCTCCCTTGCTCAGAGGGCTCATCAAGAAGATGAAGGCCGCGCTGCAGATGCGCCAGGGCCCGCCGCTGCTGCAGGTCTACTACGATCTCGCGAAGCTGCTGCGCAAGGAAGCCGTGCGCTCGGCGACCTCGTCGTGGCTGTACATCGCCGGTCCGCGAATGTACTTCGCGACGGCGGTGGTGGCCACGACGCTGGTGCCGGTCTGGATTGCGGCGGCGCCTCTCGAGGCCGCCGGCGGCGTGCTGGCCTTCGTGGGCATTCTCGCGCTCGGACGCTTTTTCCTGGCGACGGCCGCCCTCGATACCGGCAGCCCGTTCGGCGGCATGGGGGCGAGCCGCGAGATGACGATTGCGGCGCTCGCCGAACCAGCGCTGATGCTCGGCCTGTTCACCGCGGCGCTGTCGGCCGGGTCGCTGAACCTCGGCGCACTGGTGCGGGGGCTGCTCGATCGCGGCGTCGCGTTTCACCCCAGCGACGTCCTCGCCCTGGCGGGACTGTTCATCGTGGTCATCGCCGAAACCGGCCGGGTCCCGGTGGACAATCCCGCCACGCATCTCGAGCTCACGATGATTCACGAAGCCATGGTGCTGGAGTATGCAGGCGCCGACCTGGCCCTGGTGGAGTGGGCGTCAGCGCTCAAGGAGCTGCTGTATCTCACGCTGCTGGCCGATCTGTTCGCCCCAATCGGCATCGCCACGTCGGCGTCTCCGGTCCTGCTCCTTCAGTCAGCGCTGATCTGGGCGGCAAAGATGTTCGTGCTGGCGCTGGCCGTCACGCTCGTCGAGAGCACCAATGCCAAGCTCCGGCTGTTTCGCGTGCCCGATCTGATGGCGGTGTCGCTGGGCCTGGGATTCCTCGCGCTGGCGATCCGCTTCCTCTGAGGTCCATACGCATGTTCAACAACCTCCTGATTCTTTCGGCCGCGGGCATGCTGGTGACCGGGTACCTGATGGTGGGGCAGAAGGCGCTGTTCACCGCCATCCGGTTGTACGGCGCGCAGTCGTGGCTCCTCGGCGTGATTGCCGTCGCGATCGCGCTCGGCGACGATCGCCCTCATCTGTTCGTGACCGCGACGCTGACGGTCGTCCTCAAGGGCCTGCTGATCCCGTGGTTCCTGATGCGGGTCGTCGACCGGATCGGCATTCGACGCGAGATCGAGCCGTTCCTCAATGTCCCCGCCTCGCTCCTCATCTGCCTCGGCCTCACGGTGGTCGGGTACCGCGTCAGCACGGGGTTTCCGGAAGGCGCGCAAGGCGTGACGCACCACGTCATCGGCGTGGGATTGTCGATGCTGTTGATCGGGTTGTTCCTGATGGTGACCCGCAAGAAGGCCGTGACGCAGATCCTGGCGCTGCTCACCGTCGAGAACGCCGTGTTTCTGATTGCACTGGGCATCACCTCGGGCATGCCGCTCGTCGTGGAGCTCGGCATTTCCTTCGACGTCCTGCTCGCCGTGCTCGTGCTCGGAATTCTCGTCCGCCGGATCGTCGACCGGTTCGAGTCGATGGATGTGAGCCGGCTATCGCAACTCAAGGGCTGATGACACTGCTGCTGCTCACGCTGCTTGTTCCCCTGATCACCGCCGCTGCCGGCGCAGTGGGCGGCCCGCGCCAGATCAAGGAAGCCCTGCTGATCTCGGGACTGGTGATCACGTTCGCGCTGTGCCTGGCGACCGCCGGCGCATTCCTCGCCGGCGGGCCGATTGAACAGTTCGACGCGGCGTTACGCGTCGACGGCCTCTCGGCGCTCATGCTCGTGCTCAACGGTTTCGCCGGACTGCTATCGGGTATTTACGGCGTCGGTTATCTGCGGCGGAACGAAGCAGGCGGCCGGGTCACCCCGCGCATGCGTCGCGAGTTCCACGCTCTGGTTCCGGCGTATCTGTTCGCCCTCCTGCTGGTGTGCGTGTCCAACAACCTCGGCATCCTGTGGATCGCGGTCGAGTTGACGACGCTGGCATCGGTGTTTCTGGTGGCCTTTCACAATGCCGAGACGTCGTTGGAAGCCGCCTGGAAATTTCTCATGCTCGGCAGCCTCGGCCTGGGTTTCGCGCTGCTCGGCACGGTCCTGCTGTTCGCCGCCGCGCAGGGCCGCCTCGGCGAAGGCATGGCCGCCCTCAACTGGACGAGCTTCATGGCAGCGGCGCCGGGCATGCACCCTTTTACGCTGCGGCTCGGCGTGGTGTTTGCGCTGATCGGCTACGGCACCAAAGCGGGACTGGCGCCGATGCATACGTGGAAGCCCGATGCATATCGCGAGGCGCCGTCTTCGGCGGGCGCCCTGATGGCGGTGGGCATGCTGAACGGGGCGGTGTACTGCCTGCTCCGCATCCATCTGATCTCGAGCGCGGCCGTCGGGCCGGAATTTTCCAGCGGCTTGCTGCTGGCGCTGGGCCTCCTCTCGGTGCTGGTCGCGGTGCCGTTCATCCTGATTCAATGGAATCTCAAGCGGTTGCTCGCCTACTCGAGCATCGAGCACGTCGGGATCATGGCCATCGGGTTTGGCATCGGCGGTGAAGCCGGGACGTTTGGCGCCCTGCTTCACATGACCTACCACACGTTTGCGAAACCGATTGCGTTCTTCTCGGCCGGAACGCTGGCCCAGCTCCATAGCTCGTCCAACTTCGAGACGATGGGCGCGGGGACGATCGGTCGCGCACCGGTTTCCAGCGTGTTGCTCCTGCTGGCCACCGTGATCATCACCGGCTCGCCGCCGTTTGGCATCTTCTTCAGCGAGATGATCATTCTGCGCGCCGGCTTCAGCAGTCCGCATGTCCTGGCCACGGCCGTGTTGCTTGCCGCATTGGTCGTCCTGTTCTGCGGCTTCGCCTACCAGGTGGGGCGGCTGGTGCTCGGGCCACCGCCGGGCGACGGCGTGAAGTTCACGCCCGAGACGCTCGACCTCTGCCTGGTGACCGCAATCGTGGCGGCGATCATCGCGGTGACCGTGGGTTTCTATATGCCGAACCCGCTGCTGGATCTGATTCGCGCGGCCACGCTCGTGACCGGAGGGCATTCATGAGCGAGCTGGCACGCCTGGTTGAGGAGCGCCTGGAGCTGCGCGACGGCACTGTGCGTGAGTTGCGTGCTGGTGAGCTGCTGGTCGATGCCAGGACCCGCGATTTGCGGGCGCTGGCCAAGGCGGCGGTGACGCATCTGGACGCGCGGCTGCTGTCGATCTTTGCCAGCGATGAGCGCGCGTCGCACGGCCGGTTCACCGTCCAGCACGTGTGGTGGCTCCCGTCGCTGCGGGCGCTGCTGCGAGTGTCGGCCGGCATCGATCCGGCCCAGCCGTCGTTTCCGTCCATTGCCGCGAAGTACCCGGCGGCCAACTGGTTCGAGCGCGAGGCGATGGATCTCTTCGGGGTGTCGCCGCAGGGCCATCCCAATCCCGGCCGCGTGGCGTTGCACGACGATTGGCCGCAAGGCGTCTATGCGCTGCGGAAGGACTTCGCCGACGACACCGTGATCGCCCGGGTCGCGGGAGACTTCCACCCGTTCCGGCCGGTCTCGGGCGAGGGCGTGTTTCAGGTGCCAGTCGGCCCGGTGCATGCCGGCGTGATCGAGCCGGGTCATTTTCGCTTCGGCGTTGCCGGCGAGCCGGTCCTCTATCTGCAGATGCGGCTGTTCTATGTGCACAAAGGCATCGAGAAACGCTTCGAGCGTCTGCCGTGGCGGCACTGTGTGTTCCTCGCCGAGTCGATTTCCGGCGACACCGCCGTCGGCCACGCCCTGGCGTTTGCGCACGCGATCGAACGGCTCGCGTCGATCGAAGTACCGGCCCGCGCGCGCGCACTCCGCGTGATCCTGCTCGAGCTGGAGCGCATCTACAATCACGTCGCCGACATCGGGGCGCTGGCCACGGACGTGGCCTTCACCGTCCCCGCCAGTCGGGCTCAGGCGTTGCGCGAAGGGCTGGTCCGGTTGCACGAGCGGCTCTTCGGGACGCGGCTCCTGCGCGGGACGATCGCGCTCGGAGGCGTGAAGACGGATCTCTCCGATGCCGGACGTCAAGAGTTGCTGGCGCACCTGGTCGGACTCGAGCGCGAGTTCGACCATCTGATCACGACCCTGATCGATGCCGGCACGTTCACCGATCGCGTGGATGCCACGGGCATTCTGACCCATCAGGCCGCGCGCGATCTCGGCATCGTCGGCGTGGCGGCGCGCGCCTCGCACGTCGACGGCGACCTGAGGCGCGATTTGCCCAACGATGCCTACGACGGTCTGCAGTTCGAGGTGCCGCTCGAAGACGGCGGTGACGTCCGGGCGCGGCTGATGGTGCGGGCGCGCGAAACGGAGCAATCGTTCCGCATCGTCCGGCAGGTGATCGACACGCTTCCGGCGACGGCGCTTGGCGCGTCGCTGCCGGCGGAACTGCCGCCGGCGTCGTCGGCGCTCGGATGGGTCGAAGCCTGGCGCGGGCCGGTGCTGCACTATGTCGCCACCGACGAGCAGGGCCGGATCGCGCGCGTCAAGATCAACGATCCCAGCTTCCTGAACTGGCCCGGCTTGATCCAGGCCGTCCCCGGCAACATCGTTCCGGACTTTCCGGTGATCAACAAGAGTTTCAACCTGTCGTATTCCGGCAACGATCGATAGCCACGGATCACATCATGTTCAGCCTTCTCGCCAACAGCCTCAAAACCGGAATCGTCACCGAGGCCACTCCGTTTGGGCAGCCCGCGCCGTTCGGCTTTCCGCTGATTGATTTTGCGCGGTGCACGATGTGCGATGAATGCGCGAGAGCGTGCCCCACCGGGGCCATCCAATCGACGACGCCGGAGCCGGACCGGCGGCGGCTGTCGCTGTCGTACGCGGCCTGCATCCAATGCCGCGAATGCGTTTCGGCGTGTCCGGAGCAGGCGGTCAGGGCGGGAGCGCATGCGGAAGTCGCGGCCTACACGCGCGACCAGTTGCAGCAGTCCGCGATGTTCGTCGCCGATTCGGCCAGTGGTGGCTGCACGCTCCAATCGGTGGAGGTGCATGCGGGACCGGGCCTGGAGGAGAGCGCCGCGCGCTTGCGCGAGCGCATTCGCGCGCGGCTCGGGCGCTCGCTCCATGTCCGGCAGGTGGACGCCGGCAGCTGCAATGGCTGCGAGCTGGAAATCGCGGCGGCGTCGAATCCCGTTTACGATCTGGAACGCTTTGGTATCCACATGGTGGCCAGCCCGCGCCATGCCGACGTGCTGCTGGTGACCGGGCCGGTGACGCGCAACATGGAAATTGCGCTCCGGCGGACCTACGAAGCGACGCCGGAACCGCGTATCGTGGTGGCCGTGGGCGCCTGCGGCTGCAGCGGCGGCATCTTCGGCGAAGCCACCTACGCCGCTGTTGGCGGAGTAGATCGGATCGTGCCGGTTGACGTCTACGTTCCCGGCTGCCCGCCGAGGCCGTCCGCTATTCTCAACGGCCTGCTCGTAGCTATGGGTCGGCGCGAGGCTCGCGTGCGATCCGAGGCCCGCGGGGCCTGAACGAGGGTGCAGCGCTGCGCCGCATGCCGCTTACGGCACCGCCGACACGGATCGATCCGTTGAACAGCGCATCAATCGGCACCATCCCGCCGAG
>Ga0114129_10015308_pt1 | contig 10913 bp, 8 predicted proteins | sample RhiMetdeltSRZDD1_FD_80071 | JGI IMG/M metagenome (GOLD analysis project Ga0114129, IMG submission 80071) | Populus rhizosphere microbial communities from Tennessee, USA - Rhizosphere MetaG P. deltoides SRZDD1 (version 2) (version 2) | ecosystem: Host-associated > Plants > Roots > Rhizosphere >... | reverse complement strand
TAATCATCGCCTCTCGAATTGTCCTCAACTCCTGCAACGTCACGTCACACTGGTCAAGCTGACCATCGCTGATGATCGCGTCGACGATCTTCATCACTATGGCGCGAATGTTCTCCGGATCCGGTCGCGCTAACGATCGTGCCGCCGCTTCACACGAATCTGCGAGCATCATGATCGCCGCTTCTTTGAATTGCGGTTTTGGTCCCGGATAACGGAAGTCAGCTTCGTTTACAGTCTCGTTGGGCTTCGCCTGCGCCTGGGCTTTGCGGAGGAAGTAGTGCAGCGTTCGCGTGCCGTGGTGTTGCGGGATGAAGTCGGCGATTTTTTGAGGTAGCCCGATCTCCTTCGCGAGCTTCGAGCCGTAGGTCACGTGGCTGATAATGATCTTCGCACTCTGGTACGGGCGCAAACGATCGTGCGGGTTGTCGCCCTGCTGGTTTTCAACAAAGTACTCGGGCGCAGCGAGCTTACCGATATCGTGATAGAGCGCAGCGATGCGGGCCAGGAGTGGATTTGCGCCGACGGCGCGACACGCGTCTTCGGCCAGTTGGCCCACCGCGTGCGAGTGTTGATTGGTGCCGGGCGCGCGCAACGCCAGTTGGCCCAGCACCGGAAGGTCAGCGTTTGAGAGTTCCAGGAGTTTGACGTCTGTCAGGATTCCAAAGAACGACTCATTGATCGGCAATCCACCTGCAGCGAACACCGCCGTCAACAAACCACCTACAATTCCAGCCGCAGCCGCCATCAGAAACGTTCGAAACGTGAGCGGCTGTTCGGAGTAGGCGATGAGGGCAATAGCCATCACGACGTTTACAGCGCCAACGAGCAGTCCGGCCAGCGTGACGGACTGCCGCTCGCGATAACGTCCGATGCCGTAAATCGCGGCAGAACACGAAACCATCGCGAACAACGCTTTTTGCATTCCCGCCGGCGCCAGCATGCCTGCAAACAGCGCAGTGATGATTCCGGTCAGGAAAGCGAGTTGGGTATCGACCAACATCGCGACGAGCAGCGCGGCCGCCGCGAATGGGATGGCGAAGTTCCAAATGGTTGGATCGTTGAAAGGCGCTTGCATTCGCGCAGCCACACTCTCACCGAAAGTGAACCCGACTTTCATCAGCGCCGTTTGGACCAGAATTGCCGAGCCAACCAGTGCGAATGCTTTCTGTTTACTAAGACTCAGCGGACTGTCGCTGCTCCTGTGTTCCGCAAACTTCCAGGCCGCCCAGTAGACTCCGATCACGACCAGCAACAATCCGAAGAAGTTGTTCCACGGCCTGCCTGCGTGGCCCGCGCTCTTGATGGTGTTGATCTGAGCAAGAATGCTGGGTGTGACGGTGTCGCCTTCGCGTGCAACGACCTGATTACGTTTCAAAGAGATCGTAACGCGTTCGATCCTGTTCGCCTCGGTCTCGCGAGCCGCGGCGGTTGCCGTTTGGTCCAGCACTACGTTAGGACGAATCAGCGGCGAGAGTCCGGCAGTCAGAGCCGTCTTTTGCTCGGGTGACCAACCCGGAAGAGTGACGATTCGCAGTTCCAGACTTCTGCGTGCTGAAGAGAGCGACGTCATTCTCGTTCTCGGCGCCGGCACGATCATCTGAGCGGCGGGATTGCGAACGTCGACGAGGACGATCTCACGTTCGAGGCGATCGGCATCGGCGTCGTCGTAAATGTAGCCGGCGCCGATTTCACGAATGATGGACGTAAGACGTTCGAGATCTGTTTCGTCGAAGCCGTGCGCGATGATCGCGTCTGCTACCGCCGGACCGCCTTCGCCGTTCCAGACGTAAGATTTGTGCTGGCTCGAGGTCGTTTGTTTTTGAAGATCTTCCCAGGCGGAGCGAAAGCTCTGTACGGAAGTTTCCGCACGACTCGAATCGAAGTTAAAAACAGCGCGAGTCGATTCTCTCGCAGCCTCTTTACGCCGCTCCGTTTCGGCCTGGTCCACGGCTGTCAGATCCGCCGGAGCGATGATCGATCGACCGAGCACGTCGCCGAGCCTGTAATTTTCATCGAAGCTGGAAGATCGATTGGTGAGAAGCAGAAGAGTTGTGAGTAGGGCGAGGACACCGCACCCGATGAGAAAGCGGGTGCGCGGTTGAAACACTTTCAGTGGTCGTATCGCGTAAGCCAGTAGCTTGTCGCGCGCCTGGCTAAGCGGAGTCTTGAATCGTGGACGAAGCCCCATATCGCCACTTTAAATAGCCACAAAAAGGCACATAAAACACAAAAGTGAAAACCACAAAGAACAAAGAACCAAGACCAAAGAACAAAAGAGTTATCTGATTGCTTGTAACTCTCTGTTTTTGCTCATTTGTGCATTGTGTGCTTTTTTGTGGCCCAGCACTGCTCCTGTCTTTTCCAGTAAAGCATCCAGCGTCGCCGGCTTGATGGCGGAGATAACGACGGTTTCGCTGCTATCAAGCTGGTGCGCCTCACGAACCGCCGCCTCGACAGCTTCGGGCTCGATTAAATCAGCTTTGTTGAGTGCGAGTATTGCGGGAATCTCCGCCAACTCCAGTTCCGCCAGGATTCTCTTTACTGATTGAACCTGCTGCACCCATCGCGGGTTTGAAACATCGACAACGTGAATCAGCAAGCGGCTGTCGCTGATTTCCTCGAGCGTCGCGCGGAAAGCTGAAAGCAGATCGGGTGGCAACGCGCGAATAAATCCCACCGTGTCGTTGATGATTACCTCCTGTTCGCGCGGCAGCCGCAGTCGTCGCGAAGTCGGATCGAGCGTCGCAAACATGCGCTGCTCGGCGTGTACGTCACTCTTTGTCAGCGCATTCAACAGAGTGGACTTGCCGGCGTTGGTGTAACCCACAATCGAGATCACCGGCAGCCCTTGCCTTGTGCGTCCTTTGCGACGTTCCTGACGCCGTTGTCGTTGTGCTTCAATCTCACGCTCGAGCCGGTTGATGCGATCGCGAACACGACGGCGGTCGGTTTCGAGCTTTGTTTCACCAGGACCACGGCCGCCGATGCCGCCCGCGAGACGAGAGAACGCCGAATCCTGACCGGCTATCAAACGCGGCAACAGATATTTCAACTGCGCCAGCTCAACTTGAATCTTTCCTTCTTTCGACTGAGCGCGCTGCGCGAAGATATCGAGAATCAACTGCGAACGATCGATGACTTTGAGATCCGTCGCTTCCGACAGTGCGCGCACTTGCGCCGGCGAAAGCTCGCTGTCGAAGACGAGCATGTCTGCGCCGAGCTGTAGTGCGCGAATGATCAGTTCGTCGAGTTTGCCTTTACCGAGCACGGTGCGCGGATCGATCGCAGTGCGTCGTTGAATGATGCGGTCCTGGACCACGACGCCTGCGGACGCGGCGAGCTCCGCGAGTTCCGCCATCGATTCTTCGGCGTCGGCGAGTGAACCTGTCGCTACTCCAACGAGAATCGTGCGGTCGCGCACTTCGGCACGGCGCGCCGTACGACGATTGCGCGCCATCTCTTCTTCGAGTGATTCAATGAGCGCCTGGAAATCGAGATCGAGTTGCGAAGCTATTTTAGGTTCGAGGAAAGCGTAGAGCTCGGGAGTCGTAGCGTTGTCGAGCTCACCCGCGTGCAGCGGTAACAAGTGCGCCGCACGCACGAGACCGGGCAGGCCGGATTCGGCGTCGACGTCAATGGCCGCCATCAAGTCGAGACGCAGCAGCGCAAGGTCTGTTAAGTCGTCCTGTGTGAGTGCTTCGCCACGCAAATGTGTGTGAACGCAACGAAGACCACGAAACCTTCCCGAAGCGACGCGAACGCGCTTGAAGTCAGGCAGCTCGATGCGACGGTTGTCGCCGACCATCACGTATTGGATGTGGCCCTGGCGATCGATGAGAGCGCCGATCTGTCTGCGTGTTTCGTGAGAGAGTTCGCCAAGCTGGCGGGCGAATTCGTGTGTGACGATCTGGTTTGGAGGTATGCGCCGAGTGTACAGCTTTTCTATGCGCCGCAGTTGATTTGGTTTTAACCCCAGAGTATTGCCTAGAACGCTGCTAATGGAAGTATCCTCTCAGGCGGCGGATTATAGCATAGGCCCTGAGTCCGCGAAGCGGACGAATGCATAAAGCCTGGGGCGCAAGCCCCAGGATCGAAGCAGAAAAATAGCCCGAGCCCGTGAAGCGGGCGACAGCGCTGTCGCCCGCTATCGCGGGCTGGGCTATGTGTGCTATGAGACGACCTGGGGCTTGCGCCCCAGGCTTTATGCTGTCACCTGCTTCGCAGGTTTTTGTGCTTCTTGGCGGCTGGCAGTATTATGAACGACTTTTATGGCCGGTGCCGGGAAAATCACCAATATAGATCCTGCTTACGGGATTGCCGGGGGCGAGGTGGTCATCGACTGTGCGGGATTTGATACCAGCGATCCGTCTCAGTGTGCGGTCATGATTGGCGAGTCGCAGGCTCAAATCGTTGCGCTTGGCCCTCGCAGAGTGCTGGCAGTCGTGCCCGAAACGAAAGGCGGCAAGGTTGAAGTCAGGCTGAGCAGCAACGACGACTTGAGCGAGCCCGGCTTTCTCACGGTCGCGAAGAAACTCGCGGGAGATCTGCATCCGGTTGCCAACCCTGCGTTCGATCCTGACGACGGCGCGCTCTTTGTCACGCGCTCCGGTTCGCGTGGCGAGGAGTTGCCGGTCACACTCTTTCGCATCGACATCAGCGGTGATGTCTCGGAATACTCGGGGGACATCTCGAATCCGACCGGCATTGCGTTCGGTCCGGATGGCCAGATGTTTGTCACCAGCAGGCTCGAGGGTGTTGTTTACAAGTTGACGCCGTTCAAAGATGCGATCGCGTTCGGGCGCAATCTCGGAGTCGCGACCGGAATCGCTTTTGATAGCCACGGCTTGATGTACGTTGGCGATCGCACGGGAACGATCTTCAAAGTAAATGGCATCGGGGAAGAGCGAGTGTGGACGCAAATCGAGCCGTCAGTTTCGGCGTTTCATCTCGCGTTCGGGTCGGACGATTCTCTGTACATTACTGGGCCAACAGTCACAAGCTTCGATTCGATCTGGCGCATCAATCCTGACGGCGATGTCGATATATTTTTCAAGGGACTCGGACGACCGCAGGGTCTCGCGTTCGATCGCGACGGGAACTTGTACGTTGCCGCTGCGTTGCGTGGGCGGCGCGGGATCGTTCGCATTTCGCCGGATGGCAGCGAAGCGAAGCTGGTTGTAGCGGGCGTCAACCTGGTTGGGCTTGCGTTCAGTGCTGCCGGAGAGATGGCGGTGGTGTCGATCGATTCGGTCTACAGTTTGTCCACGAAGATTAAGGGAACGCTGTTGCGCGGGTGAAGAGTTTCACGCAAAGACGCAAAGGGAGCAAAGGAGAGAGCGAGTCGCTTTGCTTACTTTGCGCCTTTGCGTGAACTTTGACAGCCACTGATCAGAATTGCTAAGTTGAACCACTCTGTTTTGCTCTCATTTTGTTAGCACGGGTGTGCGTGTTTGAATCCGGAACAACTGATTCCTCAACTCGTGATCTACATGGTGGTGCTGCTGCTCGCAATCTCGGCACACGAGGCGGGGCACGCCTGGATGTCTTACAAGTTTGGCGACGACACCGCGTATTTGCTTGGTCGCGTCACGCTCAACCCGGTGGCGCACACCGATCCGATTGGAACGCTGCTCATCCCCATCGTTTCATTTATTGTTAGCGCGTCAGGAAGTCCGCTGGCAGCGATTCCCCTGATCGGTTGGGGCAAACCGACGCCGGTGAATCCATTGCGTTGGCGCAACAAGGATCTGGCGAACGTGATGGTTTCGATCGCGGGAATCCTGGCTAATATCATTCTCGCAACCATCGCCTTTACGATTTTCAAAATCATATTGATGACTGGCGGCTTTGGGCAGTTTTCCGAATCACTGCGAGAGCCGTTGTTAATTTTCCTGCGCAACCTCCTGGTGATGAACGTTTCTCTGGCCGTCTTCAATCTCCTGCCATTTCCTCCGCTTGATGGTAGTAGAGTGCTCGAGACGTTTTTGCCCGCCAGCATGCAACCGTTTATGGAAATTCTGGAGCGGTACGGCTTCATCCTTCTCCTGATTTTTATTTCGATGGGCGTTCTTAACGTAATCATCAGTCCTGTATTCGAATTTATCAGCTACCTCTTGTACCTCGGCGTGAGATGACCAAACGAATCTTCAGCGGCGCACAACCAACCGGCAACGTCCATCTCGGAAACTACCTGGGAGCGCTGCGCAATTGGGTTGCGTTGCAGCACGAATACGAAAGCTTCTTTTGCATCGTGAACCTGCACGCCATCACGGTGCCCCAGGATCCCGCGCTGCTTGCGGAGAAGACTCGCGATCTCGCGCGGATCTATCTCGCGGTGGGAATCGATCCGCAGGTCTCGACTGTGTTCATACAGTCAGACGTGAAAGAGCACGCGGAACTAACGTGGATTTTAAACTGTGTCGCGCGCATGTCTGAGCTCGAGCGGATGACGCAGTTCAAAGACAAAGCGCGGAAGCAACAGGAAAACATCACTGTCGGTTTGTTTGACTACCCGGTGCTGATGGCGTCCGACATACTGCTTTATCAAACGGATCTGGTGCCCGTCGGCGACGATCAACGCCAGCATCTCGAGTTGACTCGCGATCTCGCGATCAGATTCAACCGCGATTACGGCGAAACGTTCAAAGTGCCGGACGCTTACATTCCCAAAGCCGGCGCGCGGATCATGTCACTGTCAGATCCGTCAAAAAAGATGTCGAAGTCAGACGACGATCCAAACGGCTGTGTTTTGTTGATGGACGACGCTGACACTGTTCAAAAGAAGTTCAAACGCGCGGTGACGGATTCAGGGACTGAGATTCGTTTCGATGAGTCGCGACCGGCAATCAACAATCTGCTCGAGATTTATCACCTGATCACCGACAGGTCGACACACGAAGTTGAAGAACATTTTGCGGGGAAGGGTTACGCGCAGTTGAAGGGTGACCTCGCGGACGTGACGATCGAGTTTTTGCGTCCGATTCAGCAGCGCGTGCGAGAGATTACGGACGAAAGACTCGACGCGATCCTGGACCAGGGACGGGCCAAAGCGGAGCAGATCGCAAGTGTGACGCTCGGGCAGGTGTTTAAGAGAACCGGCCTGGCCGCGGATTAACACGGATTCTCCGACGCGGATTAACGCAGATTTGATGAACGAAGATACACCCGAAGAACATGTTACGCAGTTGAACGTCGCCGGCGCGGTGCCGCAAATCGTCTCCGACGAAAACACCGACGATCTCAAGATCCTGCTCGGCGAGTTTGAAGGTCCTTTGGATCTTCTGCTGCACCTCATCCGGCAGGAGCACGTCAGCATTTACGACATTCCCGTCGCTCGCATCACTGACGAGTACCTGCGCTACCTGCGCGTGATGCAGGAGATGGACATTGCTGTCGCGGGTGATTTCCTGGTCATGGCGGCGACGCTGATCGAGCTGAAGACGAAGATGCTGCTGCCGCGCGACCCGCTTGCGGCGCAGGAGGAAGACGACGACCCGCGGAGCGAGCTGGTCAATCAGTTACTCGAATACCAGAAATACAAAGCCGCTGCTGAGATGCTCTGGTCGCGTGCAACTGTTGAGCAGGCGATCTTCAAGCGCGCGGAGTTGGAAACGGACAAGAACAATCCTGAAGTCGCCGTTGGTCTGTTTGATCTTCTCAAAGTTTTTCAGGACATTCTGGCGCGGCACAAGGAAGAGAAGCTGCTCGAAATCGAGCGGGAAGAGATTTCGATGGCTGAGATGCTCGAGCGTTTGCGCAACATGGTCATGTCGTCCGGCGAACTCAATTTGCGTCTCTTTTTTGAGCGGGCGCAGACGCGTCGCGAGCTGGTGCTGGCGTTCTTGTCAGTGCTGGAGTTAGTGCGGACCACCGAAGTCAGATTATTTCAGCGCGAAACTTTCGGCGATATCATCGCGCGCGTAGCAGGCTAAACAGTCATTTGCTCCGGAGGAGCAACATGTTTATAGCACCAATTTCAAACAAACATGGCGCTCCGTAGGAGCGCCATGTAAATTGGTTTATAACGGGCTATAAACATATTGCTGCTCCGCAGCAAGGAAAACAGATGGCAGGTAACGAAGACATTTTGAATCATGAATCCGTCGACGAGGCGGCGCTGAATGAAGAGGCGAGTCGCGAGCTCGCTGCGATGGTTGCCGAGGCGGAGCAGTCGGCGACCGCGACTGACGACGAAGCTGCGGACGATGCCTTGTTGTCTGCGCCGCAAAGTCAGGCTGAACGCGCTGCGGTGATCGAAGCGTTGATCTTCGTTTCGGATGAGCCGTTGAGTGTTAAGGACATCGCCGGCGTGCTCAAGGCAGATAAGGAAGCCATCAGCGAGACGGTGAAGACGCTGGCTGAGGAGTTTAATGGACGCAATGGCGGCTTGCAGTTGCGCGAGGTGGCTGGTGGTTGGCAGTTTGTGACGCGCCCTGAATATCACGAGCACGTGCGTGCGTTTCTAAAGACTCGCCCGAGCGCGAAGCTGACTATCGCGTCGCTGGAGACGCTTGCGGTGATTGCGTATCGACAGCCGGTGACGGTTCCGGAGATTCTCGAAATACGTGGCGTGCAATCGCCGTCGGCGATCAAGACCCTGCTCGATAAGAAGTTGATCGTCGCGAAAGGGAGAAAAGAAACGGTTGGCCGTCCGATGATGTACGGAACTTCGAAGGAGTTTCTGCTTCAATTCGGGTTGAAGGATTTGTCGGAGTTACCGAGTGTCGAGGATTTCCACGATCTGAGTGGCGGATCTTAGTTTGTACTTTGTGCTTTGTACTTAGTAACTTTGTTCTAACAAAGCACCAAGTACAAAGCACAAAGTACAAACGAATGGAGCAGCGTCTGCAAAAATTGATCGCCGCAGCCGGCGTCGCCTCACGACGGCATGCAGAAGAACTGATCGTCGCCGGTCGCGTGACAGTCAATGGCGAAGTAGTCAAGGAACTCGGCTCCAAAGCTGATCCCGACAAAGATCACATCAAAGTCAACGGCAAGCTCATCAATCCTCAACTCAAGTCTCGCGAAAAAGTTTACGTCCTGCTCAACAAACCGAAGGGTTATCTGTCGAGCGTCTCGGATCCCGAGGGTCGGCCGTTGGTGACTGAGTTGTTGCCGCCGTCGCTCGGCAAGCTTTATCCGGTGGGCCGGCTCGACTTCAACACTGAAGGTCTTCTGTTACTCACGAACGATGGCGACTTCACGAATTTTGTGACAGCGGCGCGCAATCGTGTCGAGAAGGTTTACGAAGTCAAAGTTAAGGGCGTGCCGGCTGAAAGTGGCATCGCGCGGCTGCGGCGTGGAGTTACTCTTGAAGACGACACTCGCACCGCGCCCGCGAAGATCACGAAGCTGCACGAGACGCAGACGAATGCATGGTACGAAGTCTTGCTTCACCAGGGACGCAACCAGCAGGTGCGACGTATGTTCGAGTTGATTGGGCATTCGGTGTTGAAGCTGCGCCGCGTGCGTATCGGGTTTTTGACGGACGACAAAATGAAACCGGGTGCGTGGCGGTTCTTGTCTGTGGGGGAAGTTGCGAGGCTGATGAAAAAGAAAGAATCTCCCACAAAGGCGCAAAGGCGCAAAGAAAATTAATAAGTGTCAAACCTGCTTTGCGCCTTTGCGCCTTTGCGGGAGACTTTGCTAAAACACAAACATGCAATTTGAGTTAACCGAAGAGCAACAACAGATCAAGATGAGCGTGCGCGAGTTCGCGGAATCGGAGATCGCGCCTCACGTTTTGGAGTGGGATGAGTCACAGCACTTTCCGATCGAGCTCAAACCAAAACTCGCGGAACTCGGTTTACTCGGCGTGCTCTTTCCGGAGGAATACGGCGGCGCGGGCATGGGCTACGTCGAATACGCGACCATCATTGAGGAGTTGTCGCGTGTTGATGGCTCCGTCGGCATCTCGATCGCTGCGCACAATTCGCTCTGCTCCAATCACATCTATCAATACGGCACAGAAGCGCAACGCCGGAAGTATCTCGTGCCTCTCGCCACCGGCGAACATTTAGGAGCGTGGGGACTCACCGAGCCGAGCGCCGGCTCCGACGCATCGGGCACCAAATCAACTGCCGCGCGCGCGGACGGCGGTTGGATCGTCAACGGATCGAAAAACTTCATCACGCACGCCATTCATGGTGATACGTGTGTCGCGATGGCGGTCACAGACAGGTCGAAGCGTAGCAAAGGTATTTCCGCATTTATTTTTGAAAAGGGAATGAACGGGTTCTCGCCGTCCAAGAAGGAGAACAAGCTCGGCTTGCGCGCTTCGGAAACGGCGAGCGTGGTTTTTGAAGACTGCTTCGTGTCGGACGAGCATCTCCTGGGCGAGGAAGGACAGGGATTCGTGAACGCGATGGAGATACTCGATGGCGGTCGTATTTCGATTGCGGCGTTGGCCGTCGGCATCGCGCAGGGTGCGTATGAATCCGCGGTGCGATATGCAAAGGAGCGGCAGCAATTCGGAAAACCGATCGCGGAGTTTCAGGCGATTCAGTTCAAGCTGGCCGACATGGCGACGCAGATCGATGCGGCGAGGTTATTGATGTATCGCGCGGCGTGGATGAAAGACGAGGGGAAGAAGACGACGAAAGAGTCGTCGATGGCCAAGCTGTTTGCTTCGGAAGTGAGTGTTCACGTTTGCGAAGAAGCGATCCAGGTACACGGCGGATACGGTTACACGAAAGATTATCCACCAGAGAAATACTGGCGCGACTCGAAGCTGTGTACGATTGGCGAAGGGACGTCGGAGATTCAGCGCATCATCATCGCTCGTGAAGTGCTGCGACAGGTCTAGCCACAAAAAGGAACAAAAAGCACAAAAAGTGAATTTAACGAGGCACAGAACTAAAAACAAATAACGAGCAAGAACAGGACAGGAAGTAATCGACGGGCAAAGGACCAAG
>Ga0114129_10015307_pt1 | contig 10914 bp, 9 predicted proteins | sample RhiMetdeltSRZDD1_FD_80071 | JGI IMG/M metagenome (GOLD analysis project Ga0114129, IMG submission 80071) | Populus rhizosphere microbial communities from Tennessee, USA - Rhizosphere MetaG P. deltoides SRZDD1 (version 2) (version 2) | ecosystem: Host-associated > Plants > Roots > Rhizosphere >... | reverse complement strand
CTCTTCGTACTCACGCCGCTCGCCGTCGGACATCGCCCTGAACGCGTCGCGATCGAACGAGGGATAGCGGCTCGCGACGTCCTTGTCGATGTTCACGCGCAGCACGCGCGCCGTCTCGTCGAACCGGACGCCGTCGAACGGCAGCAGGTACCGGCGATGCACGAATAGGCTGCCGGAGTCGACCACCACGTAGCGCGGATGCTCGATGACGCTGTCGACGACGAGACCGTCGAAGGCGCCAAGCTCCTCGTCGGCATCGTTGCGAATCGGGAGCCGCTCCCAGACGCCAGGTCCCGTCGCGGCGTCGCTCGCTTCGAGATACCGCAGGCCGCCGGTCGCGCGCGGCGCCGTCAGATCGGTCTCGCTGCGCGCGTCATCGTTGATATGCGCCTCGGCGATCTCGGTCAGCTTGCGGTCGGCGCGGCCCTCTTCGTCGAGCGTCTCCTGCAACAGCCGCGCTTCGTCGTGGCGGTTGAGCCGGCGCGCATAGGTGCGCGCGCAGCCATAGGCCGCAATTTCGTAATGCTCGATCCGCTGCGCGACGCCGATGATCGCGGCGTCACGTGCATCGTCTGTCGCTTCTTGATTCAGACGGTCGTCGGCTTCTTGAACAATGCCGGCCAGCCCTGCACACGGCTTGGACCGCCGATTCCGCTCTCCCCAGTGCGTGAAGATCAATTCGAGACGCTCGAGGTGGAGCCTCGATTCTTCGCAGTGCTTCTTCAGCGCTTCGCGCAATTCCGGCGCGCGCGCCGCCTCCGCGAAGCGCGGAAGCTCCCGGATCTCCTGCGTTTCGGCATCGTACAAGTCGCCGAGCTCGTCGATGTAGAGATCCTTCAGCGAACCAATGGGCATGGCCTGGACTCTCCTGGGGAATGGCACTGCATGGCAATTACGCAAGTGCTGTGCCTCAACGCGGCTGAGGTACATTCTTCCGCATCATGCGATCCGATCCGGGCTTCGTGCGCGCGCTCGGCGTCCGTCAACTGACCGCCAGCATCATCAACGTGACGATCGGCGCCGGCATCTTCGTCCTGCCGGCGGCGGCGGCCGCCACGCTCGGCGCCGCCGCCCCGCTCGCGTACATCGTCTGCGCCGTGCTGATGGCGCTCATCGTCTGCTGCTTCGCGTCGGCGGGCAGCCGCGTCTCGCTGACGGGCGGGCTCTACGCGTACGTCGAAGTGGCGTTCGGTCCGTTCGTCGGGTTTCTCGCCGGCGTGTTGTATGCGCTGATGGCCGCGTTCGCGGTGGCGTCGGTGGCGAGCGCCTTCGCAGGATCGGTCGGTGCGCTCTGGAGCGGCGCGAACACGCCCGCGATGAGGGCGATGCTGCTCGTCGCGCTCTTCGGCGGGCTCGCGGCGATCAACGTGCGCGGCGTGACGCTCGGCGCGCGCGTGATCGAGATCGTGACCGCCGCCAAGCTGCTGCCGCTCATCGTCTTCGTCGCGGCGGGCATCTGGTCGGTGAATCGCGACTATCTGCGCTGGCCGTCGATGCCGGAGGCCTCGCAGATCGGCCGGACGGCGGTCGTCCTGATCTTCGCGTTCGTCGGCGTCGAGATTGCACTGGTGCCGAGCGGCGAGATCCGCGATCCGGCGAGGACGGTGCCGCGCGCGCTGTTTCTCGCGCTCGCGATCACCACCACGCTCTACCTGCTCATTCAAGGCACGGCGCAGGGTCTGCTGGGGCCGGCGATGTCGACGTTCGCGGCCGCGCCGCTCGCCGAGGCTGCGGCGCGCGTGCTCGGGTCGACCGGACGGCTGTTCGTCCTGGCAGGCGCCATCGTGTCGATGTTCGGCTACGCCGCCGGCGACATGCTCGGCAGCCCGCGCGCGTGGTACGCTTTCGGCCGCGCGGGGATTCTGCCGGCCGCGATGACGCGCATCCACGCGCGCTATCACACGCCGTACGTCGCCATCATCGTCTACGCGTCGATCGTGGCGGCGCTCGCGATCAGCAGCAGCTTCACGCAGCTCGCCGTGCTCGCCAACGTCGCGGCGCTGACGCTGTACTTGATGTGCGTCGTGGCCTCGTTCGAGCTGCAACGGCGCGACATCCGGACCAGCCGCGACGCCACCCCGTTTGCCGTTCCAGGCGGACCGGTGATCCCCATCGCGGCCGCAGCGGTGATTCTCTGGCTCCTGTCGAACGCCACGCGGCGCGAGTTCGCGATCGAAGCCATGGTCCTCGTCGCGGCCTCGCTGCTCTACTCCGTCCGCAAGGGCGTCCGCCCCACGCGCGCCTCGGTCCGGTCGGCGAGATAGCAGGCGCACGTCTGCGTTTCGAACATCGACGTCGTGAACTGCGACACGTTGGTCCCGAGGTCGCGGCGAACGGCACAGGTGGTGGTCAGGGACGCCGCTGGTAGACGACCTTGCCGCCGACAATGGTCGTCAACACGCGCACGTCCTTGATTTGCGGCGCGGGGATCGTCAGGACGTCGTCGGTGAGGATCACGAGGTCGGCGAGCTGCCCGCGTGCGAGGGTGCCTTTGTCACGCTCCTGAAATTCGGCGAAGGCCGAGCCGCGCGTGGCGGCTGCCAGGGCGTCGGCGATCGCGATCTTCTGCTCGGGCACCCAGCCGTTCGGATTCTTCCCGTCGAGCGTCGCGCGCGTCGTGGCGGCGTAGAGCGTGAGCATCGGGTTGAGCGGCGCCACGGGCCAATCGGTGCCGAACGCGAGACGGACGCCTTTGTCGGCCAGCGTGCGAAACGCGTAGGTCGTCTTGATGCGCTCCGGCCCAATCCGCCGCTCGGCCCACCGGCCGTCGTCGATCGCGTGGTACGGCTGAACCGAGGCAATCACTTTCAGCGCGGCGAAGCGATCGAAATCCTTCGGCGCGATGTGCTGGGCGTGCTCGATCCGCAGGCGGCGATCGCGATCGCCGTTGGCGCGAATCACGTCGGCGAACAGATCGAGCGTCTGCGAGATGCCGGCGTCGCCAATCGCATGCATGCAGAGCTGCAATCCGGCGGCATCGGCGGCCATCAGACGCGTGCGCATGTGCTCGACTGGCTGCATCTCCTGCGACAGGAAGCCGCGCGTGTCCGGCGCATCGGTGTACGGCTGAAAAAAATACGCCGTGGTCGATCCGAGCGAGCCGTCCGCGTAGCCTTTGACGGCGCCGAGGCGCAGCCACGACGAGCCGAACGATCGGTGAATGCCGATCTTGGCTTGATCGTAAAAACCGGTTTCCATCGGCGCCGCGTAGATGCGGACGGTCAGCTCGCCGCGATTCGCGAGATCGGCGTAGACGGAGACGTCGTCGTACGACGGGTTCATGTCCTGCACGCTCGTGACGCCGAGCGACTCGGCGTACTCCATGGCGCGCTTCACGGCGCGGAGGCGCTCGTCGGCCGTCTGGCTGGGGATGACGCGCGTGACGAGCTCCATCGCCGCGTCTTTCAGGATTCCGGTGGGATAGCCGCCCGCATCCCGCACGATGACGCCGCCGGGCGGATCGGGCGTGCGTTCGGTGATGCCGGCGCGGCCGAGCGCCGCCGAATTCGCGAGCGCCATGTGGCCGTCGTAGCGGCTCACGAACACGGGCGTGCCGTTGGTGGCGTCGTCGATCAGCGCGCTCGTCGGCAGCTGCGGCGGCGTCCACTGCTGATCGTCCCACTCGCCGCCGAGCATCCACTTGCCCGGCTGCGTCCTGGCGCGCTGGGCAATGCGGCGCGCGAACTCTTCCGGCGACGCCGCGTCCTTCAAATCCACGCTGTCCAGCTGCACACCGCCGTCGACGAAGTGAACGTGGGCGTCGTTGAAGCCGGGGAGAACGCGGCGTCCCTCGGCATCGATGACCGTGGTCGACGGACCGCGCCAGCGCGCGATCGCGTCGTCGCTGCCGACGTCGACGATGCGCTCGCCGATGATCGCGAGAGCCGACGCGGTGGGTTTCGCGGAGTCGCCGGTCCACACGGCCGCGCGTGTGACGACGAGATCGGCCGCGATTTCGGTCCGCCGCGCACACGCGATCGCCAGCACGCACGCGGCGGTGAGCGCGCGCCGCGCGATCGACATCAGCGATCTGTGCATGAGCGCCGCGGATTATAGCGTGGCGCTTGACAGCCTGGTCGGACGATGGCATCGTCGCCGTCGCCTGGGAGGTCGGGCCCCGCTGATGAAAAGAGAGCAACACACATGGCCCGACCTACTATCGGTCTGAGGTTACGCGAGAGACTCGGTCCAGACGGCTCCGAGGATCTCCTCAAAGCGTTCGACGAGGTGCAAAGCGACATGCTCGCGATTACTCGCGAGAGATTCGAGGCGCGAGTGACGGCCACCGCTTCCGAGCTGCGCGTGGAGATGTCGAACGGCTTTGCGAAGCTGCGTACGGAAATGGCCGAGGGCGCTGGGCAACTGCGCACGGAGATGGCCGAGGGCACTGCGAAGCTGCGCACCGAGATGGCCGAGGGCGCTGCGAAGCTGCGCACCGAGATGGCCGAGAGCGCTGCGAAGCTGCGCGTCGAGATGGCCGAGGGCTTTGCGAACCTGCGCAAGGAAATGTCCGACATGCGCGTGGACATTCTTCGCTGGTCGTTTCTGTTCTGGATCGGTCAGATCGCGGTGCTCATCTCTGTGCTGTCGTACATGCTGCGCCCGCTCATCCGCTGATCACTGCGAGAGGTGTTCGATCGCCGCTTCGAGCTGCGTCACCAGCGTATCGAGCTGATCGACGACGGCGCGGACCGGTTCCGGCTTGCTCAGATCGACGCCGGCGCGCTGCAGGAGCGTCATCGGATGATCGCTGCCGCCGGACCTGAGAAGCGTCAGATAACGTTCGATCGCCGTCGCTCGATCCGCCTCTGATCCCGTCGTCAGCTGTTTCATCAACTGCGCGCTCGACGCGAAGCACGTGGCGTACTGATAGACGTAGTACGGCGTGCTGAAGAAATGCGGGATGCGCGCCCAGGTGACGCGCGCCAGCTCGTCGTAGTCGATCGCGTCGCCGTGGTACGCCTTGAGCAGATTGAAGTAGATGTCGCCGAGCACGTCGGCCGTCACCGGCCGATCGCCTTCGACGAGGCGGTGCGCCTGGAGCGCGTAGTCCGCTAACAGCGCCTGCGTGTAAAACGTCGAGACGATGCCGTCGATCGCGTGCTGCAGCAGCACGACGCGCTCGCGATCGTCGGTCGCGCGCTCCAGCATGTATTGGAGGAACAGCGCCTCGCTCAGCGTGGACGGCACTTCGGCCACGAAGATCGTGTACGCGGAGTACACGAACGGCTGGTGCGCGTTCGAGAGGAGCGTGTGCATCGAGTGCCCCATCTCGTGCGCGAGCGTGAACACGGCATCGAGCGTGTCGTTGTAGTTCAACAACATGTACGGATGGACGCCGTACACCGGCGCCGAATAGGCGCCGCTGCGCTTTCCGGGGTTCTCGTAGACGTCAACCCACGCGCCGGCGAGCCCTTCGCGCATCTGCGCCTGGTATTCGCGGCCGAGCGGCGCGACCGATGCCGGCAGCCACTCGAGCACGTCGTCGTACGCGTACTGCCGATCGAAGTCGACCAGCGGAATCGTGGAGTCGTACACGTGATAGGTGTCCACGCCGAGCATCCGCTTGCGCAGCCGGTGATAGCGGCGCAGCGGGTCGGTTCCCGCTTTCGTCGTTTCGATCAGGTTCTCGACGACTGCCGGCGGGATGTTGTTGCCGTGGAGCGCGGCATCGAGCGTCGTGCGATAGTCGCGGGCGCGCGAATGGAACCAGTCGCGCTGCAGCACGCTTTGATAGAGCGACGCATAGGTGTTGACGTTGGCGGCGTACAGCTTGTGAAACTCCGCGTAGACCGTCGCGCGATCGTCCTGGTTCCGATGCGTCGCGAGAATCGCGCGGTACTGTCCGTACGTGAGCGTCACTTCCGAGCCGCTCGGCAGGCGGACCACGGGATAACGCACGTCGGCGGTCGAGAGCGCGGAGTACCCGTCGTTCGGCGATGACGAAAATCGGCTCGACAGAGAGAGGAGACGCTCCCCTTTGTCGTCGAGCACGTGCTCCTGCTGACGATACAAATCCTCGAGCGCAAAACGATAGACGGCGAGCTCGGCGTTCGCGCGCATCCATTGCTGAACCGTGGGCAGCGAAATCGCGAGCAGCTCAGGATTGAACCATGCGCTCGCCTGACTCGCCTTCGCGAACAGAATCTGCACCTGCTGGCGCTTCGCGTTGATCTGGTTGTCGCGCTGATCCTCGTCGTACTTCAACGACGCGAAGTACCACACTTTGTAGGTGAGCTGACCGATCTCGTCCGACAGCTTCATCGCCGCGAGCAACTGGTCTGCGCCTCGCGCGAGCGTGCCCTGCAGCGCCGCGTACGCGGCGATCTTCGTCTCGAGCTCGTCGTAAGCCGACTGCCATGCGCTCCAGTCAGAGAAAATGTGCGTGAGATCCCACTTGAACCGATCGGGAATCTCGCTTCGGTCTTTCAACTGCTGTGACTGTGTTACTTCGGCAGTCGCGAGCAAATCCATCAGGAAATCATACACCTCGGCACATTGCCGCCGATCGCGACCCGCATCGGATGAGGCCGAGCTTAGTGGCCTCGATGCTTTGGCGATCATGCATTCCGCACGTAGGTCTGATTCTTGCTCAATCGATAGGACAGGAGGGGCGCATGGATCATCCTCGTCCGTGGCTTAGATACGTAGAGGCGGACGATCTCCAGAGTCGGGCCGGCCAGTTCGAGTTGGATGGAATGGACGTCGACGGCGAGGACGGCCACAAGCTTGGCAAGGTCGACGGCTTCGTCGTCGATGCGGCAACGGGTCGGCCGTACTACGTGGTGGTCGACGCCGGCGGCTGGTTCACATCGAAGTTGTTCCTGCTGCCGATCGGCCATGTCGCGATGGATCGCGCGCAGAAGCATCTGGCCGCGGACCTCACGCGCGACCGCGTGCGCAATTTCCCCGGGTTCGATTCCGATGAGTTCGAAAAGTTGTCGGACGCCGATCTCGCGCGCATGGACGAGCAGATCGTCGCGGCCTGCTGCCCCTCGCAGATGGTCGACCGACCCGCCTCGAAGACACGCTTCGATCAGTGGCCGCATTACAAATCGCCGGACTGGTGGGACGCCGACTTCTATCGGCCGGATCGCGCTGATCGAGCGATGAAAGAGATGGGCGCTCCGCGGCGGTAACCGATCCCGGGCGCGCCCGGAAACGCGGCGCGCACTTCCGCACGCGTCACCTCTCGAAACGCACCGGGCTCGAGCGCGTCCAGCTCGAGCCCGCCGAGCCTCACCCGCTTCAGCCGCGTCACCTCGTGACCGATCGCGTCGAACATGCGGCGCAGCTGCCGGTTCTTTCCTTCGTGCAATTCGACGATCAGGTGCGATTCGCGCGCGGAGTGTTTCCTCAGCACGGCGTGCGCGGCAGGCAGGCGCGCGACGTCGGCCGGCGTGAGCGCCCCGCGAACCGTCACGATGTAGACGCGCGGCACTGCGTTTTCGGGATCCGTGATCCAATTCGCAAGCTGCGTGTCGGTCGTCAGGAGCAGCAGCCCCGTCGTCGCGAGATCGAGTCGGCCGACCGGATTCAGCCCGCGCGCGTCCTCGCCCATGACGTCATAGATCGTTCGCCGTCCGTCGGGATCCGCTCGCGTCGTCACGACGCCGCGAGGCTTGTGAAAGAGGATCGTTCGCCACGGCGCGCGATGGCGCGCATGCTCATCGAGGCGGATTCGCGCGGGCTCCGGAATGACGAGATGCGCGGGATCCTCGACGACGCGGCCGTCGACGCGCACACGGCCGGCGCGGATCGCATCGGCCGCCTGCGAGCGCGACAGGATTCCGAGCTTCGACAGCGCGCGATCGAGCCGGACGCGACGCGTCATACGTTTTTCGCGGAGTGTCATGCTTTCTTTTCTTGCACCGGCGACAGGGCCCCACCCCCGCCGCGGTTCTTCGCAGACACCGCGCCGCTCCCGCGGCGCGGTGTGGCCGCAGGCGCTGCTGCAGAGTACTATTGCATCTGTGCGACTCGCTTTGATCCTCCTCACGATGTTCGGCTGCACAGCATGCTTCCAGATGTCGACCGTCATGAAAGTGAACGGCGACGGCAGCGGCACGGTCGAGCATCGGATGCTGTTCACGGCGAAGGCCCTCGCGCAGTTGCGGCAGTTCTCGGCGCTCGGCGGCGGACGCGCGGTCGATCCGACCTCGGAACAGCAGGCGCGCGAGATGGCGAGCGCGCTCGGTCCCGGCGTCACCTACGTCTCGTCGACGTCGGTGAAGACGCCGACCGGCGAAGGACGCGACGCGATCTACTCGTTCACCGACGTCAACCAGCTGCGCGTCGCCACGCAGCCCGCTGCGCCCGGCGGCATCACCATCCGCACGCCGGTGCTGACGACCGAGGCCGACGCGTTGACGTTCTCGCTTTCGCACGAGACGAACGGCAACCGGGTCCTTCACGTCATCGTTCCGGAGAACAAGCTGATCGACGCGATCGCCTCGAATGCGGCGACGCTGCCGCAGCAGATGCCGATGATCAAGTCGATGCTCGCCGGCGCGCAGATCGCGCTCACGGTGGAGCCCGCGGGAGCGCTGGTTCGCGCGAGTACTCCCTACGCCGACGGAAAGCGCGTGACCCTCCTCGAAGTCGATCTCGACGAGCTCCTGAAGGATTCCGACGCGCTGCTCGCGCGCGTGCAGGCGGCGAAGACGCCCGAGGAGGTCAAAGCGGCGCTGAAGGACGCGCCGGGACTCAAGATGACGCTCGCGCGCGAGATCACGATCGAGTTCACGCCAGAGAAATAACGTCGCAGTGCGCGCGTCCGTCCGCGATTCGCAGCAGCGCGATGCTCGGTTGGAGATCGAATCGCCGCGGCCCAGCGGCGCCCGGATTGATCGCCAGCCGCTTCCCGATCTGCAACGTCATCGCGCGGTGCGTGTGGCCGAAGACGAGGACGTCGCCCGCGTACCGCGCGGCGACGAGCTCAGCCGTCGGCCGTCCGAGCTCGTGGCCGTGGCTCACGTGAATCGTCACGCCGCCGAACGTCACGACGCGCTCGCGGGCGAGCGCCGGATCGTGCGGATCGTCGACGTTGCCGTACACGGCGTCCGTCGGCGCGATCGCATTCAGCGCCGCAAGCACCGACGCTCCGCCCACGTCGCCCGCATGAAGAATCCTCGCCACGCCGCGGAAGTGATCGGCGATTGCCGGGCGGATGAGACCGTGCGTGTCGGAGATGAGACCGATAGTAACCATGAGATTGTTGAGTGTTGATTGGTGATTGTTGATTCCATTGTTGATTCCATTGTTGATTCGATTGTTGATTCGGCCAATCAACAATCAATCAACAATCAGCAATCAACACTCAACAATCTCAGGGCGCCGAAGGCGCCGACGGCGCCGCGGCAGTGCTGTCCGTCTCGTGGCCTTCGATCGCCGGCGACGGCAACGGCGCCGGTGCCTGAGCAGGGAGCGGCGGACCTTCGGTCTTTCCGTAGTGTCGCAATCCCGGCGTTGCTGCGGCGACCCACGCCGTCGCGACGAGGCAGCCGACGCCGCCGCTCACGACCGAGAACGGCGCGCCGAACCAGTTCGCGACGGCGCCCGCCTCGAGCTCGCCGAGCTGCGGGCCGCCCATGAAGAACACCATGTTGACGCCAATCATGCGGCCGCGCAGCCGATCGGGCGTCTCGAATTGCCGCACGATGTTGCGGACGATCATGCTCACGGTGTCGGTGGCGCCTGTCATCGCGAGACAGAAGAACGTCAGCCAGAACGAGCGCGACAGACCGAACACGGCCGTCGCCACACCATAGCCCGCCACGGCCCAGAGCAGCGCCGCGCCGCGCCGCTCGATGCGATCGGTCAACGGCACCATCGCCGCGCTCGTGATCAGCGCGCCCGTCGCCGGCGCCGCGTAGAGCCATCCGTATCCGCTGGCGCCGACCTGCAGGATGTCCTGCGCGAAGATCGGCAGCAGCGCGGTCGCCGACGAGAAGAACGTCGCGAAGAAATCGAGCAGCATCGTCGATCGGATGAGCGGCGAGCGGAACACGAATCGCAGCCCTTCGAGCGCGGCGTGCAGCGAGACATCGTCACGCGATCCGTCGGCCGACGGCTCACGTGCGCGCACATCGCGCATCATGAGCAGCGCCACGATGACGAAGCCGAACGAGATCGCATTGGCGAGATACGCCCAGCCGACGCTCGTCGACGCGATGAGCAGACCGCCGATCGCGGGGCCGACGACGGACGCCGTTTGAAACATGATCGTGTTCAGCGTGATCGCGTTCGGCAGGTGCTCGCGCGGCACCAGCATCGGGACGAGCGCCTGCCGCGCCGGCAGATCGAACGCGCCGACGGCGGATCCGAGCGCCGCGAGCGCGTAGATCGGCCATGGCGCCGTGAGTCCGTTGAACGCGAGGATCGCAAGCGCGAGCGAGACCGCCGCCGCGGCGGTCTGCGTGAAGAGCATCAGCTTGCGGCGGTCCCACGCATCGGCGACGACGCCGCTGATCAGCGAGAAGACGATCACCGGCAGGACGCGAACGAGCCCGACGAGGCCGAGCGCGAGCCCCTTGCGCGCCGGCGACACGAGCAGCGACACGTGCCACAGCAGCGCCGCGTTCTGCATCATCGACCCGCTGAAGGAGACGAGCAGGCCGATCCAGATCAGCCGGAAGTTCCGATGCTGCAGCGCGACGAGAGAGGTCACAGAATTGGGTAATTGGATAATCTGGTAATTGGGTAATTGATTGATCGATTGGCCGCGAAGCGCAATCGATTACCAGATTACCCGATTATCCAATTACCCAATTCGGCGCTCATCGGACATCCAGGAGCTCGACATCGAAGACGAGCGTCGCGTTCGGCGGAATCGCGCCGCCGGCGCCGCGCGTGCCGTAGCCCAGCTCCGACGGAATGATCAGGGTGCGCGTGCCGCCGACTTTCATGCCGGCG
>Ga0114129_10015306_pt1 | contig 10914 bp, 13 predicted proteins | sample RhiMetdeltSRZDD1_FD_80071 | JGI IMG/M metagenome (GOLD analysis project Ga0114129, IMG submission 80071) | Populus rhizosphere microbial communities from Tennessee, USA - Rhizosphere MetaG P. deltoides SRZDD1 (version 2) (version 2) | ecosystem: Host-associated > Plants > Roots > Rhizosphere >... | reverse complement strand
TCCCGCCAACGCTCGCAACATGATCCATGGAGTGTGACCGCGGCTGACCGCCAGTACAAAGCGGCCACGGGCAGCGATCGCAATACGAGCATCGTTCGCGATCGCCCCCGCTGCCGCCCGTGCGACGGAATCGATATCATCAAACACTTCGAGATTCACCGGGACTCTCCAGAGCCATCAGTTTCACAGCCTGCGCGTCCAATGCGAAGACCTCAACGGTCAGGCGACTTGGGCGGTAACGCGATAATCTTCCTGGTCCGTGGCCGTCGGGTTATGCCAGCCTCCGGGGGGCGACACTCTCTGGTCGACCTCACTTGGGCCCCAGGTACCTTTTCCGTATTCGTAGATGGGAGTGCCAGCCTTCAGTGCCGGATCGACGATACGCCACGCCTCTTCCACATAATCCTCTCGAGCAAACAGGGTGGCGTCTCCCGCCATCGCGTCGCCCAGCACGCGCTCATACGCTTCCATCTCGTCTGGACGAGGATGACGGCTGGCCACCATCTCTACGGTCTCGCCTTTCATGACCTCGCCAGCAGCCATGACAGTCGTGCCTACGGCGATCGTCATCTCGGGACTGATCCGGAACCGCAGATGGTTCCGAGACAGAACACTCTCCTTAACGACCGTCGGAGGCTTTCGAAACCGGCCGAGGACCTCCGTGCAGGTCACTGGCAAGTTCTTTCCTGCGCGGATATAGAACGGGACCCCTTTCCAACGCCACGAATCGACCTCCAGTCGCAATGCAGCAAAGGTTTCGACCTTTGAATCGCGCCGGACTCCATTTTCCTGGAGGTAGCCGCGGAACTGCCCTCGGACGAGATCGGTCATATCCAGCGGTGGCATCGCTTTCAGCACTTTCACCTTTTCATCGCGAATGGTTTCACTGTCTGTGCGGACCGGAGGCTCCATCGCAAGGTTGCACAGGATTTGGAACAGATGATTTTGGATCACATCGCGAATGGTGCCAGTTTGATCGTAGAAAGCGCCGCGTCCTTGCACGCCAAATTCTTCCGCCATGGTGATCTGCACGCTTTCGATGTAATGTCGATTCCAGAACGGCTCCATGAAGGCATTCATGAATCGGAAGACCACCACGTTGTTCACGGGCCGCTTGCCCAGATAGTGATCAATGCGGAAGATTCCGGACTCAGGAAAGGCCGCATGCAGGATCCGGTTGAGCTCCTGTGCTGAGGCAAGGTCATGGCCGAAAGGCTTCTCGACGATGACGCGAGCACCCTGGGTCGAGCCCGATTTCGCCAATTGTTCGACAACCGTTCCGAACATGAGGGGCGGGATGGCCAAGTAATGCGCCGGCCGTCGCGCCCCCTTGAGTTCTTTGCGGATCTCCTGAAAGGTGGCAGGGTCTGCATAATCGCCGTCCACATAGCGCAGCAAGCCGCTGAGCTTGTTGAACGCAGCAGCATCAACCCCTCCGTGTTTCTCGAGGCTATCGTGTGCCCGTGCCCGAAGCTGTTCGAGATTCCACCCAGCTTTGGCCACCCCGATGATCGGCACGTCGAGGTGACCACGTTTGAGCATGGCCTGCAGCGCCGGGAAAATTTTCTTGTAGGCCAGATCGCCGGTGGCGCCGAAGAAGACCAGAGCGTCGGAATGAGAGTCCTTCATCGCGCATCTCCCTTTCTTGCACGGTGGTCTACCGTGCCTTTTCCAAATGTCCGCCGAAACCGTAGCGCATCGCGGAGAGCAGCTTGTCCTGATAGTCCGCCTCGCCGCGGGAAGCAAAGCGTTCGTAGAGCGCGGCGGAAAGAACAGGGACTGGGACGGCTTCGTCAATGGCTGCCTTGATCGTCCACCGGCCCTCGCCTGAGTCGGACACACGACCGGTAAATTGGGAAAGACTAGGGTCTTTCACCAGGCCGGCGGCGGTCAAATCCAACAACCACGACGAGATCACGCTGCCGCGCCGCCAGACCTCCGCAATGTCACGCAAATTGAGGTCGTATTGATAGTGCTGGGGATCACGCAGTGGCGTGGTCTCTGCGTCGATCTCATGTTGTTCTTTGCCCACGTTGGCGTCGCGCAAGATGCTCAACCCCTCGGCATAGGCTGCCATGAGGCCATACTCAATCCCGTTGTGAACCATCTTCACGAAATGACCGGCCCCGTTTGGACCACAATGCAGGTATCCTTGTTCGGCAGTGCCGTCTAATTTCTCGCGGCCAGGTGTGCGTGATACGTCGCCTATGCCCGGCGCCAACGTCGAGAAGATTGGATCGAGGTGCGTGATCGCAGCCTTATCGCCCCCGATCATCATGCAGTACCCGCGCTCCAGGCCCCACACACCACCGCTCGTCCCCACGTCCACGTAGTGGATGTGCTTTGCTGCGAGCTGATTTGCGCGCCGGAGATCATCCACATAGTAGGAATTGCCGCCATCGATCAGGATGTCTCCCGCCTCAAGATGGGGCACAAGCTCAGCTATGGTCTTGTCCACGACTGCCGCCGGGATCATCAGCCAGACCGCCCGGGGCTTTTTAAGCTTTGTGAGCAGATCATACGTCGAAGCACTTCCTATCGCCTTCTCGTGGACCAACTCTTCCATTACTATCGATGACCTGTCAAAAACCACGCACTGATGGCCTCCTCTAAGGAGCCGCCTCACCATGTTTGCCCCCATCCTTCCAAGACCAATCATTCCAAGTTGCATAGGTCTAGTCCTTTCATTTCAATCTTGCATCGGGAGAAAGCTACGTCTCACGCCGAAGGCTGAGCATGTAGGTGGCAGGCAGAGACGGCTCATATTTCATTCAGGCTCGTTACTATTCTTGTTGTCCCTCCTTACCGTTATCTGGCGACGGTCGTCGCACGCTGGTGTTGTGGGTAACGAAGTGGCCCGTGTTGGAATCGGATACACAATCCTCGTGATCTCTTTCCCCTTTGCATCCACACAAGTCTCCTCATAGTAATTTGGACGGAACAAATTGCAGCCGCTGAGCACGACCAGCCCCACGAACAACAAGACTCTCACTTGAACCTCCTCACAACACGATAGGTTTGTTTCTTGCTCGCCTATGCATTGAGAGTTCACCCAACTCATCCAAGACGGTCCGGCCGTTTCCTTTTGTCACGACCTCGGTGACAGTGATTGCATCGCAATGGTGATCTCCTCTCAAAAGCATCATATGCAGAAGACTAAGGCACAAACCGTTCCTTAGCATCCCTGCTCAATCTATGAGAGAAGAAGCGATTACAGAATGCGCAGTTAAATGTGAGATAGTGAAATGTGGAACCCGTGTCGTAGTAAAAGGAGCCAGGAGGGAGACAGCGGGCAGTCATTATGTGCTGGATTTCTGGCTGATCGAGCGGACGATAAGAACTTCTGGTAAACCCGATCATGTCTGCCGACACCACAAGAGCACTCATTTCAAGTTGCACGCAGATCCACCCCTTTACGGCTGTCCTCATTCGATTGGGTTGTTTTCACCCTGCTTAATGCTGGCTCTCAGCCGGTCCATTGCTACAGCTACCTTGTCGTTGTCCCCGAAAATTGCTGTTCCGGCCACGAGAACGTTGGCTCCCGCGGCAACCGCCAAGGGAGCGGTTTCCGCATCGATGCCTCCGTCCACCTCCACATCGCACCTTGATTTCATTTGATCGATCATCTGACGAACGCGCCGGATCTTTGGCACGGTCGTGGAGATGAAATGCTGGTGTCCGAAACCAGGGTTAACGGTCATAATCAATACCTGCTCAACGTCTGACAAGATTTCCTCAAGCACTGCGGCCGGGGTTGCCGGGTTGATGACCACTCCGGGACGTTTACCCAGTGCCTTGATGCGTTGTACTGTGCGGTGCAAATTGGCGTTACCTTCCCAGTGAACGAGGAAGGAATCCGAGCCGGCCTCCACGAACTCGTCTAAGAAAAAGTCCGGGTCCGTGATCATCAGGTGAATTTCCAGAGGCAGGCGCGTCACCCGGCGGAGTGATTGGACGATCGGTGCCCCCATCGAAAGATTGGGCACGAAGTGTCCGTCCATCACGTCAATGTGAATCCGATCAGCCCCGGCCTGCTCTGCCTCCGCCACCTGCTCACCCAGGCGCGCGAAGTCAGCCGAGAGGATGGAAGGGGCAAGTTTCACAATTCTCGGACCCTTAGTGTGGTTTGACCCCGTCATCTGGTTCGCGTGCGATTCTCCGATCATGGTCTACTCAGGTGATGGACCCCTCAAAGACTTTCTTACGAATCAGATTGGTGCTGGCTGTGCCTGACTCTCTCCGTATGCGCGAAATATCATGGCGCGGTCGGCCTAATGAATAACGATTCGATTGGCTTCTGTTGACAAGCGTTCTATTGGTGTTGCCATTGGGAAGTCTCCTGTCCAAACCTCTTGTACCGGGCCTTTTCGGCAGAGGACAGCTCCGATCATCGGTCTGTCCCCATAGGCGAAATCCACCGACGAAGGCACAGGCGTTGTCACCCTTCCGGCATCCTCGAGGCAATTCTTTCAGTTTCTTAACGTTGCCGCCGCCCAGAACGACGTCGTCGGGGAGGAGTGCCGCGATCAAGCGGGCAACCACGTCTGCGACATGGCATCGCCATTTCTTCTTTCCCCACTTCTCTAATCCGCGGAGACCTACATATTCTTCATAGGTTCCCTTCTTGTAAGGAAGGTGGCCCAGTTCCATCGGTTCAACGATACCGTCGACAACCATCGCTGACCCGAGCCCAGTTCCCAAGCCCAGGAAAAGTAGCTTCCCACCTCTATAGCTGCCTAACGCTTGCATGGCTGCATCGTTGATGACCTTTACCGGGCACCCAAACGCCTTTCGAAACGGAAACCCGATCCAGCCAGCCGCGAGATGATGCGGTTCTGCAAGCGGCCGGTCTTGGAAAACCGGCCCTGGGTAGCCAATGGACACCACGTCATATTTCCATTCCGCCGTAAGCTTCTTGACTCCGGAGACCATGTGTTTGGGCGTCATAGTTGACCCGGAGGGGAACCTCTGAGATTGGGATTGGCCAGTAGCCAGCATTTTGATATGAGTTCCCCCTATATCAACCACTAGTACGTTTGGATGGGAAACCTGGGTCATCGTTCGTGTTCCACTAGCCTTCAGCTGGCTACGGCCTCCTTGAGTGCAGCACTCTTGGAAGTGATGACCGCCATGAGGTCCTGCCAGGACTTCACAAACGACTTTGCCCCTTCGTCCTGCAGTTGGGCAGCCAGCTTGTCGACATCGACGCCGGCCTTCGCAAACTGCGCCAATATTTCCTCGGCGTCGCCACCATCGGCCGGGAGGATCGTGCCCAATTCGCCGTGATCGGCGAGCGCCTTCAAGGTCGCCTCCGGCATCGTATTCACCGTGAACGGGGCAGCAAGCGCCTTGATGTAGAGGACATCCGACGCCTTCGGATCTTTGGTTCCGGTGCTGGCCCAGAGAAGCCGTTGGGGACGCGCGCCGGCGTTGAAAACGCGTTGCCAACGGGGAGAGCCAAGCAACACGCGATACGCCTTGTACGTCCGCTTCGCGATGGCGATGCCGAGCTGGTCTCGCAGTGAGTCGGGTACCTTGTCCATCACCGCGGTGTCCCAGCGACTGATAAAGACTGAGGCGACCGACGGGACAACCGGCTTCAGCCCGGCATCGATGCGCCGCTCGATACCGCGCAAAAATGCCTCGGCAGCCGCCACGTACTGCTCACGAGAGAAAAGAAGCGTGACATTGATGGGGACGCCGGCAAAAATCGCCTCCTCGATTGCAGGCAGACCTTCCTTAGTTCCGGGGATCTTGATGAACAGATTGGGCCGTCCTGCCCGGGCATACAGATCCTTGGCGGCTGAAAGCGTGCTGGCTGTGTCGTGGGCCAGCAAGGGGGACACTTCCAAAGATGCCCAGCCGTCCACACCATCCGACTGGTTATAGATTGGCCGGAAGAGGTCGGCGGCCCTGGTTAGGTCTTCGAGCGCCAGTTCAAAGAAGAGCGTCTCGCCCGATTGTCCCTTACTCAGCTTCTCTTGGATTGCGGCATCGTACGCCCTGCTGTTTTTGATGGCGTGGTCGAAAATCGTCGGATTCGAGGTGAGCCCCGTCACTGAGAATTCGCTGACGTAGCGCTTGAGTGTGCCGCTGTCCAGCAGGTCGCGTGTGATGTTATCTAGCCATATGCTTTGGCCCAAATTGTGTAATAATTGTGTCGCTTTCATCTGTCACCTCTTTTCATGTGTGTTCAGTTTGCGCGCTGGCCCTCAGCATCTTCTCTGTGGAGGGCTCAGAGGTTCCCGATCGGTTCGAGCGCTTTGTCAGATCACACAGCCACTCGAACTCTTCATCTGCCAGCATGGCGTCCGTGCAGCGCCAGCGCCAGTTGCCTTCGGGACGACCGGGAATGTTCATCCGCGCCTCTCTTCCCAGATTCAGCAAGTCCTGGAGCGGGGCCATGGCGAGCGCAGCCAGGGACGACCACGCCAAGCGCATCAACGCCGGTGCGGCCTCGTCACTCTTGCCCGCCGACCGTTTCAGGTATTTCCACAGGGTCTGTTGTTGGAGATCCGGCAATTCTTCAAACCATCCGCGAGTCGTCGGATTATCATGGGTTCCGGTGTACACCACCGTATTGGTGATGTAATTGTGAGGGAGGTACGGATTATCCGAATGACCGTCAAAGGCGAACTGGAGCACTTTCGTTCCGGGCAGGTGAAACCGGTCACGGAGCGCAGACACATCAGGAGTAATCACCCCTAAATCCTCGACGATGAACGGCAGAGCGCCTACCTCTCTCTGCATTGCCTCGAAGAAATCGGCGCCTGGGCCGGGGACCCACTTTCCGGACTGTGCAGTCGGTGCTCCAGCCGGCACGTGCCACGCCGCTGCGAAGGCACGAAAATGATCCAACCGAATCACGTCGACGTGGGCCCGCAGTGATCGTACCCGATCGATCCACCAACGATAGCCGGATTGCCGAAGAGCATCCCAGTTATAAACAGGGTTGCCCCAAAGCTGTCCCTGGGCACTGAAGTAATCGGGAGGCACACCGGCCACGAACCGCGGCTGGAGCTGCTCGTCCAACAGAAAAAGTTCCGGGTGAGCCCAGACGTCGCTCGAATCGGGCGAGACGAAGAAGGGCAGATCGCCGATCAAGCCCAACCCCTTCGTGTACGCATGTGATCTGAGGCGTTCACCTTGGCGGAACAACAAAAACTGCGCAAAGCACACCATGCTGATCTGATCCGCTAGTTCGCGTCGGACACGGTCGAGCGCCGCCGGCTCGCGGTGGACCAGCTCTGCGGGCCATTCGAGATAATACGCGTTGTCGAACCTGGCCTTGAGCGCCCGGAAGATCGCATAGTCCTCGAGCCAGTGTGCCTGGTCATGGCGGAACTGCTCAAAGGCGGCGCGTAGATCTCCACGAGCCCCGGCGCTGAAGTTGGCCCAGGCGGTGCCGAGCAACCGGTGTTTGAAAGGAATGACGGCGTTGTAGTCGATGTCAGTTTGCGGGAACGAAGGGAGCTGACAGTCACTCGCCCGTAACAGTTCATCCTCGATCAGCCAGTCCGGACTGATGAGCAGTCCGTTGCCGGCGAAAGACGACAACGATTGATATGGCGAGTTACCGTATCCGGTGGGACCGAGTGGTAACCCCTGCCACCAGCGTTGGCCAGCTTGGTCAAGGCGGTCGATCCACGAGACTGCAGCTGGTCCTACATCGCCAATACCGTACGGGGACGGCAATGAGGTGACGTGCAACAGCAAGCCAGCGGCGCGGTATGATGGCGCGAAAGGCGGAAGACTCAATGGCCGGCTATTCTCGTTCATCATCATACTTCCGAGGGCTCATGGCTTGGATGAGACAGATGTAACGCGTTGTTCACAATCTCCTCGGCCTCGCTGACAATCGCGTCCAGGTGAGTCCGGTCCTTGAAGCTCTCCGCGTAGATTTTGTAGATGTTCTCCGTGCCCGAAGGCCGGGCCGCGAACCAGCCGCTTGCGGTCACGACCTTGAGGCCACCGATCGGGGCGTTGTTGCCGGGGGCGCGGGTCAGCTTGGCAGTGATCGGCTCTCCAGCAAGTGTCGATGCTGTGACCGCATCGGACGACAGTTTTGCCAGCTTCGCCTTCTGCGCAAGCGTCGCCGGTGCGTCGAGGCGCGTGTACGACGGGGTGCCGAATTCGGCTGTCAGTTCACGATAGTGCTCGCCCGGATCCTTGCCCGTGCGGGCGGCGATTTCCGCGGCCAACAGATTCGGCACGAGCCCGTCCTTGTCCGTCGTCCAGACCGTGCCGTCGCGCCGCAGGAACGTCGCTCCCGAGCTTTCCTCGCCGCAAAAGCCGATTGAGCCACCGACGAGTCCGTCCACGAACCATTTGAAGCCCACCGGAACTTCGACCACTCGTCGCTTCACGCGTGCTGCGACACGGTCAATCATGCTGCTGCTGACAACCGTCTTGCCAACAGCGACCGATGTAGACCACGTGGGGCGATTGGCGAACAAGTATCCGATCGCGACCGTGAGATAGTGATTCGGCTCAAGCAGCCCTTGACTTCGGCTCACGATTCCGTGTCGATCAGCATCCGTGTCGCTTGCGAAGGCTACGTCGAATCGGTCCTTCAGGCCAACCATCCGCGCCATGGCGTAAGTCGATGAAGGGTCCATGCGAATCTGGCCATCCCAGTCAGCGGTCATGAATCGGAACGTAGGGTCGATGGCATGGTTCACGACCTCAAGGTCGAGGTGGTATCTGTCGCCGATGGCATCCCAATACGTCACGCTGGCCCCACCGAGCGGATCCACTCCGATGTGAACCTTGCTTTCGCGGACTGCTTCCAGGTCCACGACTGAAGGAAGATCGTTCACATAGGAATCAAGATAGCGGTGACGATGTGTGGTGGAAGCTTGGCGTGCACGCTCGAACGGAATCCGGGAAACTCCACGCAAGCCATCGGCAATCAATGCGTTGGCCTTGCGTTCGATCCATTCGGTGACGTGGGTGTCTGCTGGTCCGCCGTGAGGAGGATTGTATTTGAAGCCGCCGAACCGGGGAGGGTTGTGCGATGGCGTGATGACGATCCCGTCGGCGAGACCCTGACTCCGGCCGCGGTTGTACGTGAGCACGGCGTGCGAGACGACCGGCGTCGGCGTGTATCCATTGTCCGCATCGACCATCACCTCGACGCCATTTGCCGCGAGCACCTCCAGCGCGCTTGCAAACGCCGGGTCCGACAGCGCGTGAGTATCCACGCCGATGAACAGCGGTCCGTCAATCCGGTGCTCTGTGCGGTAGCCACAGATCGCTTGGGTGATTGCTAGGATATGTGCCTCGTTAAAGGCATTATCGAGCGAGCAACCCCGATGTCCCGACGTCCCAAACACCACACGTTGCGCGGGCACCGATGGATCGGGGCGTCCCGTATAATAGGCGGTCACCAACCGGGGGACGTTGATGAGTATCGATGGATCGGCAGGCTTACCTGCGAGTGGGCTGACCTGCATGGTTCACCGTTGCGTTGTTCTCACCCGAATTTATTCGCGCCCACTTGGCATAACACCAGTAACACTGACAGCAACAACGGTGCCGTGTCAGCGGGACATAAGTTCATTTCGCAACAGCTGATATTATGGTCACGGACAATCGCTCAAAACTGCGGATCTGTCAGATAAGGCCAACGGCCAACTCCTGCGTTAACGCCTGTATTTCAATACGTTTCCCTCGCTATGCCGTCTCTTCTTGATAAACGAGATGATATTCCACTGTTTGCTCACCACTTTGTCCGCAAGTAGGCCGAGCGGGCGTAACCAGCCGTGCCCAAGTGCCGAACGAGCGCCTGTTTTCTGGCGCAGAAAGCCAGCCCTCCGTCTTTCTTGAGGATCCGCTTCCTCTTCTCGTCCACCCTGCCACGCCACCACCAAACCTAAGTCCGCATCTATTCACTAGTCTCCTGCCCGATGTGCACTCGCAAGGCATCTGGAACAGTCCATGCGATACCCATGCACCGAAAGCCAAAACAAAAACGGAACTGCCAGCAATGAGCTCCGAAGAAAGAGATGTCAACGTGACCTGTACTCGATGTGGTTGTCGCCAGAATTTCGCCAGTTGGCGAAACTTCGCCAATTCTCTATCGCCACATTCATGTTTTTCCGCAGCATAAGGATTGGAGCCAGGATTGCATTGCGATATTCCTGCTGAAAAATCTGCTTCGAGAGAGCGGATAGATGCTGAAGATCAAAAGAGCCGCGAATGGGCAGGTGATCTTCACGCTGAGCGGAAGAATGGATGCGGAACATGTTGAAGAGCTGAAAACACTGTTTAAATCCGAGGCGGGGCTTCGCCCCATAGTCTTGGACTTAAAAGACCTCACCCTCGTGGATCGAGACACTGTGAGGTTTCTCAAATGTTGCCAAACGGAAAGGATCAGACTGAAGAATTGTCCGGCATACATCCGCTATTGGATCAGGAGAGAACGATACTGAGGGGAGAGAGACGGTGCGATGTTAGGTTCAATTGAACTGCCGCTGATTCTGTACTCCGCGCTGGTGGTGTTTGTGACCGGCGTCATGCTTGCTTCCTATGTGCTGGGACAGCGGCATTGGGAACCTGGGACCAATACGCCCTACGAGTCCGGCATTGTGTCAGAGGGCTCAGCGCGCGTGCGCTTGTCGGCGCGGTTTTATCTAGTTGCCATGTTTTTTGTGGTGTTCGATCTGGAGGCCGTATTTCTGTTTGCGTGGGCGGTCGCGGCACGTGAAGCGGGTTGGGCAGGGTATTGGGAGGTTGTGATTTTTATCGGAGTCCTCGTGGCCGCACTGATCTATCTCTGGGGGGTTGGTGCGCTCGATTGGGCTACGGAACGGGCCAACCGTCGATAACGGAGGAACCTCATGCAGTGGTCGCTGACGAAACCTGACATTACCGGGCTGGTCGCTCACTCGGACCACGAGCCGTTCGAACAAG
>Ga0114129_10015305_pt1 | contig 10915 bp, 9 predicted proteins | sample RhiMetdeltSRZDD1_FD_80071 | JGI IMG/M metagenome (GOLD analysis project Ga0114129, IMG submission 80071) | Populus rhizosphere microbial communities from Tennessee, USA - Rhizosphere MetaG P. deltoides SRZDD1 (version 2) (version 2) | ecosystem: Host-associated > Plants > Roots > Rhizosphere >... | reverse complement strand
GTGAAGTACTCGCGGACGTTGTCGTACATCGCCCGGAACGTCAGCGGGTTCCGCGCTCCCGAGCCCACGTGGTAGTAGTACGGCTCGTCGACCGGGGGTGGCGCGGCGGCGACCGCGAGGATCGCGTTGACGACGATGTCCACGGGGATCACGTCGAGTACGCCGTCGGGCAGCCCCGGGAACTCCGGCAGGATGCCGCGCCCGAAGGCGAGGATCAACGGATCGGCCATCTTGAACCCGTCGATCCAGCCCGGGTACGGGTGCCGCAGCGCGCTCTCCACGATCGCCGGCCGCACGACCGAGAGCGGCAGGACGCCGGTGAGCTGCTCCTCGGCAACCCGTTCGCCCAGGGCCTTGGTGAACGTGTACACGTCGGGCCAGCCGAGCGTCTGTGCGCGCAGGCGCCCGTACTCGACGAGTTGCTTGTCGGTCCACTCGATCCGGCGCCGTTCGGCGTTGGCCGCGACCGCGCCCGGTCCGCTCTTGCCGTGCTCGCGGCGGGCCTCGTCGAGGGCCTTGCGCAGCACGGCCGGGCGGCGCGAGTCGCTCTCCACCTGCGCTCGCGCGACCGACGCGGCGGCCAGTTCGGCGCGCCAGTTCGCGTCGTGGTCGAGCGAGGTCTCGGGGACCGTACCCTTGCGGGCGCTGGCGACGTACGCCGTCGACACGTGGACGACGTGCGGCCGCGACGCGGAGGCGCGTACCGCGTCGTAGAGCGCGATGACCCCTTGCACGTTGGTGCGGAACGCGTCGTCGATCGGCGGGTCGAACGATACGATCGACGCGGCGTGGACGACTGCGGTCAGGTCGTCGGGCAGCGCGACCTCGGAGTGCCCTAGCTCGGCGTCGACGACGCGGACACGGTCAGCGACGATCTTGCGCGCGGTGGCGGCGCCGACCTGCTTGGTCCAGGGCCCGAAGACCGGTTTGCGTAGGATGCCCGCCAGCCGGTCGGCGCCCGACGAGCTGCCGCGGCGCCGGATCAGCAGCGTCACGCGGGTGTCGGGAAAGCCGGACAGCAGGCGTTCGAGCGTCGCCTGACCGAGAAAACCGGTCGCGCCGCTGAGCAGCACGTGGCCACCGTCCAGCCCGTCGCCGGTCGGCTCACCCACGCCTTACCTCCTCCCCGCGCCCGCCGGGGTCGTGACCTCCGGGACTTCAGCACGGTAGCCCACATTGGATTGCCGGCAAAGGCGCGGTTGGCGTGATCCCACCACGTGCGTGCGTACGGGTTGCCGGCCGATAGCCGCAAACCCGACAGTGAACCGCGATCGCCGCGAATGCCCCGGCCGGCAGGGCCCCTAGGCTGGCGCCGTGCGTACCTATGACCTGCACACCCATCACTACACGGCGGAGTACTTCGCGGCGGTCCGCGAGAGCGGTGGCGACTACTCGTTCGCCAGGGACCCGACCGGGCGGGAGATCATCACGCTGCGGGGCGCGCGGTTCTTCGGGGTCACGCCGGCGATGACCGACCTCACCGCCCGGCTCGACGCGATGGACGAGGCGGGCATCGACGTCGCGGTGCTGTCGCTGTCGACGCCGAACCTGTTCTTCCTGCCGGCGGAGCGGCAGCCGGACCTGGCGCGGCGGATGAACGACGCCTACGCGCAGGCGGTCGCCGACCACCCCGACCGGCTCCGCGCGTTCGCGTCGATCCCCATGGACGAACCGGACGCGGCGCTCGCCGAACTGCACCGCGCCCTCGACGAGCTGCGCCTGTCCGGCGTCGTGCTGCTGAGCAACATCGGCGGCCGGGCGCTCACGGATCCGGCGTACCGGCCGTTCTTCGCCGAGGCCGACCGGATGCGGCTGTGCGTCTTCCTGCACCCGATGATCCCGCCGACCGGGCAGGAGTCGCTGAGCGAGTTCGTCCTCGGGCCGCTCGTCGCCTTCCCGTTCGACACCACGCTCGCCGTCGCGCGCATGTGCTACTCCGGGATGCTCCGCGAGTTCCCCGACATCCGCTGGATCGTCGCGCACGCGGGGGGCGCGATCCCGTGGCTGCTGGAGCGGCTCGACAACGGGTACCGCGACTTCGCCGAGAACCGGGAGCACATCGACGAGCTGCCCAGCGCGTACCTCAAGCGGCTCTACTACGACACGGTCACGTTCAGCCCGTACGCGCTGGCGATGCTGCGGGACCTCTTCGGCGCCGACCATCTCGTGATGGGCAGCGACTTCCCGCACCTGCTGGGCGCCATCGACCGCGCCGTGCCGTCCATCCGCGCCATGCACGCGCCGGTCGCCGAACAGGACAAGATCCTCGGGGGTACGGCCCAGTCGATCCTGGCCAACTGGTGAGCGCGCCGCCGCCCGCACACGGGTTCACCGCGGTCGACGCCCAGCCGCGGCCGGCGGACTGGGTGGCGGTCCTCGACCGGCTCGCCGCGGAGCCGTTCTACGTGGACTACAAGCGCCGCCTCGCGGAGCTGGTCGACGCCCGGCCCGGCGAGCGGTACCTCGACGCCGGCGCGGGTACCGGCCAGGCGGCCGCCGACTGTCCCGGGTGGACGGTCGCGGTGGACTCGTCGTGGACGATGGCTGCCACGGGCCGGTCGCGCGGGCTGCCGGTCGCGGTGGCCGACGCGCACGCGCTGCCGTTCGCCCGTGGGGTCTTCGCGGGGGTCTGGGCGGATCGCGTCGTCCAGCACCTCGCGGAGCCGGACCGCGCGCTCGACGAGCTCGTCCGCGTGCTGCGCCCCGGCGGCCGGCTCGTCCTCGCCGACCCCGACTACGGCACGCAGGAGCTCGACATCGGCGACGACGCGCTCGCCCGGCCGGTGCTCGCGTACCGGGCCGAACGGGCACTGCGCCACGGCACGCTCGCCCACCGGCACGCGGAGCTGCTCGCCGCCCGCGGGCTGGACGCCGTCGCGGTGGAACGGCGTACGGCGGTGGTCCGCGACCCGACCGCGATGGATCGCGTATGGGGTCTCCGCGACTGGGCGTACGCCGCGGTCGAGTTCGGCTACCTGAGTGGTGTCGAGGCCGACGCCTTCGTCACCGCCTTCGACACCGCGGTCCACACTGGACGGTTCCATTACACGGTGACGTTCTTCCTCACCGCCGGTCGCGTCCCCGGCTAGACCTCGCCGGACTTGCCGGTGGCAGGCCGGCCCGGGCGCCGGCCTATCCCCGAGCCCGCTCAGCCGGCTTTGCGACCGGCGCGTGCGTGGTACTCCTCGACGATCTCCTGGGGAATCCGGCCCCGCTCGGCCACCTGCTTGCGGTTCTTGCGGGCCCATTCCCGAATGGCTCGGTTCTGCTCGCGGTCGCTCGCGACGCCGCTGCGGGAGCGGGCGCTGCGGCCGCCGACCAGTAGGCCACCGCGCCCGACCTTGCGGCCGGCCTCGACATAGACGGCCAACGAGTCGCGGAGCTTCTTGGCGTTCTTGCTGTTCAGGTCGATCTCGTAGGACACACCATCCAGGCCGAACCTGAGCGTCTCGGCGGCATCACCACCGGACAGGTCATCGGTGAGGACGACCATTTCACGACGTGCCATCGTTGTTCCTTTCCCCCTTAATAGAGCCTCCTGCCCGAAAACGATAACCTGTGTGCCGCCCAGCGCGTCAATACATAGCGAAACTCGCTATCCACGGCGCGGAATCACCGCCACTTCGTCACCCGTAGGTTACCCGGAGTGACACGCGAGGTAACTGCCACGACGTTGCCCTGTCGGGGTTTTCCGCCCCGCCGCGAATAGCGGGCGGAAAAACCTCGGCCCCCGTTCTCACAGGCTGGACACAGCCACAAGACCGTACATTTAGGGCCATCACTATGATGCTCGTCAGTGCCGGCGCCGCACCAGGGTGGGCCGGTCCCGACGAGGAGGCATCCATGACCCGACGCACCCGCCGCACGTTGGCGGTGCTCATCACCGGCGCGACGCTGGCCGCGACCAGCCTGTCCGCGCCCGCATCCGCGGCCCCGGGCCCGGACGGGCTGACGCTCGTGACAAGCCGGCAGTCCCTGCTCAGTTCGCATCAGTGGTACCAGCAGACGTACGCCGGGCTACCCGTACTGGGCGGCTTCTACGGCAAGCACACCGACGCGCGGACGGGCGCCGTGACCGTCCAGGATGGACGGTTGACCGTCACCGGCGCACCGGCCACCCGGGCCGCCGTCGACTCCGGCCGGGCCGGACTGGCCGCGACGATCCGTACCGGGGGTACGGCCCTCGGCGCCGACCTCGTGGTCCTGCCGGGGGCTACGGCCACGCTCGCGTGGCGCGTCCTCAGCGACACGAGCCAGGGCTCCGTACGCACGATCGTCGACGCGGCCACCGGCACGGTGCTGCGCTCGGACCCGCTCGTCAAGGAGGCGACGGGTACGGGCCAGGTGTTCGAGCCGAACCCGGTCGTGACCCTGCAGAACGAGTCGCTGGTCGACAACAAGGACCGGAACTCGGCCACGCTCGCCGCGGCCTACCGGACCGTGACGCTGACCCAGCTCGACAACTCGGGCAACCTCACCGGCAGCTACGCCAACAACACCAGCAACAAGCCGGTCACGTCCGCCTCGCACACGTACGTCTTCACCCGCGCCGACCGGGGCTTCGAACAGGTCATGGGGTACTACCACCTCACCCGGGCCCAGGAGTACATCCACGCCCTCGGCTTCACCGACGTCAACAACTCCGCGCAGGACTACCGGACGACCGGCTTCTCCGCCGACAACTCGTTCTACGACCCGAGCGTCGACCGGATCACGTTCGGTACGGGCGGCGTGGACGACGCCGAGGACGCCGAGGTCATCTGGCACGAGTACGGTCACGCGATCCAGGACGACCAGGTCCCCGGCTTCGGCTCGACCCTGCAGGCCGGCTCGATCGGCGAGGGGTTCGGCGACTACTGGGCCTACACCATGTCGGCCCCGGTGAGCGCGAACACCGCGACGACCCCGCTCGCCTGCATCGCCGACTGGGACTCGGTGTCGTACACCAGCGGCACGCCGCACTGCCTGCGCCGCGTCGACGGCACGAAGGTGTTCCCCGGTGACGCCGAGGGCGAGGTGCACGCCGACGGCGAGATCTGGTCGCGGGCGCTGTTCGACATCGCGGCCAGCCTCGGGCGGACCCAGGCCGACACCGTGATCCTCGAGGCGCAGTTCAGCTTCGCGCCGAACACGACGTTCGCCGCCGCCGCCCAGCGCACCGTCGCCGCGGCCCAGGCGCTCTTCGGCACGACGGCCGCGGACGCCTGCACCGCCGCCTTCCACGCGCGAGGCATCCTGTAGGAATCAGCCGCCGAGGTGCTCGGCCGCCACCCGCTTGGGTACGCACATCCGCCAGGCGTCGGTGACGAGCTCGCGCATCTCGGTCTCGTCGATCGCGTCGAGCCGGACCTGGACCCAGTGGTACCGCTCGTCCACCCTCTCGGGCGGGAGGAACTTGTCCGGCTCGGCGGCGACGAGAGCGTCGCGCTCCTCCTTCGGGTAGCCGAAACCCATGATCGTCTCGTCGCGGGAGAAGGCGAGGTAGACGATCCGGCCCACGCGGAACTTGATCCGGTCGCGGACCAGCGCCTCGGTCGTCCGCGGCAGCGCCATCGCGACCCGGCGCACCATCTCGACGGTCACCACCGGCCCACCTTAGCCCCGGCGGCGGACATATCTAGCGCGGTCAATGTCTCTCGCCTAGCCTGGCAGGATGACGCGCTCTCTCACCGCTCTCGTGGCCGTCGTCGCGTTCGGTGCCGCGCTCCTGGGCGTACCCACGAAAGCCCTGGCGGCGGGCGGCCAGGTGCGTGGCGGTGACCTCTTCCTCACGCGGACCGGCGGCCGGTGTGCCGTGGGGTTCACGGTCGTGAGCGGCTTCGTCACGTCCGGACGGTGCGGCCGGGCCGGCGACCCCGCGCTCGCGAGTACCGGGGTGGTGATGGGCGTGTTCCAGACGTCCTCGTTCCCGGGCAACGACTACGCGTGGGTCCGGCTCAACCCGGGCTGGACGCCCGTCGGCGAGGTACGCCGCTACCCCGGCGTCGTGGCCGTCACCGGCGTGTCCTCCGCGCTGGTGGGCGCCGCGGTCTGCCGCTCGGGCCCGACGACCGGCTGGCGGTGCGGCACCGTGACCGCGAAGAACGCGACGATCGTCTACCCCGAGGGCACCGTGTCCGGCCTCACCCGGACGACCGCGTGCGCCGGGGCCGGCGACACGGGTGGGCCGTTCCTCGCCGGCACGCTCGCGCAGGGGCTGCTCTCGGGCGGTTCGGGGAACTGCTCGACCGGCGGGACGACGTACTTCCAGCCCATCGGGGAGATCCTGGCGGCCTTCGGGCTCACGCTGCTGACGGCCTGACCAGGCTCGGTACGGCCGTTCCGGCGAATAGGCATATTCCGGCGTAAAAGACTCGTATGCTCGGGGCATGCCGGATGACCTCACCGCGCTCGCCGTCCGCCCCCTCGCCGCCGACTTCGAGTGGACGAGGCGCCTCTCCGTCACCATCCACACGCGACAGTCCACACCCGACGGTGACGGTGCCGCGTACCGGCTGATCCCCCCGGTCGAGCGCGTGGGGTGAGGGGGGCCCAGCCCCCGCCGCGGCCGGCCGGCCTCTGGTGGCGCGGCTACCGCCGGGCCTGGTTGCGCGGCGACCTCGTCGCGGGCCTGACCGTCTGGGCGGTGCTCGTACCAGAGGGCCTCGCGTACGCCTCGATCGCCGGCGTGCCACCGGTCGTGGGCTTGTACGCCGCCGTCCCCGCGCTCGTGCTGTACGCGTTCGTCGGCAGCTCCCGGCACCTGGTCGTCGGCCCGATGTCGGCCACCGCCGCGCTGTCGGCGAGCAGCGTCGGCGTGTTCGCGGCCGGCGGCAGCCCGAAGTTCGTCGCGCTCACGGCCGCGCTCGCGCTCGTCACCGGGCTCGCCGGCGTCGTCGCCGCCCTGCTGCGCCTGGGCATCCTCGCGAACGTCATCTCGGCCCCGGTGCTCAAGGGCTTCATCGTCGGGCTCGCGCTGACCATCATCGCCGGGCAGCTGCCGGCGCTGTTCGGGGTGCCGAAGGGCGGCGGCGACTTCTTCCAGCAGATCGCGGCACTCCTGCGCCACCTCGCCGACACGAACGTCCAGGCGCTCACCGTCGGTCTCGTCAGCCTCGCGATCGTGCTGGGGCTCAAGGTCTGGCTGCCGGTCGTACCCGGCTCGCTGGTCGCGGCGCTCGCGGGCGTCGTCGCGGTCGCCGTCCTGCACCTCGACCGCGAGGGCGTGGCGATCGTCGGGCCCATCGAGTCCGGCCTGCCGCACGTCGGCCTGCCGGGCGGCCTCGCCGCGACGGACTACCTCGACCTCGGCGGGCCGGCCGTCGGCCTCCTGCTCGTCGGGTTCGCCGAAGGCCTGGGCGCGGCGAAGACGTACGCGGTCACGCACGGGTACGAGGTCACGGCCAACCGCGAGCTGGCCGGGCTCGGCGCCGCCAACCTCGGCGCTGGACTCGCGTCCGGCATGGTCGTCAACGGCAGCCTGTCGAAGACCGCCGTCAACGGCGGGGCGGGCGCGCGTACGCAGCTGTCCGGGCTCATCGTGGCCGGGCTGACCGTGGTCACGCTGCTGTTCCTGACCGGCCTGTTCGAGCGGCTGCCCGAGGCGACGCTCGCCGCGATCGTCATCGCCGCGGTCGTCGAGCTGGTCGACATCGGCAGCCTCCGGCGGCTGTACCGGGTCTACAGCCACCGGCTCGGCAGCATCTACGGGTTCGCCGCCCGGGCCGACTTCAGCGCCGCGATCGCCGCGATGCTCGGCGTACTCGTCTTCGGCACGCTGCCCGGCCTCGCGATCGGGATCGGGCTCTCGCTGCTGCTGTTGCTGTACCGCGCATCCCGGCCCCACGTCGCCACCCTCGGCCGGCTCGACGGTTCCTGGGTCGACACGAACCGTTCGCCCGCGGCGCGTACCGAGCGGGGCATCGCGGTCGTGCGGGTCGAGAGTGGACTGTTCTTCGCCAACGCCGACTTCGTCCGCCAGCGCCTGCGCGACGCGGCCCGTACCGGCGTCCGGGCCGTCGTCCTCGACGCCGAGACGATCCCGTTCATCGACGTGACGGGGGCGCAGATGCTGGCGGAACTGCGCACGCAGCTGGGCGCCGAGGGCGTGACGCTGGTCATCGCCCGCGACATCGGCCAGGTGCGCGACGTCCTGCGCCACACCGGCGAGGCGACCAGCACCGAGCAGGTGTACCCGACGCTCGACACGGCCGTCGACGCCGTACGAGGGTCCGCGTGAACACGGGTCATCGGCGGGCTGTACTGACCGGACGGGCCTGACGGGCTAGCCCTCGTCGAGGCAGAGACAGAACGGGTGACCGGCCGGGTCGAGGAGCACCCGGACGTTCTCCTGCGGTTGTGCCTCGGCCAGCGAGGCGCCCAGCGCGACCGCGTCGGCGACCGCGGAATCGAGGTCACCGACCTGGAAGTCGAAGTGCATCATCGGGCGCTGCCGGCCGTCGACGGGCGGCCAGACGGGGGCCTCGTAGTCGTCGGCCTGCTGGAACACCAGGTAGACGTCTTTCTGGGGAGCGGCGACCACCGCCGTTCCGGGCTCTTCGTGGCCGACGGGCCAACCGAGCAGCTCGGAGTAGAACCGGGCGAGGGCGGCGGGGTCGGGCGCCTCCATAGCGGTGCCCCACCACATACCGGTCGTTCGAGATCGCATGCCCGTAGCTTGCCACGTCGCGCCCGGGTAGGTTGCCGCGACGGGCCCGCCCCCGGGCGGGCCGGCCCGAGGACGTGGCGCGACTGTCCACTGTGCACAGCGAGCGGGCGGTGGCGGCCTTCGCGCGCTGAGACGGTTGTCCCTCCCGAGTTGGCGTACCGTGGCGTCCAAAGTGGACTGCGCGGCTGACCGGTGGTGCGGTAGCTTCGCAGCGCGCGGCGGATCGCAGACCGGCGTCGGGGGAGGGTCCCGCTCCCCCGACGCCCCTCCGCCCGAGACCCCGTCCTCACCCCGAACGCCTGTCCCCAGCGGTTGACCGCACGGCGGGACCGGGCGTGCCCTGACCGCCCGGTACGCGAATACTGTCCCTTTCAACATTTCCCACGGAAAGTTTCCGGGAATCCCTTTGCCCTGCATACCGCGCGTGCCCACTAGGGGTTCCTGCTTCTGAAACAGGACGTTGACGATCGTGGATCCGGCTGTAACAGTGTGACTGTCGTCGATATCGACGGTTGACCGTCCGCCGGCCCCACAACGGACGTGCGGGCTGTACCCCCAGGAGGAGTAGGTCCCGTGAGACGCAGAACCCCCATCATGGCGTTGAGCTTGCTCGTCGCCGCGGCCGTCGCTACCAGCACAGCCACGACCGCCAGCGCCGCCCCGGTCCCACCGAGCGGCTCGGTCGACGCGGCCGCGGTCGCGCAGGCCTATGTGGCCGGCAACCCGGCCGATCTGCTCAAGAGCGCGGATGACGTGCTCACCCAGACCAACGTGACCGCAAGCGAGAACGGTCTGAAGTACTTCGCGTACGACCGTACCTACCGCGGGCTGTCGGTGATCGGCGGCGACGTGGTGCTGGTGACCGACAAGTCCGGCGCGGTGGTCAACTCCGCGGTGGCACAGAACCAGGTCATCACCGTCGACACCACCCCCAAGATCACCTCGGGCGCGGCGTTCGCCACAGCCCGGGCCCAGCTCGGCACGATCACGATGGCGACCACCCCGCGGCTCGTCGTGCACGCCAAGGACACGCCGCGCCTGGCGTGGGAGGTCAAGCTCGCCGGCACCGCCAGCAACGGAGCCCAGACCGTCCCCAGCATCTACGTCGACGCGCTCACCGGCGCGGTCATCGACGCCGTCGACCTGGTACGTGACGGCACCGGCAACAGCTTCTACGACGGCGTGGTGACCATCAACACGTCCGGCTCCGGCAGCTCGTTCTCGATGCAGGACTCGACCCGGCCCGGTATCCGGTGCGGCGGCCAGGACGGCGTCACGTTCACCGGTACCGACGACAACTGGGGCAACGGCTCGGGCACGAGCCTCGAGACCGCGTGTGTCGACGCGCTGTACGCCGTACAGCGCGAGTGGGACATGCTCGGCACGTGGCTCGGCCGCAACGGCATCAACGGCTCCGGCTCCGGCTTCCCGGCCCGGGTCGGCCTCAACCAGGCCAACGCCTTCTGGAACGGCAGCTTCACCAGCTTCGGCCACAACTCGGCCAACACCCAGCAGGCGACGTCGATGGACGTCGTGGCGCACGAGTTCGGCCACGCGATCTTCCAGACGACTCCGGGTGGCTCGGGCAGCGGCAACGAGAACGGCGGCATCAACGAGGGCACCGGCGACATCTTCGGCGCGCTGACCGAACACTTCGCCAACAACCCGAACGACCCGCCGGACTTCCTGGTCGGCGAAGAGGTCAACCTGGTCGGTAGCGGCGAGATCCGCAACATGTTCAACCCGGCCGCCGAGGGCGACCCGAACTGCTGGTCCACCGCGATCCCGAACACCGAGGTACACGCGGCCGCGGGCCCGCTGAACCACTGGTTCTACCTGCTGGCCCGGGGCTCCAACCCGGCCGGCGGCCCGGCCAGCCCGACCTGCAACGGCACCACCGTCACGGGCACCACCGTCCAGACCGCTGGGCGCATCTACTACAACGCGATGCTGGCCAAGACCTCGACGTGGCGCTACGCCAACGTCCGGCTCGCCTCGCTCAACGCGGCCGTCAACCTGTTCGGTGCCAACTCAGCCCAGTGCGCGGCCACCAAGGCGGCCTGGAACGCCGTATCCGTACCGGTGCAGGCCGGCGAGCCCGCCTGCGGTGGCGGCGGTGGCGGCACGACGATCTACTCGGACACCTTCGAGACGGCCACCGGCTGGACGACCAACCCCAACGGCACCGACACGGCCACCACCGGCCAGTGGGTCCGCGGTGACCCGGCCGGCACCACCAGCGGCGGCGTGACGCTGCAGCTGGGCACG
>Ga0114129_10015304_pt1 | contig 10916 bp, 10 predicted proteins | sample RhiMetdeltSRZDD1_FD_80071 | JGI IMG/M metagenome (GOLD analysis project Ga0114129, IMG submission 80071) | Populus rhizosphere microbial communities from Tennessee, USA - Rhizosphere MetaG P. deltoides SRZDD1 (version 2) (version 2) | ecosystem: Host-associated > Plants > Roots > Rhizosphere >... | reverse complement strand
GTCGATGTGCCTTCGGTCGGTGGACGTCCTCCGCGCCAACTGTCGCGACAGATTCTTTGCGACATCCTTCAGCCTCGTGCGGAAGAAGTGCTGATGCACGTCGCCGATGAGATCAAAGACGCAGGTTGGGAACGACAGCTCTCGAGTGGCGTGGTGTTGACCGGCGGTGGAGCATTGCTGCATGGCATGACCGAGATCGCGGAACAGGTTTTTGATGCGCCGGTGCGAATTGGATACCCCGAACGAGATCGCTTCGGTGGGTTGGTCGAAGACATTCAGAGTCCTGCATGGACTGCGGCTGCCGGTTTGGCACTACTCGCATATCGCGCTCAAGCCGCCGAGATACGCACAGGAGTGAGTAGACGTGGTTCTACAGGTAAGCTGACACACTTTGTGTCAAGATTTCGAAATAGATTCGGTAGTATTTTCTGACAAGTTGTTGTATGCTTGCGCCCCGGTTGCACAAGATATTGTCCGCAAGATATCGATGCCGATGGCTCAAGACACCCAACATAGAAGGAAGCGTCCTTGGAAGCCGTCCCGTTTTGGGAGAGAGGAACTAACTATGACACCGGACACTCGTCAACCGGCAGCAGGCATTAATATTTTCATTGATGATGATCCGCCACTCACCGGAGCCCGGATAAAAGTGATCGGCATCGGTGGTGGTGGCAGCAACGCAGTCAATCGGATGATCGAAGCGGGGATCGAAGGCATCGAGTTCCTCGTTGCCAACACAGATCTCCAGGCGCTCAAGCGTTCACGCGCGCCAATCAAAATTCAACTCGGAAGTCGCTTGACGAAAGGACTTGGCGCGGGCGCGGATCCCGGCGTCGGCCGTGAAGCAGCACTCGAAGACACTGACAAGATCATCGAAGTGCTCGAAGGCGCCGACATGGTTTTTGTTACGACCGGACTTGGTGGTGGGACTGGAACGGGCGCTGCGCCAATCATTGCCTCGCTCGCGACGGAGCTCGATGCGTTGACAGTCGCCGTCGTGACTAAGCCGTTTCATTTCGAAGGACGGCGTCGCATGCAGCAAGCCGATCAGGGATTGCGAGAACTGCGCGAGTGTGTCGACACAGTGATCACGATCCCGAACGAGCGACTGCTGCACACAGTCGATCGCGGAGTTTCACTCGCCGACTCGTTCAAAGTTGCTGACGACGTTTTGCGTCAGGCAGTGCAGGGCATCAGCGATCTGATCACTGTGCCGGGATTGATCAATCTCGACTTCGCCGACGTGAAGTCGATCATGCAGGGAATGGGCATGGCTTTGATGGGCGCTGGTCGAGCGACTGGCGAGAACCGCGCGATCGAAGCGACTCAGCAGGCAATTTCGTCACCGCTGTTGGAAGAGGCAACGATACAGGGCGCCAAAGGTGTTTTGATCAACATCACTGGCGGACCGGATCTCACGTTGTTTGAAGTCAACGCTGCTTCGTCGATCATTCGCGAGTCGGCTGATGACGACGCGAACATCATCTTCGGCGCTGTGATTGACGAGACCCTTACTGACGAGATGAAGATCACTGTGATAGCTACGGGTTTTGATAGAGAAGCCGCATCAGTTGTGTCTGCCGCTGCGACAACGGCGATTCCCGCGCCGCCGCCACGTTACGTAGCAAGGCCGGCCGACGACCTCCCGCGGCCGATGATGGGTAGTCGTGTTGACGATCTCGACGTCCCGACTTTCATTCGCAAGAAAGCCGATTAAGCAGACATTTTTCTCGCCGCAGATGAGCGCAGATGAACGCCGATCACGAATCGGCGTTCATCTGCGCTCATCTGCGGCGAGAAAAATGTCTTGCATCATTTCTTGCATGTAAATCTTTGATATGACCACGTTTTTCCCCTTTGCTTTTTCTTCTTTTGTTGTGTAGCATGTCGTCCATTCCTTGCAGGAAATTCCATTACGGGTATGTTCGTTCCTCTCCTCGGATGGGCCGCAGCCTGCGAGAGTTTTGACACTGATCTGAACATCAAAGCCCTGTGTCCTATACATTGCTAGTTCTCGACCGGGTGGAACACACCCTGTCATAGATTTTTGGAGGTAATAATCACGTGAATCGCAAACTCATCAGAACCACACTCGCGGAAGTGAAAGGTAAAGCCCGAGAAGTTCCGCAGCCCAGAGAGCGTTCGAATGGGAGTTCCCGCGCCTCAAACGACGGTGGTCAGGTACGTGAACGTGCCCCACAACAACATGCTTCTTCGGTCCAGGTTAAGAAAAGAGTTCCACCTCCCAACGAAACCAACGCCGAGATCTTTTATTACAAGAAACAGATCGACGCTCACACGCCGATGGTTATTGTTTTACTTGACGGCGAAGAGATTGAAGGCACGATTGAGTGGTACGACCGCGGCGCGTTGAAGGTAAACCGAAAGGGAGCACCCAATCTGCTTGTTCTCAAGCGGAACATCAAGTACATGTTCAAGGCCGACGAGCGGGTTGAAACAGCCAGCGCCTAGGAAAGTGAAACAGCCTCGCCCTGAGTTCCTCGCCCTGGACAACAGGTGCGTCGCCTCCAGTAATGCGACACTCAGACCAAAGCTCAACTAACCCGGGCCCTCGACCCCGGAGAGTTTTGCCGCGCATCGGCATCACGATGGGCGACCCTGCGGGGATTGGTCCGGAAGTCGTTCTCAAAGCTGTTGCTGAAGAAGAAGTCAAACGAGTTTGCGTGCCTGTGATCATCGGTGATGCACAGTTGCTGGCCCACACGGCACGTACTCTCGATCTTCAGTCTGGCTACGACATCGTTCGCGTTGGCGAAGAGTTTCCCGATCCGCTTTCCGAACCCGTCATCTATCACCTCGACAACATCAGCGGATTCATCGAACCCGGCATCGAATCGGGCGCCGCAGGCAAAGCTGCGGGTGGTTACATCGAAGCCGCGGTTGAGTTGTGCGCGGCCGGCAGTATCGATGCGATAGCGACGGCGCCGATCAATAAGCGCGCGTTGTTTCTCGGTGGTTATAGTTTTCCTGGTCACACGGAGTTTCTGGCTCACCTGACCGGCGCCGAGGAATATGCGATGGCGTTTGTGGCTGCGAACCTTCGCATTGTGCTGTTGTCGACGCACGTTCCACTTTCCGAAGCGATCAGACTCGTCGAACGCGATCGCGTGATGAAGATCGTCAGTCTGGCACATCGCGAGCTTCAGCGGTGGGGAATCGAACGTCCGCGACTTGCAGTCGCTGCGCTGAATCCGCACGGAGCTGAAGGTGGATTGTTCGGAGTCGAAGAGGCTTCGGAGATCATGCCCGCGATCGAAGCGTCTCGACGTCTCGAAGACATTAACGTGCAGGGGCCGTTCTCAGCAGATACAGTTTTTCTCCGTGCGTCGCGCGGAGAGTTCGATGCCGTCGTCGCTTGTTATCACGATCAGGCGATGATTCCTGTAAAGTGTTTGTCGTTTGGAGAGGCCGTCAACGTTACGTTGGGCCTGCCGTTTATCAGAACTTCAGTCGATCATGGCACTGCCTTCGACATCGCAGGCAAAGGACTTGCTGAACACTCGAGCATGGTTGCTGCCATCAAATTGGCAGCCGAGCTTTCCACACAAGCCGGCGAGAGTTGCCGCGCTGTTGAGGTCTAACTCAAGAAAAGAACACTCACATGGACAATAACGACCCCGTTACGAACGATACAAACGATACCGAGAAGCCGCGGATGCTGGTGGCAGATGACGATCCAGCGATCCTCCGTCTGATAACTACGATTCTCGAGAAGGAAAACTTTACAGTCGTCACCGCGCGCGACGGTCGCGAGGCCTATAAGATCTTGCAGGCCGACGCGAACTTCGCCGCTGCGATCCTCGACGTGGTCATGCCGTACATCTCGGGCACTGAGCTGGTGCGCTACATGACTGCAGAAGAGCGGCTAAAGCGGATTCCGGTGATGATGATGACCGCCGAACAGGATCCCAAGCTTTCGTCCGAGAGCTTCATGGCCGGCGCGCGTGTATTTCTGCCAAAGCCCTTCACCACTGCGCAACTTCAGATCATGTTGCAGATGCTGATCGGTAAAAAGTCTGCTGAGTAAAGATGAGAAATCTGTGGCTGATTTTTTTGTGGACGTTTGTGTTCCTGATCGTATCTCCTTCTTACGTACGCGCAGATCTCAGTAAAAGCCAGGCACGCAAAGTTATTCAGACCATCGCCGGATGGTCCCTGCCCAGCAGTGCTGTTCGCGTTGCATCGGTCAGGCCGAGTGGCGAGGGCGCTGAAGTCAGTGCGGAGATCCAGGCAGTGTTTCGAGTGCGAATGAATGAAGGTCACTGGCAGTTGACTGAGATCAGGACCGGACAGGATCGTTGGGAGAAGTTGGAAGTCATCGCGAAAGCTGCGAACGGTGAGTTGCCCTCAGGTGAATGTAATGCGCCCTCGGAGTTTGCGCGAAGTCGATCCGCCGATGAACTCACGAACAAACGCGCGCGTTGTTTGATTGCCAGTTTGTTAGGCGTCGCGCTGCCGTCGGATGACGTCCGGATTAAAAGCATCTCGTCATTTGGATTGTCGCTCGGATCGGAGTCAACTGCGCTGATCACGGCGCTCGTTCGGGCTGACTTTCGGTTGGCGCACGGCAATACTGGTTGGCAGGTCGTTGAATTTAAGAGTGGCGCGCGTGATTGGGCGAGGATCGTTGACCTGCCTTCCAGTGTCGATCAGATCAAGCGTTCGGCAGCAACAGATGAGCTATCGACAATCGCCAAAGCGCTGTCAGAATATCGCCGCGAGCGCGGTTATTTCGTCGTCTCCGACAAAGAATCAGTCCTGATCGATCACCTCAGTCCGAAGTACTTGACCCGTGTAATCCGTCTGGATCCATGGCACCGTCCCTACCACTACGACGGCCGGCAGGACCGCTATTCCCTGCGTTCGCTCGGCCCGGACGGCAAACCCAACACCCCGGACGACATAGTAGTTTCCGGCCCGTAACCGCAAAGGCGGCTAAAACAAACTCTTGACGCGCCATTCCTGCGGGTGTTAGGTTTCCTTTCGGGGTCTCTTCCCGAGGCCCTGCTTCGACGACATGCCCGCGCCATCCGTGCATCAGCACTAGGCCCCGCCGATGGTGCAATTCAGCTAAAGGGATTGGCTTTGCTAGCTGGACGCAAACTCCTACTTGCCGACGATTCGGCCACCATTCAGAAAGTTATCGACCTTACGTTCGCCGATGAAGGTGTGCGAGTCGTGGCTGTCGGCAACGGCCAGGACGCCATCGATAAGCTCCTGGAAGAGTTACCCGATATAGTTCTTGCAGACGTCTTTATGCCCTCACCCAACGGGTACGAGGTCTGCGAATACGTCAAAACCAACGAGAAGCTGAAACACATACCTGTGATGCTGCTCGTGGGCTCGTTTGAGCCGTTCGACGAAGCGGAGGCGCGCAGAGTTGGCGCGGATGACATCTTGACCAAACCATTTCAATCCATTCGACGACTGATCGACAGAGTGGGCTCGCTTGTGAGCACCCAGCCGGTCGAGAAAGAGAGTCCGACCGCCGAGCTTCCGAGGACCGAAGAGCCTGAGGAAGAAGAGCTGTTCATGGACACAGAAGAGTTGGAAGTCACGACGGCAGATACCTTGCCGTTGGACGAGGCGATAGCAGCGGAAGCTTTTCGACGCGAGGAGAACATGGAAACCAGAGTAACGGACGATTCATCCGACGTGCTATTGGACCTCGGGGACATAGAGCCAGTGCGTGCGAGTGCGGACGACGATTTTGTGTTGGACCTCGACGATGAAGTAGCGCAACCCGCGTACGAAGCCGCACCGATGCGAGAGTTTGTCGAGCCGCAGGTGAAGGAAGCTGTTGCTGCGGTAGGTTCGTATGAAGTTCACAGTTCGTTTGCAGACACGCAGGAGGTGCCGTACGCACCGGAAGTGCATGATGTCGCGGTTGTCGAACCCGAACCTGAGCCCGAACCGGTTTTTGTTGAACCCGCTCCTGCGCCTGTTGCTGCTGCGACTTCAATCACTACGGATCAACTCTCCCCCGAAATGATCGACGCCATCGCCCGTCGCGCCGTCGAATTGATGTCAGACAAAGTAATCCGCGAGATCGCGTGGGAAGTCGTGCCGGATTTGGCGGAGCTGCTGATCAAGCGGCAGTTGGAAGAGAACCAACCGAAGTAGATCTTGACGTCACAAATTGTGACCTCAAGTTTCTCAGGAATATCGAGCAGTTTTCGAGGTCGCAATTTGCGACCTCAATTTTTTGGCCGTTTTTGGGGTGTTTATTGCGGTCACAAATTGTGACCGCAAAATTCCGCAATTGGGACGTTAATTTTATATTCGGCTGCGCTCTTAAAGCTACTAGCTTCCCTCAATTTTATTAGCAGAAATACGTTGAAAGTGCGAAATATCAGCGCTATTTATTTCGCTCTTTCAGAGCTGTCGAGCCACTATGCTTTTTCCCCAGGGGCGACGCGCCTCGCTAGCTCGGCGCTTGCCCCTGGCTATTGTATTTCGCGCCTTCGGCGCTGCGACTGAATCAAACTTCTACGACAATGCCCGGACTACTTAATAATCCATGAGGGAAGATCGCACTCAACATCTTCCAGAGGAATACTGCACCCAGCATCCAACTCAGATAATCCCTTTCGGACGGCAGCGACAAACTGAACAGCGCGAGCGATGTCGTGAAGTGAGGCGTCATCGGAGATCCGCCGAAGCAAGTCTTGAACAATCTCTTTGTCAGTCATAGTTAAAGTTTGCTCCTGGCAGGCGATTATTTCAACGCTCGTTTTGAACTTTGTTCCGTGCCTGACGTAGACTCTTGCTTTTGATTGCAAGTCAACACACGGACTTTTATGGATATCCCCAAACAATACGACCCGAAAGAGGCGGAGAGGCACCACTATGAGCGGTGGGAGAGGAATGGGTATTTTGCGCCGGAGATGAATAAGGATCCGAGCGCGCCGATCTTTAGCATAGCTATTCCGCCGCCAAATGTGACGGGCTCGCTGCACATGGGCCATGCGCTGCAGCACACCATGATGGACGTGATGACGCGGCATAAGCGCATGAGTGGGTTTCGTACGCTCTGGCTGCCGGGGATGGACCACGCCGGTATCTCCACGCAGTTGATGGTCTCGCGGGCGCTGAAAGAGGAAGGGAAGTCACGCCACGACCTCGGGCGCGAGAAGTTTGTCGAGCGCGTTTGGCAGTGGAAACACGAATCGGGCGGCCAAATCACCGTTCAGATGCGTCGTCTGGGCGCATCCGTCGACTGGTCGCGCGAGAAGTTCACGATGGACGAAGACCTCTCGCGCGCTGTCCGCGAAGTGTTTGTGCAGTTGTACGACGAGGGAATGATCTATCGTGGCAACCGCATTGTGAACTGGTGTCCACAAGACCAGACGGTGCTCTCCGATCTTGAAGTCGAAAAGCTGCCGCAGGCCGGAAAACTCTATTATCTTCAGTATCCAATCAAAAACAGCGACGCGCGCGTCACCGTCGCGACAACAAGACCCGAGACGATGCTCGGCGACACCGCTGTCGCCGTAAATCCAAACGACGAACGTTATCGCGAGCTGGTGGGCCAGACTGTCTTGCTGCCACTCACGGACCGAGAGATTCCGATCGTCGCCGACGAGTACGTCGATCCTGAATTCGGCACCGGCGCTGTGAAGATCACGCCTGCGCACGATCCAAACGACTACGAGATGGGCTTGCGTCACAACCTGCCCCAGGTTGTGGTGATCGATGCACACGCAAAAATGACTGCTGACGCAGGCGCGAGGTTCGCCGGACTCGATCGCTACAAGGCGCGCGAGAAAGTAGTCGAAGAGTTTGAATCGCTTGGACTACTGGAGAAGGTGGTTGACTACGAGTTTTCGATCTCGAAGTGCGAGCGTTGCAAGACCGTCATCGAACCTCTCATATCCATGCAGTGGTTCATGAAGATGGACCAGTTGCGCGACCTCGCGCTCGATCTCATGGCGCGCGAACACAAACCGCGGTTCACGCCGGAGAGTTACGAGAAGATCTACACAAACTGGCTCGAGAATCTTCGCGATTGGACCATCTCGCGGCAACTATGGTGGGGACACCAGATTCCCGCATGGTACACGCCCGACGGTGAAGTCATCGTAGCCATGTCCGAAGAAGAGGCACGCGAGAAAGCCGGTACGAGCGAACTCACACAGGATCCCGATGTTCTGGACACGTGGTTCTCCTCAGCGTTGTGGCCGTTCTCGACGCTCGGTTGGCCCAAGGAAACCGATGACCTAAAAACGTTTTATCCAACGTCCGTGCTCGTAACGGGTCGCGACATCATCTTTCTGTGGGTGTCGCGCATGGTAATGCAGGGGATGAAGTTCGTCGGTAAGGAGCCTTTTGCCGATGTCTACATCACGGGAACCGTCCTCGACGCTCACGGACAGCGCATGTCGAAGACTAAGCGCAACGGCGTCGATCCGGTCGAAGTCTTTGACAAATACGGTGTGGATGCGACGCGGCTGACGCTGTCACAGGTTGGCAGCACAGACATTCGTTGGAATGAAAAACAGGTTGAGTCGTATCGCAACTTCGCCAACAAGATCTGGAACGCTGCGCGATTCTGCATGCTCAATTCAGAAGGCGCCGGAGTAAACGCGGAAATACTCAATAACAACACTGCGCTTCACGATCGATGGATCGTGTCGCGGCTGAACAAGGCCGCGCGGGATCTGAATACCGCAATCAACAATTACGAGTTTCATGGAGCGGTGCAGATTCTGTATCACTTCTTCTGGGATGATTTTTGTGACTGGTACATCGAGCTTTCAAAAGCCGAAGTGACCGCGGAACAGGAAAGCGCCGCGCGCACAGAGGCGCGCACGCGACTACTGACGGTACTCGAACAAGCCCTGCGCTTGTTGCATCCATTCATGCCTTACATCACAGAGGAGTTGTGGCAACGGTTGCCCGGCGAAAAGCAGTTGCACACGGTGTACGCCGGCGCAGAGCCCACGGTGATGTTGACGGCATATCCTCAAGGCGCCGCCGAACTGATCGACGAAGCGGCAGAGTCGGAGATGCAGGCGATCATCGAACTGATCTCGCGCGTCAGAAACATTCGCTCGGAAATGAATATCAAACCCGGCGAGCGCATTCCGGTAATGGTGGGATCGCCGGACGAGAATCTGCGCCAGGTTTTCTCGGCGGCGCGCGATCAGATCTCGCGCCTGGTTCGTGCTTCAGATGTTTCTGTAACGGAGCGACTCGACGCGCCGAAGGCTTCGGCGCGAGCAGTGTTAACTGGCGGCGCCGAGCTGGCCGTGCCGCTCGAGGGTTTGATTGATTTCGAGCAGGAGCGACGGCGTTTGCAGCGCGAGCAGGAAAAGCTGAATGCAGAAGCCGCGAAGCTCGAGGCGCAACTCGGCAATCCTAACTTCGTCTCGCGCGCTCCGGCTGAGCGGGTAAATGAAGTGCGCGCACGCATCGCAGACATCGCGCAACAAACGTCTCAACTTCAGCAAACAGTCGAGAACCTGCAATGAATTGGATCGACGAAGGCGCGCTCTACTCACAAATCGGGCTCTTCCTGCGCGAAGATCTCGGAAGAGGCGACATCACGACGCAGTCGATCATCGTTCGCAACACGCGTGCTCGCGCTCGTTTTGTTGCAGGTGAAAACATGATCGTCGCGGGCCTGGAAGCGGCGGAGGAAGTTTTCCTGACGCTCGACTCTCAACAACAACTCGAAGCGTTCGTTTCCGACGGCGAACAAGTTGAAGCAGGCAAGGTGATTGCGCGAATGCTCGGATTCGCTGACGTGCTGATCTCTGCGGAGAGAGTTGCGTTGAATCTCTTAACGCGACTCTCCGGTATCGCGACGATCACAAACAAGTATGTGAAAGCGGTAGATGGCACCAGCACTCAGATCGCCGACACACGAGCCACGACGCCTGGATTGCGACTGCTCGAGAGGTACGCCGTGGAGCTCGGAGGCGGATACAACAGCAGATTCGGGTTGGATGATGGTGTGGTGGTAAGTGCAAACCATATCTCGATTCTCGGTGGAGTCACGAACGCCGTCAAAACAGCGAAAGAGAAGCTCGGGTATCTACACAAAATCGTCGTCGAAGTGAGCAACGAAAACGAAGTAAAAGACGCGATAGCAGCGGGTGGCGACGCGCTCATCATCGCAGATCTCAGTGCGACGGATTTTGCGCGGCTGGCAGCGAACGCGAGAGAGTTGTCTAATTCAGTTGTCATTGAATGCTGCGGAAAGATCACACCTGAGAATGTTCGTGAGTATGCGGAAGCCGGCGCACAGTTGATCCGCATTGAAGCGCTCACGAGCGCTGCACCGGCGATGGATATTAGTTTCAAGATTCAACCCTTCTAAGCTTCTTCTCTGTGCAACCTCTTAACCACAGATGACACGGATAGAAATCCGGATAAAATCCGTGTCATCCGTGGCTAAGAAGTTGCACAGAGAAAGCAAAAGCAAATGAGTTTTCGAGAGAAGACCCGGCAAAGACTTGCGAGGCGGGCGCTCGAACGTCAACTCGAATACCAGCAACGCAAAGCGGAACACGTTCGCGGGCGCGAAGAAGAAATAATTGCCGCGATGAAGAAGTCTTCGCTGCGTGTTTTGCGGATCACACGACACACCTGACGCTAAACGCTGCTGAAAATCTGTTTCAAAACCTGCCGCTCGAGATTCTGAGCGCGAAAAGTAACGTCGACGAAGCGCGGGCACGCGCACGCGAACGACCGCCGCGGCATGTGGGCGACCGTCTGAAGCGTGTGTTCTTTAAAAATGCGCTTTATCAGGTAATTGCAAGACGTATTTAGTTTTGGAACAGGCCGCCCGCCGCTGCGTGCAACCCGAAGCATCTGGTTCGAGCTTGATGGCATCTGGATAGCGGGGGTATCTTAGAAGCGACGGTTTGTAAAGGAGCATGGTAATGGGT
>Ga0114129_10015303_pt1 | contig 10917 bp, 7 predicted proteins | sample RhiMetdeltSRZDD1_FD_80071 | JGI IMG/M metagenome (GOLD analysis project Ga0114129, IMG submission 80071) | Populus rhizosphere microbial communities from Tennessee, USA - Rhizosphere MetaG P. deltoides SRZDD1 (version 2) (version 2) | ecosystem: Host-associated > Plants > Roots > Rhizosphere >... | reverse complement strand
TCGGAGCGTGTACCAGCGCGCCATTTGCTGCGGTAACCTCGCGCGAGACGTGCTCGAGCTCTCGCGACCACCCGGTCGTTCCCGTCACCACCGGATAGCCCTCTCGGACCGCCGCGATGATGTTGGCGGCCGCAGCGTCCGGCTCGGTAAACTCGATCACCACATCCGCGTCGCCGATGCCGGCTCGGGAGATCCCGGCGCCAGCGCGATTGTCGGCGGCGCCAAGCATCGCCGTGACCGCGAGCCCACGCTCGCGCGCGAGATCGGCGATCGCGCGCCCCATCTTGCCGTCGCCGACAATGGCCAACCGTAGCGCAGTCATTGGCCGATCGGGAAAAACGCCGAATGCAGTCGCCGCATCGCTTCGAGCACCTGATCGCCGTCAACGAGCAGCGTAAGATTTATGCCGCCCGAGCTGAGCGACACCATATGCACCTTCACGGTCCCAAGCGCGGCGAGCGCTTGCGCCATCGTCGCGGTGCTGTCGCCAAGCCCTGCGCCCACGAGCGCGACGATACCCCGGTTCCTTTCGACCGATACGTCACCCAGCGACGTGAGTGCGCCAAGCAGCGAATCGAGATGGGTGGCATCGTCGATCGTCATCGAGACCGACACTTCCGACGTCGCCACGACGTCCACGGACGTTCGATTCTCGTCGAAGATCTCGAAGATCCGTCGCATGAAACCGTGCGCGAGCAGCATGCGCGGCGTCCGGATGCGGATCAGCGAGACATCCTTCTTCCCCGCGATCGCGCTGACGGGACGACGTGGCGCATCGAACGTGATGCGCGTGCCGCACCCATCGGGGTTGCGAGAGTTGTAGATGTAGACCGGGATTCCGATCTTGACCGCCGGCGCGATCGTGCTGGGATGCAGCACCTTCGCGCCGAACGACGCGAGCTCCGATGCCTCATCGAAGCGGATCTGCTCGATGAGTCGAGCGCCAGTCACGACGCGCGGGTCAGCTGTAAGCATCCCGTCGACGTCGGTCCAGATTTCGATCGCTTCAGCGCGTAACGCGGCGCCGAACAAGGCGGCGCTGTAGTCACTCCCACCTCGGCCCAGCGTGGTCACGATTCCGCTCGTCGTCGCGCCGACGAACCCGCCCACCACGGGTGTTACACCCGACGCAAGCAATGGGCGCACGATACGTTGTGTCGCGTCCGCGATCAGCTCCGGCTGCGGCTCGGCGCGCGTGAAATGATCGTCGGTGATCATGATGTCGCCCGCGTCGACGAGCTGGGCAGGTACGCCGCGACCGCACAACACAGCCACCAGGAGGTGCGACGACAGCCGCTCGCCGATCGCGGCGATGGCATCGAGGCTCCGCGGCGTTAGGTGTCCGAGAACCGAGAGGGCCTCGGCCAGGCTCGCCAGCTCGTCGAACATGGCGCTGAGATCCGCCGCCACCTCGGCCCCGGCGCCGTCGTCGCCGAGCAGCTTCGATGCTTCGGCGAGATGGCGTTCGCGAAGTCCCTCGACCCCGCGAAGCGCCCCAATGAGTTGACCTTTCTCCGCCTGCTCCGCGATCGACAACAGTGTGTTAGTTGTACCAGCGAGCGCGGAGACGACGACGAGCGGTCGTCGCGGGAGCCGCCCGCGCACGATCTCGGTCGCGCGTTCGATGGCTGACGCGTCCCCGACGGACGTGCCACCGAACTTGACGACGATCATGCCGAGCCGACGACGCCGGTTGCGACGAGCAACTCGGCGTTGAGCACCGAGCCGCCGGCGGCTCCGCGGATGGTGTTGTGGCCTAACGCGACGAGGCGCAGGTCGAGCTGCGGGTCGGTGCGCACGCGTCCAACGGTCACGGTCATCCCTTTGCCCAGCGCGACGTCGCGTCGAGCCTGAGGGCGATCGGGCGCGTCGGTCACGACGAGCGGACGATCCGGAGCGCTCGGCAATCCGTGAACGGATCGGTCGCCACGCCACTCGGAGAGCACGCGAAGCGCGTCCTCCGGCGAGGCCGCCTTGTCGAGCTTGATCGACATGCAGACGGTGTGGCCATGCTCGACCGGCACTCGGTTCGCGTGCGCGCTGACTCGAACAGGTGCGGGCACGAGCGCGCCGCCGTCGACGCATCCCAGCATCTTCGGGATCTCGCGCTCGATCTTGGGCTCTTCCTCGCCGATGTACGGAATGACGTTGCCGAGAATGTCGAGCGACGCCACTCCCGGGTAGCCTGCTCCAGACACGGCCTGAAGCGTCACCGCGAACACTTGTCGGACTCCGAACGCCTGATGGAGGGGCGCGAGCGCAACGGTTGCGACGGTCGCCGCGCAGTTTGCGTTCGTGACTATCCCACCGGACCACCCGCGTGACTGTCGCTGTTTCTCGAGTAACGCGAGATGGCTCGCATTGACTTCGGGAATCACGAGCGGAACGTCCGGCTCCATGCGAAAGTTTTTCGCATTGCTCAGCACGAGTGCGCCGCTGCGCGCGAATGCCGGCTCGAGCTCGCCGGCCACCGCCGCATCCAACGCCGAGAATACGATTGGTGAGCTCAGCTTCGCTGGATCGCACGGAAGCACCGTGCGGTCGGCCAGGTGTGCTGGCAGCTCACCCTCGAGCCAACGAGTGGCTTCTGCGTACGGCTTGCCGGCCGACCGTTCAGACGCAGCCAACTCAGCGATCTCGAACCACGGGTGGTCGCGCAGGCATCGGATGAACGTCTGGCCAACGGCACCGGTCGCGCCGAGGATCGCGACCGGGAGACGACGAGAAGAGGTTGTAGCGGTCATGCGGCAAGAAGGGAGCGCACGAGGCGCTCGTAGGTGTTCACGCTGTCGCGCAGCTCGCGCACGTCGATGTGCTCGTTAGGCGTGTGCGCGACGTGGATCGATCCCGGACCGAACAAGAGCGGCGTTCCCCACCGACCGAGCAGCGGGATGTCGCTCGTGTAGGCGACCGGCGCCACTTCAAAGCCGGGGACAACGTGAAAATGCTGCGCGGGAATATACGAACCGTAGGTGATCTCCGCGCGATCACCGGCCCACCGTTCGACGAGTGATTTCACCTGCGTCACGTCGCCAACCAACCGGAACATCAGCTCGGCCTCACACTCACCAGGAATGATGTTGGCCTCGGTCCCCCCACGAATTGTGCCGATGTTCACCGTGGTGTCGCCCAGCACTGCGTCGCTCGGGAGTGGAAGCGAGCGAATCGTGGGGAGCAGCTCGAGCATGGGCTCGATCGCCGATTGCCCGAGATGCGGGTAGGCCGAGTGCGCTTCTCTGCCGCGCGTTTTCACGATGACGCGCAGCGATCCTTTCGCGCCGCTGGCGAGTCTGCTCTCCGTGGGCTCGCCGTTGATCAGGAACCGACTCGTAGCCGGCAAGTGATTCGCCGCGCGTGCGCCGTCGGATCCCTTCTCCTCACCGACGACGAGCAGGAGATCGACGCGATCCTCTCCTGACTCGGCCAGGCGATCGGCCGCAGCGAGCATCGCGGCGGCGATGCCTTTCGCATCGCACGCTCCGCGACCGTACAGCCGCTGACCATCCATCTTCGGCGCGACATACGGCGGCACGGTGTCGAGGTGCGTCGAGAGGGTCACTCCCCCACCGCTTCGCGACGCCCAGACGTTGCCTCGGCCCGGCGTGACTTCCTGAACGGTGACGTTCCAGCCGCGACTCACGAGCCGGCGAGAAACGAATTCGACGATTTTCCCTTCTCCACCGGTGGGAGACTGGATGGACAGGAGCTCCGCGCACAGCGCGACGACGTCGGTCATGCGCGTAACCTATGCAGCAAGCTCCGGCATTGGGAGCGATCAGTCGTCGTCGTTCACGACAGCGCGCCGCAAATCGAAGATCGCCCGTGGCAGCTTGAGCGCCCGCGCGATTGCAATGTCCTCGATCGCGTCGAGCAGCACGCGTTTGAGGCGACGGCCATCGTCGGTGTTGGGCAACGTCGCGAACGTTCGCTCGAGCCCGGCGGTGCTCGAGATGTATTCCTCGAGCGTTTCGCAGAATGGCGATTCGCCGTTGGTGTCGAAGCTCGAAACGCCGTTACCGTCGCGAGCGTGATTCGCCGAGGTCGCTCCGTGCGTGGCGGAATCGCGTAGTAGCCGAGAGTCGACCTCGAGCACGTCGGACAGTCGGGCGCAAAGCGAGCTCGTGAGCTCGGATTTCCCGGTCATTACACGCCACAATTGCTGGCGCGACGTTCCGGCGCGCTGGGCGAGGATGCGCTTGCTCATGCGCCGCTCCAGGCGGAGGAGCTCGATGCGCTTGCCAAGCGGAGTGAGCTCCGGAACTCCCGCCGCTAGCAGATCTCCGTCTTCGGCATCTGTTGACATACGTTGCAGTGAAATGTAGCTTCAGATACCGAAAATCGCCCGAAGCTGTGTTACATCCGTAGCTATTGTCGGTGGTGGCGTGACGAAAGTCAAGCATAGGAGGGGTGGTTCGCGCCCGACGCCGGGCGCAAAACGGGCGAAGTCGGGCGGAGCCAAGCGGTCGTCACGGACGACGCCGCGAGCTGGGCAAGGCCGCCGTCCCGCCGAGGAGCCAACGCGGTCAGTGCGCGTTCGGGCCCTCGATCCGCGCATGAAATGCGGGGCGCGAACGTCGGTCGAGCACCTATTTCGCGTCGACGAGACGATCAACGGAGCGTCCGTAACGCACCTCGTGTTTTTCGACCGGCACGGTTTGTACTGCGAGCACGGACGGAGCTGTCCGGCAGTCGAAGATGTGCGCCGGGCAAACAGGAACCTGGACTGGACGAGATAAGGTGGGATGAGAGCATGATCGCGAGACACGACGTACACACCGAGAAGGCCGACATCTGGTCGCGCCTCGCCGAACCGCTGCCTAACGGGGTCGTCTACTGGCGGCAGGACGGCAAAGTCATCGCCCGCGACGGGAAGTATTTCGCGCGGTTCGTCGCCTACATCGAGGCCAACACCGCGCGCGAGCGTCTGGATGCCGTCGTTCCCGGCGAGTGGGACCTCACGCTGGAACTGCTGCCGCCCCTGCCGGGTATCGACGACGCTGCCGAAGGCGGGTCCTGCTCGTTCAAGGCGCGCCTGCAGATCCTCGGCGTCATTCGAGAAGACGTGGGTACCGGACGTGACTACAAGGCTGCTGCGACAGACGCGTTCAAGCGCGCGGCTGTTCGCTTCGGCATTGCCCACGAGCTGTATGCATACGAGCGAAACTGGGTGCAGATGGACGGAGACGGCCGGGATGCAAAGCCGCTCGAAGATCCTGGCGTCACGTATGCGCGGCGGTTTGGGCCGACGAACGGGGCGAGCCTTCCGACGGATTCCAGCGGCGCGCTCGCCGACGACGCGACTGACGGGACCGACACGCCTCCGCGTCCGCGTGGCGCTGCCAAGCGTGTACGGCAAAGCGCCGCGTCCACAGCAAAGGAGCCGGAGCCTGTCGACGCGCCCAGCGAGGCGATTGTACTCGAGGCAACCGCAATTCCCTCGTGCCCAAAGTGCGGCGGTCGCATGTGGGACAACCGTCTTTCCAAGCGCAATCCCAAGGCGCCGGACTTCAAGTGTCGTGACCGCTCGTGCGATGGCGTGATCTGGCCAGCGCGTCCGGGCGTGGCTGCGGACGCGCGCGACTCCGCGGCAAAGCCGGCGGATACGACTTCGGCGCCGGATGCACTGGACTCGTCGCCGCTCGGGATGTCGCTCGATGACATTCCGTTCTGAGCATCGGCGGCACGTCATCGCTCGACCCTGGCGGGGCGCCTGAATAGGCGCCCCGTTTTTCGTCGACCGTCGCACCACGCGCGAAACCAGACTCGGTTCCGGGAGCCTAACGAGACGAGAGATTGGGGTCAGACCCCGCCGTTCGCGAGTGCCGGGACCGGGACTCGAACCCGGATGGGGTCACCCCCACAAGATTTTAAGTCTCGCGCGTCTACCGCTTTCGCCACCCCGGCTCGAGACGCCTACGCCGCCACGGACAACGCGGCGTTGCGCGTCCTGTTCAGCTTACGCGGCGAATCGCACAAATGAAACGGGAGCGGCTCGTTCCCGCTCCCGTTTCGTGATCTCACTTGGTGCCTCGAGAGCGGGAAACGGGACTCGAACCCGCGACCCCAACCTTGGCAAGGTTGTGCTCTACCAACTGAGCTATTCCCGCGTGCCGTCTAGTATAACCCGCCTCGTAGACGACCGACAAGCGACGCACGTCATGGTGTCACGCCGAGCGCGTGCACCGCGTACCAGAGTGTGTGTGCAAGTAGTCCGGCCACCGATGCGTCGCCGCCATTCGCTACGGCACGGCCTGACTCGTCCACTTGCTCCGCCGCGAACCCGTCGTCGAGCGCCGCGCGCCGAACCCACTGCATCACCTCGACGGCGTCAGGGCCCAGCAGTCGCGCGCATTGCTGAACGAGATAGCGCTGATCTTTCGACGCCGCGCGAACCGTCCGGCGATACGTCGACTCGTTCCGGTCGACGACGTCGTACACCGGGAGCCAATACACCGACGCCAGCGGATCGTCGTCGAGCACCGCGTTCCCGTTGAGATCGATCGCGGATGCGTACGTCGACTTCCCTTCCTTGTCTCGCGCAAAATGACGCTTGAGCGCTGCGCGCACCGCATCGGGGTCCTGCACGTCGCGCGCGGTTTGCTCATCCAACGTGCGCCGGAATACCTCGAGTGCCTGCGCCACAACCGCGTTTCCGTGAAGCGTGTACGGTAACGGCGCAGGATTCCCGCTCGGCGCGACCTCGGTGGTGTACAGAGGAATGTTCTGGTTCCGACGCGCCGCCAGATCATCCGAGGCGAGGTAGAGCGTATCAGCGAGAACGGGTTCCTCCACGATCTGGTCGTCATTCGTCTCGCGGATGTATCGGTCGACTGCGAGCGCGTATGACGCGGCGCCTTCGAGGCAAAACCCAGGTTCGAAGAGCGTCCCATCGAGGTAACGCACACCGGCGCCCGGCGCGTAGCCGTGCACCTCGCACGCGCGGAGAATGAGCTCGCGTGCCAGCGCCGAATCAGCGAGCTGCACAGCCGGGAGCGTCCACGTCAACGACTCCCACTCGCGAAACGTCACGCCGCGCCCATGCCACGGCGTTCGTGTGCGCACGAGGTAGAAATGCGCGTCGTCGACCGCGCGGCCGACGCCGTAGAAGTACGCGAGCAGCATGTTGCGATTGATCAGCCGATCGAGTGCCTCATGCCCCGTCGTCTGCTCGAGGTCCCGCAGCGCATCGCGTGTGGCCGAGAGCAACTCGCGCCAACCGCGTCGCCGCATTACCGAAGCGGTCGCGTGGGCCCCGTCCTGCTCGGGACCGGCCGCGATGTAGAACGCGACGTCGGCATGCTGTCCGGCGGCGATTCGGACATCGCGACGCAGTGAATACCGCGCTGGCTCAGCTTGCGTCTCCACCTGCGCATCCCCGTCGCTCCCGATCGCGAGCGCGACGAGCCCCGGCAGCGCCGCGCCCTTCAACACCACCACATCATCCGGCGCGTGCATGACGGAATGCGCATCCTCGAACGGTCGCGACGTGCGAACGCGGAGCTGCCGATAACCCAGCGTCCCCTCGATGCCGACCGAGATGTCTGCGTCGGCGCTGCCACGATTTTCAACCGCGATCGCGTAGACAGCGCCCGCGGTGTCGGCGTCGCGCCCGTATGGGGCGAAGATGGTGCCGCGAATGACCAGTGAGTCCGCTGTACTCGTGAACGTGGGCAGCCACTCCATCGCACGCTCCCACGCGAGCCCGTTTCGCGAGAGGGCCACGGGGGTTCCGTTCACCGAAAACGTCAGGCGCGCGAGCGGTGGTGCGTTCCCGTCCGCAAAGCCGGCGCCTCCGGCAAACTCCACGGAGGCGCGCGCGCCGCGATGCAGCATTCCGACCGCATACAGGGATCCGTCGGCAGGGTGGATGCACGGCAACGAGAGCCAGTGATTGCCGGTGCGCATCCAGGGGACGGAGGGGAGTGGCGTAGCGGACACGAGGTGGTGATGTTGAGAGATCGTAGTCACCCACCCATCATAACGGGCCGCGCCCGGGCGGGCGACCGCTGAGCGGCCCGTTGCATTCTCCTTCGTCACCTCTGTTTTCGCGACGTGCGATCACGCTCGACTCATCGCAGGATCCTGGTGTGTGCAGCGCTTTCATTGGGTGCAATTGTTCCCCGAGTTCTCCCGGCGCAACGTGTGCTCGGTGTCGGAGACGACGCGACCGTGCTACCGCGTGGCGCGGTGCGGCTTTCGGGCCAGGGAACCTGGGCGACGTACAACGAGCTGTACGGTCCAGGTGGCAAGCTCGAGGCGCTTGGCGCTCCGTACGCCGGTGATTCTCTCGGCGCACGTCAGCTCGAGAGCCTCCGCCCGATTCAAACGTCCCTTCGATCACTCGCGCAGCTTCCGTCGAGCGATGTAACGCTCGGTCCGGCCCGCATGGATTTCTCGGCGCGCGTCGCACGAAGCGCCCTCGACATCGACGTCGGACTCACGTCGCGCATCATGCTGACGGGGCGGGTGCCATATGAGCACACGGTCTCAGAGGTTGTGTTCAATGTGAACCCGCGAGACGAGCTCGCGAATGCCGCGAACATTGGACCGAATCCGGCGTTGACCGGACAAGCCGCTGCCCAGAACGCGCGGCTCGTCGATTCCGTGCTGCGTGTGTCTCAGGAGCTGACGACGCGGCTCAACGGCTGCGCTGGTGGGAGCACGGATCCCGTGTGCGCCGACCAAGCGCGAGCGCGAGCGCTCGTGAACGACGCGAACGCATTCGCATCCGGCATCGCGAAGACCTACGGGATAGGCGCTGACACCGCACGTGGCGCTGCATTCGTTCCAATCGCGAAGACCACCTTTCAGACTGCCATCGACGCCCGCGTCGCCGCGCTCAATGCATCGTTCAAGACCTACATCCCGGCGCTCGGTGTGTGGGAGACGCCGGTTCCCGCGCAAGCGCCCATCAGTGCGACGCAGGCGAACGCGTACATCCAGGATGTGTACGGGGTCGCGCCGCTCGGATTGGTCGAGAGAAGTCATTTGGGCGACGTGGAGGTTGGAGCGAAGGTGCTGCTCATCGACACGTTCGGGAGCCTTGCGCGAGCGCGTGCGGCGCGCTCGGGCGTCGGTCTTCGCCTGGCTGTTGGCGGGCTCGCGCGACTCGGGACTGGTCAGGCCGAGATTCCGAGCGACATTGTCGATATCGGGACCGGCGACGGGCAGACCGACGTGGAAGGAAATGGCGCCGCGGACGTGGTGATCGGACGGCGTTTTTGGGCCTCGGCCGTAGCGCGCATTGGCGTCCAGCTTGCCGACAGCAAGCCCTTTCGCATTCCCGACGTTCCGCGCAATCCGTATCAGGCGGCTTATCGTGAGCAGACGGTTTCGCGCGACCTCGGTGACTACCTCGAGCTGCAGGCAACGCCGCGGTATGTGTACAACGACTACCTCTCCGCATCGCTGCAGTGGACGTACCGGCGCAAGGGCGAGGACAAATACACGGGGACGTTCACTGCCGAGGATCTCGAAGGAAACGCGGTGACGCTGGATGCGAGCATCCTTGGCGTCGGCACGAAGCAGAGCGAGCAGCGTATCGGCGGTGGTCTCGCATTCTCGACGTTGCGAGGGTTCGATCGCGGTCGCACCTCGATTCCACTCGAGCTGGAACTGATTCACTGGCAGACGCTGAGCGGGTCGGGCTACGTGCCGAAGCAGTTCACCACATCGGTCCGGATTCGTTATTACACGCGCCTTTTCGGACCGTCGTTGCGGGCGCCACGCCCGGCCCCTGCTCCCGCCACCAAGTGATCGCCTAACGCTTCTTCGACCGGCGCGGCGTGCGCGCGGCGTCGGGCACGGCGGCGGTGGCGAGCAGCTCGCGCGCATGTGCCTGGCTGACGCCGCTCTCGGGATCGCCGCCGAGCATGCGCGCGATCTCGATCACGCGAGCGTCGCCCTCGAGCACGCGAGTGTCCGCCGTCGTCACTCCCTCGCGCGCGCCCTTCGACACGAGAATGTGGTGATGCGCGCGAGCGGCGATTTGCGGAAGGTGAGAGATCGCGAACACCTGATGATGCGCGGCGACTCGGCGCATCGTCTCGCCGACCTGCAAGCCGACGCGGCCTCCAATGCCGGCGTCCACCTCATCGAAGACCAGCGTAGGCACGTGATCGAGCCGCGCGAGGATCGTCTTCAGCGCGAGCATCACGCGCGACAGCTCGCCGCCCGAGGCGACGCGTGCGAGCGGCCGCGCGTCATGGCCGACGTTCAGCGCAACGCGGAACTCCACGTCTTCGGCGCCAGCGGCACCGATCTCGGAGCGTGGAGTGAGCAACGCCGTGAACCGGCCGTCAGGGATGCCGAGATCCGGGAGCACCTGGTCGACCGCGTGCGCGAGGCGATCCGCCGCGGCGGCGCGCAACGCGGATAGCGCCGCCGCCGCTTCGTTCAGTCGAGCGGCCGCAGCGCGCTCGCGTTCCGTCAGCTGTCGAATGTCGAACGCTGCCGAATCGACGAGGTCGAGCTCCGCCCGCGCCCGCTGCGCCGTCTCGAGGACGTCGGCGATTGCGGGACCGTACTTCTTCGTTAGGCGAAAGATGAGGTCGCGGCGCCGCTCCACTTCGGCAAGTCGCTCGGGGTCGAGCTCGACGCCTTCTTCGTACGTGACGAGCTCGCGTGCCAACTCCTCCAGGCCGTAGAACGCCGTGTCGAACGTCTCCTGAAGGCGAGCGAGAGACGGATCGATTCGCTGGATGCTCGCCAGGGCGCGCTGAACGGCCGCGAGCTTGTGAAGGATTGCGTCCTCGTCGCCATCGAGTGCGCTGGTCATGCCCTGCGCGAGCGAGCGCAGCTCCTCGGCGTGCTCGAGTCGCCGTGCTTCTTCCTCGAGCCGCTCATCCTCGCCAGCGGCGAGTCGTGCCGTGTCGATTTCCTGCGTGACGTGCCGCAAATAATCCGCGCGACGTTCCG
>Ga0114129_10015302_pt1 | contig 10917 bp, 10 predicted proteins | sample RhiMetdeltSRZDD1_FD_80071 | JGI IMG/M metagenome (GOLD analysis project Ga0114129, IMG submission 80071) | Populus rhizosphere microbial communities from Tennessee, USA - Rhizosphere MetaG P. deltoides SRZDD1 (version 2) (version 2) | ecosystem: Host-associated > Plants > Roots > Rhizosphere >... | reverse complement strand
TGAAGTTTCGCAAATACCGTTTCAATTCGACTCAATTGGAATGCCATTGCACGCTGCAAATAAAACACGATCCACGAAATAAAACGAAAGTTGACGTGATGGACCTTTAAATGACTCCAATTAAAGATATGACATTACAGTATCGATATCTTTATCGCCACGGCCGGAGAGGTTGACAATGATCATCTCCTCAGACGACATCTTTCGTGCTGTCTTGATTGAATAAGCAACGGCATGGGCCGATTCCAAGGCAGGAATGATGCCTTCGAGTTTCGAGAGTGTCTTAAAAGCCTCGAGAGCTTCGTCATCAGAAACTGAGTCATATTCAACTCGGCCCGAGTCGTGTAGAAAAGCGTGTTCAGGACCTATCGAAGGGTAGTCGAGTCCGGCGGAAATGGAATGCGTCGAGGCAATCTGCCCATGCTCGTCCTGCAAGACATAGCTGAGTGTCCCTTGCAACACCCCCGGGTGACCGCCGCCATTCTGATTAAACCGCGCCGCGTGTTCTCCCAACGCGTTCCCTCTTCCTCCGGCTTCAACGCCAATCATGCGGATACTCTCATCTTGAAGAAAAGGGTAGAAGAGGCCGATAGAATTTGAGCCGCCGCCAACGCAGGCGATCAAAACATCTGGGAGCCGCCGCGGTCCTTCGAGCGCCTGCGCTCGAGCTTCACGGCCAATGACACTCTGAAACTCACGAACCATTAACGGATATGGGTGCGGTCCGAGAGCGCTGCCTAACAAGTAATATGTATCGCCTACATTGGTTACCCAGTCGCGCAAGGCTTCGTTGATTGCATCTTTCAATGTTCGCGATCCGGCATCGACTTGACGCACTTCCGCTCCGAGCAACTCCATCCGAAATACGTTGAGCGCCTGCCGGCGCATATCCTCGGCGCCCATGTAAACAACGCATTCAAGTCCAAACAGGGCACAGACAGTGGCTGTAGCCACGCCATGTTGTCCAGCGCCTGTCTCCGCAATCACGCGGCGTTTTCCCATGCGTAACGCGAGTAATGCCTGACCGATAGTGTTGTTGATTTTATGTGCGCCGGTGTGCAGAAGATCTTCGCGTTTCAGATAGATCTGGGCGCCACCGGCGTGATGGGTTAGGCGACGGGCAAAGAATAGAGGCGTTGGACGGCCTGCATATTTGGACAGCAGGTCGTCCCGCTCCTTTTGAAAGGCCGGATCGCTTCGTGCTGCTTCAAAGGCCCGGGTGAGATCGTCCAGAGGCGCCACCAGGGTTTCAGGCACAAAGCGCCCGCCGTATGGTCCCCAGTGGCCCAGGGCATCTGGTTGTGTGAGGGTGTCTTTCACGGCAATTAAACTCCAGGTAATAGGACATATAGGGCCTATAGGACTATATGTCCTATGTCCTATGTCCTATTTCTACTGGACGCCTCCCACGTACTTATCAAACCATTCAAGATTGGTTTGCTTCGCCTTTAGCACCATCTTAGGCTCGTTCGGGCCGTGAGGCATACGCGGCAGCACGATCATGCGCGTCGGAACGTTCTGCACCTTTAGAGCATTGTAAAACTCATAACCCTGAGAGATCGGCACACGTTCATCTGCCTCACCGTGTTGCACCAGAGTCGGGGTGACGACTCCCTTCATATTGAACATCGCCGAGTGAGCTTTATAGACCTCAAGGTTTTCCCACGGCTGACTACCAAAATAGTCAGGGATGAAGCTTGGGATATCAGCCGTGCCGATGAAACTCATTAAGTTTGTCACGCCGGCGCCGACAGATGCTGCTTTGAAGCGTTTCGTTTGAGTGACAACCCAGGAAGTCATGAAGCCGCCGTAACTCCAACCCATAACCCCTAGTCGATCCGGATCGGCGACTCCCATCTTGATCACTTCATCGACGCCGGTCATCAGATCCTGGTAATCACCGCCGCCCCAGTCTTTGATGTTCGCAAACCGAAACTTCTGCCCATAACCAGAGGAGCCACGCGGATTCACACGAAGGATGGCGTATCCACGGCTGGCGAAGGCTTCGAGCGAATACACTGACCTGCTTCCTGCCAGAAACGATTGCGTGAATACACCCGCTGGTCCACCGTGAATTACGAGCAATAATGGCACTCGTTTGCCCGACTGATAATTAACCGGATAAGTCAGCAGCCCCTCAACTTCCAACCCGTCAGTGCTCTTCCACTTCAGTACTTCAGTTTTCCCCAGCGGAAGGTTTGGCAAGCCGGCATTCGCGCGGCTCACTTGAACTGGAGCAAAGCTTTTGGTGGTAGTAACGTAAGCCTCGGGCGCGCGATCGTTCGACTGTAGAGTAAACCCGAGCGTATTTTGAGCACGATTCATTGACAAACCGCCGACGACCTCATTGCCTTTGTTGAATTCACTAATGGTATTCGAGCCAACGTCGATGGAGTAGATGCGCGACACAGTGCCGCGAGTCTCACTGAAGTAAATCTGCTTGCCGTCAGCCGACCAGTCGATCACATTCGGCTGCGCATCAAACGTTTCGGCAAGGAGCTTGGGTGCGCCTCCTCCGGCCGGTATCAAAGCCATTCTGCGATACCCGGCCCAGCGCGGCGGATCGTCCGAGACCAGGAAAACAATCCACTTACCGTCAGGCGAATAAGTTGGATTGGATTCGGCAGCATTCGTGGCCGCGATCGCTTTCGCCTCGCCGCCGCCAAGATCTATCGCCATCACGTCGCCCGTGGTCCAATAATCGGCCTTCGGCATTTTCGTGCGAGTGAAAGCAATGGTCTTTCCATCAGGCGACCAGTCAAAGTCGCCGTCCACATTGTAGTCGCCGGTGAGTTTACGCGACTCGCGCTTGCCATTGGCATCTTTGGCGATATTGATCACGTGCAGGCGATTCATCTTGATGTTTTCATCTACCCATCTCGAATCGTCTTTTCCCTTGGCCCCCTTCTCTTCATCATCACTTTGCGCATCTCTCATAGTGAAAGCAATCTGCTTTCCGTCAGGCGACCAGGCAAAGCTGCCGACTGATGTCTTCACGTCGGTAATCTGTTCAGCCTCGCCGCCGATCAAACGCAGGACATACAGATTGTTCTTTCCACTCCGACTCGACGTGAATGCCAGCATCTTGCCGTCAGGCGACCAGCGCGGATTGTCGGAAGACTTTTCGGCAAATGTCAGTTGCATCGGGTCCGTGCCGTCACTATTCACCAACCACATCTGAGTGACGTACTCGCTCTTATCGGGTGTCATCACGGCATCGCTGACCGTGTAGGCGACTTTCCGCCCGTCTGGCGAGACGCGTACGGCGCCGATACCTTTAACTTTCATTGCCAACTCAGGCGTCCAACCCGAAGGAGTACTTTGTGCAAATAGAGTGACAGGAACTGCCGTTACAACAAGTAAACAGGTGAACCTCAAGACAGTTTGGAGGCAGGGGCGTCTCATAACCGATCTCCTTTTCATCTCTTTTAATCTGATCACATCTAAACGCCGGGTAATTTTTCTTGCATCAGTGGTGCTATAGCAATGCGATTGCGACCTTCATTTTTCGCTACGTAGAGTGCCTGATCGCTGGCTGCATAAAGAGCTCGTTCGGAATTCGCGTGAGCGGGACAGGCCGCTACACCAATGCTTACCGTGATCCCTCCTACTTCGGCTACTGTCCGTTCTGCCAGCACTACTCGCAATCGTTCGGCAGCGGCAGCGGCTCTTTCTGCACTGATGTTGGCCAGCAACAAAGCAAACTCTTCACCACCTAAACGTGCAGCGGTGTCGTTATTGCGTGAAACTTCAGTAAGTGTGTTGGCCACGTGGCGAATGACGAGATCTCCGGACGGATGCCCGAATCGATCATTAATCGCCTTCATGTGGTCAATATCCAGCAGAAGTAATGCGCACGGTACACCGTAACGCCGCCATCTTTCAACCTCGCGAGTCAAAGCCACTCGAAACCGACGCCGATTCGCCAATCCGGTCAAATGATCGAGGTCGGCTTCTGACCGGAGCCTATCCATTGTCTGCCTAGTGGCTACCATTTGGCCGACTCGAAGCAGCAATAGCTCAAGCTCAGCAGGAAGCTGAAAATAATCAATCGCTCCTTCTGATAAGGCAGTCCATCGGCGACCGAATGTCGAAGGCGCCGTTCCGACCAGGATCAACGGAACTCCATCCTGAGTTTGGTTCAGCATACGCGCTAACTCTCCAGTCGAGATTCCTTTGACAGCAGTGTTAGCAATCACGACCTGCGGTCGAGTCTTTCGCAAAGAAATTGCGGCCGCCGAACCGGTGCACACGCTGACTACTTCAAATCCCGCCTCGGTGATCGGATCGAGCAGCGAAGTTGGCGGTTCGTCGCTGATTATTAACAGGCGCCCACGTTCGCGCGTTCCTGCGGAAGCCGGTTTTTCTTTCTGAGGTGATGCTTTCATATACAGTTCCACCATCAAGTGAGGTAATTGCTCGCGGAAGAATGTTAGGAGACGATTACGATCCTTCGACGCAATTAACTTAAGCCGTCGGGGCAGCGCTTTAGGATAACCTGCGTTTAGTCATACCCGTCAACGTTTAACACTGATTTATTTCGAGGCGGCACGAGCTGCGTTGATAAATGAGGTTACGCGCTCAGGAATCTTTTTACCAGGAATCCTTTCAAGTGCGCTGCAAGCATCCACCCCGTAAGGACTGACCGTCGCAATGGCTTCCCCCACGTTCTCAGGTGCTAGTCCGCCAGCAAGAATCAGTTTGGAGACGAGGTCGCGAGTCTGCCGGGCACGAGACCAATCAATGGTTCGGCCAGTACCGCCACGCAACTTCGAATCGAAGGCGTCCAGCATGATCGCCTGCACGTCATAGTCGAGTGCGTCTTCGGGTTTGAAGTCATTTCCCGCGCTGAGGACTTTGATCACGTATCGATTTGCGAGTTCACGGCAATACTCTGGAGTCTCGTCTCCGTGCAATTGGAGTGCGGTCACTCGCGCTTCGCTCGCGATTTGTTCGACTACAGCGGGTGACTCTTCATTGACAAAGACGCCAACGGTGAGAACGCTATCCGGCAGTTGCTCGATAATCTCTCTGGCACTGTGCGGGTCAATGTATCGTGGACTTGGGCGGTAGAAATTAAAACCGAGAGCGTCGGCGCCGGCTGCGACAGACATCCGGGCATCTTCGAGATTGGTAATGCCGCAGATCTTAATAAACACTACGGTGAACCTTTGGTGAGTTATGACGGGGAGAGGGGAGACAGGGACATAAAGCTATTGTGCTTTCTCCCCGTCTCCCTTTCTCCCCGTCTCCCTGTCCGTCTTTCCGATTAATTCTTGTAACGCGTCTTCCGGGCAATCCGCTCGCATTAGCGACTCGCCTATCAGAAATCCTCTATAACCCAGCCCATGTAACCGGCGTAGATCAGCAGCAGAATTCAGCCCACTCTCAGAGACCAGGATCGTATTGGCAGGCGCTTCCGTTGCGAGCTCGACCGACGTTTCCAGAGAAACCTCGAATGTTTTCAGATTTCGATTATTAATTCCGATCAGCCTGGCGCCGGCAGCGGATGCTCGCCGCATTTCATCTTTAGTATGCACCTCGACCAAGGCGTCCATCCCTAGTTCATCCTCTGCCAAACGCCGTAATCTGATCAGCGTTTCATCACCGAGTGCAGCCACGATCAACAGCAACGCGTCGGCTCCGGCCAGGGCTGATTCATAAACCTGGTACTCTTGGATGACGAAGTCTTTTCGCAGGATGGGAAGTCCGACTGTGGCCTTGACCGCGCGCAAGTCGTTTAGCGAGCCGTCAAAGTGATCTTCTTCAGTCAATACTGATATGGCCGCAGCTCCACCAGACTCGTAGCTCCGGGCAATCATTTCTGCACTTGCGCCATCGCGAATCACTCCTTTTGATGGCGACTTGCGTTTGAATTCGGCAATTATGTTTACCCGGTCATTGCGGAGTGCGTTAGCCAAAGCATGCTCAGTCGAATTCCTCCTGACGGCAAATGCCTCAGTGCGCAATTCACTTACGGGGGAAGCTCTTTTGGCCTCCTCGACTCGCCGGCGCTTCGCTTCAATGATTCTCGTTAGAATGTCCATGGAAATCCGGACAGGATTAATTGGTAGCCTCAACCAATCGATCCAATTTCTCTCGGGCTGCGCCACTATCAATGCTGTGTTCGGCCAACTCAGCGGCGTCCTTTAACTCCTGTTGTAGCCCTCCAACAAAAAGGGCTGCGGCAGCGTTCGCAATCACCAGCGCACGGGCTTCGTCCCTTCGCTTTCCCGATAGCACTTCTCGGATGATCTGAGCATTTGCCTGGGCATCACCACCGCGTAGTTGTTCCAAAGTTCCCCGCCAAAGTCCGAAGAGCTTCGGTTCAATCTCAAAAGTGGTGACAGACCCGTTGCGTGCTTCGGCCACCAGAGTCGTATTTGCAACAGTGATTTCATCTAATCCGTCCGCCCCATGCACAACCCACGCGTGTTCGGTGCCCAGCGCTGCGAGAGCTTGCGCCATGCGCTCGACCAATTCGCGCTTCCAAACTCCGACGATCTGACGTGGAGCGCCGGCAGGATTGCTGAGCGGCCCAAGCAGATTGAATGTTGTGTGAATTCCGAGTTCGCGTCGAATGCCGGCTACGCGTGCGGTGGCGCCGTGATATAGCGGCGCGAACATAAAACAGATGTTGATCTCATCGAGACATCTTGCGGAAACTTCCGGGAGCGCATTGACGTTGACTCCCAACGCGGAAAGAACATCGGCACTTCCCGAACGGCTACTGGCCGCGCGATTACCATGTTTTGCTACGGGGAGGCCGGCTCCCGCAATTACGAATGCCGCGGCAGTCGAAATATTGAAAGTCTTGGCGCGGCTGGATCCTGTGCCTGCGGTATCGATAAAACATTCATGCCGGCATTTGAGCCGGACCGCACGCTCGCGCATCGCAGACGCCATTCCCGCCAACTCTTCGACAGTTTCACCTTTGGTGGCGAGCGCTGTCAGAGCTGCCGCTATCTGAGCATCGGTTACGTCTTCAGCGAGTAGTGCATTGAGCAAGCGAGATGCTTCATCGCGAGTGAGGTCTTCGCGACGCACCAAACCAGGCAGGTATTCGCGTAGATGAGCGCCCATTACAAACTCAAAAAATTCTCCAACAGTTTTTTGCCGCAACCAGTGAGGATTGATTCCGGATGGAACTGTATGCCCTCAACTTTCATTACACGATGGCGCAGTCCCATGATTACGTCATCACGTGTGAACGCAGAAATCTCAAGACAGTCTGGCAATGATTCTTTTTCGACCACCAGTGAATGATAGCGGCCGGCTTTAAAATGATCCTCCAGACCTTGAAAAATCGTTTTCCCGTCATGGCAGATCTCCGACGACTTGCCGTGCATTAGAACGGGAGCCCTTATCACCCGTCCGCCGAATGCTTGTCCGATTGCCTGATGGCCCAGACAAACTCCAAGAATCGGTAGGCGCCCAGCAAAGTGTTTAATTAGGTCCAATGACACGCCAGCATCGTCGGGCGTTCCGGGACCTGGCGAGATTACTATGCGTTCCGGACGCAGCTTCGATTCGATCTCATCAATGGTCACTTGATCGTTGCGACGCACCTCAATCGTTGCGCCCAGCTCGCCAAGATACTGAACGAGGTTGTAGGTGAACGAGTCGTAGTTGTCGATGACTAACAGCAATTTGGTCTCGGGTCTTTGGTCTTTGGTCTTTGAACTTTGTACTTACTGCCCCGCCTCCTGCCCTGTCTCCTGTTGCTGCCCCTGCTACTTTCTTCTCTCCGCTTCCCGAAGCAATTTTGCCAGTTCTTCTCTCTTGTTTTTTGCGGCCCAGCCGGCGGCTGTTATTCCGTCCTCATCTTTCAATCTTGGATCGGCGCCGTTCTCCAATAAGACCGTTACCGATTCATCATGTCCGAAAGCAGCCGCCCACATCAAAGCCGTCCCGCCCACCTTATTTTTAATGTTCGGATTCGCGCCTTTCGCCAACAGCATCTTCAGGATTGTCTCATTGCCATTTTGCGCGGCTCGATGAAGGGCTGTGTCTCCCTCTCCGTCTTGTAAATTTACATCTGCGCCTCGCTCGAGAAGTTTTGGGACGATGTCTTCGCGATCGACAACGACGTAGTAAATCAACGCCGTCCATCCATTGCCGCCCTGAGCGTTGATATCGAGTTTTGGCTGGGCCAGCAATGTATCAGCGACCGCATAGTGTTTGTTTTCAAGAGCCCGTAGCAGCGCCGTAGCGCCAACTTCCGATTTCGCGTTTACATCAGCTCCGCCTTGCAAGAGAGCTTTAACTACGGCCAGATCATCACGAGCCGCAGCAGCAATCAACGCTGTCTCACCTCTCACTGCATCTTTTGCATTTGGATTAATACCGGTGTTTAGAAAGGCGCTGACTGCCATCGTGTCGCTGGCGGCAGCGGCCTCGAAAAATGACTTTTCATCCAAGTTGTAACCACGCAGTTTTAGAAACTGCTTTGCTTGTTCAGGGGTCGGCTGTTCAGAAACTGGCGCGCACCCGACGAGCAGGATTAACAAGCACAGAAGCAGAAAACGAGGCTGCGTACTTTTGAACTGCATAATCATTTCGGGGGGCACGGGGCCACGAGGGCCCTATTTATACGCACTGGTTTTACAGGCTTCTCACCATCGACCGGCGCATTGTTGATTGCATCGGCTACCTCGATCCCTTTCGCGACTCTTCCAAAAGCCGAGAACTTTCCATCGAGGTGTGATCCGTTACCAACCAGAATGAAGTAATGCGTGCTGGCGCTGTTGGGTTCATCAGGACGAGCCATCGAAACAATGCCACGCACGTGTTTGACCAAACCTGGCTCATCAGGAATTTTGCGACTCGCACGCTTTGCAAGCTCAGCACCCCATTTCTCACTCGTCGCAAGATTTCCACCCTGAATCACGAAATCCTTAACCACGCGGCTAAACGTCGTAGTATCGAACGCTCCAGTCGCGGCCAAATTAAGAAAATTACGAACGCTTTCCGGCGCAACTTCAGGCATCATCTCTATCTGGATGGCTCCTGCCTCGGTTTCAAGTGTCACGCATTGTGCTGCCATCTTTTCAACTCCTGCCCCATCGAACGGCTCAGCTGCGACCGTTGGAACTTCAGTAGTTCGCGCATTAGCCTTTTTGGGGGGTTCGGTTGAAGTCTGCGTGGACTGGGCGGATGCAGTCAAAACAAAAGCGCCAATAACCACCGCGACACTAAGGACACGGAGCGAAGACACACAATCATCTTTCCATGTTCTCCGTGCCTTCGTGGTGAACTCTTTTCCGAACAACTTCACAAACCTTTCTGCGCCAGCTCGATCGCCCGGAACAGACCGCGCGCTTTGTTGACCGTCTCCGCATATTCCTGCTCAGGAACTGAATCAGCAACAATACCAGCGCCCGCTTGAACCGTTGCTTTGCCGTTCTTTAACTCAATCGTACGTATCGCGATGCAGGAGTCGAGATTCCCGGCGTAGTCCATGTAAAGGACAGCTCCAGCGTAAACACCGCGGCGTTCAGGCTCAAGCTCGCGAATTATCTCCATGGCCCGAATCTTTGGCGCACCAGTCACCGTTCCGGCGGGAAAGCACGCCCCCAACGCATCGAAACGATCCAAACCGTCGCGCAAACGCGCTCGCAGGCTCGTCACCAGGTGTTGCACATGAGAATACCGCTCGATGAACATCAACTCTTCAACTTTCACCGAACCGTAATCGGCGACACGTCCAAGATCATTTCGACCCAGGTCCACGAGCATCGTATGTTCGGAGACTTCCTTTTCGTCAGAACGCAAGTCTTCGCCTAACATCCAATCTTCGGTTTCGGTAGCTCCACGTTTTCTCGTTCCGGCGATCGGGCGGTAATCCAATCTCTGTCCGTGACAACGAACCAGCATTTCGGGTGACGCCCCTACAATCGTTTCCGCGCCGAACTTTAGCAAGAACATATAAGGTGAGGGGTTTATGGCGCGCAAGGCACGGTAGATCTCCAACGGATCGTCTTGAAAAGGCGTTGAGAACTGCTGTGAAAGAACAACCTGATAACAGTCGCCGGCGGCAATATATTCCTGAATTCGGCGAATGCTGTCTTCAAAGCCTCTGCGCTCCCAATTCGATTCGGGAGTGATCTTCGTGTCTTTTCTGCGCGTTCCGGCTGCACGCGGTGTAGAAATTCCGGCGAGCAGCTTTGCTTCAATATCTTCCGTCCGCTTTACTGCTTGATCGTAAAGTTCTCTTAATCTGACAAGACTACCCTCCGCTTCTTCAGTTAAGACGATTGACACGATCTCCATCCGCTGACGCAAACGATCGAAGGCGATCACGTCGCGGAAAAACATCCATGCAGCATCGGTATCGAGTTGAAGTGGTTGAGTGTTGCTTGCGTCGTCCGAATTGTCAGTCTTTAAGACCGGCTCAAACCATGCTGCGGCGCCATAACCAAGATAACCGACAGCTCCTCCTGCGAAAGGAGCAAGACCAGGCCGCATCGCCAGCAGGCGTTCACGAAAATAGTCGCGCACCCAATCGGTGGCAACAATCTCGCGGATCTCGAGCTTACCGAGTCGCTCAATAAAAGTTCGAGACCCTGAGCCTCGCACGATCATCTCGGGATCTGCGCCCAGAAACGAGTAACGTGCGATTCGCTCGCCTCCTTCTACCGACTCAAGCAGGAAAGCATGTGGTGAGTCAGCGGCGATACACATGAAGGCGCCGACAGGAGTCTGCAAATCTGCGAGCACCGAACGCACCACAGGCACAACATTCCCCTGTTGCGCTTCACGCTCAAAATCTTCGAATGATGTGGGTTGGAGGTCGAGGATGCGGAGTTAGCACTGTAGCGCAATGCCCCGGCATGCTCAAGGGTGGTTATATAACTAGTCGTTTTGTTCGTGGATTTAGTGGTTTATTTCGTGTGATTTCGTGGATCGCATTCGTAG
>Ga0114129_10015298_pt1 | contig 10918 bp, 7 predicted proteins | sample RhiMetdeltSRZDD1_FD_80071 | JGI IMG/M metagenome (GOLD analysis project Ga0114129, IMG submission 80071) | Populus rhizosphere microbial communities from Tennessee, USA - Rhizosphere MetaG P. deltoides SRZDD1 (version 2) (version 2) | ecosystem: Host-associated > Plants > Roots > Rhizosphere >... | reverse complement strand
GAAGCGGATCTCTGCGAACTCCGGCTGCGGGCCGGCCGCCCGCTCGATGGCGTTGACGACGGCGAGGCCGCGCAGGCGGCCGCGGGCGGCGGCCGCCTCCCGCCGCGCCGGATAGCCGGCGACGTCGGCGAGCTTGAGCGCGCGCTCCATGCCGGTGGCGAAGTCGCCCGAGTCGTAGGTGACGCCGAGCGCCGTCTTGTACGGCAGCTTCGCGGCCGGGATCAGGTTCCGGCGGCGCAGCTCCACGGCGTCCATGCCGAGCTCGCGCGCGGCGTCATCGATCAGCCGCTCGATGACGTACGTCGCTTCGGGCCGGCCGGCGCCGCGGTACGGCGCCGTCGGATTGGTGTTGGCGAGCACGCTGGTCACCCGCACGTGGGCGACCGGAATCGTGTAGACGCCGACCAGGGTCGCCACGTTGCTGAACGTGGCCAGCAGATTTCGATCGGACGAGACGTAGGCGCCGACGCCGGCCAGCGTCCGCACCCGAAGGCCGATGAACCGGCCGTCGGCGTCGAGGGCCAGCTCGGCCTCGGTCACGTTGTCGCGCGCGTGCTCGTCGGCGCCGATCGCCTCGCGGCGCTCGCATACCCACTTCACGGGCCGGCCGAGCTTGCGCGCGGCCCAGAGCACCAGGCGGTGCTCGGGATACTGCCAGCCCTTCGTGCCGAAGCCGCCGCCGACGTCGCCCGCGACCACGCGGATCCTGTGCTCGGGGACTTTGAGGATGTTCGTCGCGAGCGCGCTGCGCACGCGGTGCGGATACTGCACGTCGGCATAGAGCGTGTAGCGCTCCTCGAGCGGATCCCAGACGCCGACGGCGCCGCGCGGCTCCATGTACTGTGCGTGCACGCGGCTGATGACGTAGCGGCGGCGGACCACACGGTGGGCACGCGTGAGTGCCGCGTCGGTGCCGGTACGGTCGCCGACCTCGTAGACGTTCGACACGTTGTCGGGACATTCGTCCCACACCGTAGGCGCACCGGGCACGACGGCCTCGGCGATCGACGTGACCGACGGCAGCGGCGCGTAGTCCACGCGCACGCGCTCGGCGGCGTCCTCCGCCAGCGCGCGGGTGTCGGCGATCACGAGCGCGATCGGGTCGCCCACGTACCGCACGCGCTCGCGCGCGAGCCCTCGGTGGGGCGGCGCGAACATCGGTGAGCCGTCCGGCCGCGAGCGCTTGAGTGTCATCTTCATCGTGCCGAGCTCGTCGCCGACGTCCGCGGCCGTGAAGACCGCGCGCACGCCGGGGAGCGCGCGCGCGACGCTCGCGTCGACGCCGCCGATGGCGGCGTGCGCGTGAATCGAGCGCACCACCACCATGTGCGTCTCGCCGGGCAGGTGGATGTCCTCGTGATAGCGCCCGCGCCCGCGCAGCAGGCGAACGTCCTCGAACCGCTTTGTCGCCTGTCCGACCCCGAATGGACCCAAGTCGCGGTCTAGAGGGCCGGCGGTCGCCGATCGGCCCACGGCTGCGCGCGCTCGAGCTGCCCGGCGAGCCGCAAGAGACGCGCCTCGTCGCCGAACGGCGCCACGAACTGCACGCCGATGGGCAGGCCCTCGCGCGACCAGGCGAGGGGCACCGACATGGCGGGGTTGCCCGTGTTGTTGAAGAGCGACGTGAAGGCGACGCTTCGGAGGATCGCGTCCACGAACCGGTCGAGATCGGTCGTGCTCAGGTCGAGCACGCCGAGCGGGTAGGGCGTGCACGCCATCGTCGGCGTGAGCAGGATGTCGTAGCGCGTGAAGAACCGCCCCACCACGCGGCCGATGCGATGCACGACCAGGATCGATCGCGCATAGTCGCTGGCGGTGTAAGTGGCGCCGTCCTGCGCGCGCAGCCACGTCACACGCTCCACCTCGTCCTCGGTCACGGCGCGGCCACGCGCGAGACCACGCAGGTCGAGCGCGTTTCGCACGCTGGCGCTCACGATGATGCGCGTGGCGAGGCCATACGCCTCGGCATCGAAGGTCGGCTGCGCCTCTTCGACATGGTGGCCGAGCTGCTCGCAGAGCCGCGCCGCCGCGCGCGTCGCATCCGCGCACTGCGGATCGACCGGCTTGCCGTTCCACGGCGTCGTCGTCAGCGCGATGCGCAGGCGGCCCGGATCGCGGCCGACCTCAGCCAGAAACGGGCCGGCGGGCGGTGGTGCCCAGTAGGGATCGCCGACGTCGGGCCCCGACGTCGCGTCGAGCAGAGCCGCGCTGTCGCGCACGCTGCGCGTGACGGCATGACTGATGGAGGCGCCGCTCCAGCCTTCGCCGACGTCCGGGCCCATGGGATTGCGCGCGCGCGTCGGCTTGAGGCCGAAGAGACCGCAGGCGGAGGCGGGAATGCGGATGGAGCCGCCGCCGTCGCTGGCATGCGCCATCGGCAGCATGCCGCCGGCGACGGCGGCCGCGGCGCCGCCGCTCGAGCCGCCGGCGCTGTAGCCGAGGTTCCACGGGTTGCGCGTCGGACCGAACAGTCGCGGCTCCGTCGACGTCGCGATGCCCATCTCCGGCGTGTTGGTCTTGCCGAAGATAACGAGCCCCGCGCGCTTGAGCCGCACCGTGAGCTCGCTGTCGTGATCGGCCACCGCATCGGCGAAGACGCGGCTGCCGGCGCTGGTCGGCGTGCCGGTGTACAGCACGCCGATGTCCTTCAGCAAGTACGGGACGCCGGTGAACGGCCCGCTCGGCAAGCCCGCGCTGATGACCGAGCGTGCGATGTCGTACATGCGCGTGACGACCGCGTTCAGCGCGGGATTGCGCGCCTCGACGCGCGCGATGGCGGCGTCGAGCAGCTCCTTGGGACTGACCTCGCGACGCCGGACGAGGTCGGCAAGGCCGAGACCATCCTCGCGATCGAACAGCGCGTCCACGCTCATGCCGAGATCCGTTCCAGCGCGGCCGGCGCCAGGCCGAGCTGCTCGCCCGCGGCGATGACCTCGCTCCACGTCGTGTCGTCGACGTCGATGCCCTCACGTTGTCGCCGCTCGCGCGCCAGTCGCTCCGGATCACCCGGGATGAGCACCGGCGCGGCCGAGTCGGCCGGCGGCGACGCCTTCACGTAATCCACGAAGCCGTCGATCTCACGGCGCAGCCAGTCGACGCCGGCCAGCCGCGCCGGATCGATCAGCACGGCGAGCATGTTGTTGATCGTGCCGCCCATGCGCGGGTTGCCTGGCTGAATCGTCGGTCCGCCGGACAGCGCGCCGGCCAGGAGCTCGGTCACCACGGCCAGTGCGTAGCCCTTGTGGCCGCCGAACGGCAGCAGCGCGCCGTGCGGCTCGCGGTACATCACGCTCGGATCGCGCGTCGGCCGTCCGCGCTCGTCGATGAGCATGCCGGCATCCACCGGCTTGCCCTCGTTCTTCGCCACGCGCACTTTCCCCATGGCGATGGCGCTGGTAGCCATGTCGAGCAGGATGGGCGGCCGCCGATCGGTGCCCGGCAAGGCGATGCAAATGGGATTGGTGACGAAGCGCGCGTCGGTTCCGCGGAATGGCGCGACCACCGCGCGGTGATCAGCCACGTTCACGAAGTGCAGCGAGACGAGGCCGGCCGCGCTGGCGAGCTCACCGTAGGCGCCGACGCGGCCGATGTGATGCGCGTTCGACAGCGTCACGACCACCACGCCCGTCTCGCGGCAGCGCGCGATGGCGGCGGCCATCGCTTCACCCGCGACCGGACGGCCGTAGCCGCGCTGGCCGTCGAACATCAGCGTCGGACCGTCGTCCTTCACCGTCTTCACGCGCGTGTTCGGCACGACGAGACGCGCGCGCACGTGGCGTACGTACGCGGGAATCATGCCGATGCCGTGACTGTCGTGACCGGCGAGGTTCGCGTCGACGAGATGCGCGGCCACGAGGCGCGCCTCCTCGGCGCTGCTGCCGCCGGCGCGGAGAATTTCCGCTCCGATCGCTCTGAGACGCGCGGCGCTGTGGCGCATGTCGGCGCGCAGACGCTACGCCCGGACGTGGACGAAATCAAGACGACGATTTCGCTTGAAGGCCCCACATCTCGTTGCTAGAGTGCGAATCGGTGCAGCCAGTAGCACGATTTCCGACGACCGAGATGGAATCCTACGTTCTCGTCGTGCCTGCCAGGGAGTCCTCGCTGTTCGAGTATCTCGAGCGGCGCTTCAAGGGCGATCCCGCCGTGTCCGTGGTTCTCGACCGGCGGGCGACGCAGCGGCCGAGCCCCGCGGCTGCATCGCGCAGTGTCGTACTCGTCCAGGGCGTCACCGTCATCCGCCGCGGGGATGCGACGACGGATGCGCCCGCGTCGGTCCAATCAACGTGCTGTGCTGAGGAGGGGGGAAACCGCATGAGTGATGGCCAGGAGATGTTGGAGGATCGGCAGCGTGTGGATCGTTGGCTCGAGGAGAGCCAGTACCTGCTCGGACGCTTGATTCCAGGCTACCTCGACGACCGCGACCGCCTGCGGGTGCGGCTCGTGAGTGCCGAGGCCGAGAGCGACCGGCTGCGTCAGGAGATGGAGGCGCTGCGTCGTGACCTCGCCGGCCTCCAGGGTGAGCTGCAGTATCAGCGCAGCGAGCAGACGGCGGCGGCGGAGGCGTTCGCGTCCGTGCTGAACCAGCTCACCGAGCTCCAGAAGCCGCTCGGCGAGGTGCACCGTCGGCTGGCGGCCGGACAGCCAGGGATGATCAACGGCGTTCACGCCTAGAGAGGCTCTGAGTTATCGAGGCGCGTCCCGGCTTTGCCGGGACGCGTCCGAGCGTCGGGGGGTGCGGGGGCCATATCGAGGCCCCCGCGTCAACAGGCGGCCATATCGGGGCCCCCACGTTTAAACAAGCGGACGTCGTCGACCGAATCCGGTAGCTTCCTCGAAGGCGTGGGCCAGCTGCAGCACGCCCCACTCGTCCTGATGACGCCCCACGATCTGCAAGCCTACCGGTAAACCGTCCGGCGTGAATCCGGCGGGCACAGAGATGCCCGGCAATCCGGTGACGGTGATGTCCGAGCACGCGCGCATCCAGTCGATGTAGGTCGGCAGCCGCACGCCGTTGATCTCGGTGACGTAGGGCCGTGTCACCTCGAACGGCGGCACCTGCGTCGTGGGTGCCAGCAGGAACTCGTACCGCTCCATGAACTCGCGCACGCGATGGTAGAGCTCCGTGCGGCGGACATCGGCGTCGCCGATGTCCCGGGCGCTGAGCTTGCCGGCCTGCTCGATGTTCCACACGACGGTGTCCTTCATCTGGTGGCGATGCTGCGCCAGCAGCGGTCCGTACTTGGCGGCAAACGCGACCGCGCGCCACGTCTGGAAGATCTCGCGCGCGCCCGCGAAATCCGGCTCGCCGTCCTCGACGATGCAGCCGAGCGTCTCGAACGTTTTTCGCTGCGCGGCCAGCACCTCGCTCACGCGATGGTCGATCGGCAGCCCGCCCAGGTCGCGACTCCACGCCACGCGCACGCCCTTGAAGTCGCGGCCGAGCGGCGCGCGAAACCGCTCGCCGGACTCGCGGATGGCGATCGGTGAGCGGGGATCGGGCCCGGTCATCACGCTCAGGAGCAGTGCGACGTCGGCCACCGTGCGCGCCATCGGCCCCTGCACGCTGAACGGCATCCACGCGGATTCCGCTGGCCACACCGGGACGCGACCGGGCGCCGAGCGCAGGCCGACCACGTTGCAGAACGCCGCCGGATTGCGCAGCGAGCCGCCCATGTCGCTGCCGTCGGCGATCGGCACCATGCCGCACGCCAGCGCGACGGCGGCGCCGCCGCTCGAGCCGCCGCACGTCTTCGTCGGGTCGTACGGGTTCAGCGTGCGGCCGAAGACCTCGTTGAACGTCTGGGAGCCGGCGCCGAACTCCGGCGTGTTGCTCTTGCCGAGCGTCACCGCGCCCGCCGCGCGCAGCCGCTCGACGATCAGCGCGTCGACGTCGGGCACGTGATCGCGGTAGATCGGCGACCCGTACGTCGTCCGGATGCCGCGCGTCGACACGAGATCTTTGTGAACCACCGGCAGCCCGAAGAGCGGGCCCGCTGCCTCGCCGCGCGCGAGCGCCGCGTCCTTGGCACGCGCCTCGTCGAGCGCGCGCTCAGCCGTCAGCGTCACGACGGCGTTGACCGTCGGATTCACGCGCTCGATCTGGGCGAGGTGCGCCTGCACGACCTCGGAGACCGACACCTCGCGCCGTCGGATCCGCGCCGCCAGCTCGGTGGCGTCGCTCCAGCAGAGTTCCGTAGTCATTGTAACGACGGCGGCGCGGCCGGCTTGAACCGCAGGTGGCCTGTTCGAGACGCGGGGCTTCATCGCGGATCGATCGGTGTCGGGAGGCCGTGGCGGGCCTCGATCACCTCGGCGGCGTCGAGGCAGAGATCCTCGCGGTAGCGACCGCCGATGACCTGGACGCCGAGGGGCACGCCGTCGGTCTGGCCGCACGGCACGGCGACGGCGGGGAAGCCGAGCAGGTTCACGGCGACCAGCAGCCGCTGCGCGCGGAGCACGCGCGCGGTCGTCTCGGCATCCTTGACGTCGAAGCCGACCTCGAACGGTGGCTCCGCCGAGACCGGCCCGACGACGAGCGCGTAGCGCTCCATGAAAACCATCCATTCCCGGATGTGCCGGGTGCGCTCGGCCAGCGCGCGCATGTAGCCTTCGAGGTCGACGTCGGCGATGCCGGCGAGGATCAGCTCGGTGCAGCGGTTCAGCTCTTCGCCGCCGTGCTTTTCGATGTATGGCAGCGTCATGTGGCGGATCTCGTTGAACACCAGCGTCGCCCACGTGGCGGCCACGCCGTCGACCGACGGCGGATCGATCTCGTCGACCGCGTAGCCCGCCTCCGCCAGCGCGAGACCCGCGGCGCGGACGGCGCCCGCCACCGCGCGGTGCGTGCCCTGGCGCGAGGGATCGACGGTCAGCGCCACGCGAATCGGTCGCGCGAGCGGCGGGCCGTCGAGCGGCACGCCCGCCCACCACGGATCCCGCGGATCGCGCGAGGCCATCGCGGCGAGGCCGACTCGGACGTCGGCCACGCGGCGCGCGAGCGGACCCTGGACCGACATCAGTTGAACGCCGATCGGCCGTTCGTCGACGGTCGTCGCGTTGTGCGCGGGGACGCGGCCGAGCGTCGGCCGGATGCCGGCCACGCCGCAGCAGTACGCGGGATAGCGGATCGAGCCGCCGAGGTCGTTGCCGTGCGCGAGCGGCGCCACGCCGGCGGCCACCGCCGCCGCGGCGCCGCCGCTCGAGCCGCCGGGCGTGCGCGTACGCATCCACGGGTTGTAGGTCCGGCCCCGCAGCTCGTTGTCGGTGTGCCAGCGCAGGCTGAACGCGGGCGTGTTCGTCCGCCCCACGATCACCGTGCCCGCGCGCTTCCAGTTGGCGACGGGTGGGCTGTCGACCTTGGCGATGAGGTCCTTGAAGGCGATCACCCCGTTCGCCGTCGCCTGATCCGCCTGGTCGATGTTCTCCTTCACCGTCACCGGCACGCCGTGCAGCGGCCCCAGCACCTCGCCGCGCTTGAGGGCCGCATCCGCGCGATCGGCCGCGGCCAGCGCCTGGTCGGCGAGCAGCACGGTGACCGCGTTCAGGGCGGGATTGACGGCATCGAGCCGCTGGAGCACGGACTGCACCGCCTCGCGGCTCGAGATCTTTCGCGTGCGGATGGCGCTTGCGAGCTCGACGGCGTCCCACTGCCACAGCGCGCGCTCCATGGGCGATCCTCCCGGGCCCGGATGGTACCATCGGCCGCCTGGCCATGACCGCCGACCTCGTCTTCGTCGGGGGCCGCGTGCACACCGTCGACGCGGCCGATACGATCGCGCAGGCGGTCGCCGTCAGCGGCGGTCGCATCGTCGCCGTCGGCGCCGACAGCGACGTCCGCGCGCTCGTCGGCCCGAAGACGGCCGTGGTCGAGCTGCGCGGCCGCTCGCTGCTACCGGGATTCATCGACGCGCACTGCCATTTGGTGAGCCTCGGCATGTCGATGGCGTCGATCGACTGCAAGGCGCCCGGGATGCAGTCGATCGAGGCGCTGCAGAAGGCCGTGCGCGAGCGCGCGCTGACGCAGCCGGCCGGCACCTGGATCCGCGGCCGCGGCTACGATCAATCGCGCCTGGTCGAGCGCCGTCATCCGAACCGCCTCGACTGGGACGCCGTCGCTCCCGATCATCCCGTCATCTTCACGCGGACGTGCGGCCACATCGCGTCGGTGAGCTCGAGCGCGCTGGCGCTCGCCCACATCGATGACACCACGCCCGATCCGCCCGGCGGCCGCTACGATCGCCGCGACGGCAAGAACCTCGGCGTGGCTTACGAGACCGCGCAGACGCCGCTGCAGGTGGCGGCGCTGCCGTCGCGCGCGGAAATGGAGACGGCGCTGCTGGCCGCGGACCGCGCGTATCTCGAGGCCGGCTGCACGAGCGTTCACGATGCGGGCGGTCTGGTGGGGCCCGCCTTCGCGCCGTGTCAGGACCTCGTGGCCGCCGGCCGCATGCGCCTGCGCATCTATGCGTTCGCCACCGTCAACAGCCTTGAGCATCCGCTGCTCGGACTTCTCGCCTCCGGACTGCACAGCGGGCTCGGCGACGCGCGCTTGCGGCTCGGCGCGTTCAAGGTGATGACGGACGGCTCGAGCAGCGGCCCCACCGCGGCGACGCGCGCGCCCTACACCTCCGACTGCACGGACTGCGGAATCCTTTACTGGAAGCAGGAAGAGCTCGACGGCCTGCTCGGCCGCGCACATCGCCTGGGATTTCAGTGCACGGTGCACGCGGTGGGTGATCGCGCCATCGAGCAGACGCTGGACGCCATGGCCCGCGCCCAGCGCGAGTACCCGCGCGAGAATCTGCGTCACCGCATCGAGCATTGCGGCATCTGCCCGCCGGATCTGCAGACGCGCGTGCACGCGCAGCGCATCGTGCCGGCGATGCAGCCCGCGTTCTTCTGGGAATTCGGCGACGGCTACATCCGCAACTACGGGCGCGAGCGCGCCGACACGATGTTCCCCGCGAGGAGCCTGCTGGCGCGCGGCGTGCCGGTGGCCGGCTCCTCCGATGCGCCGGTCACGCACTACGCCCCGCTCTTCGGCATCGAGCAGGCGCTGACGCGTCGCACGTCCGACGGCGACGTGTGCGGTCCGGACGAGCGCGTGGATCTCCGCACGGCCATCCGCATGCACACGCAGAACGGCGCCTACGCGGCATTCGACGAATCGCTCAAGGGCAGCGTGGAGGTCGGCAAGCTGGCGGATCTGGTCGTGCTCGCCGAGGACGTGTCGCAAGTCCCCGTCGACCGGCTGCGGCACGTCGGGATCGCGCTGACCGTCCTCGGCGGCGAGGTCGTCTACAGCGCCCGATAGACCTCCGTCTCGAATTTCACGAACAGGTCGACCGCGGTCGCGTCGAAGAACGGCAGCACCTGCGAGAGAAAGACGCCGCACACCTGCTTCGTGCGATCGATCCAGAAGTACGTGTTCGCGAGGCCGGCCCACGCCAGGCTGTTCGCCGAGCGCCCGGTCGGCAGCGGCTGCGTGTTGATGACGAAGCTGAGGCCCCACTTCGTCGACATCCCGGGGAAGAGCTCGACGTCGTTGGACAGGGCGGGGATGGCCGTCTCGATGGCGCCGACCTCGAGCGGTCCGATGTGGTTCTGCCCCATGAGATCGACGGTCTCCGGTCGGAGCACCGGCGTGCCGTCGAGCGTGCCGCCACGCATGATCATCTGCGCGAACTTCAGATAGTCGCTCGCGGTGCCGTAGAGGCCGCCGCCGCCCATCACGAACTCCGGCTCCTGCGGAAGCTCGAACTCGATCGGCGCGAGCGCGCCGTCGGGGCCGCGCTGGTGCACGGATGCCAGCCGCGCGCGCTGCGCCGTGGAGAGCCTGAACGACGTGTCGTTCATTCCGAGCGGGCCGAGGATGTTCTGCTGGAGGTAACGATCGAGGCGCTGACCCGAGACGGCCTCCACCATCTTGCCCGCCCAGTCGATGTTGATGCCGTACTCCCAGCGATCGCCGGGATCGAACAGCAATGGCGTCGTCAGCGCGGCGTTGGTGCACGTGGTAATGCCAGGCGTGTTCGTGGCCGTCTGGTATTGAGCGATGGCGGCGCTGAAGATCTCGTAGCCGTAGCCGGCCGTGTGCGTGAGCAGGTGTCGCAGCGTGATCGGGCGCTTCGGCGCGCGCAGCCGCGGCTGACCGGCGGCGTCGAAGCCGTCGAGCACCTTCGCGGCGGCGAGCTCGGGCACGATCGTCGCCGCCGGCGCGTCGAGAGCCAGCTTGCCGCGCTCGACGAGCTGCATGGCGGCCGTCGCCGTGATGGCCTTCGTCATCGAGGCGATCCACACGACGGTGTCCGCCGTCATGGCGGCCGTCCCCGTGATATCGCGTCGTCCGAAGCCGCCCTCGTAGAGCAGGCCGCGGTCGTTGGCGGCGGCCGCGACCACGCCGGGCATCGCCTTGCGCTCGACGGCATCGCTGAACATCGCATCGATGGTCTTGAGCGTTGGCATCGTGCGTCTCCTTTCGGCGCCCGGCCTCACACCAGCGAGCGCATCGCCGGTCTCATGTGTCGGTGCCGTTCGGCGAGGATTTCACGGTCGGTCCACCACCGCAAGACGGTCGGGCAAGCACCGCCGCCAGTCGCGCCGGATCGATCGGCTTCACGACGTGGTCGTCGTAGCCGGCGGCGAGCGCGCGCTCGCGGTCTTCGCGCCGTCCATAGCCGGTGACCGCGACGAGCCTGAGCCGCTCGCCGCGCGGGTCCTTCCGGATGCGCTGGGCGACCTCGTAGCCGTCGACGCCGGGCAGACCGATGTCGACCAGCGTGACGTCCGGCAGCAGCCGGAGCGCGGCGTCCACGCCGCTCATGCCGTCGGCCGCTTCGTGGACCTCGTGACCGAGCACGCGCACGAGCTGGCTCAGCATCTCGCGCGCGTCGTCGTTGTCCTCGATCACGAGAAT
>Ga0114129_10015297_pt1 | contig 10918 bp, 5 predicted proteins | sample RhiMetdeltSRZDD1_FD_80071 | JGI IMG/M metagenome (GOLD analysis project Ga0114129, IMG submission 80071) | Populus rhizosphere microbial communities from Tennessee, USA - Rhizosphere MetaG P. deltoides SRZDD1 (version 2) (version 2) | ecosystem: Host-associated > Plants > Roots > Rhizosphere >... | reverse complement strand
GCCGACGTCGGTCGACGTCGTCCATCGGTTCGACGAGGAATCCGGCCGGGTCAAAGCGGTCCGCGTCGAGCGCTACGACGCGCTGACGCTCGCCGAGCATCCCGCGCCGATCGATCCCGAGGTCGCCGCGCGGCTGCTGGCCGGCGCGTGGATCGAGCGGGGTCCGCGTGAAGCGGATCAGCGCGTGCTGCGGAGAATGCGGTTCGCGGGCCATGCCGTCGATCTCGACGATTTGGTGCGCCGTGCCGCGCAGGGTGCACGGTCGCTGGACGACATCGATCTGTCGCGAGGCATCCCGGCGACGGTGTTGCGCGATCTCGATCGCGACGCCCCCGAGACGCTGACCGTGCCGAGCGGCCGCCACGCGCGGATCGACTACCTCGACGACGGCACCGTCTCGGCGTCGGTGAAACTGCAGGAGCTGTTCGGTCTCGCCGATACGCCGCGCATCGGCCGTCGGCGCGAGCCGCTCCTGCTCGCGCTCCTCGCGCCCAACGGGCGGCCCGTCCAGCTCACGCGCGACCTGCGCAGCTTCTGGGATCGCACGTATCCGGAAGTCAGACGCGAATTGCGCGGCCGCTATCCAAAGCATCCGTGGCCGGAGGATCCGTGGAAGGCACAGCCGACCGCTCGCACGACGCGAAAGCGCTCGTAGGCTGCGCTACGCCTCGAGGGTTCCGAAGAGCGGCTGCCCCGCGCGAGCGGCGTAGAAGGCGAACGCCGCGAGCCCGATCAACAACGAGAACGTGAGCAGCGTCGGCGTGGCCCACCACGCGCCCAGATGCAGCGTGAGCGGCATGCCGGTCGCGATGTTGTCCGTGAATGCCGCGACGGTCATCGCGAGCAACCCGAAGCGGAACAGCCCGAACGTGACGACGACGAATATGAGCGGGATCGTCACCATGTCGAACCACGTGCCGGTGAACGCCTGACCGTTGTCGCTGAGAATCGTCAGGACGAGGACGCCCGCGAGAGCCGCGAGCCAGCCGCGCCGCAGCACGAGGCGCAGGACGATGAAGATCATCGTGACGAGGAGCACGGTCTGCAGCGCGCTGTAGAAGATGTTGACCGCGCGCGAGACGACGAACATCGGGGACGCCAGCGGCGCCACCGACGTCCCGAACGGCGGAAGCGGCGCCGTCTGGCCGAACCGATGCGGCAGCAGGCCTTGCGCGGTTTCGATCGCCATCAGCGCCGCGCCGAACACGAGACCGATCAGGATGTCGCGGCCGACGCGTGGATCGCGCAGCCGTCCCGACAGCAGCCGCGTCCAGCCCAGGAGGCCGTCCGGCCAGAAGCGCCGCGCGTACGGTTCGATCGCGAGATAGAGGACCCACACACTCGCTCCGAGAAACGTCGCGAACGCCGTGTTGATAAGGAGCTGACGCAGCGCGACGTCTGGCGACGAGACATGGTGCGAGCCGAAGATCCACGCGACAGTCGTCAAGAGCACGAGGCCGATCGCCAGCCGCGCCGCGCCCTTGCGATCGGCACGATTCGCGCGCAGGTTGTACCGCGCCAGCAGCGCCGCCCCCAGGAGCGTCGTCACCGAGAAGGCCACGTTGATCGCGCTCAACACGGTCTGCCCGGTCGTGCGCGCCAGCGGCTGCATGCGCGTGGGGCGCGCCCAGGGTCCGACGGTGTAGAGCGACGTCGGCCGGCCGCGATACGCCGCGGCTTCGACGCGAATCTTGACGTCCGAGCGGTCCGGCGATGGCCCTTCCCACGCCGCGCGCGTGTCGGCGAACGTCGGCGGTGTCCATTGCGGCGCGACCGGCGTGAACGCCGTCATGTCGAGGCCCGCCGCGTCGAAGAGCATGCGCCAGTCCGGCTGCGCCGCCGCCGCGGTGTCGGTGTCGAGCTGCGGCGGCACGCTGTGGTATTCGACGAGCCGTCCTTTCGTGTCCAGGATCGCGAGCTGCATTCCCGAGACGAGCAGCGGCGGTTCGGTTGACGACACGGAGGCCGACGGCGACTCAGTCACGAGCGGGCGCGGGCTCGTGCGATACCAGAAGAGCAGCGCCGGCGGCGTCCCCGATCCAAGCAACGGCCACCAGTCCGCGATTCCCTGCTGCTGCGTCCATCGCGGCGGCTCCGGCGGCACGGTGAACCCGCGGGCGCGATCGATCGCCGGCTCCCTGTAGCCGAACGACGCGATCATCTGCTCGGCCCGATCCGTCAGCACGTCGGTCGGCTTGTCGAGCGGCACGAGACCAGGAATCGACGCACGCGGTGAGATCGCCGCGAGCGCGATCAAGGCGGCGACGAACACGGCAACCGCGGACAGCGCCGGCACGACCGGCATCGCGTCCGCCTCACCCGCCGCGACGAGCAGCTCGGGCGACGGCGTTTCACCGGCGGCCAGCGCGTCGGCCAGCGGATTGCCGCCCGGCAGCGCCGCGGCGACCGCCAGTGCCGATCCCGGACGCCGTCCGGGATCGCGCTCGAGGCAGCGAAGAATGATCCGCTCGACCGCCGGCTCGAGATCGCGCACGACCGACGAGGGCGTCGTCACCGTGCCGCTCTCGTGCAACTGCATCAGATCGTGCAGCGTCTTAGCGTCGTATGCGTGCTTGCCCGTGAAGATTTCGAACAGCACGAGCCCGAGCGCGTAGAGGTCGGATTTGATCGACGCGGCCTGGCCCGTCAGCTGTTCCGGCGCCATGTACTGCGGCGTGCCGGCGCGCACCGCGGTCGCATCGCCGATGGCCGACGCGAGGCCGAAATCAGTGAGACGGACGTTGCCCTCGCCGTCGAGCATCACGTTGGCCGGCTTCAGATCGCGATGCAGCACGCCGCGTTCGTGCGCGGCGGCGAGGCCGGCGCAGATCTGGCGCGCGATGTCGATCGCCTTGTCCTGTGGAAGGCGGCCGATGCGGCGGACCAGCGACGCCAGGTCCTCGCCGTCGACGTACTCCATCGTCAGGAAACGGCGGCCGTCGGCCTCGCCGAGGTCGTAGAGACGGCAGACGTTCTTGTGGGACACTTGGCGGGCCGTCCGCAGCTCGTTGTGAAACTGCGCAAGCTGGGCGGGATCGATCGCGCCTTCCGGCAGGAACTTCAATGCGACCGGTTGATCGAGCGTGAGGTCGTCGGCGCGATACACTTCGCCCATGCCGCCGCGGCCGAGGAGCGCGACCAGCCGGTAACGGCCCGCGATGATCACGCCGGGTGTGAAGCGGCCGGACGCCGGCGCGCGCGCGGCACCGGACCCCGGTGTCGTCGCCACGCGCGTGGCCGCGAACGACGGCCCGAGCGTCACATCGTCATCGCGATGACTCGGCACCGGGGGATTCTAACGGAGAGGATCGAATGCGTACGAGATTGATTGCGACCGGCACGGCAGTGGCCGTCATCAGCACCTTCGTGCTCGCGCAGGGCCGGCGCCCGGCGAGCCCCGCCGGCACGTCGGCTGCCGAGATCGGCTCGAAGATGGAGCCGACGGCGAGCGGCGAACCGGTCTACAAACGCGGCAAGTGGATCGAGGTCACCTACGGACGGCCGATCAAACGCGGCCGCACGCTGTTCGGCGGCGCCGGCGCGAGCTACGGCAAGGCGGTGAACCCCGACGCACCGGTGTGGCGCGCGGGCGCGAACGAGTCGACGCAGCTCAAGACCGAAGTGCCGCTCGTGATCAACGGCAAGACGATCGCGCCAGGCACGTACACGATGTTCATCGATCTCAAGCCGAACAACTGGACGCTGATCGTCTCCACCTGGCAGGCGCAGAAAGACTACGACGCGAACAACAAGAAGGAGCTCTGGGGCGCGTACGACTACACGCCGGACAAGGATGTCGTACGCGCGCCGATGAAGCTCGAAACGCTGCCGCATGCGCACGAACAGCTGTCGTGGGAGTTCCTCGACGTCACCGACGCCGGAGGCACCCTCGCGATCGTGTGGGACAAGACGATGGCGTCGGTTCCTTTCAAGACAGGGACATAACATGACGAAGAGAGTCCGCATTGTTTTCGGAGCCTGCTCGCTCGCCGTTGTCGCGAGCGTCCTCGTGATCGCACAGGAGAATCGTCCGCTGAGTCCGTCCGGCACGGCGGCCGCGCAGGTGCAGGGCAAATACGTCAAGCCCGCGGGCCGCGGCGCGCCGGCGCTCGGCGGCGAGTCGTATCAGGGCGGCAAATGGATTGAAATCACGTACGGCCGTCCGCTGAAGCGCGGACGCGATCTCTGGGGATCGGGCGCCGATTACGGGAAGGCCGCGCTCGTTGGCGCGCCGATCTGGCGCGCGGGCGCGAACGTGTCGACACGGCTCAAGACGGAAGTGCCGCTCATCATCAACGAGAAAACGGTGCCGGTCGGCGAATACAGTCTGTTCATCGATTTGAAGCCGAACAACTGGACGTTCGTGGTGTCGACCTGGCCGGCGGCGACGCGCTTCGATCCAAGTAATAAAGACGCGCTGTGGGGTTCCTACAACTACACGCCCGACCGGGACGTCGTGCGCGCGCCGATGACGCTCGCCACGCTGCCGGTGTCGATCGAGCAGCTCACGTGGGAATTCACGGACATGAGCGACGCCGGCGGCAAGATGACGATCATGTGGGACAAGACGATGGCCTCCGTCCCTTTCAGAGTCGGCAGCTAGGGGCAGGAAGGGCAGGATGCTCCACCTGCTTCGCGACTTCCGGCACAGCGTCCGGCTGCTGCGGCGGGCGCCCGGGTTCACCGCCGTGGCCGTCTTCGTGCTCGCGCTCGGCATCGGCGTGAACACCGCGGTGTTCTCGGTCGTCAACGCGCTCGTCCTTCAGCCGCGCCCCGGCCGTATCGACGCCCTCGTGGGCCTGTTCAGCCGCGACCGCGTGAAGGTCGACGACTACCGCGACTTCTCGTATCCCGCCTACGTCGATCTGCGCGCGCGTCACGACGTGTTCGACAGCCTGATGGCGCACACGTTCTCGATCGTCGGGATTCGCGAGGGCGACATCACGCGGCGGTCGCTGGTGGCGGTCGTGTCCGCGAACTACTTCGAGACGCTCGGCGTGACGCTCGCGGCCGGTCGTGCCTTCACGCTCGACGAGGAGCGGCCGCGCGCGGAAGTGCCCGTGGTGATTGCGTCGTACGGCGCGTGGAAGAAAGCCGGGTTATCGCCGGCTTTCGTCGGCAGCACGATCCGCGTCAACGCGCGCGACTTCACCGTCGTCGGCGTCGCGCCGAAGAATTTTACGGGCACGATGTCGATCGTCTCGCCGGCGTGGTGGTTTCCGCTCGGCGCCTACGACTCGATCGTCACCGACATGTTCAAGCAGCGGATGACCGGGTTGACGGACCGCGGCAATCATCCGCTGAATCTGGCGGCCGCGCTGAAGCCTGGTGTCACGATCGCGAGCGCGGAGTCGGCGCTCGACGATCTCGCGAGGCGCCTGGCCGTCGAATTCCCGGCGACGGACAGTCAGGTGTTCAAGCTCGCGCCGCTTCCACGCCTCACGGTCAGCTCGGAGCCGCGCACCGACAGCGAGCTCAATGTCATCTCCGCGCTGCTCGTCGCGATGGCCGGCCTCGTGCTCGTCGTCGCGTGCCTGAACCTCGCGAATCTGATGCTCGCGCGCGGCGCCGCCCGGCGCCGCGAGATTGCGATCCGTCAGGCGCTCGGCAGCGGCCGCCGGCGGATCGTGCAGCAGCTCCTCGTGGAAGGCCTCGCGCTCTCGGCGATCGGCGCGGCGTTCGGCGTGCTCGCCGGCTGGTGGACGACCGGTGCGCTCACCGCGTGGTTCGGCACGGTGAGCCTCGCGGTCGGCATCGAGCTAATCGTGCAGCCGTCGGTCCGCATGGTGGCGGCGGCCGCCGGCTTCGCCGTGCTCTCCACGATCTGCTTCGCGCTCGGGCCGGCATGGTCCCTCTCGCGCCCGGAGGTGACGTCGGACTTGAAAGGCGAGCCGGGCCGCGCCGCGCGGCGGTTCGGCGTCGGATCGCTGCTCGCCGTCGGGCAGCTCGCCGTCTCGCTCGCGCTCGTCGCCGCCGGCGGGCTCTTCGTCCGCGGCGCGCTTCAGGCCGCCGCCGCCGACGTCGGCTTCTCGCTCGATCGTCAGCTCGTTGTCGCCGTCGATCCGAGCGTGGCGGGCTACGACGAGACGCGTGCGCGGCCGTTGTTCCGCGCGATGCTGCAGCGCCTCCGCGCGACGCCTGGCGTCGAAGCGGCCAGCATGGCGTCGACCGTGCCGTTCGGCGAGATTCAGGAAGGACGCCGCGTTCGGCTCACGCCGGGCCCGGACGGGATCGACGCCGACTTCGTCGTCGTCGGCTCCGACTACTTCAAGACGCTCGGCCTGCGCGTGCTGCGCGGCCGCGAATTCACGGTCAACGACGACGAACAGGGCGCGGGGATGAAGCTCGCCCTCGTCGATGCCGCGCTGGCGCGCCGGCTCTTCGGCGACGCCGAACCGCTCGGCCGTCAGGTGTTGATCGAGCCGCGGCAGGGCGAGCCGCTCGAGTCGTTCACGATCGTCGGCATCGCGCCGCCGGTGCGGCAGGATCTCTTCGCGATGACGATGCCCCGCGTGTACGCGTCGTTCGGATCGCGGTTCTATCCGAACATGACGCTGCACGTGCGCACCGCCGCCGGCGTGCCCGACGCGGCGATGCTCGCGACGGTCCGCGGCGAGCTGCAGCGGCTCGACAGCCGGCTCCCGATCTTCACCGCGCGGACGATGACGATGCACCGCGACGCCAGCATCACGACCTGGAGCGTCCGCGTCGGGGCGGCGATGTTCAGCACCTTCGGCGGCCTGGCGCTGCTGCTCGCGACGATCGGCGTCTACGGACTGAAGGCGTACGAGGTGTCGCGTCGCACGCGCGAGATTGGCATCCGGATGGCGCTGGGCGCAACCGCAGGCGACGTGCGCCGGCTGCTGCTGCGCGAGGGACTGCGGACGACGCTCGTCGCGCTCGCGATCGGTCTGCTGCTCGCGGCGGGAACCGGCAAGCTCGTAAGTGGGCTCCTGTATCGCGTCAGCCCGTTCGATCCCGCAGTCCTCGTCGTCGCTGCCGCTGTCTTGTCAGCAGCCGCGATGCTCGCGTGCTTCTTTCCCGCGCGCAGAGCGACTCGGATTGCGCCGCTCGACGCACTCCGGACTGAATAGACGCAGAACATCCGTGTCTATTCAGTCCGCAGCGCCTGCGTCGGATCAACGCGTGTCGCGCGCCATGCGGGAACGTAGCAGGCGACGAGCGCGACGGTGAGCAGCACCGCGACGACGGTGACGATCGTTGCCGGGTCGGTGGCGGTGACGCCGAACAACAATCCTTCAATCCAGCGCGAGAGCGCGAGCGCGCCGCCCACACCAATCGCGGTGCCGAGCACGGCCATCGATAATCCCTGGCGAACCACGAGTCCGAGCACGTGATGTTGCTTGGCGCCGAGCGCGATCCGGACGCCGATCTCGTGCGTCCGCTCCGTGACGCCGTGCGCGACGACGCCGTAGAGACCGACTGACGCGAGCGTGAGCGCGACGATCGCGAAGACGACGAATACCAGCATCGACATCCGCTGCCGTGCGAGCGACGCGTCGAGCACCTGGTCCATCGTGCGGATCTGGAACAGGGCCAAATCCTTGTCGAGCTGATGTATCACCGCGTCGACCGCTGGTCCGACCGACGAGGGCTCGATCGCCGTGCGGACGACGAGCGCGAGCTCGCGCGACGGCTCCTGCGTCACCGGCAGGTACGCCTGCAACGGCGTCTCTCGTTCGACGCCGTTCAGTTTCACATCAGCCACCATCCCGATGACTTCACGCCATGGCGCGATACGCTCCGGTGTCTCGGGCCATCCCTGCTTCAACCGCTTGCCCACCGGATCCTCGCCCGGCCAGAGCTTCTTCGCGAGCGCCTCGTTGACGACGAGCACCTTGGTGGAGGACGCGGTGTCGCGCGCGTCGAACGTCCTTCCGCGGAGCAGCCGCGTGCCCATCGTCTCGAAGTAGCCGGCGCTGACCGGTGTGAAGGCGGCGCTCGGCAGCTCCGCGCGCGGCGGCACCGGTTTGTCGGCGACGGTGAAGATCGAGTTCCAGTTCGAGCCGTCGATCGGCAGCGACAAGGCGAGCGCGGCGTGCGTCACGCCCGGCAGCGCGCGGACGCGCGTCAGCACCTCGTCGAAGAAGGCGCGCCTCTTGTCCTCGGTCCATGACGGACCCGCAAGAGTGAATCGCGTCGTGAGCAGGTGATCCGGACGAAAGCCGGTATCGACGTCCGTCAGGCGTTGCAGGGTTCGCATCATCAGGCCGGCGCCGCTCAACAGGATCAACGCGAGCGCCGTCTCGACGACCATCAGACCGCGGCGCAATCGATGTGAATGGCCCGAAAAGCCGGCGGCACGGCCGCGGACGAGCGCGTGCTGGCCGCGCACGCCGGATGCCTGCAGCGCCGGAAACGCGCCGAAGACGACACCGCACACCGCCGCCGCCGCAAAGGCGAAGAGAAGCGCCGTGGAGTCGAGTTGCACGGCCGAAAGGCGCGGCGTGCTCTCCGGCGCGACGGCCACGAGCGCGCGCAAGAGTGCTGAGGCAATCGCGACACCCAACGCCCCGCCCGCGATCGAAACGAGCGTGCTCTCGACGAGCAACTGGCTCGCCAGCCGCAGACGTCCACCGCCGAGCGCGGCGCGGACCGCGAGCTCGTGCTGCCGGGCGGCGCCGCGCGCGATGAGCAGATTCGCAACGTTGACGCACGCGATGAGCAGCAGGAAGCCGACGGCGCCCAGGAGCACGAGCAGCGTGAGTCGCACGTCGGTCACGAGGCGATCGACGAGCGGCAGCGCCATCACGCCGAGGCCCGTGTTCGTGTTCGGGTATTCCTTCGCGAGCGACGCGGCGATGGCACGCAGTTCCTGCTTTGCCATGTCGAGGGTGACGCCGGGTTTCAGCCGGCCGAGCGCGTAGAACCCCATGTGATTCCCGCGATCGAGCAGCTGCTGGGTCCCGGCGATGCGGCCCATCGAGACGAACAGATCGTACGGGCGCACGTACTCGAATCCTTGCGGCAGGACACCGACGATGGTGTGCGGCACGTCATCGAGCGTGAGGACGCGTCCGACCACACCGGCATCGCCGCCAAGCTGCGTCTGCCAGAACGCGTCGGTGACGATCACCACGGGCGTCGCGTTGGGGCGGTCGTCCTCATCGGTGAATCCCCGGCCGCGCGCCGGTTGCACGCGGACGACCCGAAAGAAATTGCCGGTGACGCGCCGTACGCGCAGCCGCGCCGCGCGCTCGGTGCCGGTGAGCGTCACCGATTCCTCGCGAGAATCGGCAAACGCTTCGAATGACTGCGCGCGGGCCCGCCAGTCCAGGTAGTCCGGCCATGCGAGCGAGATGTTTTCGCCCTTGGCGTTCGTTTCGCTCGCGTAGATGAGGCCGTTCGAATCGGGCAATGGGAGCGGTTGCAGCAGGATGCCGTTCACCATCGAGAAGATGGCCGTCGATGCGCCGATGCCGAGCGCCAGCGTCGTCATCACCGCGAGCGTGAACGACGGCGCCTTCGCATACGAGCGGACCGCGTAGCGCATGTCCTGCCAGATCGATTCGAGAACCATGGGGACCTCTCACTGCTGGCGGCATCGTGTCAACTATGTAGACTCCACGGACGGCTTAGACGGCGGCGGCCGGCGAGGGGTTGGCTTCAGCCTCGATAGCCGAGGCGCTTCTTCATCGCGCGGACGGTGCCGCCGGGGTCGCGCGCGGCGCCACGGCCGACTTCGCCGAGCAGCCGCGCCGCCTCCGCGGCGTTGCCTCCCGCTGCCTCGAGCGCCTCCGCAAGCGCGGCCCGCTCGAGCGCCGCGATTTCTTTGCGCAGGTTCATCCGCCGGCTGCGCACCTTCGCGCGAACCAGACCGGTGTTGACGGCGGCCTCCGGGGCCTGCGCGGTTTTCTTCAGGATCCGCGACGGCAGATTCGACGGAAGGATCTCGTCGCCGCCGCGCTTGTACACGAGCGTCTCGTACAGCACGTTGCGCAGCTCGCGGATGTTGCCAGGCCACGGATACGCAGCCAGCGCGCGCAGCGTGTCGGCGCGGATCGACTGCACGCCCGACCGATGCTGCTCGCGCGCGAACCGTTCGACGAAATGCCGCGCGAGCGCCGGAAGATCGTCGATCCGCTCGCGGAGCGGTCTGAGGTGGATGCGGACGATCGCGAGCCGTTCATAGAGGTCGGCGCCGAAGCGGCCGGCGGCGACGAGCGGCTCGAGGTCGCGGTTGGTCGCCGCCACGATTCTGAAATCCACTTCGCGCCAGACGTTCTCCCCCAGCCGGCTCACGACGTGATCTTCGACGACGCGCAGCAGCTTGACCTGGAGCGGGAGCGGCGTGTCGTCGATCTCGTCGAGGAAGACCGTGCCGCCGGCGGCCGCCATCAGTTGGCCTTCGTACGCCTGGGCCGCTCCGGTGAACGCGCCGCGCGCGTAGCCGAACAGCTCCGCCTCCATCAGCTCGTTGGGGATGGCCGCACAGTTGATCGGGATGAACCGCTTCTCGCGGCGCGGCGACCACGCGTGAATCAGGCGCGCGGTCACCTCCTTGCCCGTGCCGGTCTCGCCCGTCAGCAGCACCGGCATCGACGTGTCGGCCACGCGCGCCGCCTGCTCGATCACCGCCCGCGACGCGGCGCTGGCGGCGACGAGCGAATCGGGCGGCCGCACGACCGGCGCGGGCATCAAGAGCTCGTCGAGTCGAAGGAGCAGCGTGTCGATGGCGTTCGGCGCGCGCCGCGACACGACGTCGTACGCGCCGCGGATCACCGCGTCCATCACGCGCGTGTCGGCCACGGGACTCCCGCACAGCCAAAGCCATCGCCGGCGCGCCGATCGCGGCGCCGGCACTTTCCGCGACGACGCCGTGGCGACGACCAGCGGCAGGTCCTCGGTCGCTTCGCGTTCGACCATGAGGCCCCGCGCCTTCAGCGCCGCGGCCATC
>Ga0114129_10015295_pt1 | contig 10919 bp, 11 predicted proteins | sample RhiMetdeltSRZDD1_FD_80071 | JGI IMG/M metagenome (GOLD analysis project Ga0114129, IMG submission 80071) | Populus rhizosphere microbial communities from Tennessee, USA - Rhizosphere MetaG P. deltoides SRZDD1 (version 2) (version 2) | ecosystem: Host-associated > Plants > Roots > Rhizosphere >... | reverse complement strand
TGCGAAGCGAGTCATTGACCGCTCAACGTTCAAAGAGCCGCAGTTGCTCTCGGCAGGAATTGAACGCGTATTCGTGAATGGCGAACCGGTGTGGGAGATGGGAAAGCCCACCGGCGGCTTGCCTGGTAAGGTCATAAGAAGGGGATCTGCCAATTGACACCTGTTCGGCGCACTGGTCAATCGCCGGTGGGATTGCTTCGAACCATTCAGACCGCTCGACGAAACAGCGACGCAAGAATCAGCTTGCTCCAGCGCGGGCTTACGAGTAAAAGTTTATTGAGGCGATGTGATCGTCGCTCAACGGAACACTGAGTGTTCGCACCATCGTGTTTCTCAATCGTTTCAGGCAGGAGTTGCGCGCGAATGCCCCCAGAGTAGCGTGAGACTCGCAGGATTGAGAATGCTTAGTTTTCTTTCCTTCAAGATGAACGGGAGGTGACGAAATGAATAGACGTCGAAGAGTATTCTGTTTGGCACACAGAGGGACGGGGTTGTCAGTGTTAGCCGCGGTGCTCGCGTTCGCGATGCCTCTTATGGCTGTCCACGCGCGCCCCCCTCTTCACAACTTCCAACCTCGCAACAGCAATCTTAGCCCGTTTGGAGCATGTAGCAGGAATCTATTCGATTTCGTTGGTGATGTACGAGCGGACTTAAGCGTAGTGCAAACATCCCCTGCGAGTTTGGATCTGACCTGGCTTATCGATCAGGGGAATGTCTCTCATATATTAGGCATCGACGGTAACACCCTGGTCCCGGCAGATTATGACGGAGACGGTAAGACAGATTTAGGTGTATGGGATACATCAACCGGCACCTGGTCGATTTTCAACCTGGTAACATCGGGTAATACCACACAGAACTGGGGCATAGAAGGTGATATTCCGGTACCTGCGGACTATGACGGCGATGGTAAAGCGGACTTCGCGGTATGGAGGCCGTCATCCGGGCAGTGGTTCATTATCAAGAGCTCGGACCTGACGATCAGGCAGGTCAACTTTGGGCTAAACGGAGACAGGCCGGTCCCCGCAGACTATGACGGAGACGGAAAAGCCGACATCGCCAATTATCGCCCTTCAACCGGGGGTTGGTTCATACTCAAGAGCTCTGATAACTCAACTAGCTTTACCAGTTGGGGTACGAGCGAAGACGTGGTTGTCCCCGGTGATTACGATGGAGACGGAAAGGCCGACATAGCCGTGTGGCGACCCTCGAACGGTGGGTGGTTCATCATCAACAGCTCCGATCAAAGTCAGACTTTTGTCGGGTGGGGGGTCACCGGTGACACGCCGGTTCCGGCAGACTACGATGGAGACTGCAAGACTGACGTGGCAGCATATCGACCGGTCATGCAGCCCAATGTCCAGTCGCTCTGGTTCATAATCAACAGCTCAGACAGCTCCGTCAGGGTCGAAGCATTCGGCAGATTTGACCGCAACGCAAGACCCGTAGAGGCAGCCTACAATCGGTAAGAAGTTGGTTCAGGGTTCAGGGTTCAGAGTTCGGGGTTCAGGGTTTCTGGTTTCTCGTTGCTGGTTTTGATTCGACAAGCCGGGTCAACGAGAAACCAGAAACCCTGGACTCTAAACCCTGAACCCTGAACCCTAAACTCTGAACCCCAATCCCTGAACCTCGAGAGGAGATTGAACAACCCACGGCCCAAAGTCTATGCTAAAGCAATGCGAACCTATCTCGTAAGCGCCGCGCTTACCCTTGTTTTGTTCAGCACCCCGCTGTTCGCTCAGCTCCCTCCAACGACTGTTCCCAGCGGCAAGCCCGCGCTGAAACGCGACCGTACGCAGCGTATCCTGTATCCGAAAATCATCCAGTACGAAGATGAGCGCAGCGTTACAAGCGATCTGGTCGAGATGCTGCTTCCGCCGCACGGCGCCGCTCGCCGCAGAGCGATCCTCGCGCTGGGCCGAATAGGCTATCCCAGCGGACTCGCGGCGCTAATGGATATCCTCAACAGCGATCAGAATCCTGAGAACCGTGATCCGGAGATCCGAGCTCTGGCCGCCTTCTCGCTGGGTCAGATTCAGAATCAACACGCGGTAGGTGCGTTACTCGAGCGGCTGGATCCGACGCTTGAACGCAATCCTCTCGTGCGAGCGCGCGCGGCAGAAGCGTTAGGGAAGATCGCTTCCAATAAGCTTGCGGCCGCGGCGTTGGGCAGCTACGGAGTGAAAGGCATCGCTGAAGCCCTCGCGCGGTCGCTGCCTGCAGCGGACGCGCCTGTTTCGGATAACGCCAAGCTTCTGGCGTCCCTGACGCTCGCTGCGCTCCTCAAAATAAAGGAGCCCTCGACGGTTGAAGCGGTGGCCGCGCAGCTTCGATCCTCCGATTCTGATCTGCGCTGGCAAGCAGCAAACGCGCTGGCGCGAATACGCGAAGGATTATCTGGCGCGGTCTCGGCGCTGCTGCCTCTGCTTGACGACAAGGAGGCCCTCGTTCGCGCGAACGCCGCTCGCGCGCTCGGGGTTGCGAAGGCGGTCCCGGCCATCGACCCTTTGATAAAGCTGCTGGCCGATAAAGATGAGCGCGTTGTGGCCAACGCGATCGGCGCCCTTGGTACGATCGGCGATGCGCGCGCGGTCGACGCACTGGTCGCATTAGCCAACACCCTGCTTGCCGGCTATCGGTCGTACGACCGGGATAAGCTTGGAGTCCCGACTCAACAGAACGCGCTCCTTTTGATAGCGACCGCGCTTGGAAACATTAAAGACGAGCGCGCGCTTCCCTTCCTTAAAGCCTTTCGGTTTGCGGACTCGAAGCTCGGCGCGAACTCCGAAGTTGAGATCGCGGTAGCGAAGCTCGGCGAGGCAGCGTTCTTCGATGTGCCGGCTTCCGCGAAACTTTCGAGCGAGGACTGGAAAGGCATCGCTTCCTACACACAGGGACTTGGGCAGCTAGGCACCGAGCGAGCGAAGACGCTGTTGCTCGACCTGCTTGCTGGCAAGACCTTCGGCAAGCCCGATGTTCGGGCTCTGCCTGCTATCTTGAGCGCACTCGCTACTGTGAAGATCGACGGGCTGCGAGGTATTCTGATCGAACAACTCAAGGCTCCCGACGTGTTCGTGCGTGAGACCGCGGCATCGCTGCTCGGGAATCTTGGAGACACATCGGACGCGGTGATTGCGGCGCTTTATGAGGCTTATAAATCGGCTCGCGCTGATAAGACAAATGACGCGAGGATCGCGATCGTCGAAGCGGCGGACAAACTCAAACACCCGATGAACGTTCAAGTCCTGGCAGACTCAACTCGCGATGAAGACTATGTCGTGAGACTGAAGGCTGCCGAGCTCCTGCTCTCCTCCTCTGCCGAAGTGAGCACGACACGATTGAAGATCGACAAAGTCGAGACCGGTCACGACCGCGTCTATTGACGGCGCATCGCCGATCTGAGCGAGTCGATCAAGAATCCAACAGCGGTGATCCATACCAAGAAGGGCGACATTCGTATCGAGCTGTTGACGAACGCCGCTCCGATGACGGTCGACAATTTCATACGTCTTGCTCGCAGCGGGTTCTATAACAGCCTCGCGTTCGTGCGAGTGGTTCCCAATTTTGTTATTCAAGGGGGCGACCCTCGAGGGGATCAGAACGGCGGACCGGGCTACCAGATCCGCGATGAGATCAATCTTCGAAGATACGAAACCGGCACGGTCGGGATGGCCCTCTCGGGCAAAGACACCGGCGGCAGCCAGTTCTTCATCACGCACTCACCTCAGCCGCACTTAGACGGGGGCTACACGATCTTTGGTCGAGTGATCGAAGGCATGGACGTGGTGAACCGCATCGCTCGCGGAGATAAGATCGAACGTATTGAGGTCATCGAACCGAAATAACTGAGCAGAATCGCCAGACTGGTGAACGAGAATCGAGAAGAGTTGTTGGAGAGCTGGAATGGATTCTTCGGTACTTGAAATTCAAGAGCCGCGCGCTCAACGCGTCAGCGTGAGCGAAGACCCGCTGGCCGTTGACCTCGTTGATGGCCGTACAATAACAGTGCCCGTAGCCTGGTACGCGCGATTGTTGCACGGGACGCCAGAGGAACGAAGCAATTTCGAGATAAGCGGGGACGGCACTCTGATACACTGGCCTGATCTGGATGAAGATCTTAGCGTCTCAGGAATTCTAGCAGGCCGCCGTTCAGGCGAAAGCCAACAATCCTTGAAGAGATGGCTGGAAGAGCGAGAAACGGGTGGCAAGCAGTCGTGATCAGAAGGCCGCCGATCGCGCACCGATCGGGAATGGCGGACCGGGCTATCAGATCCGAGATGAGATCAATCTTCGAAGATACCTAACGCTGAATTATTGCCTTCCGGATTTCACGAACCGCGCGATCTCCTCGTGACTTGCAAACCAGACTCCCGCCCGCGTACGCATGTGCTGAATGAGTTTCTCGAGCATAGCAACGCGGGACCGGTGGCCGATTACGTGCGGGTGCATGGTCAGTATGAACATCGTTCCCTCTTCATACGCCTTGTCAAACTCGGCACGCCAAATGGTGAACACCTCGTCTGGCGTAGTATAAGGCCTCAGCGTCGTCTGCCTGTCCATTCCAAAGTATGGGAAATCATCCGCGATCCACTCGACTGGTAATTCAATCACTCCGGTGGCGTTTCCGTCGGTCAACACTTCGTAGGGCCGGTCGTCCGCCATCAGACTACTGTCGTAAAGCAGCCCGAACTCACGCACGAGTTTCATCGTCCACGGGCTGAGGTCCCACGACGGCGTTCTAATACCGACCGGCTTCTTGCCGGTCATCTCTGTAAGCGCCTCGATGCTGCGGCGCATCAACTCGCGCTCGTCAGCTTCCGCGAGGAGCGAGTTACGCTCATGAATCCAGCCGTGTAAGCCGATCTCGTGGCGCTTTTTGCCTGCGATGTCTTTGACGCCTTGAGGGTGAAGCTTCGCACTGATGGCGGGAATAAAAAACGTCGCGGGAATATTGTATCGGTCGAGCAGATTCAGTATTCGAGGGAGTCCAGTTCGCGCGCCATATTCGCCTTGAGCCATCAGAGCGGGCGAGGTTTGCCCGTCTCTGAGCGATGGGGTTTCGTTGTCGAAGTCGAACGATAACCCGACGGCCACACGCGCGCCGTTTGGCCAGCGTTTGGGAGTCAGGTCGCGTCCGGCTCGCACGCGATTGACTGTCTCGAACACTCGGCTCTCGGGCCACTTCCAAGTTGGTTCCTGCTGCTGACTTTGAGCCCGCGCGGCTCCCTCGGTTGATAGGGCAACGCACGCCGCGACCACAATCAGGACATAGCGCGATACATTCAGTCTCATCTTTGATCTCTCCTCGCCCGGTATGACGTCTCTGTGAGCCAGCATTATGCATCAAGCTAGACTACCGAAAAAGCGACGAGGCAAGCAGGCCGGCTCACGCGACAGTACGGGCGTTCTCGCTTCCACTTCCACTCAGCAGTCAGGAGAATCACTTTTCACGCACTGCCTTACGGTAGCACTGTTGACAATGAGGTCCATAAAGTCATAGATTACGCGAAACTCGTGAGCAAGAAGCGGATTATGTCCGTTGGCCCTGCGCAGTGTCTGATTTCTCACGGGTTGGCACTTCAGAGTTATTAGATCAGCGAGTGTTGTAGCTTCTCTGATGTCTGCGGCTGGTGAGTCTTTGGTCCCGACCGGGTGCACCAAAGATCAAAGCAAGGAGGGAGCTTTATGAGACTTTCAAATGTCTTCTCTCGTCGTAGAACACGCGGTGAGTGTGCTGCACTGCTCTCGCTTCTAGCGACTATTATTCTGGTCTTGTTCGCTTTTCAAAGCCAACGGGCGAATGCCTCTTCGAATGTTGTTTTTACCATCGAAGGCTTTCACGACGGAGCCAATTGCTCGGAGATCATCGGCTGGGCCTGGGATTCCAATCAGCCGAACACGCCCATCAGCGTGGACATCTTCAGCGACGATGTGCCGATCTTGACCGTTTCGGCAAACCAGTTTCGTCAAGATCTGCTCGATGCCGGCAAAGGCAACGGTTTTCACGGGTTCAATGTCGCTACGCCAAACTCTCTCAAAGACGGGCAGACGCATTCCATCCGAGTAAGGGTCTCCAGCAGCGGCTTTGATCTGTTCAACACTCCTCGAACTATTAATTGTGCGTCGTATGAAGGCTTTCACGATATCGCTGACTGCAACGTTATCGCCGGGTGGGCCTGGAACAGTGACCAACCTAACACCCCTATCAGTGTCGATGTTTACATAGACAACAACAACTTCGCATCAGTTCGAGCTCCAGCCAATCAGTTTCGCCAGGATCTCCTTAATGCCGGCAAAGGTAACGGCTTCCATGGCTTTAGCTTCGCGACGCCGGCTTTCTTGAAGAATGGACAGCCCCACTCGATTCGGGTGAAGTTCGCGGATACCGCTATTGACCTGGGCTTCACTCCAAAGAGCATTACGTGCAGCGCGACCCCGGAGCCTAACTATGAAGGGTTTCACGACATAGCCAATTGCAGTGTAATCGCGGGCTGGGCGTGGGACTCTACTCAACCCAACACTCCAATCAGCGTGGACATCTACAGCGGAAACATGCTGATTGCGACTGTGGCGGCAAATCAATTCCGTCAGGATCTGCTCAATGCCGGCAAGGGCAATGGCGTTCACGGCTTCAGTTTTGCCACACCGCCTTCACTCAACGATGGGCAGCAGCATGTAATCGCAGTCGGCGTCCATGCCACCAAGTTTGGCTTGGGCAACACTCCAAAGACAATCAATTGCGCTGTCAACTCGTTTGAAGGCTTTCACGACGGCGCTGACTGCACCCAGATCGTCGGGTGGGCCTGGGACGCCAATCAGCCTAACACGCCCATCAACGTGGATATTTTCAGCGACAACGTGTTGATTGCTACCGTTCCCGCAAACCAGTTCCGTCAGGACTTGCTCAATGCCGGCAAAGGCAACGGCGTCCACGGATTCAGCTTTGCTACGCCAATGGCCCTCAAAGATGGGCTACCGCACTCAATCCGGGTCAGGATCGCGGGCACGGCGATCGATTTGGGCAATACTCCCAAGAGCATTACCTGCCCGTAATCGAGACGGTGCCAAAAGAGCAGGGCCAGCCCGATAGTGTCTGCTCAACGACGAGGACGGTTCTTGTTCGCCTGATACCTGTTCGAGGAAAGTGTCGGCAAGGAGCGGAATCTTCAGCCAGGCGGCCATGCGAGATGACGCCCACCTAACACGTGGACGTGGAGATGAGGAACGCTCTGACCCGCCGCATCGCCGGTGTTGATGACCACTCGATAGCCGCTCTCGGCGATGTCCATTTGATTAGCGACCTTCGCTGCGGTGTAAAGCAAATGGCCCAGGAGCGACAGGTCGAGTTTTGAAGCATCGTTGAGAGATTCGAGATTATGTTCGCGCGGGATCAGCAACACGTGCACGGGCGCTTGGGGATTGGCATCTTTGATAGCGACGACCTGGTCGTCCTGATAGACAACTTCTGACGGGATGTCCTTCGCCACTATGCTACAAAAGATGCAACTTTGTTCGATGTTTTCCATAGTTTTGATCTTCAGGGCAATTATCAACCAACGATTGCAATCGAGTCAAACATAATCGCAAAGAAGTCTGCGGTCCGTAGTCCGTGGTCCGTAGTCCGTAGCTCTTCAGCAATCGAGAAACAGTCGAGAACGACCACTGAGCCGGTCAACGCATTGCGGATTGCGTGCTAGTCCTCGCGAAAGAGCTACGGACTACGGACTATTCCCTGACCCTCTCAATGTTCGCGCCGACCGAGCGCAGTTTTTCCTCGATCTTCTCATAGCCACGGTCGATGTGATAAACGCGATCGACAATGGTCTCGCCCTGGGCCGCCAAACCTGCCAGCACCAGCGATGCCGACGCGCGCAGGTCCGACGCTTGCACTCGCGCTCCCGAGAGTCCGCTGTTCCCTTCCACTACCGCTTGCCGCCCGATCAATCGTATTCGCGCGCCCATTCGGAGCAACTCGGATGCGTGCATGAAGCGGTTCTCGAATATAGTTTCGGTGATCACCGAGGTCCCGTCGCCGAGCGTCATCAGAGCCATGTATTGCGCCTGCATGTCGGTCGGGAATCCGGGGTGAGGCAGCGTAGACACATCGGCAGACTCGATGCCATCGGCCGCGCTTACGCGCAACGAATACGCGTTTGGCCGTTCGATGCGAATTCCGGTTTCTCCAAGCTTGTCCAGGACGGCGGTGATGTGCTGCGGATCGCAGTTTACAATTTCGAGCTCTCCGGCGGTGATTGCTGCAGCGACTGCAAAAGTGCCGGTCTCGATGCGGTCGGGGATGATCGTGTGCTCGGCCCCGTTGAGCATGTCGACACCCACGATGCGAATCGCGCTGCTCCCGGCGCCTTCAACGCGAGCGCCCATCTTGTTGAGCATCTCCGCGAGATCGACGATTTCAGGCTCGCAAGCGGCGTTGTTGAGCACAGTCACGCCATCCGCAAGCGCAGCCGCCATCATCAGGTTCTCAGTCCCGGTGACGGTCACTCTGTCAAAGTAAACCTCACGCCCTTGAAGCCGCTTCGATCGCGCGACGACGTCGCCGCCTTCAATCGAGACTGTCGCGCCGAGTTTTTCAAACCCGGCAAGGTGCAGATCTATGGGTCGCTGCCCGATTGCGCAACCGCCGGGAAGAGAGACTCGCGCTTCTCCGAATCGCGCAAGCAGCGGTCCCAACGCGAGCACCGATGCGCGCATCGTTTTTACGAGATCATACGGGGCCTCGAAGACTTCGACCTTTTCCCCTGAAATCTTGAGGGTTCTCAGCTCGGGCATCAGGATCCGGCAGCCGAGATCCTCGAGCAGCCGGCGCATTGTGATAATGTCGCGAACGTAAGGCAGATTGTGAAGAGTGACCGTCTCTGCCGTCAGGAGCGCAGCAGCCATGCAAGGCAACGCGGAGTTCTTCGCGCCGCTGATTTGGATGCGCCCTTCGAGAGGCCGCCCGCCGATGATTCTGAATCTATCCATCCCCGCGACTGCTCACGCTGAGAGGATGTTAGCACAGAGCGCTGATGGGGTTACAGACGAGCCGCGCCCCCGGGCGAGGCGTTTCATGATTGGCCGAAAGGAGACTGATGGTTGGTTGGCTTACGTTCCTATCGCGCTATTGAGACTCGGCGCGTCGATGATCTCCCAGGCTGAGTCATCGCGCAGCACCCGCGATACAAGCTCGGTATGAACACCGTGCCCTGTGCGCTCGGCGTCTACCCTTGCCAGCACCGGCATTCCAAATAACGCGAGATCCCCGATGATGTCCATTATCTTGTGACGCACAAACTCGTCGGCGAATCGCAGCCCTTCGCGGTTCAGTATCCCTCCCTCAGGAGTTAGAACAATCGCGTTGTCGAGTGACCCGCCGCGCGCAAGCCCCAGATTACGGAGCGCTTCCACCTCATTTAGAAAGCCGAAGGTGCGCGCGGGGGCGACCTGTTTTGCAAATTGCCCGTTGGCCAGTTCGATCTCGCGGCGCTGCGTGCCGATCATCGGGTGCGGAAACTCAATCAGGCAGGATATCGAGAAGGCCTCCGCCGGGCTCATGCTCATTCGGCGGTCTCCCTGGGCGACTTCGATATGCTTAAGCACGCGCAGGAATTGCCGCGGCGCCTCGAGAGTTGTCACTCCCGCCTGTTCGATCATCTCGATAAACGGCTCGGCGCTGCCATCGGCTATCGGGACTTCCAGAGAGTCCACGTCGACGATGCAATTGTCGATCTGGCTGCCCGCCAGCGCCGCCAACAGGTGTTCCACGGTCGCAATCATCACGCCTTGCCGCATCAGCGTTGTCGCATAGCTGACTCGTGCTACGTACTGAGGAGCAGCCGGAATCTCGAAGTTGTTAAGGTCGGTGCGCCGAAAAACGTACCCGGTGTAAGCCGGCGCCGGGTTGAGCGTGATCCGCGAAGGCTCACCGGTATGAAGCCCGTGGCCGCTGGTTGAAACTGCTCGCTTGAGCGTTGTTTGTCGAATCAAAGACAGTCCCGCCTCTTGATAAGATTGTGAGTGAACGATGCTCGGCAATGAGCGTGCCAGCCGGGATGAATCCAGAATGTCATTGTTTTTGAAAGAAAAGAGTGATTGCGACGATGTCCGAACAACGGTGTGTTGCACCGAGGCGACAGCGGTGTTGTCTGTCGTCACGTGGTCTTTTGGATTCGATCCGGCTAGAATGTGCCTCTTCAGTTTCAGAGGCGAGCGAGGTTATTGCATGAAGGCAACGGCGAACATACCGGTCGGCGCTTCCGCTACCGAACAGATCGAGGTCACCCGCGAGATGACGGTGGCGCACTTCCACGAACACATGCCCGAAGTGTACGGCACTCCGATTATGATCTATCACCTCGAAAACACCGCAGCCGCGGCGGTGCAAGACTATCTGCCCGATGGATGGGTAACCGTCGGGGTCGTTGTCAGCGTGAAGCACCTGGCTGCTACGCCGGTTGGCGCAAAAGTCACAACCCGCGCGGAAGTCATCGAGGTCAACGGCAACACGATCAAGTTTGCGGTCGAAGCTCACGACGGCTTCGAGAAGATCGGCGAAGGAATTCACGTTCGGGCGCCGGTCGAGTTAGAGCGGTTCATGAAGAAGGTGAACGCGAAGATTGATCATTAATATTTTTCATTTGCCATTTTCCAGTTGTCATATGTCATTTTACTATCTCGTCGCGTGCCCGTGTGTACGCACCGACGAATGGCAAATGAAAAATGGCAAATGGAAAATGGTAACTGGAAATGCACCTCCGCTTGCGACAACGTTACCCGCCTTGCTACTTTCACTGCGGGCGGAGGCGCAGGGGGCCTGGTGGTTCTCGCGGGCTTCAAACCCGTTGCGGGTCGTCGAGAGGCGGTCTGGGTGGGTTCGATTCCCACACGCCTCCGCCAAAAAATAATTGACGAGTAATCGG
>Ga0114129_10015293_pt1 | contig 10920 bp, 10 predicted proteins | sample RhiMetdeltSRZDD1_FD_80071 | JGI IMG/M metagenome (GOLD analysis project Ga0114129, IMG submission 80071) | Populus rhizosphere microbial communities from Tennessee, USA - Rhizosphere MetaG P. deltoides SRZDD1 (version 2) (version 2) | ecosystem: Host-associated > Plants > Roots > Rhizosphere >... | reverse complement strand
GGACGGGGTGGTCAGAAATGGACTGACCACCCCGTCTGCGCGTAAAAGGTAGCTTCGCAGCACTTCGCAGCTTTTCTTGATCGCGCAGCCACCCCTCCTCTATGAGGAGGGGACTAGCTGCATCCCTGCCGGTCTACTCCGTTTAGCAACATGCTCTTTAGCCCCCGTTTTCCTGTCAAAAGCAGTCCCGCAGAAATCGATTCCCGACATCTGCCAGAATGAAGACAGAGTCTCCTTCAAGAGGAGGATTTGTGAAATACATTCAAGCAGTATTCGGCATTTTAGCGGTTTATGCGTTGTTGATATCCCCTGCCACGTTGGCGGCACGCGACCAGGTCGTCAGCATCCCGCAGGGCACCGTCATCGATGTGCGCATGATCGATAGCATCAGTTCGGATCAGAACCACGCAGGCCAGGTAGTTCGAGGTTCGGTCGACCATGCAATTCAGCTGGGGAATCGCACCGTGATTCCACGGGGTGCAACGGCCTACGTGAAACTCGTGGACGTCGACTCAGCAGGCCGAGTGTCCGGCCGCAGCGAGTTGAAGCTTCAGTTGGACCGTATTGCGTTCGGCAATCACAGCTATCCGGTCGCCAGCAACGTTGCCTGGTTCCGCGGCAAGAGTGAAACCAAGAAATCATTAAAGTCTGGCGGAATTGGAGCCTTGGCCGGTGGAGGACTTGGCGCGCTATTCGGAGGTGGCAAGGGAGCGGCAATCGGAGCAGGTCTGGGCGCTGGAGCGGGAGTCGCGACTAATGCAGCACACAAGGGTGAACAGGTTCGAATCGGTTCCGAAAGCCTCGTGCGGTTTCAGCTAGCCGCGCCGCTTCGAATTCGGGAATAGCGAAAACGACGGGCTGCATTAAAACTTTTGACAGAGTGAAATCGTGGGTCTATAAGTGTGAAACTCCCGTTGGGGCACGACCAACGAAATGAAGAAAAAGAACACTTCCCTTGGACGCCGCGGTTTTCTTACGGGTGCGGCTGCGCTTGTCGCGGCCGCGGGCGGACAGGCTCAGAACGCACCCACACCAGGTACGGCTCAGGATTGGCTGTCACTGACGAAGGAAGATGCGCTCGATCCGCAACTGCCGATCATCGATCCGCATCATCATTTCTGGAACACACCGGACCGCGATCCTCATCGCTATCTTCTCGACGAGCTTGCGGCTGACGTCAAAGGTCACAACGTCCGCCAGACAGTTTTCATTGAATGCGGATCGATGTATCGCGTCGATGGGCCTGAAGAGTTCCGGGTTGTCGGCGAGACGGAGTTTGTGCAGGGCATCGCGGCAGAATGTGCCAGCGGCCGCTACGGCGATCTCCGCGCCGCAGCGGGCATCGTCGGAACCGTAGATATGAGATTGGGCGAAAGCGCCGTGCCCGTCCTTGAGGCTCATCTGGCCGCCAGCCGGCAGCGGTTTCGCGGTATCCGTCATGCCGGAGCCTGGACAGCGCCCGGCGTGCTCCCCTCGGGAAGCGCTGCGCCGCGCGCGTCGAACCGGCCGGCCGTCGTTGAACACCTGCTACTGGATTCCAATTTCCGTCGAGCCTACGCGTACCTGCGAAACTATGCGCTGACGTTTGAAGGCTGGGTCTACCACCCGCAAATCGGTGAACTGACGGACCTGGCAAAGGCCTTCCCGGATACGACGATCATCTTCAACCATCTTGGCGGCCCGATCGGAGTCGGATCCTACGCAGGTCGCCGCAACGAAGTCTTTGCGGCGTGGAAAACTGCCGTCGCGGAATTAGCGAAGTGTCCGAACGTCGTGGCGAAGGTCGGCGGAATTCAGATGGTCGTGAACGGCTATGGCTGGCATGAACGAAAAGAGCCTCCGACCTCGGACGAATTGCTCACAGCCAATCGCGACTGGTATCTCTATACGATCGATCACTTCACGCCGGCGCGATGCATGTTCGAAAGTAATTTCCCGGTGGACAGACTTTCGTGTTCGTATACCGTGGTCTGGAATCAGTTTAAGAAATTGACAAAGGGCTTTTCGGCGTCTGAACGCGCAGCGATGTTCCACGATACGGCGATGCGTGTGTATCGCCTCCCCCGCCACTAAGACGCAGTCAGGGTGCGTAACTTCTTGCGCGCAGCTTCCAGTGATTGCGACAATGATTCCGCGTTTTTTTCCAGGGCTTTCATTCGTGAATCTCGCGCGGAGGTTCGCAGCGTTTGCAGGGCCTGAATAAGATCGTCCAATTGCGATTCGACAGCCGGAAGATTGGATTTCAACTTTACGCGATCGTCGCGAAATCCGCTGATGAGCGTATTCAAATCGCGGACCTTTTCACCCAGGATCCGGAATTCCTCCAGCTTTTGGTCTTGCTCCTCCCGGCGAATCTTCAAAAGTTCGGCCTGCCTGGATACTCCTCGAGCAACTTCTTCCGCGCGTGCCTGTGCTTCGCGCAATTGCGTAGACAGGTTAGTCACTTCCTCTGAAATGCCTTGTCCACATCCGGCGAAGCGAGCCATGAGCTTCTGAATGTATTCAAGGTCGAAGTTGGAGGCTATGTCTGTGGAATTGATCTTGTTGCCGACACGTTCAAGCTCGGTAAGATAGTTGTCCAGCGCGAGAACCGATTTAACGAGGGGCGAATCGCGTTTAGCTTTATTGGACATGGAAGATCCTAAGTATAGTTGGATACGTGGCGGGTGCAGCTTGTTTTGGCTGGCTAAACTATGGGTTTGTACCGGGAGTCCTCTTGTTATAATGCCTGCCGCTTGGAAAGTGAAATGAGCACAGAAGCAAGTGTCGCACCCGAGGGCAAGACTCCGCACGAAAACGTGCCGGCCGCATTTGCGGCTCTTCGTTCTGAAATTGAACGAGTGTTTGCCGAGCTTCACATGCTCGATGCCGGTTTCAGGCAGAAGTTTCAGCAGGCGCTGACCGATTCCGTCCTCACCGTAGAAGATCAAATTCAACACGCCGCAGCCGACGAACAGGTTGCACACAAGACCACGGTCGCCGACCTCCGCGCAAAGTACGTCAGAGAACTCGAGCTGGCGATGACCGAAAAAGGTGTTCTCGAGCGGCGATTTGCTGTGGCAACGGAGCAGGCGGAGCAGCAGAAAGAATCCGCCGCAACAGAACTGGCTATAGTTAAAGGCGAAGTGGCCAACCTGCAGACGGACCTCCAGCAGGCGCTGGTCGAGCTGATTGACCTCGATGGCAGTCTACGGCGGGCACAGGAGAAAGCGGCGGAGGCTGAACAAAACCTCACAAAGTTGCAGTCGGAACATCGTCAGGTCACCTCAGAAAAGGCGGATGTCGAAGCAAGCCTGCAACAGTCCGAGGCGAATCGAGCCGAACTCGAAGACACACTCAAGCACCTGCAGGCCGAATCCCGAGAGCTTGCCTCGCAGCAGCACACATTAGAAACCAATCTGCAGGAAACGTCGCAGAAGCTTTCCAAAACGGAGCAAAACCTCGCAGAGATGGTTACGAAAAACCATCAGCTGTCCGCTGAAAACGCCGAGGTCACCGAAAGGCTTCAACAATCCGAGGCCAGGCGTCTGGAGGCCGAGGCGTCTGTCTCGAGAGTCATGGCGGACACGGATCACGTGCAGACAGGAAAGAAGGAGATTGAAATCCAGCTTGCGGAGGTCCAGGCGCGACGGTCAGAAGCCGAGGAAAGCATCGTAAAGCTGCGGGCAGATTTGCAGATGATGCAAGACGAAAAAGGGTCCGTTGAAGAGCTGCTCAACGAAGCAGATCATCAGATAAAGGACATGGAACAATCCCTCGGGTCTGTGCGCGCTGCACTGGAGAAGGAAAAGTCCGGCAGGCTCGAGCTCGAGAGCAAACTCGACGAGTCGAACGCGGCCGCAGCGAAGTTGGAGCAGGTGCTCGCGAAGGTGCAGGCCGGTGAGCAACGAGCCTTGGCCGACAGCCGCGAATTCGAGGCAAAGCTAACCGAAGCCGCAAACGCAAGACACGAATCGGAAGCGCGAGTCATGGAACTTTCCGTCAAACTTTCCGAAGTACAGGGCACTCTTAATGGCCTTCGAATTGAATTCAAGCAACGCGAGTCGGACAAGGAGCAGCTCGAAGCGCAACTGGCCGAAGCAGCGGGAATGCGGGCGGACTCGGAAACACGGTTGAAGGAAGCCGCCGAGCGTTTTGCCCACGCAGAAGAATCGATTGCGTCAATGCAGGAAGAATTGGGTGCGGCTGCAAGGGTGCGCGAAGAGCTTGAAGCAAGATTGAAAGAAACTGCAAAGTTACTTGAAACCCACTCGACGGATTCAGAACTGGGGCCGCAGTTACAAAAGACCATTGAGGAACGAATGATGCTCGAAGAGGAGATCAGGAAGCTCCAGGCGGATTTGCAGGCCGCCAAAGCTAAGGTGGCTTCTTCAACTGCGGACCGCGTCGATGCAGCATCCGAAATCCAATCGCGAGCCGTTGTGTTTTCAGTTTTGTCGGAAAAACTGGACCAGGAAATTGCGCGCGTCCAGGATTTGCTTGCAGAAGCGCTAAAACTCATCGACGATCCTGCCACCGCGCTTTCGACGGTTATGCGCAAGAACGCGGAGAAAGCGGAACTCGAGTCCTACCTGCGAGGCATTCGCTTTGCGACTGGCCAGGATGAATCTTCGTCCAGCGTCCAATCACCCCTGAAAAACGTCGCCGGTTAACACTGCCTCTGTTAGACTCGCAGCGATATTTCCATTGATTAACTATTGGAGATTTTTATGAAGCGAGCCCTTACTGTCTTGTTCGCAGTGTTCGCGCTTACTGTTTCCGGACTGAAGCTGGCACAGAACGCGCCTGCGCCTTCGCGGAATTTCGAGATTTACTGGATTGATGTCGAAGGCGGGGCGTCGACGTTATTCGTGTCGCCGACGGGTCAATCATTGTTGTTCGACACGGGATTTCCCGGCAACGGCGATCGCGATGCGAAACGAATTTACGCGGCCGCGCAAAAGGCCGGTTTGCGTCAGATCGATCATGTGGTGATCAGCCATTGGCACGCGGATCATGAGGGTGGCGTTGCCGCACTTTCCAAGATGATTCCGATCGGACACTTCTACGATCACGGCAACGGAGTCGAACAGGCCGACCGCGAAAGGCTCGAAGAATACAAGACGGTCGCCGGCAACAAGCGGACGATCCTGAAAGCGGCCGATACAATTCCTTTCGGCCCTGTGCAAGTCCGAGTCGTTGTCTCCGAGGGTCCCGTGATTGCGAATCCGATCAACGGAGGCGGGCCCAATCCGCTCTGCACTAATCATGTCCAGATGGAAAATGCCGGCGCGGAAAACCAACGCATGGTCGGGCTCTCTCTGACCTATGGGAATTTCAAACTGGCGAGCCTCGGCGATCTCGATTGGCAACGAGAGCTGGAACTCGCATGTCCGGTGAACAAGCTCGGCACTGTTACCGTTTATACGATCAACAGGCACGGTGGACTCGACGACTCGGGAACGCCCGCGTTGCTCGGTGCGATCCGTCCGCAGGTCATCGTTGTCAATAACGGACCGAAGAAAGGTCTGGGTGCGATCGATGACCGCACCAAACCAGTCGCGGTCCCCGGTGTCACGCCGGCTCCATACGAAAAGAACTCCTATCTGAGAATGTCGAAAACGCCCGGCGTTATTGACGTATGGCAGGCGCACCTCTCGCTCATCGACAGCGATCCGGCGCACAACGCCGCGCGTGACAGGATTGCAAATCTGGAAGAAGGACCCGCCGACCAGGGACATTGGATTCAAGGATCGGTCAAGCCCGATGGCAGCTACACGATTACCAACGGCCGTAACGGAATCAGCAGGACCTACAGGGCGGCCGATAACGTTCAACCGGTAAATATCGGCGCAAATCCGTATCGCACGATACGAAACTGGGGAACGCTGCCGCCCGGCAGGCCATGGGGCGCGGCAAACGGAGTTGCGATTGACCGCGACGGCAAATCCGTGTGGGTGGCCGACCGTTGCGGACAAACAGAGGGTTGCGTCGGTTCCAAGGTCGACCCGATACAGAAGTTCGATGAGTCCGGCAACCGGCTCACGAGCTTTGGCGGAGACATGTTCGTATGGCCGCACGGCATCCATGTCGACCGCGATGGAAATATCTGGGTGGCCGACGCACGACGCCCGACCGCAGAAGAGCTCAAGATGTTTCCCAACGAAAAGAATAAGGGAAGCGTCGTCGTAAAGTTCAGCCCGCAGGGCAAGGTTCTCATGACGCTTGGCAAACCAGGCGTGGCGGGAAATCCCCCGGAACTCTTGACCGATCCTACCAACGTGCTGACCGACGTGAATGGCGATGTGTACGTCGCTGAGAGTCACACGAATGTCGAGGATCCAAATCTCGTCGGACGTATCTCGGTTTTTGACAAGAATGGAAAGTTCCTAAGGACGATCGGAAAAACAGGAACCGGCCCAGGTGAGTTCCGCACGCCGCACGCGCTTGTGTGGGATTCCCAAGGCCGGCTCATCGTCGCGGACCGCCACAATCACCGTATTCAGATTCTCGAGAAGAACGGAAAGTATCTCGGCGAGCTTAAGAACTTCAGCCGCGTCAGCGGAGTGGCCATCGACAAGAACGACACGATCTATGCATCCGACTCGGAGTCGGCCCCTCGGACCCACCCCGGGTGGATGCGAGGTATTCGAATCGGAAGCCTCAAAGATGGCAAGGTGACTATGTTCGTTCCTGGCCACCAGACCGAAGCTCCCGAGGGAGCGATGGGCGAAGGCATCGCCATAGACGCTGCCGGAAACCTGTACACGGCGGAAGCACTGGTGAAGGGCGTGAGCAAATACGTAAGGGCGTCACAGTAGCCGCGGATTACGCGGATTACGCGGATCACACAGGCAATCTGCGTAATCCGCGTAATCCGCGGCTATTGTGAATGCTGAATTCCCGCACTCCAACATAGACCTCCCCTGTCTCTTAACTCAGTACCGTTGTGGTGTACGAGTGGAGGACCTCCCCGATGCGAAATCGCATTTTTAACTTGATCGCGGTTCTATGCTGTCTCGGTACTTTACAGAATTACGCGGGAGCACAGGCCCGTGACGGTTGGCTGTTTGATCTCCAGCCGATGTGGATGAGCGTGAAGGGATTCGACCAACACACCGGTGACGTTGTTCGATCCACCAGTGTGCTCACAATTACTCCGCTGCTCTTTACGGACAATACAACGCGAGAACCGATCATGAACAGGATGGACTCAGGATTGAAATTCCGCGGGGTCATCCAGTACCGCCGACAGGGTTGGGGAGCAGGATTCAACGGCTGGTCCTTTTCTTCTGAAAATGCAATCAATGGCCACGTGACGAGCCTCGGATCGTCCGGGCTGATTTCCGGCACCACGAGCGTGTCGATGTGGAGAGAGAACGTCGATCCAGTCGAGAACGATATAGAGCCGTCCGGACTCTCTCCAATAGACTTTCACTCGAATACAGGTTTGAAGACTTACGCTTTCGACATTTATGCCTTTCGCACGTTGACTGCACCGACGAACCCAAATCGGCTCGACGTGATTGTCGGTGTCAAAACGGGCCGCATGAAGACGACGCAGAGTCAGGGCTTCAACCAACGCGCATTTGTTTTCGATTTTTTCCAGCCGGGCGTGGACCTCAACAACATGATCACACTTGCCACCGATGCCGAGGCGAAGTTTGTCGGAGCCGGGCCGCTGCTCGGCATCCAGGGGGAGACCCGGTGGCGCCGTCTCGGCATACTCGGTAGTGTCACAGCGGCCCTGATGGTTGGGAACGCGCGTCAACAGGGCGTCATGACAGATACGGACGACGTTACTATTGCGCGAAGTGCGTCGGGTCCCTTCCAGCCGTGTCCGGTCAATTTCGCTTCGCAGGGTTGCCTCCCTGTTCATTCCGAAATTCATTTTTCAACATCGCCCACGGTCTTTGTTCCTGAGTCCGAGTTTCAACTTCGATTGCAGTTTGACCTTACCAGCCGCGTCAGCTTGTCCGGCCAGGGTTTCGTCGCCGTCTGGGGAAATACGCCAATCCCACCGGCATTCACGAGCACGCATGCTTTTGCCGCCGGATCTTCTAGTCCGGGGCTGGACTGGGCGCTCCAGCAGCAGGCATTGCGTTTTGCAGGGGCGGGGATCACAGTGAGCGTTCATCTCGACTGAAGTAGAAAGTACTTTACAATAAAAAGTACTTCGTATAGTCTGGCTGCATGTTGAAACGTATCGTTGCGATCACGTTCATTTTCTTCTGCACCACGATCGGCTGGGCCATCCTGGGCTCCACGATTTACTACCGCTCTTCTGTACCCGTTGAAGCTCTTCGCACCAGTGTCAGCAATACCTGGGGAGTTGCGCAGGAGCAGCGGCCGCCTTCAGCGTCATATACGGAACGTGTGGAACGCATGGAGAAAATAACCGAGAACGGAAAGGTCGTTGAACGCCTCGCTCAGCAGGACACGCACGTGATGATTCCGTTGGAACGATCAAATGTCGATGTGGATTTGCAGCTCGAATATCGGCAGAAAGGACTCCTCTGGTTCAGCACGTACACTGTCGCGTTCAAGGGAGTCTACCGCTTCCACAACACCACAGGCCGGAATCAGACGATCGATTTCAACTTTCCATATCCGGCTAACCAGGCGACGTACGACGGGCTGGTTTTCATGATCAATGGAGTCCCGGTAGCCGATAAAAATGCGTCCGGTTCTCTTGGCGGTTCAAAGCTGATGCTTCCGGATGAAACGGCCGAGATTACCGTCGCGTACCGTTCCCAGGGTCTTGACCGCTGGACGTACAACTTCCAGGGGCAGCCGGCGCACATTCAGGATTTCAATCTCAACATGACCACCAATTTTCGGGCGATCGATTTCCCCGAAAATACTCTGTCTCCTGTAGGGCGGGAACAGACACCCAGCGGCTGGAAATTGAATTGGAATTATTCGAGCCTGGTGACGTCGTACGCTATTGCGATGGAGATGCCTCGAAGGCTGCAGCCCGGGCCGCTTGCAGGTCAGATCAGCTATTTCGCTCCGGTCTCACTGTTCTTCTTCTTCTTTCTGATGTTCATCATCACAACGGTCCGAAAGATCGATCTGCACCCGATGAATTACTTCTTCATTGCGACGGCATTCTTTGCGTTCCATTTGTTGCTCGCCTATCTGGTTGACCATCTTTCGATTCACACCAGTTTTGTGATTTGTTCCCTGGTCTCGGTGTTTCTCGTTGTGACTTATCTCAGGCTGGTCGTGAACATTCGATTTGCTTTGGTTGAAGCTGCGGGCACGCAATTCGTGTTTCTGATCCTGTTTTCCTACGCTTTCTTCTTCCAGGGTTTCACGGGACTGGCGATAACCATTGGTGCGATCATCACGTTGTTTGTTGTAATGCAGGTGACCGGTAAGGTCGATTGGGGAAAACTACTTTGAATGACGGAACGAAATCCGCGAAGGTCGTGTCGATCAACGAAAAGGCTGTCGAAAACATCAAATACATTCGCGAAACGATGGAGCGTGCAGGATCCTTCACCGCGGTTCCGGGATGGGGCGGAATTCTGATGGGAGTCAGCGCGCTTTTCACCGCGTCCATTTCGAGCCAGTTCGAGTCACGACCGTTCTGGGTCATGACGTGGCTGGGCGAAGCGGCGCTCGCCTTCACAATCGGTGCATGGGCGATGTTTCAAAAAGCAAGAGCAGTGAAGACTCCGCTCCTGTATGGCCCTGGCCGGAAGTTCGCGTTGAGTCTTTGTCCGTCGATGATTGCCGGAGCCGTGTTCACGGCCGTTCTTTATGCCAATGATCTTTATCATCTGATGCCGGGCACGTGGCTGCTCCTTTATGGAGTCGCTGTCGTTGCCGGCGGGGTTTTCTCGGTTCGAGTAGTTCCAATCATGGGTGTTTGCTTCATGGTGATTGGAGCGCTTGCGCTGTTTGCGCCGTTTTCCTGGGCAAACGTTTTCATGGCGCTCGGATTCGGAGTTCAACACATCATTTTCGGCATCGTGATCGCGAGGAGGTACGGTGGCTAAGCAAAACAAAGCCGCTGCAGCAAACCGGCCTCCAGCGGCGCGTGCGAAGTCGGCGCCTGCGCACGTGACCAACGTCGACCGGTTGATTCATGAACCGATGCGACTCGGAATCGTTAGCGCGCTGGCGGTCAACGAGTCGTTGACGTTCAATGAGCTCAAAGACCTCCTGAAGACAACCGATGGAAATTTGAGTATCCATGCGCGAAAGCTTGAAGAAGGCGGATACGTTTCCTGTAACAAGTATTTCGAAGGACGCGTACCGAAGACGGAATATCAACTGACGGCTTCTGGCCGCCGGGCTCTCGAAAGTTATCTTCAGCACATGGAAGCCCTGATTCGTACAGCACGGGAGAAGTAAATTGAAAACACAACTCGATACGTTCGTCGTCCGTTCTTCCCAAAAGCAGGAAATGATCGACATCACACCAGACGTGATCGATGCCACGCGTGAATCGGGAATACGAAACGGTTTCATCGGAATCTTCTCGCAACACACGACTGCCGGCGTCATGGTTAACGAGTTTCAACCGGCATTGCTTGCCGATATCGGCGACTTTCTGAAGCGCATCGTCGATGACGGCATTTCATACAAGCACAACTCGCCGGAATGGTCCGATTGCGATCGGGGAAACGCGACGTCGCATCTGCGCAGCCTGCTCTTCAGCAACAGCGTCATGCTTCCGGTTATTGATGGGAAGCCGGTGCTCGGCCAATTCCAGAGTGTAATGATCGCCGAGCTCGACGGCCCACGCGAGAGGACGATCAAGATTCAGTTTTTAGGCGTGTGAGTCCACCCTGGGTCGTCCATCCTTCTGTTCCCGCTTCCGTCAGGCGCGCCTTGCTTGAAGGGTTTCTTTCGATGGACCAGGACGCGCGAGGTCAGCGAATCCTAAAAGACGCCGGCATGCTCCGCTTCGCCGCTGTGTCCGATCGC
>Ga0114129_10015292_pt1 | contig 10920 bp, 11 predicted proteins | sample RhiMetdeltSRZDD1_FD_80071 | JGI IMG/M metagenome (GOLD analysis project Ga0114129, IMG submission 80071) | Populus rhizosphere microbial communities from Tennessee, USA - Rhizosphere MetaG P. deltoides SRZDD1 (version 2) (version 2) | ecosystem: Host-associated > Plants > Roots > Rhizosphere >... | reverse complement strand
TTTGCCAATTCGAAGAAGTCGACGCCAAGCGCGTCCAGATCTTGACCGATCACTCTAAGAGACTGCGCGTATGAAAGAGACTTGGCCATCTAAGCTAGTCACCTTCAGACGATAGATCGTTCTGCAATGGCGAGGCGATAAGCTAATCCAAATGTGCAGGCGAGAGTCTGGATTTGTCAACAGAAATTTTCACCATCAAGTTAACAGACCTCCAGCTGCGACGGCGCGATGTTGTAGCTGGTCCCGGAGAACGGAATATCACTCCAGAGGTTCCAGCGAATCGTTATCTCGCGGAACTCGAATGAAGCCGGAAACGGCCATACATAAAGCCGCTAACACGAACTGGAGCTAGTAACGGAAATTACCCATGCGGAAGTTTTCACGAGCGGTGAAGTCGTGCCCGCAATGGCTACAGATGCGAGCGTCGCGGCTGATCCGGCGCACGCACCTTGGGCACTCTTTAACCGATCGCTCATCTAGAAAAAGCGCCACAACCAATGCAACGCCCGGCACTAGAACGCCAGCGATAAACCAAAGCGTCGCGTTACAACCTTTGTCGCTCGCAGCCTTGGCGGTAGCCGCAGCCAAGACGAGCACTAAAATCACAGCAAGTATGCCGAATGCGGTTTCGGTAGTCATGGCTTCCTCCACAAATGACAATCGAAAAAGCCAGAGAGACGGATCTCGTTAGCGAGAGGAAAAACTAATCACTTTAAGCGGGCTGCGTCAATCCATAATCCTATTAAATTTGCGCTGGCGATTCCTATGGTAGTGTGTTTTATTTTCCATGCTGACAAAAGAACTGGACATAACGGAACGCGTCCAACCGTGCTTCATCGAGCCCATGTATGCCGAAGCTGTGCGCGAGCTGCCTGATGGCGGCATCTGGACCTATGAGACGAAGCTCGATGGCTACCGGTCAAAGATATCAAGGTGTTGTCGATGCTCGATCCTGTTTGGCGCGAGCAATGAGTCGTGCGTGAAAGATGCGGGCTGAGGTATACAGGGGAATTACTATGATTGATCTCCATCACCGTGCGGTCGTTCGGCGGACCCGATCGTTTCCGGCTGTGCCCAAGAAAAGCCATCCTCTCACGCTTGAGCTTTAGCTTGACAACCTTCGGCTTGTAGACATAGGATCCCACCATCACCTCACGCTTGATCGCTGCTGATCCTCACGAGCAATAGCAACCAAAAAACTACCGGAAAAAGTTCTCAACTTGTACGGCCCAATGAAGGTACCACGTGGCCGAATTCGATGGCTTGCAGTTTTTGAACGAGCGCATCGACGAGCTAATCCGCGAATACAACACCGCCCTGATGAATGACCGCCGCGTGACTGAGTTACTCGACGAGCTTTCGCAACTGTGCGTTCTTCGTGGCGAGCTGAAAAAGACACAGAGCATCACGAACGAGCAGGAGAAAAACAGCCTAGTGATGCCGCGTATAGAATTCAGCAACCTGGGTGCGGTCTACCACCGCATCGATGAGCTTGCCCGCGAGATCGCCGTCCTGCCTCGGGGCAATCCCCGCAGACTCGAGATGATCGAAGAGATAGCCCGGCTCAGTATATTCGCGGAGTCGGTGAAGAAAGAGGAAAATTGATGTTCCAGGGCGTTTTGTCCCACTTTCTATCTGACTCGATCGAGGGATCGTTACGCAGATGATCAAGCACTACAGAGAGGAGATTATTTTTTACGTCAGCAAGCAAGAAGATTCGAGCCAGAAGCTCCCGCGCCCGAAAGGTCCAGCACTTGCATGATATTCTTACAACCGACGACGTTGCTCGACTCTTCCAGCTTAATCCAAAGACGGTCGAGAGATTGGCGAGAAAAGGCAGCATTCCCGGTAGGCAAGTCGCAAAGAAATGGCGGTTCAGCCGTCAAAAACTCTTGGCGTACCTACTGAAACATGGCTTCTGCTAGGCACGGCGAATTGTCACGTGAGTATAAATCTCCGTCGTGATGAGCGACCGGTTTTACGGCCCGTCCGGTTTCATTTTCCAATGTTGTTCCCTCGTGCTTCCGTTTTCTGGGAGAGCTAAATAAAAGTAGTTTCCTGGCAGACCATTGATTGATGTTCTACAACTGAAACTGAGGCCTGCTCCCGCTAGTGTCAAAACTGGGATTAGAAAGCCAAAAGTTTTTTTAACGTTTCTATTCTTTGTGATCGGTGTGCCGGTTTGTCACGGCGTTTCGTAGGGGTTTCGGCAGTCTGAAGTTGGCATTGTTGATGCACTTAAGTTTAAGACATTCCATGGCTGCAAAGAAAAGCCGTCTAGCTGATGCAGGGAAGCTGTTAATTCACGAGTTTCGCAACTGTGTTCACGAGATCAACATGGAACTTGATCTGGCAGAACTGGGAGGCGAAGAAAAATTTAAGTATGCCGATTTCATAAGCGCAGTGGATTCCATGAACCGTTCGCTAGAAGATTTGCGCGTTCGTCTGATTGGAATGGAGCAGAGTCGTAGAGGCGAAAAATCTATAGGGGATTGTGAGAGCGGGCGGTTGCACCGGCGCGCGGATTAATCACGCCCGCCTGGATTCGGCTGATGCGTCGCCGACAAATAACACGCCAGTAGCTCCGAGCGAAGTGCTGTGTAATCGAAACAGTTAGCTCGCGTCGCTGACAACTTGTACGCAAACATCAATATTATTGCGGCTCCCGAAGCCTACGGCGTTGAAATCATGACAGATTTCGCCGAAGCCATACGCCGCCAGGGGCAGGACCGCCACAAGAAAGTGTAGCATCAGAAGCCTTTTCATAAGATGCTCCAGCGCCGCGGCTTGTATTCCTTAGACAGGGTTCACTTTTCAGATACGGCGTGCGCGTGCCAATATGGAGCATTCCTGCGCCTTGGTCATTGGCAAGTAGGGTCGTCTGCATCTACGCGCGATGATCTCTCGGTTGTGACCAAAAAGGTTAAATGGTTTGGCGTCCCCGACGGGATTTGAACCCGTGTTATCGGCGTGAAAGGCCGGTGTCCTGGGCCGAGCTAGACGACGGGGACGTATTGGTGAGCCGTGCCGGATTCGAACCGGCGACCCTCTGCTTAAAAGGCAGATGCTCTACCGCCTGAGCTAACGGCTCGCTAGCGGAATCAAAGCATCATTAAATAACGAGATTACCCTGCTAAGTCAAACATTGGGGGACGATTCGTTCGCGCTGCGGGGATTGAATTTGACATCCTTACCGTTGTTTAGGATCCAAAATATCGCGCAATCCATTACCCAAGGTATTAAACGACAGAATGGTGAAAAATATCGCCGCAGCTGGAAAGGCGATCACGTGCGGATAACTGCGCATGGCGCGATAGCCGTCTTGCGCCAGCGTGCCCCAACTGGTGCCCCACGAACTATAGGGATCGTTGATGCCGATGCCGATGAAACTAAGCGTCGATTCGGCTAAGATGGCGGACGGTATGCTAAATGTGAGCGTGACGATGATCGGGCCGACAATATTCGGTAGGATGTGAAGCAGGAGGATTCTCCGGCGCGAGGCGCCAAGAGCCGTCGCACTTTCGACGAACAGAAATTCTTTTGCTTGAAGCACTTGTCCACGCGCGACCCGGGCGAAGCGCACCCAGGTAACCAGTCCTAGAGCCACCAAGAGACCGCCGATGTTTCTACCGAACACAAGTGAAAGCAGAATGAATATCAGCATGTCGGGCAGTCCGTAAAAAATATCGACGACGCGCATCATAAAATGATCCCAGTTGCCTCCCTTGAACCCTGCGATGAGGCCGTAGGCCGTGCCGATCACCAATGCGATCAGAGCGGTTCCCAGACCGACCGTCATGGACACGCGCGCTCCATAGAGCACGCGCGTCAGTAAATCGCGTCCAAGCCCGTCGGTGCCCATCCAGTGAGCCCAGCTGGGCGATTCCAATAAAATTCTCTCTTCAAGCCCGCCGACTTCGTAGGGGGAAATCCACGGCGCGAGAAACGCCGAGAGCAATACGATCGCGACAAACGTCGTACTGGCTCCAAGCAATGGGCTTACGTAGCTTGGCTGGGTATTCGGATCAGCGTTCATGCGACGACAAGATCAGTGAGTTCTGATTCGCGGATCGACATAGCTATATAAAACGTCGACGAGAAAATTAGCCGAGACCAGGATTGCCGTGTAAACCAGCGTCACGCCCATAATCAGGGGATAGTCGCGATCTGTGACTGCAGTGATAAAAAACCGTCCCATGCCGGGAATTGCGAAGACAAACTCTACGACGAATGATCCGGTGAGGAGCGCCGCTACGAGAGGTCCCATGACGGTCAGAACCGGAATCAAGGAATGGCATAGAGCATGTTTCACGATCACAGTCGACTCTTTAAGTCCCTTGGCGCGCGCCGTGCGGACGAAATCTTCACCGAAGGTATCGATGAGAGTCGAGCGCAGTAAGGCGGCAAGGTAGGCCGCCGGCGCGGCCCCGAGAGTAATCATTGGCAGGATCGCGCTAGTCCACTGATCCCAGCGCGCGGCGTAAAGCCAGCCGAGCTTGAGCGCGATGGCCCAAATGAGTAATGCACCCAGAATAAAATTCGGCAGCGAGATGCCAAGCGTGGCAAGCAACATACAAAGCCGGTCGATGATGGAGTTCCGGTAATAGGCCGCAAGCAAACCCGTCGGGAACGAGATCAATAGGGCGAAAAGAACGGCCAGCGCGCCGAGCAAAGCCGATGTCGGCAGAGTATCGGCGATGATCTGGGTGACCCCGCGATCGAGATATTTGTACGAAGGGCCGAAGTCGCCCTGGGCGATTCCCACTAGGTAGCGGAAGTACTGTTGCCAGACCGGCTCGTCAAGATGGTATTTGGCTTCGAGATTGGCGATTACTTCCGGCGGCAGCTTTCTATCGCTGTCGAATGGACCGCCGGGCGCGACTCGCAAGAGTAGAAATGTCAGCGTGGCGACGATCCAAAGAACAATGATGCCGTGGAGCAGACGTTTCAGCAGTAGGGGAATCATCGAACTGCGGAAAATCCATCGTGGAGCACTCTCATTGTCGTATAGAGCCAAGCATCTCGTAAGCGTGAAATTCGAAGACGAGATCCTTCGCGATGATGCTCATGATGACACACGAGGCGCTTCGTTCTGCTGCAGATCAACGTCGTGCTTGCCTTGACAACTTGCCGCCGGGGATCGGCTGAAACCAAATTAAGTTCCTGAGTTGCTGTGTTTTTCCAGTGCTAATGAAAATCCGTCCTTGCGCACGTAGATCTGACTGCAGTCCTTTCGTTGCGTCAACTCTCGCAACAAGGTGAGCAGCGGGTTCCGCGTGTCGCTGTACTGCTTCGGCGTGCCGGCTGCGCGCATGGCCTCGACGTCTTCGTTGCCAACGACGTAACGCATCAACAACTCATCATCGTTGAGACTCGCGCCGCCTAATTTTTCACGCAATTTTTCGATGGTTGGCTGAGGCGGTTGCCACTTAGCGAACTCCTTGGCGCGCGGTCGATCCAAGATTTTTGCTTTGATGGCGGGCTCGAGTTCCGACGCGGCCTCTTTGCCCCAAAATCCGGCAGCGTACTGGATGACTTGGTCCGTCACTTCGTCGTAGCGTTCGCCCTTGATGACGTTGATGGCAGCCTGGCTGCCGACGAATTGTGAGAACGGCGTGACCATAATCGGATAACCCAAGTCCTTTCGCACTTGCACACATTCTTCAAGGACTTCAGGCAACCGATGCAGCAAGCCTAAATTCTTGAGTTGAAAGCGGAGATTCGAGATCATGCCGCCGGGCACTTGATGAACATATTGGCTGTAGTCGTATTCCACCGGCTCGCCGATCGGCATGTTTTCAAGCTTGGCGTAGAACCACAGATCCCGCGCCACAGACTTGAGCGCGACTTCATCGATCTCGGGTGAATGGCCGATCACGCGCGAGTTCTGGGCCACGTTAAAGACCGACGGATTCGATGATGCATTGGCCAACGGCGGCACTGAAACGTCGATGAGATCGACCCCAAGCTTGATCGCTTCGAGCGCGCACAAAGGGCCGAGTCCCGTCGTGCAGTGGACATGCAACTCGATGGGTAATGCCGGCGCTTCTTTTTGAATCACATTGACCAGTGCGACCGTCCGTTCCGGGGTTAACAGGCCGCCCGGGTCTTTGAGACAAATGAAATCGGGATTGAGCGCGGAGGCTGCGCGAGCCTTGCGCGCATAGTATTCGTCCGTGTGTTTGGGCGATACTGAATAAATCTGATTCAGCACGGTAGTGAGGCCGACTCGTTTGGCTCTGGCGACGGACTTCTTCCAGCCGGCTGGATCGTTAGCCGGATCTGAAATCCGAATTTGCCTGATGCCGTTTGCAATCATGCGCTCGAACCAAAGGTCGACGATAGAATCGGGTGAAAGCTCGAAGGCGCCGATGCGCTCGGCGCCGATCGCCCGCAGGGGCGTGCGCCGCATTTTCGCCGCGAGCAAGCGCATGCGTTCGAAAGGATTTTCGCGCAGCTCGCGAACGCATTTCTTGATGTGGCTCGAAGCAATGACCTCGACGGCTCGAAAGCCGGCGTTATCGATGCGGTCCGCTACCGCGAGCATCATTCCCGTGCGCATATTTTCCGCCCACAGGCTTGCCTGGCCGTCGCGCAGGGTGGTGTCGACAAATTTTACTTCGCTCATGCTAGTTCTTGTTGGTTCCTAACCGACTAATCTCCGATGTTTGAGCACACTAAATGTCATTCTGAGCAGGCGAAGAATCTCGGCCGAGATCCTTCGCTGTCGCTCAGGATGACAGGAATCGTTTTGACATCGGATCAAGACGCCATAGTTGCAGCGTATTCTTCCAGTTTCTTTTCAAGCCAGCGCGTATTAACCCGGCCGGCACGGTATTCAGTATCCCCAACCACAGCTTCTAAAAACGGTATGAGTGTGTCGATGCCGCTCACCTGAAATTCATGCAAAGCGCGCTTGGTTTCATCGGCGGCCTGATCCCTCGTGCTTGCGTGAACGATCAACTTGGCCAGCAAGGAATCGTAATAAGGCGGCACGAAATAACCGGGATAGCAGTGGGTATCGAGCCTGATCCCTGGACCTTGCGGCGCTTGCCAGATCGAAATCAGTCCAGGGCACGGGCGAAAGCCATGCTGCGGCGACTCGGCGGTGATGCGGCATTCGATGGCGTGCCCCGCAAATTTGATATCCGATTGCTTAAACGGCAATGGGTCGCCGCGCGCGATCTGGAGCTGTTGAGCGACCAGATCGACTCCGGTGATCATCTCGGTCACTGGATGTTCGACCTGAATACGCGTGTTCATCTCGAGAAAATAAAAATCCGCTGTATCGTTGTCATAAATAAACTCGATCGTGCCGGCGCTGCGGTAGCCGATGCTGCACGCCAGCGTTGCGGCGGCGTGACAGATCTTGGCGCGGACTTGTGGAGACACCGCGTAGGCCGGAGCTTCTTCGACGATCTTTTGGTGGCGTCGCTGCAGCGAGCAGTCGCGCTCGCCGAGATGGATCACGTTGCCATGTTCGTCGCCGAGGATCTGTACCTCGATGTGGCGGGCATTCCCGACATATCGTTCCATATAAAGCGTGTCGTTGCCGAACGCGGCACGCGCCTCGGCCGCCGCCGTGCGAAACGTATTCTCCATTTCTTTGGCCTTGCAAACGAGCTTGATACCGCGACCACCGCCGCCCGCCGACGCTTTGAGCAGCAACGGATAGCCAATTTGTTGCGCCAGTTGCGCTGCTTCGTGGGGGTTCTGCGCCTGATCCGAACCAGGAACCAGCGGCACGCCCGCGGCGCGGGCGATTTTTCGAGCTTCGAGCTTATCGCCCATCATCGTGATGTTCTCTGCGGTGGGGCCGATAAAAGTGATCTTATTGTCGACGCACGCTTGCGCGAGCGCCGGCTGTTCCGAGAGAAATCCGTAGCCGGGATGAAGCGCATCACAGCCAGTGCCGTGAGCGGCGGCGATCAAGTTCTCGACCTTCAAGTAGCTGTCACTGGAACGCGCGGGGCCGATGCAAACGACCCGATTGGCGATCTTTGCCGCCATGCTTTCGCGATCCGCATCAGAAACCGCGGCGACAGTCTCAATGCTCAAACGCTGGCACGCCCTAATAATGCGAACGGCGATCTCACCGCGGTTGGCGACCAATACTCGCGTGACGCTCATGAATTCTCCGGAAAAAAGCCCAACATCTCGGTTGTTATGGACATTGTGGATTTCGGAATCCTCAAGTAGCGGCAGACTTGAAACCCGCCCCTACCAAAATGCCGTGTTCGCGGGATGACTGCGAGAGTGCTTTGAATTCTTAAGGTCACACGAAACAGGGACGCTAGACGGTTTCAGCGAGGTTTACGGTTTGACGATGAAAAGCGTCTGGCCGAACTCGACAAATTGGCCGTTTTGCGCGACGGCTTCCACGATAGTGCCGGCGACCGTGGCGCGCACGCTACTGAAGACTTTCATGACTTCGATCAAGCCGACGGTGGTATCTTCCGTAATCTGTTGGCCGACTTTGACAAACGGCGGGGCACCGGGCTCGGGAGCCACATAGAACGTTCCTAGGAGGGGCGCGGTGATCGGCCGCATGCCTTCCGGAATCGCCACGGGCTTGGCTACCTGGGCAGTCGGTGCGGCAGCCGGCGTGGACGATGTTTTTGCAGCGGACGCGGTGGTGGCCGGCGCAACACTGATATTTGGCGGCGCCGAAGTGAGAGGAATCGGTTCCCCTTTGCTGACCGTAATCTTCAACTCGCCGACCTCGAGTTGAAAGTAATCGAATTTCGATTCATCGATCAGTTTTAGAATATGCAAGACATCATCTTCAGTGAGTTCCATGACCCCGCCTTCCTCTGCGTCGATTGGTGTTATTTCTTATGTGATTTCCGCGCGGTTGGCAAATTGTACGGGAGAAAAAGGACAGACATGAGAGATTGCGAACAGGAACCGAAACATTTCCAAAAACGGGAAGTTGCAAGGCCACTCACTTTCCCGTGGGCTTTACGTTGCGCAGATCCATGCGTGCCATCGAGTTGTATTCCAATCCGGTGAATTTTGGGCTGAGCATGGTGCTTTCGGCTTTCCAATATAGAGGCACGATGGCGACGTCGGTTTCGGTGAGGAGTTTTTGCGCGTCGTCATAAATTTGGCTGCGTTTCTTCGCATCGAGCTCGCGTGCGGCAAGTTCGAGCATTTGATCGTAGCGGGAATTTTTCCAGCGGCCGTGGTTGTTGCCGCTGTTGGAGGTGAAAAGCTTCATGAAGTTATCCGGGTCGGGATAATCGGCGCCCCAGCCGGCGCGGAAAACGGGAAAGGGATCGTTTTGAAGTTTCTTTAAAAAAACTTTCCATTCCTGGTTTTCAAGTCGAACGACCACGCCCAAATGTTTTTGCCACATGCTTTGGATCGCCTCGGCGACGAGCTTTTTCTCCTCGTCGGTGTTGTAACCGAGAACGATGCTCGGCAGGCCTTTGCCATCCGGGTAGCCGGCTTCGGTCAATAGGCGACGTGCTTCGGTGGGATTGAATCTAAGACCAATTTCAGGGTTGTGCGCCAGCATCCCGGGAGGAATCCACGACGTTGCCGGCGTTTCGCCGCCCTGCAGTATTTTTGGGAAAACCTGTCGGTCGATTGCCAGCGCGAAAGCTTTTCTCAGTTTCGGATTGTCGAAGGGTTTGCGATCGACGGCGAAACTGTAATACTCGCCACGCAGTTGGGGGACGAGTTTATACCCGGGCATTTTCGCTAAGCGCGGCTTGTCCAGCGGCGGAATGCTGTGATCGTCCATGAAGTCGAGGTTGCGCTGTTCAAACAGCGTCACTGCGGTGGTTTTTTCATTGATCATGTACATCATGATTTTGTCGATCGATGGCTTGCCATGGAAATAATTGGCATTCGCGCGGAGCTCGATTTCGTTCTCATGTTTCCAAGATGCCAAGCGAAAAGGGCCGTTGGTGACGATGTTTCCGGGTTCGGTCCATCGACTATCGAATTTCTCGATCACGTCCTGTCGCTGCGGATAGGTGACTTCAAAAGTCGTGATGGCGAGAAAATAGGAGGCCGGATGACGCAAGCTCACCACCAGTGTCGAATCGTCTTGCGCCTGAACGCCGACGGCTGAAGAGTCTTTGATTTTTCCTTCGGCGTACTCTTGTGCGTTGACCAGATCGAATAGAATGTAGGCATATTGCGATGCGGTTTTGGGATTGAGCAGCCGCTTCCATGAGTATTCGAAATCCTGCGCGCGGACTTTTTTGCCGTCGGTCCATTGCACGTCATCGCGCAGATGGAAGATGATCTTCTTTCCACCTTCGAGAAAATCCCAAGATTTGGCAATCACCGGCGCGGGTTTTAGATCCTTGTCGAATTCGGTCAGTCCTATCATCATATTGGCAATCACGTTAAAGGAAACATGGTCCGTGGCCAGAGACCAGTCCAGACTCGGTGGCTCGGTACCGAGATTGACGCGAAACTGACTCTCGCCACCGCCTTGGGGCACGGACTTACACGCGCCAACCAATGACGCGAGTGCGATTGTTAAGACGCACAGATAGTGGCGGAATTTCACCGGGGGAACCAAGAAAATCTGTCTTGCTTGAAACGGATTTAGTGGGTATTAGTACCGCAATACCATTTCACCTTCAAGAAAGGGTCGGGCAGACTAATTTATGGATGCAAAGGAACTGTTGCTGAAAAACATCGTCGTCGAGGGGCATCGGGATGTGTACGAGCAGATCTATCGCACCTCTGTCGGCGAAAAGTCGCCGATTCGCGATGCTATCGCGCCGCGCTTGATTCGCGACGGCATCAACCTGACTGTCTACGCGATCAGCGGCGACTCCTATTCTCACTCGCAGAACACCGGACGCTACCTGGAAACCGCGCTGGATCAAATCGACCAGTTTCTCGAAGAGGCGCCGCGCTCGGAAGGGATGATCCAGATGGTCAAAACCCGCGGCG
>Ga0114129_10015291_pt1 | contig 10920 bp, 9 predicted proteins | sample RhiMetdeltSRZDD1_FD_80071 | JGI IMG/M metagenome (GOLD analysis project Ga0114129, IMG submission 80071) | Populus rhizosphere microbial communities from Tennessee, USA - Rhizosphere MetaG P. deltoides SRZDD1 (version 2) (version 2) | ecosystem: Host-associated > Plants > Roots > Rhizosphere >... | reverse complement strand
TCGGCTGCATCGTCATCGCCGGCTCCGAGAAAGCGTTCGCGGCCGGCGCCGACATCAAGGAAATGGCGAACAAGTCGGCCATGGACATGTTCCTGGGCGACGCCGATGCCGCCTGGGATGCGATCTCGTCCGCGCGCAAGCCGGTGATCGCGGCGGTCGCGGGCTTTGCGCTCGGCGGCGGCTGCGAGCTCGCCATGCAGTGCGACATCATCATTGCCGCCGACACCGCGAAATTCGGCCAGCCTGAGATCAAGCTCGGCGTCATTCCCGGCATCGGCGGCACCCAGCGGCTCCCGCGCGCGGTCGGCAAGGCGAAGGCGATGGACCTCATCCTCACCGGCCGCATGATGGACGCGGCCGAGGCCGAGCGCGCCGGTCTCGTCGCGCGCGTCGTGCCGGCGGCGAGCCTGATGGACGAGACAATGAAGCTCGCCGAGACCATCGCGTCGATGTCGCTGCCGGCGGTGCTCGCCGCCAAGGAGGCGGTCAATCGCGCGTTCGAGTCGTCGCTGGCCGAGGGCGTGCGCTTCGAGCGCCGCCTGTTTGCGGCGCTGTTCGCCACCGAAGACCAGAAGGAAGGCATGGCCGCCTTCGTCGAGAAGCGCGCTCCGAAGTTCAAGAACAGGTGAAGAGCGCTTGGTATTCGTCATGCGCGGGCTTGACCCGCGCATCCATCATCTTTGCGAAAAAAGATGGATTGCCGGGTCAAGCCCGGCAATGACGACAGGACATCACCGCCGCACGCAGATCACCCGCACCACCGAGTTCTTCGCGGCCTCGACACCGGGGCGGCCGGTCGCGGGCGTGACGTATTGCATATCGAGGAAGCGGCGGATGGTCTGCACCGGCACGACCGAAGCCTGCGGCAGCGCGACCGAGCCGGCGCTCGCCACCACCGGGCTCTTGAGCGCGACCATGCCGTAGAAGCGCCCCTGCGCATCGAGCGCGGCGGCGCCGGCGAAACCGAGCTGCGGTGGCGGCTCGATCGAATCGCCGTTGAGATGCGCCGGCGCGGTCGCGGCGGCGCGGGCGCCGCCCTGCGCCTGCGGATCGGGGACGCCGACCAGCGTGAGCTCGGACCCGCTCGCGCCCTCATGCACCAGCGCCGCCGGCGCGAGCTCCGGCGCGCCATAGACGCGAAGGAGCGCAAGCCCCGCGGCAGTCTGCTCGGCCACCACATTGGCGTCGCCGTAGCCGGCGACCTGGATCACGTTGCAGCCCTCCGTCACCTGCCGGTCGGCGAGGATGTGGCCCGCCGCGGTCACCACGATGCCGGTGCCGTAGTCCACTTTGCGGCGCGGCGGTGGCCCGATGGAGGCGGCGAGCCCGCTGCCCGGGAATGGCGCGAACGCGCTCGACATCACCACCGTCACCGCGTCCATGATGCCTTCGTTGGCCTGATCGTAGAGGATGGTGACGCCGCGCACCTCGAGATCGCGGGCCTCGGCGCGGACGTAGAACTTCTTCAGCCCCTGCATCCCCGACAGGATGAACATGTCGTTGCGAACGAGATTGACCGCGAGCTTGCGACTGGGCGGCTCCTTCTTCTGCTGCTCGGCCACCGCAGCGAGCGTGGTGCCGGGACCGCGGATGCGGAAGGTCTCGACCTGCACCTGGCCCTGCGCCGAGAACCAGCGCGTGCCGGTCTTGCCCGGCGCGGTGTTGGGCACCTGCCGGGTCGGCAGCCCGACCTGCATGCCGGTTGCCTTGTCGTCGACCATCTGCCAGCCGACCTGCTCCTGCTTCTCCTTCGACTGGCCGGCGAGCAGCGCGCGCTCCGGCGCGGCGAGCACGCCTGTCTCCTTGAACTTGGAGTCCTTCTGGAAGGCTTTGACCGCGGCGATCGACCGGTCGTTGAACTCGCCGTTGATCAGGCCGTTATAGTGCCCGGTCCAGGCGAGGTCGAACTGGATCAGTACGCGCTCCGCCAGCGGCATGTTGGTATAGGCCTCGCGGTTCGGCTGCGCCGCCGGCGCGGCTTTCTTCGGCGCGGCTTTCTTGGGCGCCGCCTTCTTCGCCTCGGCGACTCGGATCGGGCCGTTGGCGTTTTGCGCCTGAACGGAGCGGGGCTGCGAGATCGCGCCGGCGATCACTGCGCAGGCCGGCAGCGTCGCAATCGAGACTGCGAAAGCAGCACCGGCAAAACGCATGGCTTGTCCTGCTGGAACTTGCGTCACCCCGCAACAAGCCTAGCCGATCCCATCGCGCAGGCAAATGCGGCACGACATCGGCATCGTTCCGTGCGGGCCTGAGGTGCTATAAGCCCTGCCATGCTCAGTCCCGAGGAGCTCGAACGCTACGCCCGCCACATCGTCCTGCACGAAGTCGGCGGGCCCGGTCAGGCGGCGCTCAAGGACGCCCGCGTGCTGGTGGTCGGCGCGGGCGGGCTGGGCGCGCCGGTGCTGCTCTATCTTGCCGCCGCCGGCGTCGGCACGCTCGGCGTCATCGACGACGACAAAGTGTCGCTGTCGAACTTGCAGCGGCAGGTAATCCACGGCACGCCCGAGATCGGCGAGCCGAAAGTCGAGAGCGCGGCCGCCACCATCCGCCGCCTCAATCCGCATGTGGCGGTGGAGATGCACGATAAGCGGCTCACCGCGGCCAACGCCCTCGACCTGATCGGGCGCTACGATCTGGTCTCGGACGGCTCCGACAATTTCACCACGCGTTATCTCGTCTCCGACGCCTGCTTCTTCGCCAAGAAGCCGCTGGTCACGGCGGCCATGGGCACGTTCGACGGCACGCTCACCACCATCCGTGCCCACGAGAAGGCCGCCGACGGCACGCCGAACCCGACCTATCGCTGCCTGTTCCCGGAGCCGCCGCCGGCCGGCACGGTGCCGACCTGTGCCGAGGCCGGCATTCTCGGCGCCATGGCCGGCGTGCTCGGCTCGATGATGGCGCTGGAGGTGATCCGCGAGATCGTCGGCTTCGGCGAGGGGCTGGTCGGGCGGCTGGTGATGCTCGACGCCCGCTCGATGCGGTTCGAGACGCTGCGCTACGCCTGGGATCCGGCCAACCCGCTGTCCGGCGAGCGCCCGACGATCAAGGATCTGTCGATCCACAAGTGATCGCTTAATCACTTGCTCCAGTAGGCCACCGCGCTGGTGCCGGCGATGATCGCCCACCTGTTCTGGCCGGAGGGCTGCACGCGGAAGCAGTTGGTCTTGGCGCCTTTCCAGGTGGTGCAGAAGCCGTCCTGGTTGAGCTTCCAGGTGCCTTCGCCCTTGGCCCCAGTCTTGCCGAGCGGCTCGCGCGTCATTTTGCCGTCGGACGTGAACACCATCCTGAACTTGACGGCGCCGGGGGTCTGCGCGGTGAACGGCTTGCCGTTGAAGAACGTCGCCTCGATGTCCTTGGGCGCCAGCCGGCCGGCCGGCGCGGCGACGGCGAGCGCCGTGCTTGCAAGCGCGATCGAAACGCCCGCGATCCATCCACGCATCGATTTCCTCCCGAGTCGGAACCCGCTTTGCGGCCATTATAGCCGGGCGCGGCGCGCCGCGCGACGAACGCGAGTTGCCGCAGCGCGAAAAACTCACAGCATCGACGGTAGCACCCGGTCGGGCGGCTTGTGGCCGTCGAGGAAGGTGCGGATGTTGACGATAACCTTCTCGCCCATGTCGATGCGGCCTTCGAGCGTGGCCGAGCCCATGTGCGGCAGCAGCACCACCTTGCCGGCGCGGGCGAGCTTGACCAGCTTCGGATTGACCGCGGGCTCGTGCTCGAACACGTCGAGGCCGGCGCCGGCGATGTCGCCCGCGTTGATCAGGCGGATCATCGCGCTCTCGTCGATCACCTCGCCGCGCGCGGTATTGACGATGTAGGCCTCCGGCCGGAGCAGCGCGAGCCGGCGCGCCGAGAGCAGATGGAAGGTCGCCGGTGTGTGGGGGCAGTTGACCGAGATGATGTCCATGCGGGCGAGCATCTGGTCGAGGCTCTCCCAATAGGTCGCGCCCAGCTCCTCCTCGATGCGCGGCGCCACCCGGCGGCGGTTGTGATAGTGGATCTGCAGGCCAAAGGCGCGGGCGCGGCGCGCGACCGCCTGCCCGATGCGGCCCATGCCGATGATGCCGAGCCGCTTGCCGCCGATGCGGTGGCCGAGCATCCAGGTCGGCGACCAGCCGGTCCACTTCTTCTCGTCGCTCAGCACGGCGGCCCCTTCGGCGAGCCGGCGCGGCACCGCGAGGATCAGCGCCATGGTCATGTCGGCGGTGTCCTCGGTGAGGACGCCCGGCGTATTGGTGACGGTGATGCCGCGCGCGACCGCGGCGCTGACGTCGATATGGTCGACGCCGTTGCCGAAATTGGCGATCAGCTTGAGCTTGTCGCCGGCCTTGCCCAGAACCGCGCCGTCGATGCGGTCGGTCACCGTCGGCACCAGCACGTCGGCGATTTTGGCGGCTTCGGCCAGGTCGCCCTGGCTCATCGGCTTGTCGTCGAGATTGAGGCGCGCATCGAACAATTCGCGCATGCGGGTCTCGACGCTGTCCGGCAACTTGCGCGTGACGACGACGACCAGGGGTTTCTTCAATTTGGCCATGTCTCGCACTCCGGCGCGCGCTTTCAGGCTGAGTGGGTACCGGTCAGCCGCCCGGAAAGCGCGCTTACTCTAAAAGGAGAGCGCGTTCAGACGCAAAATCGGTGCCCACTTTTGCTGAACGCGCTCGGGCGTTGCAAAACGGCACCACCGGCCGTTTTTTCACATCCGTTCAGGCCTCTTTAACCGTGCCGGACCACACTGCCGCAACCCACCGGGGCGGGCTCGCGATCTCGAATCCTCTGTATCAGATGGTTGTGTCAAGACAAAGCGCCCGCCGCCACGACGTTTCCTTGGTGTGCTTGCTTCGTCGCATGACCCGATCCGCCACTGTCCCATTTGCCGCACTGGCGCTGTTGTCCGCGATCGCGACGACCGGCGCGTTCGCCGCCGGAGAGGCGGCCGGGCCGGCAAGCGGCCTGCCGGTTCCACGCTTCGTCAGCCTCAAGCCCGACAAGGTCAACGTGCGCGGCGGGCCGACGCGCGACCATGAGATTGTCTGGCAATACACCCGCGGCGGCCTGCCGGTGGAGATCACCGCCGAGTCGGACAACTGGCGGCGCATCCGCGACTGGGAAGGGTCGGAGGGCTGGGTCTATCACACGCTGCTCTCGGGCCGGCGCACGGCGCTGGTGAACGCCAAGGCGAAGGACGAGCTGGTGCCGCTCTACGAGAAGGCTGACGGCGAGAGCCGGCTGGCCGCACGCCTGCAATCGGGCGTGCTGGCCACGGTGAAGCAGTGCACCGGAAGCTGGTGCCGCATTGTCGGGTCCGGGTTCGACGGCTGGATCGCGCAGGAGCGCCTGTGGGGCGTCTATCCGAACGAGAAGGTCGAGTAGCGCCGCGCTCCTTGCGAAGGGCAGCAGCTGACCTTCCGATCGGCGCATCCAGCAGGCACGCAAATCAGACCAAACAGGCAGGCATTTGTCCCGGATTTCGGGACCGCCGCCCCGATTTCGGCAAAAATACGGGACCCATGCATCATGACAGGCAGCCGGTCCTGTCGCACAGTCGGCGCGATCGAGGTCGCGGAAACAAGCCGCCGTGCCGCAGCAAGCGAGAGCCATGAACAAGAACATTATCGCGCATATGCTTGGTGCAGTACTCGTCGGCGCCGTATCCATGAACGCTGTCGCGCAAGACAACTACCCCACGCGCACGATCAAAATCATTGTGCCGCTTGCGCCAGGGGGCGGCACCGCAATTGCGCTTCCGCGCATCGTCGCCGACAAACTTTCAGAACGGTGGGGCCGCCCTGTCATCGTCGAGTATCGGCCCGGCGCGGCCGGGAATATCGGAGCCGAGGCGGTGGTACGGGCTGATCCCGATGGATACACGCTGCTGGCCTCGCCGCCGCCGGCGCTCGTTATCAACCAGCATCTCTACAAGCTCTCGTTCGATCCGGCTGCCTTGGTTCCTGTGACGATCATTGCCGCCGTTCCCTTCGTGCTCGTTGCCCACCCGAAGGTGCCGGTTGCAAATGTCCAGGAGCTGATTGCTTTCGCAAAGACAAATCCGGCCAGGCTCAATTACGCATCCGCGGGAGCGGGTAGCGTTCCTCATGTGGCGATGGAGTGGTTCAAGGTTCTTAGCGGTGCGCCAATCTTGCACGTGCCGTACAAAGGCCTCGCACCGGCGTTGAGCGATCTGCTGACGGGCCACGTCGACATGATGTTCGACAATCTGGGCAACGCGTTGCACCGGGTCGAGAGCGGAACGCTTAAGGCACTTGCGGTCGCCAGCGAGAAGCGCCTGCCGACGCTGCCGCTTGTGCCAGCAATCGCCGAGTCCTTTCCGAGCTTTGTTTCGGACACTTGGTTTGCGGTGGTCGCGCCTCCAAAGACGCCACGCGCAATCGCCGCCAAGCTATCGGCCGCCATCGGCGAGACGTTGCGCATGCCGGACGTTGCCAGCAGGATTCGGGATTTCTCTGCCGTTCCGCTCGGCACGTCGCCGGAAGAGTCGCAAAAATTCCTGAGAGAGGACGCTGAACGGTGGCGGAAGGTGATCCTGGCGACAGGGATCAAGCTCGAATGAGCCGGCGCGCAACGCCTGGCACTGGTTTCCCAACAACGAGATGAAGCAGCCATTGGGGTCGTGATTTGCCACGCGCTCTCATCGTCGGCGGTTCGGTCGGTGGACTGTTCGCAGCGAACCTGCTGCGTGGCATCGGGTGGGACGTTGCCGTCTTCGAACGATCGGGCAGCGACCTCGCCGACCGCGGCCGGAATATCGGCGCTACCGAGGACCTGTTCGCCGTCATGCGGGAGGCCGGCCCGCCTGCCGATGCGTCGATTGGCGCCTCGTGGCGCTCACGCATCTGCCTCGACCGGAACGGCCGCGTCGTTTGCGAGGTTCCCTTGCGCGGACTGACGACCTTGTGGTCGAGGATCTATCTACCGCTGAAGGCGGCACTTCCTTCGCAACTCTACCATCGCGGAATGCGCGTAGAATACGTCGAACAGGACGCTTCAAGCGTGACCGCGATCCTTGCAGATGGCCGGCGCGAGACCGGCGAACTGCTGATCGGCGCCGATGGCGTCCATTCGACTGTCCGCCGCCAGTTCTTGCCGGAGATTGAGCCGAGTTATTGCGGCTATGTCGGGTGGCACGTCTCAGCAGAAGGATGCGACGTCCCGCACGATTTCCGCGAAACTCTCCTCGACCATATGACGTTCAGCTTTCCGGATGGTGAATGGCTCCTGTCGATTCCTATGCCAGGGCGCGATGGCCGGACGGACGCTGCCGGGCGTCGCTGCCAACTCATTTGGTTCCGGCCCGCAGATTATAAGAACATCTTGCCGGACCTGTTCACTGACATCTTCGGTCACCGACATACTGGTTCGATTCCGCCGAAGCTGATCCAGCCTCGGTTCTTCAACGAGTTGAAGGCGACGGCGAGGTCAGTGCTGCCGCAACAAATAGCCGGCCTGTTCGAGCGCGCGGCACAACCGACGAGCCTCCATCAGAGTTTCGAGCTCGCATCAACCCAGATCGTGTTCGGCAGGGTCGTGCTGTTGGGAGACGCCGCTTTCGTTGCGCGGCGGCATGTCGCGACCGGAGTCACCAAGGCTGCGCTCGACGCCAAATGCCTGGTCGACGCGTTGCGAAATTCTGATTGCAAGATCGAATTGGCGTTGACGCTATACCAGCGTGATCGTCAGCAGGTTGGCGAGTTGCTGGTGGCGCGGGGACGTCGGCTGGGCGGCTATGTCGAAGCCCAACTCAAAATCCGCGGAAACGGCCGCAAGGCAATGCCCGCTCAATGGAACGAAATCATCATGCGCGAATACGGGGCGGCCGGCATCATGAGCGGCGATGCGCAAGTTCCTCCGACCTGCTCGCGAGCCTCGTAGAGTGATGCACCGCCCGGGAGAAATCATGTCGCCACGGGCAGCGTGTCTTACGCTGATCTCGGCATGTATGTTCGTCTTGCCGGTTCAGGCTGCGCCAAAATGGCCCCTGCCCGAGGGCGTGAAGTCCATCGAGGTCAATGGTTACGAGATGGCGTATCAAGAAATGGGATCGGGAGACCCAATTGTTCTGATTCATGGAACGCTCAACGACTATCGAGCATGGTCTGTTCAAGTTCCGGTGTTCGCAAAGAAGTATCGCGTCATTGCGATAAGCCTGCGGCACCACTATCCGGAAAAATGGGACGGCCGGGGCGACGATTATTCGATCGAGCAGCATGTTGCTGATTTGGTGTTGTTCATCAGTAAACTGAACTTGGGAAGAGTCCACCTGTTGGGGCATTCAAGGGGTGGGGCAGTCGCACTCAACGTCGCGAGAGTGCATGCGGAAGTCATCAAAACGCTGATCCTTGAAGATTCGAGCGGACTTCAAGCGATTCTTCCGGAAGACCCGGAGAGCCAAAAACTTGCAGTTCAGGCACGAGAGAACCGCGATGCGTTGGCTCGGAATCTCGCAGCTGGGAACGCAGAATGGGCGGTCCAGGTCTTTATCGATTCCCTCAACGGGGCGGGAACCTTTGCCAAGATAGTTCCGGAACGACGGCAATTGTTTTTGGACAATATCGGCACGGCACGCGAGGGCGACGGTCGACCGGACATGACCTGCGGGGACGTTGCGAGACTCGATTTTCCGATATTGCTGTTAAACGGAGAAAGGAGTCCTCAAAGGTATGGCGAAATGTTTGCGGCCATGAGAAAGTGCAATGCGAGCATTGCGGCGCCGATCGTGATTCCCAACGCCGCGCACGCTATGCATGTTCAGAATCCTACTGTCTTCAATTCCATAGTTTTGGATTTCCTTGCGCGCCATTAGCGCATGGCGAAAACCCCTTGGATGACGAATTGGGTCTCGCCGCACACCAGGTGCGCCCTCGCTTTGGATTGATCTCCGGGATACCATCCTTCCGAGCAACCCTCGGATTTCTATGTCCCGCATCTCGCAGCAGATTCGCTTCTGTACCAGTCGCGACGGCGTGCGGATTGCCTACGCGACATGCGGTTCCGGTCCGCCCCTTGTTCACGCTCAGTCTTGGCTTGGTCACCTCGACCTTGACTGGGCCAATCCGGTGTGGGGGTCATGGCTCACAATGCTCATGCGGCGTCACATGCTCATCCGGTACGACGCACGCGGCTCCGGGTTATCCGACCGAGAAAATGTCGAGTTTAGCTTCCGGAACTTCGTGGAGGATATGGAAGCGGTCGTTGAAGCGGTGGGACTCCAACGCTTTGCTCTCGTAGGAACGGGAGGCGGCGGCGCCATCGCCATGGCCTATACGGTTCGCCATCCAGAGCAGGTCAGTCATCTCGTTCTTTATGGATGCCCTGCCCGCGGACGATTCTTGTGGAGTGCCGAACAGCGGGAAGAAGGACAGGCTCGGCTCAAGGCCATCGAACTGGGATGGCGATACCAAAATCCAGCATTCCGCCAGCTGTTCACATCGCTGCTAATGCCGGAAGCAACTGCCGAACAAGTGCGCGCGTTCATTGAGCAGATGCGCGTTGCGACCACGCCGGTCAACGCCGCCAGCATTATGCGGACGTACTTCGGCGTAGATTCGCGCGAGATCGCACGGCAGGTACGGTGCCCGACGCTTGTGCTGCACGCTCGCGAGGACGCACAAATCCCGTTCGAGGAAGGCCGGTCGCTTGCCAGGTTGATTCCTGGCGCGCGTTTCGTGCCGCTGGAAAGCCGCAACCACACGCTGCTGGAGAGGGAACCGGCATGGCAGCAATTGGTCGCCGAGCTCCGGGACTTTCTGGCAGCGTGTGAAGGAACAAAGGGAACGACTGAACTGGCCCTGCACGAACTTACTCCGCGCGAGCGGGAAGTCCTCGAAATGATGGCGCGAGGTCTTGATAATAGCGCAATTGCCGCGCAACTGCAGATAAGCGAGAAGACTGTCCGCAATCACGTCTCTATCATTTTCAACAAGCTGGGGTTCAATAATCGAGCCCAGGCAGTCGCCCGCGCTCGCGATGCAGGTTTTGGCCACCGAGTCTTGGCGGGAACCGGAAGCGCCTTAGCCCGGTCACACGACTAATGTCTGCTGTGGGTCAGAATCAACAAGACAGCAAGATTCATACGCCCTAGCGCCCCACCGGATAGCTGAGGCTCTCGAAGCTGCGCTCCTTCAGATACTGATCGAGCCCCCAGCGCTTGACCTGCTCGAGCGTCGCGTCGAACTCCGCGAGCGGGATGGTCTGGTAGACGAACCGCTCGCCGCGACCGAAGCTGCTGAAGTCCCACGGGTGGTAGGTCTCGAACTCGGCCGGCACCGCGAGCTGCCACAGCGGCAGGTATTTCGCGAGATCGGCATCGAGCGCCTGCTCGGCGCGGTCGAGCGCGCGCAGATAGCCGTGCACGGCGCCGGGCTCGGCGTTGCCGGGCACCCACCACAAGGTATGGAACGTATCCTCCATGATCTTGCGCAGCCCGAGCTGCTCGGCCATCGCGATCTGCGGCGGCAACAGGCTCGCGGCCTCCACTTCGCCGTCGAGCAGCGCTTTGAGCCGCGCGCCGAAGCCGCCGGTATTGACGGTCTTGATGTTCTCGAGCGGCAGATATTTTTCCAGCCGGTAGGGCACGTTGAAGTGGCTGCCGGCGCGCAGGCCCACCGAGATCGGCACATCCTTGAGGTCCTCGGGCCGCCGGATCTTCGAATCCGCGCGCACGAAGATCGCCCACGGCGACACGCCATAGGCATCGGGAACGAAGCGGCCCATGCCGGCGCTGGCGTTGCAGATCGAGCCCCACACGCAGGCCCCTTGGATGACCTCCTGCTTGTCCTGGGTATACGGCCGGTCCTGCGGGCGCTGGAAATAATCGAGATTCTTCCAGCTCGACTGCGTGCCGCGGAACGTCTTCCAGTCGAACTCGACCTCGATCCCCTCGGCCTCGAAAAATCGCTC
>Ga0114129_10015289_pt1 | contig 10921 bp, 10 predicted proteins | sample RhiMetdeltSRZDD1_FD_80071 | JGI IMG/M metagenome (GOLD analysis project Ga0114129, IMG submission 80071) | Populus rhizosphere microbial communities from Tennessee, USA - Rhizosphere MetaG P. deltoides SRZDD1 (version 2) (version 2) | ecosystem: Host-associated > Plants > Roots > Rhizosphere >... | reverse complement strand
TGACGAATCGCCGGGACGCAGCGCGAACGCGGTGAGCGGCGTCGCGTCGAAGACGAGACGGAACGCAACCGGCTGGCGTATCGCGGCACGGTCGAGTGGGGTGCCCACGCCGGACGCGTCTCTAATCCTCTCGCGAGAGCTTATCGCCTGCTGCGCCAGACATCGCCGTTCGCAGAGCGCGTGCCCCGTCGTGCAGTCGTTGGTTGCAGCCTCACATCGTCGCGCAGCTAGTTACGCCGTTGACTCCCGCCGCCCGCCTGCCGTACGGTCCCGGCATGAATCGACGAGGCTTCCTCGGCATGTCCCTGGGCTATGCGCTGGCAGCGCCGCGCTCAGCCTTGGGGCAGCAGACGGTGATTCCACGGATCGGCTGGCTGTCGGCAGGATCCGAGCCAGATCCATTTCTCCAGGCGTTTCGCGAAGGCCTTCGGAAGCTGGGCTACGTCGAGGGTCAGAACGTCGTCCTCGATAGCCGATACGCTCGCGGAAACCCAGAGGCGCTGCGTTCAGCGGCGATGGAGCTCGCACAGTTGAAGGTCGCTCTGATCGTCGCCAGCCTCACGGCGATCCGGGCCGTCCGGGCACTCAAGGACATTCCCATCCTCTTCACCATCAGCGGTGATCCTCTGGAGGCGGGCCTCACGAAGAGTCTGTCGCGGCCAGACGGCAACCTCACCGGCATTACCTTCCTTTCCCTGGAAGTCGCAGGCAAGCGAGTGGAGTTCCTCAAGCAGGCGCTCCCTCGCTTGCGCACGCTCGTTGCATTGTCGAATACCGACCACCCCGGGGAGAAGTCAGAGCTGCATGCCACTGAAGCGGCCGCGCAGAAGCTCGGGGTGAACCTCGTTTACGCCGCTTTCTCGCAATCTCCCTTCGAGGCGAGCCCGGAGTTCGACAAGGCGCTCGAGAACGTGCGCCGGGCGCAGCCCGACGCAATGATCGTGTTTCCTGAAGGTGCGACGTTGGCGAACCGCGTCCGCCTTGCCAACTTCGCCATCGCAGAGCGATTGCCGTCAATGTTCGGCTGGAGCGAATATGCCGCCGCGGGCGGATTGATGAGCTACGGGGCGAGCCAGCATGACGCGCACGCGCGCCTCGCCAGCTACGCCGACAAGATCCTCCGGGGCGCGAAGCCCGCGGACCTCCCCGTCGAGCAGCCGACGAAATTCGAGCTCGTTATCAATCTCAAAACCGCGAAGGCCCTCGGCGTCACCATCCCGCCGTCACTGCTGCTGCGGGCGGAGCGCGTGATCGAGTGACCCGAGAGTCGCGGCACCTACCGAGGTGTCTGGCGCCGCGTTGCACCGGTGGGACATTTGACTCCCACAGCTCGCCTGCATACGGTCGCGGTATGCACCGTCGGCGCTTCTTGATGACGGCTGTCGCCGGTGCGCTGGCATCGCTCGCCGCCGAGGCGCAGCCTGCGACAACGATCTGGCGAATTGGGCTTCTGACCGACTTCGCCTGGGAACCATTGCGGCAAGGACTGCGCGAGCTGGGTTACGTGGAAGGCAAGGATATCGTTTTCGAGCTTCGACGGTCCCACGGGCGAAGCGACCGGTGGCCCGCGCTCGCCGCGGAGCTCGTCCGTCTCAAAGTCGACGTCATCGTGACCCAGGGCACACCAGGGACGCTCGCCGCGAAGCAAGCAACCACCACGATTCCCATTGTCATGGTGGCTGCCGGCGATCCTCTGACGACCGGGGTCGTCATGAGTCTCGCCCGACCGGGCGGCAACGTCACGGGCTCCACCCAGCTCGGGGCCGGTTTGGCGGCAAAACGCCTGGAGATCCTCAAAGACACGCTGCCAAAGCTGTCTCGCGTCGCCTTTCTCTGGAACCCGGCGAATCCAGACCAGAGCTCGCACTTCCACGAGGCGCAGACTGGAGCGCGATTTCTCAATCTGACACTCCAGTCCGCGGAGGCGCGCAATCGTGAGGAGCTCGAGCTCGCATTTGCAGTGCTGATGCGCGAGCGGCCGTCCGCACTGCTCATGACGGCCGACAGCGTCCATCAGCGTCTCATCGACGAGATCCTCGCGTTCGCCGCGAAAAATCGATTGCCGGCGATGTACCAGCTCAAGGAGAACGTCGAGCGTGGTGGGCTCATGTCTTACGGCGCGAGCACTCCGGATCTGCTTCGGCGCGCGGCGACTTACGTGGACAAGATCCTCAAGGGCACGAAACCCGGCGACCTGCCCGTCGAGCAGCCCACGAAGTTCGAGCTCGCTATCAATCTGAAGACGGCGAAGGCCCTTGGCCTCACCATCCCGCCGTCGCTGCGGGCACGCGCCAACTACGTGATTGAGTGATGCTCGCCTCGCGCCGCCGCTACGGCGCCTGCTGGGTGTCGATCGGCCGACTCAACGCCGGGTACGCGAGAAGGACCTTGCCCGTCTTCGTATCACTCCTGAAGACCCCGGCCGCCGTGATCCTTCGATGCTCGGCTTCGGCGACCTTTCCGACACCCGGAGCGTAGAACGTGTAGAGCGTGTCGCGGACGGAAACGACCGAGAGGATGTCGATTTCGTACTCCGTCTTGATGAGGGACGCCTGGAAGGCGCCGGCCGGCGTTGTGATCCGGTAGACGCCCGCGTAGACCGTCGTCGCTCGAATCGTTCCGCTGTACCACTTCACCGCCGGGTTGTTCGCGCTGTGGACGTCCATCCTGCCTTCGAACCGTTGCGCCTCGCCCGGGGCCATGCCGGCGATCAAGTAGATCAGCGGGGGCTCGAAGTAGACGACCGCGCGGTGGGGGTGCGTGATCTGGCTGGGGAGCACGAGACTGCCGTCTCCGGTCTCGCGCAGATACAACGTCGATTCGCGACCGATCGTTCGCTTCCACGTTTCGTCCCGCGCCGACGCGCCGATCGGCGCCACGCTCTCGACTTCGACCTGTCCACGGCGTGGGCCGGACGTGATCCGGTACTGCCATTCGCCGGTTTCCCAGCCTGCAAGGGTCGAGACCCCACTCAGGGGCACTGCTTGCTCGGAAGACCCCACGACTCCGTCACCGAGAACCCGAAGCAGGTCCGTGCGCTCTTCGGGCGGCGAGGTGACCTGGACGGTCACCGTCGTGGGCGAGGCGCCCGCTACAGAGCCGACGGCCAGCGTCAGCGCGGTATAGACGAGAACGATTCCGGATCTCGCCGTCGGCCCACCGAGCGCGCCCGGGTGGCGACTTGGAATTAGGGTTGACGTACCTGTCATATTAGGTGTACCTAACTTCTGGGCCGGCCGCGATCGAACGCTGGCACGCCCCCGGTCCCGAACAGCGTGGCCGCCCACTGGACCAGCGAAGGGGAAGGTGAAGGATGATTGTGTCGGCGGATGGGCGGCCGCGATGAATCAACAGGACGTGGCGATGACGGATCGGACCTCCGGCGTTGCGATCGTGAGAACCAAGGAGCTCTTTGGCTCGCGCCGTGAAATTGTCATCGAACACCGGGGGCAAGAGTATCGCCTGCGGATCACAAAGACCGACAAGCTGATTCTGACCAAGTAATCGCGAGCCCGCGTCGAGGCGACTACCCGGCGTCCTTCACCTTCAGGATGTTGAACGTCCGCACGGGCTGCGCGAAGCCCTTGAGGGTGACGGGTTTGATCTCCTCGACCTCGGCGATGGACTGGACCGCGGCGAAGACCGGCTCGCTGACGAGGATCTGGCCGTCGCGGGCCTCGCCGCACAGCCGCGCCGAGAGATTGCAGACGCTACCGATCGCCGCGTAGTCGAAGCGACCCTCGAAGCCGATCTTGCCGAGCGTGGCGAAGCCCATCGCGATCCCGACACCGAAGCCGAGCGTGTGGCCGTACTGGCGCCAGCGCTCGGTGAGCGTCGCCACGTGCTCGCGCATCGCCACCGCGAGGCGAACGGCGCGCGCGGCGTGGTCGGGGAACGGAATGGGATCATTGAAGAAGACCATGACGCCATCGCCGGTGAACTGTTCGACGGTGCCCTCATAGCGGAAGACGAGGGGGCCGAGGGCCTCGTGATAGTCGTGGAGAAAGTTCATGACCTCTTCGGGCTCGGCCTGCTCACCGAAGGCGGTGAACCCGCGCAAGTCGCAGAACACCACGGTGATCTCACGGCGGTGCGACGCCAGCATGACCTCGTCGCCGGAGGACACGATGAGCTCGGCGACCTGCGGCGACAGGAAGCGCTTGAGTCGGCCGACGCGCTCGAGCTCGGCGCGGACGCGGTCGCGCTCGGCCAATCCTTTGGTCATCGTGTTGAACGTGCGGGCCAGGTCGCCGATCTCGTCGCTCGAGTCGACGACCACCGAGTGCTCATAGTCACCCCGCTCGACGCGACGGGCGCTTTGCACGATCGTGAGCACCGGTTTCGTCACCCGCCGCGCGATGACGACGGCCCCCGCCAGCGAAAGAATGAGACCCGCCGCCGTCAGCGTGAGCATGACGAGCTGCAATCGCTGGTACGGGCGGAGCGCCTCGTCGAGCGAACGCTGAAGGACGGCGATGATCCCGCCGTTGCCTTTGCCGCCGACACTCCTGACGAGCGTCACGTACTCGCCATCGCCCATCTGCAGGGACAGGGTCGTATCGCCGCTGCCGCTCGCGCCGGACAAGCGACGGAGCAGCGTCTCGCGCATCGGGGCGGGCAGGGTGGAAGCGAGCGCCGCGAACCCGCCATCCGAGCGCCGGCCCAGGAACGAGACCTGCAGGTTGGTCAGCATCTGCAAGTCCTTCGCAACCGCGTCGTCGATGATGAAGCCGACGGTGATCCACGCGATCGGCAGCGGCGCCAGCACCGGCACCGCGACCATCTGGTACGGCCGTTCATCGATCATCGCGATCGTGGAGGGGTCTTGACGCCGCCCGGACCGCAGGCCCGGGTCGTCGGGAAGAGTCAACGGTGGGGCCTTGCCCATACCCTCCCGGTGCAGCGTGTCGGCGAGGATCTTGCCGTCGAGCGAGACGAGCTGCATCACGTCGGCGGCGACACGCGCCTGGTGGTTGTCCAGCACGGAAAGTACCGTGGCGCGATCCCCGCTCGCGGTGGCCGTCTTGAAGGCGAAGTCACCGGCGAGGAGCCGCGCGGCGTCGGCGAGCTGCTGGGTGCGCGCGGTGATCAGGCGCTCGAAGACCTTGCCGCCCACCGCGAGCTCGTCGCGTATCTGCGCGCGCGCGTTGCGCGTCACCGCCACGCTCACGGCGATGAACGTGGCCACGGACAGGAACATCAGCAGCCCGACCACGAAGACGACGACGCGGGTCTGGAAACGCCGGAAGCGCATCGTCAGCGGTACCGGTCGCCGGGCGTTGGGGACGGCGGGCGGGGTGGCCGGAGGTCCGGGTTGAGGCGCACGACGAACTCCACTCGCTGCGTTTTCCCGTCAACGCTCGTGACACGCTGGGTGTCGGGCGCCGCGCCGTTGACGAGCCGAGGATGCCAGACGTGGACTTCATAGGCGCCGGCGGCGATGTCCTTGATCTGCGCGTGGCCGTCGGCGCCGGTCGTGTCGAAGTACGGCGTATCGAGGACGACCACGTAGCCGAGCATCCAGTCGTGGATGTTGCAGCCGAGGACCACGACGCCGGGCTGGTCGAACTTCACCGCCGCCGAATGTTCGCCCTTGAAGAGCGGCAGCTCGAACTTCTTGGCGGGCGAGAACGAGTAGACGTGATGGCGGATGTTGTCCTTGTTCGGAAATGTCACCTCCGTCCCGACCGTGACCGCTCGCACGTGCGGGACGAACTCCTTGTCCTGCTGATCGACGACCGCCCGGCCGGCCCGGGTGGCAGGGCGGCTACCGCTCACGGCCACCACCGAGACGACGGCATCGCCGACCGGCTTGCCGTCCTCGGTTCTCACCACGCCCTCCAGCGATCCCGCCGCCGCCACCGCCGCTCCGCTCGTCGACATGACGACGGCGAGTGCCGCCGTGCACCGTCGCCAGCGGCGGGCGGCGCCCACGCTCACGCGCTCTTTCACCCGACGCAATGCCGCCCTCTTCTTGTCCAGCACCCCGAGCAGTCGTCACGAACGCCGTGTGGAAATGGAGAGTCGAGACTTTGCTGGAGGTACCGTGATCAAAAACTCAGTTCGAGACTCAGTGCCGACCTAGGAAATAAACGGGCTCGCGCCTCGAACAGGAAACTATCGCGTGATCACGCAGTTGTCAATCGGCGGGAACGATCGATTGTGGTCCGGGCAGCGTTAGCGCGCCCCTCGCCACGGTCGCCGACTCTCGACGAGAATCGGCTTGTCATTCGTGGTCAGCACTGTTCCGTTCGTTTCGCCGTCGGGAATACTATCGCCGTCACGGAGAACATCGCGGCGTGTCGCATCGGGGACGTGCTGGAGAACGATACCGGCGAGGTAGCGTTCGATGGTCTTCAACCGCGCATCGATCTGGTGAGTGCCGTACCAGACGGAGAACACGAGGATCACGAGCAGGGCGTCCATGGAGCTCCAGTGGGTGAACGTCGTGAGCAGGTTCATCGACACGATCAGTCCGAGGAATGGCAGCAGAAAGGAGCTCCAGAATTCCTTCACCACACTTCGCGCACCGCGATCCATGCGTGTCAGCGGGAGGCGTGTCAGCGGGAGGCCTGGACCCCGTCCCCGCTGCGCTTCTGACGAGCGATGGCGTCGGCGGCGAGTTGCTCGAGATGGCTGATGACGCGCTCGTACGGCAACCGCTCGCGTAGCGTCGCGACCTTTTGGACACCGGACGGAATCAGGGACTTCGCGGCGTGGCCGGGGACGCCCAGGATCGCGAACGTCCCCGCCGGTCGATAGTCAACGCCCGCCTCGCGCTGCCACCGCGCGATGATTTCCCGTTCGTGGGGACGATGCGCGTCGTCGAGGATCACGATGGCGCCGTGCAGGCGATCGCCGAGGACGGGAAGCAGACCATAGCGCCCGCCCCGCGTGGTTCCGGGCGGGCCATCGCAGACGACGAGGGCGAAGCGCTCCGGCAAAAGTGCGGGCGGGATCTCGTACCAGTCGAAATCGCCGTAGGGCCGGAGCCTCGCATCGACGACTTGCGTGCGTGGGAATCCGCGCACCGCCCGCGCCACCTTCGCGCGCCACTCCGGCAAGTGCTCGAGCGCCCAGACCTCGACACCGCGTCGGCCCGCGAGCGCGGCGAGCAGCAGCGTCGTCACGCCGCTCCCGCATTCGAGGATCGGGCCTGACGTCGCCAGCGCCGCCGCCATGACCGTGCGCAGATAGTCGGTTTTCGCGGCGAAGCCCTCGTTGCCCCACGCGCGTTGCAGGAGGCCGAGCATTCGCTCGGACGGCGCTCGGTCGGGAGGCGTGCTGGCGAGGCGGGCGATGGCGTAGCGCAGCCGCAGCGCCATCAGCATCGGTCGCAGCCCGCGCGGTACGAACGCACGAAGCATGCGCCGACCACTCCAACACGCGTGATCCAGAAGCGCCTCCGCCGTGACGAACGGTCCGAAAGACAGGGTTCGACGTCTTGCCCGACGAGCGCGGAGCAATGACCGCACCAAACGCGGGCGCGGCCCATAAAACCTTGAAATGTCGCAGCAGGGCGTGGGAGGGAGGGCACGCCGTCCCGCGTGGGCGCTGACAAACTGGCCACGTTGTGCCGGATGCGATTCGGGCGCCCAGAATGACCCCAGGCGGTACGGACCGCGAACTCCACCGCTTGAGGAGGGCAGCGGCCGCTGCTAGGCTCGCGGACCGATGAGGTGCTCGATCGGATTGCTCATTGCGCTCGCCGTCATGGCCGCGCCGCTCGCGGGCGAGACGCAGCAAGGCGGAGCGCCGCGCATCGGCTGGCTCACGAGCAGCGTCGTGCACACGCGAAACGTCGATGCGTTCCGGCGCGGAATGCGCGACCACGGTCATCGCGAGGTCAACCTCGAGATCAGAGCCGCGGGGGGCGACGTGGATCGGCTGCCTCGGCTCGCGGCAGATCTGGTCGCGCTGAACGTCGATGTCATCGTCACCGACGGTGGTCCCGCCCTGATGGCCGCGCAGCGGGCGACCACGAGCATCCCCATCGTGATCGGCGCCGCGGCGACCGAGCTCGTCGATCAAGGCGTGGTGGCGAGTTTGGCCCGCCCCGGGGGCAACATCACCGGCTTCATCATTTCCACCGGTGTCGAGCTCTACGGCAAGCGCCTGGAGTTGCTGCGCGAGGCCGTACCGACGTTGACGCGGGTGGCCATCGTCATGAATCCTCGGAACCAGGTGAGCATGCGCGCGCGTCCGAGCATCGAGGCGGCGGCGAGAGCCCTTGGCATTCAATTCGACGTCATCGAGGCGTCGAACGCAGAACAACTCGAGCGAGCCCTCGCCGCGAAGACGCGCGGCCGCGTGGACGGGCTGTTGACGGCCGCGGATGCGTATCTGTGGAGTCTGCGCGACCGGATCGTCGCCATCTCCACTCGGCAACGGCTTCCCGCGATCTACCCCGAGGCGGAATTCGCGGAGGCGGGCGGCCTCATGGCGTACGGCCCGAATGTCCCCGACAACTTCCGCCGCGCCGCCGGGTACGTCGACAAGATCTTGAAGGGCACCAAACCGGGCGATCTCCCGATCGAACAGCCGGCCAAGTTCGACTTCGTGATCAACATGAAAGCCGCGAAGACGCTTGGAGTCACGATTGCGCCCTCGCTGCTGCTGCGGGCCGACCACGTGATCGAGTGAGACACCGGCGCCGCGTTCTTGCGGCGGCGACGCCACGCCCTGGAGCGGACATGGACCGTCGTCAGTTCCTGCTGATCTCGCTGGTGGGCGCGGTGGCGACACCGCTCGGCGCCGAGGGGCCGGCGCTGGGAAAGGCGGCACGGGTTGGCGTTCTCTCGGCGGGGCCCTCGACACCGCTCCCGGACTACTTGATCGCGTTCCGCCAGGCATTACGTGAGCGCGGCTGGATCGAGGGTCAAAATCTCACGCTCGACGTTCTTTACGCCGAGAATCGATACGATCGCCTCCCTGTGCTGGCGCGCGAGCTCATCGTCCGGAACCCCGACGTCATCTTTGCCGTTGCATCGCCCGCCATCCGGGCCCTCACCAGGGCGACCACCACTCTGCCGATCGTGATCGAGACGCTCGGAGACGCCGTGAGCGCCGGCCTCGTGGGCGATATCGCGCGGCCGGGCAGCAACGTCACCGGCGTCTCCGGGTTCGCGCCGGAGCTGAGCACGAAACGTCTTCAGCTGATCCGCGAGATCTTGCCGAAGGCCGACGCGGTGGCCGTGCTCGCGAATCTCTCCAATCCGACGACGCCTCCGGTCGTTCATGCCACCGAGGCCGCGGGCCGGCAACTGGGAATCCAGGCTCACGTCGTCGACGTGCGCGCGGCCCGCGACGTGGCCGCCGCGTTCAGCACGATGGTGCGGCAACATGCAGACGCGATCGTCGTCGTCTCCGACCCGATGCTGAACAGTCAGACGCGTGAGATCGTGGAACTGGCGGCGCGACATCGGCTGCCCGCCGTCTACGAGCAGCGGTCCTTTCCCGAGGTGGGTGGCCTGATGTCGTACGGCCCCGGCCGGCTGGAGCGGTTCCAGCGCGCCGCCGTCTATGTCGATCGGATCCTGCGCGGCGCGAAGCCGGGCGAACTTCCCGTCGAGCGGCCGACGAACTTCGAGCTCGTGGTCAATCGCGCGGCGGCGAAGGGTTTGGGACTTACGGTTCCCCCGTCGGTCCTGCTCCGCGCCGACGCGGTTCTCGACTGATCACTCCACCGCGAAGTCGAACACCTCGTTCACGTTGATCTGGCCGCGACTGGCGGCGACGAACCCGTACTCGCCCGGCTTCAGCGGCTCGACCGGCCGCATCCGAAATCCACCATTCGGGCCAGGTTCGGTGTTGAGCTTGATCGCGTACTTCGGATCGACACCCTGCCGGAACGTCGTGCCGCCGTACGTCCATCCGCCGCCGCCGCTGCTCATGGGAAGGTTCCGATCCCGTTTGCCGGGCTTGAGGCGGACGAGGATCCACACTTGATCGCTATTCGGCGAAACGAAGACTGGCTCGCGGTCGGAGATCCGATACTCGGCGCGGTTGTCCGGCAGCACGACTTCCTGCTTCGATCCACCGAACGGCTCCACGCTGAATTCCGCGCTGCCGATCACGGATTTGAGCGGCTTCTGCGCGCCGCCGACCACGTGCGCAATCGTTGGGCCGGCGGGCGCAGCGGGCGCGGCCGGTGGAGGCGGAGGCGCGGCCGCGGTCTGCGCTGGGGGCGCGCCCCCGACCATGGCCTCGATGACCTTGTCGGAGACACCCGCGCTTTTCAGCCTGATCAAGCCGTCGGTGCTCGTGTCGAACTTCTTCTGCGAGGTCCGAACTTTCTGGATGATGATGCTCTCCGCCAGACCGGCCTTGACCATCTTGATCACGGCATCATTCGTCAGCACTTCCTGAGCGGAGCTCGAACCGCCCGTAATCGCCAGGAACGCCGTCAACACCAGGCTCGCCACGACGACCACACCGAGGGGCCGTGTCCTGAGTACCATCTTGCTTCCTCCCGTACGCTGTTGAGGTGACGCGCGCGGCAGAATATAGCACGTGCGCCCGGGACGGGCGGAGGGAGGCAGGCCGTGGAGCCACTCGTGGGAATCGTCGGAGACTTCGATGCGAAGAACCACACACATCAGGCCACCAACCGCGCGCTCACCGACGCGGCCGTCCCGTACGAGTGGGTATCCACGACGGACGTCCCCGTGCACGAGCCCGAGCGCCGGCTGGCGCGATACGGGGGCATCCTCGTCGCGCCGTCCAGCCCGTACCACAGCATGGATGGAGCGCTCGCCGCGATCAGATTCGCTCGCGAGCGTGGTGTCCCGCTCGTCGGCACCTGAGGAGGCTTCCAGCACGCGATCGTCGAGTTCGCGCGCAACGTCCTCGGGATCGAGGACGCCGACCACGCCGAAACGAGCCCGGATGCGCCCACGCTCGTGGTGACGCCGATCGCCTG
>Ga0114129_10015287_pt1 | contig 10922 bp, 7 predicted proteins | sample RhiMetdeltSRZDD1_FD_80071 | JGI IMG/M metagenome (GOLD analysis project Ga0114129, IMG submission 80071) | Populus rhizosphere microbial communities from Tennessee, USA - Rhizosphere MetaG P. deltoides SRZDD1 (version 2) (version 2) | ecosystem: Host-associated > Plants > Roots > Rhizosphere >... | reverse complement strand
GGTTGGCCTCGTCGCCGTCGGGGTCGGGCTGCAGGAAGCGGCCGATGGACGGGCTGTAGTGACGGGCGTGCATGTACGCCAGGCCGAGGCCGTAGGCGTTGTCCCACTGGACGTCGTACTCGCCGACGTACAGGAACCGGAAGCCGAGGTCGCCGACCCCGTTGTGGGTCGCCGTCGTCGGCGCGCCCCAGGTCGTGTAGGTGTAGCTGTTGGCCAGCGTCAGGGCCCCGGTCGTCGGGTCGATCCGATACAACGCCAAGGCGTCGCCGTGGCCGTTCCAGGTGACGAGGTAGGTACCGGCGTCGGTCTCGCCGGCGGGGATCGTCAGCTTGACGATCGAGCCGTCCTCGTCGACGACGTATGTCCGGACGACCGTGCCCGACGGATGGCCGGCGTCGGTCAGCTTCTCCTCGACGATCGCGTCGCCCTGGTAGCGGACGTCCCAGGTCTTGGCGAGCGAGCCTGCCGTGTACTCCTTGATCTGGGTGCGATGGCCCTCGCCGTCGTAGGCGAACTCGAGCTTGGTGATCGAGCCCGCGCACGACGTGCTCTGGCAGGCGTGGATCAGGCGGCCGTCCGAGTCGTATTCGAAGAACCAACCGTTGAGCGGCTTAGGTGGCCGGGCCGCTGCTACAAGCTCGAACGGTGGCGTGAGGAGCCGTCGGGCCCGTGCTCGGGATCGGAAAGTAACTAGCGCCGCCGGACCAAGGTGCTAAGCCGCAGATAAGCGTCGAGGTTTAGGTTTCGTTAATCGGGCTGACCTAACCGGAGCGTCCCGAGCCCCACGCTGCTTAGATCCCGGGCTGACGAGCCCATCCGCGGCCGATGGCTGTCGAGGGACGGGGTGTGTCCGTGGGCCTCGTCTCGGCAGCAGTCAGGAGGCGCCATCGTGGAGGTTTCGGTCATCGGCGCCGGCTACGTGGGGCTGGTGACAGCTGCATGTCTCGCCAATATGGGCAACCGCGTCCGATGCATCGACATCGACCCCCACCGAGTCGAGAGACTCCGCCAGGGCTCCCTCCCATTCAGCGAGCCAAACCTCGACCGGCTCGTCCGATCGGGGTGCGACTCCGGGCGGCTGGTCTTCCCTTCCGATCCGGATGCTGTCCGCAACACGGAGCTGGCGATTGTGGCCGTTGGCACACTGGACGATGCCGGCGAGTGGACGTCAGCGACCGTAGAGGCGGCAGTCCTTGCACTGGCAGCCGACCGGGCCGCTCCTCGGGCCATCGTGATCCGGAGCACGCTCCTTCCCGGGACGGCGATGAACCTTGCCTCGAGGGCCGGGCTCCTGGACCCGACTGTTCGACTGGCGGTCAACCCCGAATTCACGAGGGAAGGCTCTGCGGTCACCGACTTCCTCGCCCCGCAACGTGTTGTCATCGGCGTCGGACCGGGACGCTCGGACATCGAAGGGACGGTCGACGATCGAGAACGGACGCTCATCACGTCCCTGCGGGCACTGTTCGAGCCCCTCGATGCACCAATTCTCGTGACGGACCTCACGAGCGCCGAACTGATCAAGGTTGGCTCGAACGTCTTCCTAGCGGCCAAGATCACGTTCGCCAACGAGCTCGCGCGACTCTCGATCGCGACTGGCGGTGACCCGATGGCGGTGGTCGAGGGGCTCGGCCTCGACGACCGCATCGGTCGGGCCTTCCTATCGCCAGGTCCGGGATACGGTGGTTCCTGCTTCCCGTCGCAGGCTCGGGCGCTTCCGGGCATCGCTCGACGCGCTGGGGTTCCAACCCGCCTCATCGATGCGATCGCGCCCTCGAACGTCGACCAGATCGGCTGGATCCTCGAGCAGGCCGAGCGCGCCCTTGGCGAGCCCGTGGCCCAGCGGAGGGTCGCCTTGCTGGGCCTGACCTTCAAGGCAAACACCGACGACCTGCGCGAGTCGCCGGCTCTCCGACTGGCGGCTGCTCTCGTTCACCGCGGAGCTGAGGTTGTCGCGTTCGACCCGATCGCCACGACGTCGGCGATCGAGGCGCTCGCTCGCTCGGAGGGAATCGCGCTGATACCCGCGGGCACGGTCGAGGTGGCCTGTACCGGAGCCGACCTCGCGATCGTCGCCACCGAATGGCCTTCGTTCGGGTCGCTCGATTGGACCGCCATCGCGCCATCGATGCGCCGACCGATGGTCCTCGACGCCCGATCGGTCGTCGATCCCGCAGCTGTGGCACGTGCGGGCATGACGGTCACGGGACTCATCGGCTCGGCGCCCGCCGGCCGGACGACGTCGCTTCCAGCCCGGCAGGGCCCGGGGCGTGACGTCGACGCTGGCGGGCGCGTTCGACCGGGGCGCGCCAACCACGCCGATATCGGTGCTGCCGCAACGCGATGAGCGGTTTCCTCTTCTCCTCGCACGACGGCTTCGGGCTTGGGCACGTCCGGCGCAACGCAAAGATCGCGTCCGCCCTGAGATCGATCGATCGTCGCACACCGATCACGCTCGTCACCGGGGTTGCGACCCGGTTCGCATGGCTCGATCAGAGCGGGGTCAACGTGGTTCGGGTCCCGCCGATCCTCAAGGACACCGGCGGCGACTACGCTGCGGCGGGGATGTCACTCCATGAGGCCGTGGCGCAGCGTGCTCGCTCGTTCGCTGAAGCAGTCGAGCGGCTCGATCCGGACGTGCTGATCGTGGATCGCCACCCATTCGGGCTGTTCGGGGAGCTGCGCGAGGGTCTGGAGCACGCGCATCGGCGCGGGGCGCGGATCGTTCTGGGCCTCCGGGACGTGCTCGACGAGCCTGCGACCGTCGCGCACGAGCTCGCGAGTGAGCGCTGGGTCGGCGCTTCGGACGTATATGACGAGGCCATGGTCTATGGGGAGGCCCTCCTGTGTGACCACGAGGAGGAGTACGGCCTTCCACTTCGGCCCGTCTACTGCGGATGGGTCGCCGACGCTGTGCGTCCCCTACGTCGTCAACCCCACTTGCTGGCCGTCACGGCCGGCGGCGGTGGCGACGGCGAAGAAATCTGTCGGCTCGGGGTCGAGGTGCTTCGGCTAAAGCCACGGTGGCGAGCAATCGTCGTCGTGGGACCGTACGCCGGCGCCGACGTCCTGAAGACCCAGAGTGCGCGCCAGGTCCGTCGCCGCCTGGAAATCGCGCCCAACGTCAATGGCTGCAGCCGGATGTTCGGGCGTGCTGGTGGGGTTCTGGCAATGGCCGGCTACAACTCCGCCTACGAAGCGCTCGCCGCCGGGCTCCGGCCGATCTTCCGGCCGCGCATCGCTCCGCGCCGTGAACAGGTGATTCGAGCCACCCGACTGGCGGACCTCGGGTTCGCCGACGTCGTGCCGGAGAACGCCGATCCGATCGACGTAGCTGGGCTGTTGGATCGGCCACGAATGCTTCACCCAAACGCACTCGCGCGCGCCGGGATCGCTCTGGATGGCGCCCAACGCGCGGCGGGCCACCTCGTGCAGCTCGCAGGCCGTCGGCGAGCCGCCCGCGTGGCATAGCGCCCGATGGTCCAGTGACCGCAACGACGCGTCGTCTTGGGTACGTGCTGAAACGCTATCCGCGCCTCTCGGAGACCTTCATCGCCTCGGAGATCATCGAGCTCGAGCGCCAAGGGGAATCCGTGACGATCTTCGCGATCAGCAACCCGGCTGAGCCCGTCAGGCATGCCTTCGTCCGGCGCGTTCGGGCGCCGATCGTGTACCTACCGCATCGGCCATTGATGGAGCCGGTCCGCGTCCTGCGAGCGCTGGTGGACGCTCTCGCAACGAACCCGAGCGGGTGGCTGCACGCGGCCGCCACATGCCTGCGCTCGCCGTGGGTGATCAATCTTCGACGCCTGTGGCAAGCGACGGTCCTCCACCGCGAGTTGCGGCTCGCGCGGATCGACCATGTCCACGCCCACTTCGCCACGGCGGCGGCCCGGCTGGCGAGCCTCGCGACGATCATGGGCGGGCCAACATACAGCGTGACCGCCCACGCGAAGGACATCTACCACAGCGATGTCCGGTCCGATCACCTACGAGATCGAGTCGCGGGGGCGCAGTTCGTGGCAACCGTGAGCGAGGCGAACCGAACCTACCTGACGAGGATCCTCGGTGGATCCACGCCCATCCACGTCGTTGCGAACTCGGTCGACGCGAGGCGGATCCAGGCAACGGGCCCGAGACAGCCGGAGCCCGACCTCGTCCTGTCCGTGGCTCGTCTGGTCGAGAAGAAAGGCCTCGCGGATGTCGTCGAAGCGTGTGCCTTCGTGACGCAGCGAGGCCGCCCGCTTCGCCTTGTCATCGTCGGCGACGGTCCGCTCCGCCCGTCGCTCGAGGCGCTCGTGATGCAGCGCGGCGTGTTCGCGATCTTCACGGGACCGATCGCCCACGAAGAGGTCCTCCAGCTCTACCGGCGGGCAGCCGTGTTCTGCCTTCCCTGCGTCGTCGCGGCGGACGGCGATCGCGACGGTCTCCCGACCTCCGTTCTCGAGGCCATGGCCGCTGGAGTCCCGGTCGTAACGACCGACCTGAACGGGCTGGCCGAGGTCGTGGTCGATGGCCAGACCGGCCTGGTGGTGCCCGCCAACGATCCGGGAGCCATAGCGAGCGCCATCGAGGAGCTCCTGTCGAACCCCGGCGAGGCGGAGAGACTCGGGCTCACGGGCCGCTCGCACGTCGAGCGGGCGTTCGCGATATCGGCCAGTGTCGTGCGGCTCAGGTCGCTGTTTCCGATGGCCAGCTGATGCGGATCGTCATGCTTTCGACGGATTCGGGGATCCGATTCGGCGGGTCGAAAGGGGCAGCCGTGCATCTCGCCGAGGTCGCGAGCGCCCTCGCCCGCAGCGGCGCAACCGTGCTGCTGCTCGCGGCGGAGTTCGAACCCGGGGCCGAACCACCAGCCGGAGGCGCGCTCGAGGCTCTCCCCGGACCGAACAGGGCTTCGGCAGCCGAACGGGTCGCCGGCCAGACGATCCTCCAGCGCTGGCTCGAGGACCGACTTCGGCGATTCAATCCCGACGTGCTCTACGAGCGATTCGCCCTGCATTCCGCCGCCGGGGCCGCCGCTGCTGCTCGCCTCGACATCCCATACCTCGTCGAGCTCAACGCACCCCTTCCGGTCGAGGCGGCGAGGTACCGGACGCTCGACGAGCCGGATGCGGCGCATCGCCTCGAGGCGGCGACGCTCGCCGCGGCGCACCGGGTATTCGCGGTCAGCTCGCCGCTCGCCGCGTACGCGCGAGACCATGGCGCAGCCTGTGTGGAGGTCATGCCGAATGCCGTCGACATCAACCGTTTCCCCGAGCGCCCTCCTTTCGAAGAAGGCGGATCGCGGGAGGCGGGGCGCCAGCCTGTTGCGGCCTTTTTGGGGACCCCGCGTCCATGGCATGGCATCGAGACGATCGCTCGGGCGTGGGAGATCCTCGGGGCGGACGCTCCTGGCCTGCTGATCATCGGCGACGGGCCCGGGCGCGAGCGGTTGCGGGCTGTCGGGGCCTCGACGCTCGGCAATGTCCGCCACGAGGCCGTGGCTCACCTGCTGGCACGCGCCGACATCGGGCTGGCGCCGTTCGCGCCGGATGCTCCGCCGTACTTCTCGCCGCTCAAGCTGTTCGAATACCTCGCCGCCGGTTTGGCGGTCGTCGTCGGGGCATTGCCAGGCGTGAGGGAGGTGGTCACGCCCGACGCCGCGATGCTGATCCCTCCAGGGGATCCAGTCGCACTCGCCCATGCGATCCGCACGTTGGCTCGAGATCCGGCCCGTCGATATGTCATGGGGCAAGCCGGCCGGACGCTCGTGGCCGACCATCACACCTGGGACCGGCGGGCGGCGCGGGTGATCGAGGTCATCGCGGACCTCGGCCGGACCGCTGGTGCGACGTCGCCCGATCGGATAGGGCTGCCGGCGTGAATCGCGGACGGCGCCTCCTCGCCCCCTACCTGATCCGTCAGTGGCGAACGCTGGCTGTCGCTGCCCTCGCGGCGGCGGCAACGGTGGTCGCGGAGCTCGCCAGTCCGTTTCCGCTGAAGATCGTGGTCGATCACCTCGTCACGCGAGTCCGGACCGGCAGTGGAGCATTCGACGCTCAGGACGTGAAAATCGTCATCGTCGTCATCTCGCTCGTGGCGGGGATAGCCGCCGTCGACGCGATCGCGTCGTATCAGGTCGATGTGCGCCTCCGCCGGGCCGGCGAGCGGATCGTCGACGAGTTGCGCGTGGCGACCTATGCACATCTTCAGCGGCTATCGCTCGCCTTCCACGAGCGCCGTCCGACGGGCGACCTCGTCACTCGCGTGACGGGAGATGTCGGGGCCGTCGGCGACTTCTTCTCCGAATCGCTTGGGACGCTGACAGCCTCAGTCCTGCTCCTCATCGGGATGCTCGCCGTGGGGGCGACGATCGATCCCGTCCTCGCCGCCGCCGCATTCGTTGTCGCACCAGTGCTCGCGGCGGTGACGTACCGGGCGCGCACACGGCTGAAGGCGGCAGCTCGGCGGCAACGGGCCCGAGACGGTGAGATCGCGTCGCTGGCGACCGAAGCCCTGACGGCCGTGCGGGTCGTCAAGGCGTTCGGTTCGGAGCCGTACGAGGACGGCCGGTTGCGGGACCTGAGCCTGCATCGTCGGGAGGCCGGCATGGACGCCGTGGCGCTCGAGGGCCGCTATGCCGCGACCATCGACATCCTCGGCGGGCTGAGCACGACGCTCGTCCTGGTCATCGGCATCATCCGCGTGATCGGCGGCGCGCTCAGCCCGGGCGACCTGATCGTGATGTCCTCGTACAGCCGTCGGATCTATCGGCCGTTGCGCGACATCGCGCGCCAGGCTGGTCTGGTCGCGCGGGCCTTTTCCCGCGCCGATCGGGTCGGTGAGCTCCTCGCAGAGAATGACATCCTGCCCGACCGGGCCGGCGCGTACGAAGGCGCCCGAGCGCTCGGCGACATTGAGCTCGAGGGCGTGGCGTTCTGGTACGACCCCGATGTCGCGGGAAGCGAGTCGGTGAGAGGCCCGATTCGTGACGATGGCGGGCGAAAAGGCGCTGCGCGCCGGCGCATGGTCCTCGACATCGCGAGCATCCGGATTCCGGCCGGCCAAAAGGTGGCCGTCATGGGTCGCTCGGGATCCGGCAAGTCGACGCTCGCGGCCCTCATCGCGCGGTTCTACGACCCGATCGCCGGCGCGGTGTCGATCGACGGGCGTGACCTGCGTGACTGCTCCCTCGCGTGGCTTCGCCGGCAGGTCGGCTTCGTCCTCCCCGACACGACGCTCTTCAGCGGAACGGTGGCCGAGAACATCGCCTACGGACAGCAGGCAAGCCGAGATGTGATCGTGGCGGCGGCCACGGCTGCGGGCGCGGCCGAGTTCATCGATCGCCTGCCCAAGGGCTACGACACCCCGCTCGGTCCGCGGGGGCTCGGCCTCTCGACCGGTCAGCGACAGCGGATCGGCATCGCCCGCACGCTCCTGCGTGACCCGTCCATCCTCATCCTCGACGAGCCGACGAGCGGGCTCGACGCCGAGAGCCAGGCGGCCGTGCTGGCCGGGCTCAGCACGCTGGCTGCGGGGCGGACGACGATCCTCATCACCCACTCGCGAGCTGTCGCGCTGACGATGGATCGTCTCGTGATCCTGAACGATGGCCGCGTCGCAGAGGATGGGCCGCCCGGCGAGACGTTGCCGGAGCGCGCGCTCGGCGGGCCGCGCAGCTCGACGATCTTCGACGAGGCCGGGGCCGTCGCAGTCGAAGCCGGGGGCGTCCCGGTCGATCCCGCATTACCAGAGATCGGGGCGCTCCTCGATGGAAGATCAGCTGCAGCGATTCTTGCCCGGACCCTTGGCTCACCCGAGGCAGCCGTCCAGGCCGACGGCATCTACCTCAGGTACAAGCCGGGGACCAGCATCGTCGGGCACTACGACGTTCGAACGCCGACGGCCAGGCTCGAGGCGACGATCATGGTCGCCCCCGGCCGCGACCTTGCCGCACGGGCCCGTCGGCTGGACACGCTCGAGCTCTGCCGCGACGTACAGGATCGGTCTGGCACGGATCGAGCGATCGTCTTCGACTCGGCAACCGGTTCGCTCGTCCAGTGGCTGCCGCTGGATGTCTGGCTTCCGGGTCTGGCCGCGCCCGCCGATCGCCTCCGCCAAGTCCTCGGTCGGGCCGGGCTACGGATGGACGGTCGCGACCCGGAGCCGCAGCGCCTGGCATACAACCCGCGCCGGCGCGCCGTGGTTCGACTCGACGGCCATGTACTCAAGTTCCACGCCGACCCCGCGGATTTCGAGGCCGCCGCCACGGGCTTGGCCGCCGTGGGATGGATGTCAATTCCGATCGCGCCATACCTTGAGGCGGCCGAGCCGCGTCTGTCGCTCACCGTCCAGCCCTGGATCGAGGGTCACTCGGCGCTGGACGATCGATCAGCCGCCGAAGCCGCGGGGAATCTTCTCGCCGGACTCCATACCGCTGTGCCGGCGACAGGCCTTCAGGCCCGCAGATCTCAAGATCAGATGGCCGCGGCACGAGCGTCGGCGCGCCTTGCCACCGTCCTCGCTCCGGATCTTGCTCCTCGGCTGGCGCGACTCGTCCGGGCGCTCGAGGCAACGACGCCGGAACACGAGTCGTTGGTCGTGAGCCACGGAGACTTCGACGCATCCCAGCTCGTTGCCGCCCCGGCCGGGCTCGGTTTCCTGGACCTGGACGCGGTCTGCCTTGCTCCCGCCGCTCTCGACGCCGGTAGTTTCGTGGCCGCAACCGTCAGTCGACGAGCGGCGCAGCCGGGCGGCGGGCGTCACGTCATCGACCTGTTGATGCGCGGCTACGGAGCGCGGCCGCCCGACCTCGCCTGGTACGTCTCCACGTCGATCGTGCGGCGGATCACGTTCCCCTTCAGGACTTTCGAGCCGCGGTGGCGGATTGCCATCGAGGACCTGGTGGGACGCGCGGAGGCCGCCCTGACGTGGTGAGCGAAACGGTCCTCCGCATCGTCGGCTCGCCCGTCAGGGTCGAGCGCCTGAAGACCAAGCCGGGCCGACGTCGCACGCTTCGCGTCAGCGGGCCGCTGGGCCGCGTAGTGGTCAAGATCTATGCGACGGCTCGCGCAGGGACCGTGGCTGCGCGGGTGTCCGCGCTCGCACAGGGCCCGGCTGAGCCTGTTGTGCCGCGGATTCTTGGCGTCGCTCCGAACGGGCGCTTTCTCATCGCCACCGACGTGCCGGGCTCGCCTCTGGGGGCCTGGCTGCTGGTGGGCGGGCGGGATGCGGCGCGGCGCGCCGGGCTGGCCTTGGGGCAGTGGCACCGAGCTTGGGCTTCAGCGCCACCAGCAGTGCTGCGTCCTCATTCCGTGGAGCGGGAGATGGCGATCCTCGAGGAGCGTCTCGCATCGCTCCCGGGCGAGCTTGCGGCTCGCGCGCGGCGAGCCACGCCGGCCGCAGTGCGCTGGGGACCGGTCACCGTCGTCCACCGCGATCTGTACGAGGAGCAGATCCTCATCGGCGACCGGGTTGGCCTGATCGATCTCGATGACGCCGCCATCGGCCCGCCTGAGCTCGACCTGGGCAACCTGGTCGCACACCTCGACCTTCTCGAGTTGACGAGTGGCCACCACCTCGCGCTGCAACGGGACGAGCTCCTTCGGAGCTACGTCGGGGTCGGGCCGCCGATCGACCTCGAACTGCTGGACGATTGCCGGCGGCTCTCGCTGCTCCGACTCGCGGCCATTCATCGCTCCCGTTCGGAGCTACTCCTGGACTTGGCCGCGGCTTGAAAGCGAGCGGCCGGTGGAGGAGCCGGCCACTCGGTGGGGTGAGCTGGCGGGCGAAGCGCCTCGCGAGCACGGCCGCAGCCCGCATCACGACATGGTGGACCTCGTTACTCGCGTAGATGCGCGCAGGAGAGCCGGGGATTCCATCCCGGCACGGGTCGGTGCCGAGCTGCTCGAACGCGCGCTGACGGGCAGCACCCAGAGCCACGAGGATCGCCGATGATCCGCCCGCCAGGCGAAGCACTTCCAGGAAGTTGAAGGGCTGGACCCACCACCGCTGCGATCCCGCGACGGTGGCGGCCAGCCCCGCTGCCGTGCCGGCGGTCGTCGGAGCCGTCGTCACCCAACCGTTGAAACCCGGAGCGGCGTTCCGAAGACCATGTGGGATGACGACCGCGGCGAGCTCGCAGAGGACCTCGTTCCGGCCACAACCCTGCTCCGGCAACTCCCGCTCCAGCACGGCGAGCCAACTCGCGCACTGATGGGCGGCTTTATCGATCCGCTCATAGCGGTTGAACTGTTCGAGCGCGGGCAGCAGCCGCTCGATCACTTCGCAAAGTCTTGCAGTCTCCGACGGATCACGGGCCGCGGCACGATCCCCGTCGAGGGCTGACACGGTGATCCCATGTGTCTCCTCGCTCGCAAGTGCGACGGGCAGGCGCTCTGCGCGGCCTGTCGTCGTCGGTTGCGACGATTCCAGGTCGTCACGGTCGGTTTCGACGATTCCGGGCCGCAGCGTTGATCCTGGACGGGCACCCTCGAAATGAATAGCTGATGAGTGTGCCCGTTTGTATCGGCCCGCCACGCCTGTAGCACTGCGCAGACGGCCAGAGACTTACGAAACAGCTGCTCTACCGCTGAGCTATGTCGGCGCGAGCACGAGTATAGGTCGTGCTCTCAAACAGCTGTCCTCACGCTCGGATCGACGGCCTGGGCAAGGGCGCGACCCGAGCGGCGGGCGAAGATGGAACCGATCACTCGTCTCAAAGGGACTAACTGATTGATGGCGAGAAGCGCCTGCGAACCGTCGAGACGATGAGTTGGACCGAGAACTCGTCAACCGCGCAAAGAAGGGCGACCACGCCGCCTTCGCGGACATCGCGGCGGATTCCATCGGCCGCCTGACCGCGCTGGCCCGATTGATCCTTCGCGACGAGGATCAGGCTCAGGACGCCGTCCAGGACGCGCTGGTCGACGCTTGGCGGG
>Ga0114129_10015285_pt1 | contig 10923 bp, 11 predicted proteins | sample RhiMetdeltSRZDD1_FD_80071 | JGI IMG/M metagenome (GOLD analysis project Ga0114129, IMG submission 80071) | Populus rhizosphere microbial communities from Tennessee, USA - Rhizosphere MetaG P. deltoides SRZDD1 (version 2) (version 2) | ecosystem: Host-associated > Plants > Roots > Rhizosphere >... | reverse complement strand
TGCGGCGGCCGTCTTCACCTCGGCCCAGGTCTTCGGCGCCGCGGTGATGCCGGCGTCGGAGAAGATCTTCTTGTTGTACAGCAGGGCCAGCGAGTCGGTGACCTGCGGGACGCCGTACGTCTTGCCGTTGAACTTGTTCGACGACATCGGCGTGGCGAAGAAGTCCGACTCGTCGGCGAGCAGCTCGGAACCGTCCAGCGCGTACAGGTAGCCGAGCGAGGCGAACTCCGGTACCCAGGCGACCTCGGCCCGAAGGATGTCCGGCGCCCCCGACTTGGCGGCGGCCGCGGTCTTGAACTTGTTCTGCGCCTCCCCGAACGGCACCGACTCGTACTTGATGTGGACGTTGGGATACGTCTGGTTGAACTTGGCCACGAGCTCCTGGAAGGCCGGCCCCTCGTTCTTGGGGTCCGACGTGTCCCACCACGTGAGGTCGGCGGTGAGGGACCGGGGGTCGGTCGTGGTCGAGTCGCCCGCCTTGTCGTTGCCACAGGCCGTGGCAGCAAGCGCGAGGGCCAGGGTGGCGACCACACCCGCCGTACGGATGCGCATCGAGGATCTCCTGTCGATCTTGAATCGCCCGGAACTGAGTTGCCGGCACGTTAGCAAGAAGTTTCAGAGGATGGAAGCCGTTGCGGCGGATGCTGCAAGTCCTTACCAATGCGTTACCCTGCCGCCATGCGCGCGCGTCTGTCCGACATCGCCCTACAGGCCGAGGTCAGCGAGGCCACCGTGTCCCGCGTCCTCAACGACCGGCCGGGCGTCTCCGCGGAGACGCGGCAGGCGGTGCTCACCGCGCTCGACGTGCTCGGCTACGAGCGCCCGGCCCGCCTGCGCAAGCGCAGCGCCGGCCTGGTCGGGCTCGTGGTGCCCGAGCTGGACAACCCGATCTTCCCGGCCTTCGCGCAGGTCATCGAGTCGGCGCTGGCTCAGCAGGGCTACACGCCGGTGCTGTGTACCCAGAGCCCGGGCGGGGTGACCGAGGACGAGTACGTCGAGATGCTGCTGGAGCGCCAGGTCTCCGGGATCATGTTCGTCTCCGGCCTGCACGCGGACACCTCCGCGGACCCCGAGCGCTACCGCAAGCTGATCGCGCGGAAGCTGCCCATAGTCCTGATCAACGGGTACGTGCAGGGCCTGGAAGCCCCGTTCGTCTCCCCCGACGAGCAGGCGGCCAGCGTGCTGGCGGTATCCCACCTCGCCGCGCTCGGGCACCGCAGGATCGGCCTGATCTCCGGGCCGGAGCGGTTCATCCCGGTACGCCGGAAGATCGCCGGGTACCGCACCGCGATGCGCGAGCTGACCGGCGCGTCCGATGCCCAGCTCGAGGAGCTGATCTCGTTGTCCCTGTTCGGGGTCGAGGGTGGCGAGGCGGCCGCCAGCCGGCTGCTCGACCGCGGGGTGACGGGCATCGTCTGCGGTTCGGACCTGATGGCGCTCGGTGCGATCCGGGCGGTACGCCGGCGGGGACTCGCGGTACCCACCGACGTCTCCGTGGTCGGGTACGACGACTCACCCCTGATCGCCTTCACCGATCCGCCGCTGACCACCGTGCGGCAGCCGGTCCGCGCGATGGCGGTGGCCGCGGTCCAGGCGCTCGTCGATGAGATCAACGGGCACCCGGCCCCGCATTCGGAGTACCTCTTCGGGCCGGACCTGGTTGTCCGGGCATCGACCGCCATCGCACCACCGGAAACCGAGCTGCAACACGTTGCTTGACTCTTGCAGTTTTTGCAGCCATCCTTCAGCGCGTGTGGTGGCAAAGTGCGGTGATCTACCAGGTGTACCCGCGCAGCTTCGCGGACGCGAACGGCGACGGCATCGGTGATCTCGAAGGCGTCCGTAGCAAGCTGGGGTACCTGCGGGACCTCGGGGTCGACGCGATCTGGCTCAGCCCGTTCTACCGCTCGCCGATGATCGACGGCGGATACGACGTATCCGACCACCGCGCGGTGGACCCGATGTTCGGCACGCTCTCCGATCTTGATGGCTTGATCGCCGACGCACGTGCGCACGGGCTGCGGGTCATCGTCGACCTCGTGCCGAACCACTACTCGACCGAGCACCCGTGGTTCGTCGACGCGCTCGCCGCCGGCCCCGGTAGCCCGGCCCGCGAGCGCTTCCACTTCCGCCCTGGTGACGGACCCCCGAACGATTGGCAGTCGATCTTCGGTGGGCCGGCCTGGACCCAGGTACCGGACGGCGAGTGGTACCTGCACCTGTTCGACTCCTCCCAGCCGGACCTCAACTGGCAGAACCCCGAGGTGCACGCCGAGTTCGAGGCGATCCTGCGGTTCTGGCTCGACCGCGGAGTCGATGGGTTCCGCGTCGACGTCGCGCACGGTCTGGTCAAGGCGGCCGGTCTGCCGGACCTGGGTACCGAGCGCACGCACATGTTCGACACGTCGGGCACCCCGTACTTCGACCAGGACGGCGTACACGAGATCTACCGCGCCTGGCGCAAGATCCTCGACAGCTACCCGGGTGACCGGATGGCGGTGGCCGAGGCGTGGGTACCGAGTCCCGAGCGGGTCGCCCGGTACGTCCGCCCCGACGAGCTGCACCAGGCGTTCAACTTCGACTACCTCACCGCACCCCTGCGGGCGGCCGACCTGCGCCGGGTCATCGACGCCTCGCTCGCCGCCTGTGCCACGGTCGGCGCCCCACCGACCTGGGTACTCGGCAACCACGACACCGTACGGCCGGTCACCCGGTACGGGTCGTTGGGGCGGGCGCGGGCGGCCGCCCTGCTCATGCTCGCTCTACCCGGGTCGGCATACGTCCACCAGGGCGAGGAGCTGGGCCTGCCCGAGGTCGACCTTCCGGTCGAGGTCCGGCGGGATCCCGCCCTGGCCCGGTCCGGCCACAGCCGCGACGGTTGCCGGGTACCGCTGCCGTGGTCGGGCGCTGCCGCGCCGTACGGGTTCGGCGGGGCCCCGACGTGGCTCCCCCAGCCGGACGCGTGGGCCGGCCTCAGCGTCGAAGCGCAGACCGGCGACCCTGAGTCCACTGTGGAGCTGTACCGGGCCGCGCTGCGGATCCGCCGTTCGTCCTGGGCCGACAGTGGAGCCCTGCGCTGGCTCGACCCGCCCGCGCCGGAGGTGCTCGCGTTCACCCGCGAACCAGGCCTGGTGTGCGTCGCCAACCTCGGCTCCGAACCGATGACCCTCGACGGCCGGCCGATCCTGGCCAGTGGCCCGTTGAACGACGATGGCACCCTGCCGCCGGATACCACGGCCTGGTTGGCGGTCTAGCCTGACCGGGTGTCGTTCGTCTCCTTCGTCCAGCGGCTGGGGCACCAGCGCTGGTTCTCGCCGCTCGCCAGGCGCGTCGTGCCGCCGATCGACCGGCTCGTCATCCGGGTCACCAAGGGGCGGGTCGTCGCCCTCGGCCTGATCCCGTCGCTGGTCCTCACCACGACCGGGCGGCGCTCCGGCCAGCCGCGGACCGCCCCGATCTCGTACGCCCCTGACGGCGACTCCTTCGTGGTGATCGGCTCGAACTGGGGACAGCACGATCACCCGGGTTGGTCCGCGAACCTGCTCGCCCACCCCGAGGCCACGATCGTCGTACGCGGAGAGCGGATCCCGGTGCGCGCGACGCTGGTCGAGGGCCCCGAACGGGACCGGGTGTGGGCCCTGCTCCTGCGGGTGTGGCCGGCCTACGTGACGTACGAGCGCCGGGCCAGTAACCGGCATCTGCGCATCTTCCGACTCGATCGAGTCAGCTAACCGACTCCCGTGAACGTGCCATGGGTTCGCGCGGTACGAGCGCGCCGCCGGATGCCCTGCGCACCATGACATTCATCCGAGCCAGGGGGAGGGATGGAAAATGAGGCTCACGATCTGGGCCGGCCCGACGTACCACTGAGCAACCACTCGTCAACCAGATCCACGACCTCGCTCAACCGCTGGACCACCGCGTCGGGCTCACCGTCGGTGTGTCCACGTTGGACATCCGGGATGCGGCTGTGCGGTAGCAGTACCGGCCGCATCCCGGCCTGTCGGGCACCGAAGATGTCGTCGAAAGGCCGGTCACCGACGAACACGCAACGACCGGCATCGGTGACCCCGACCGACGTCATCGCCGCCGCGAACGCCTCGGGATGCGGCTTGGTCCACGGGATCTCACTCGTGTAGACAGCACCGTCGATCAGGTGCAGTACGCCGTCCCGAGCGAAGATCTCCTCGTGCATCCGCCGCGGCCACACGGTATTGGAGAGCACACCGACCTTGACGCCTCGCGCGCGTAGCGCCTCGAAGAGCGCCGGCACATCCGGGTCGAGGTAGGTCGCCCATTCCCACTCCGAGCAGTACAGGGCGTACGACATCTCGTCCAGCTCGAGCCCCACGGCGGCGAACATGTCCTCCAACCGCCCGCTGCGGTGTTCGTCCCGGGCCAGGCGCCACGCCTCCGCCTCGGCCACCGTCAGCGCGGCGACCACCTCGGCGGCGCGATCCGGATCGAGCCGCCCGGCGGCGACGAGGCCGTCCGTGAGCCGGGGCCAGTGCCGGCCGTCGATGTCCATCCACGGCGTCAACGTGCCGCCCCAGTCGAAAATCACGGCGTCCACACTCACGAGGGGCAACCCTACTAGGATTCGAATGCCCCGTTTGGGGCGTATATACGGGGGGTTCACATGCCAGGCACTGTTGCCCGGGTCACCGAGGTCAGCTCCGCGTCGACCAAGAGCTTCGAGGACGCCATCAAGACCGGCATCGAGCGGGCCAACAAGACACTGCGCAACATCAGCAGCGCCTGGGTCAAGGAACAGAAGATCATGCTGGACAACGGCAAGATCACGGGGTACCAGGTCCACATGCTCATCACTTTCGTGCTCGACGAGTAACGCCAAGAATGGCGGGGTGCTGGAGAATCCCCGCTGGGTCGTGGCCGATCAGGTGGCCGAGGCAGTACGGCAGAGGTACCGCGCTGACGTGCTCGCCATCGGCGTACACGGTTCGCTCGCGCACGGAGACGACACCGAGAACAGTGACGTGGGGCTGGTCGTGGTCACGTACTCCGCGGGCACCGGACCACGGCCGAGCGGCCGGCGGATCGACGGCGTACTCGTAGACCTGGGTGTCGTGGGCTCGGACGAGTACCTGCGGCATGCCCGTACCCTCTCGATGTCCTGGCCCTTGGCCGCGGACCGGTACGTGACGACGAAGCCGATCTTCGATCCGGATGGGTGGTTCGAGCGGTTGCGGGACACGCACCTGGCCCGCCTGGCGGAGGCCGGCGCCCGCGAGTTCAGCGCGCTGGCGCGCGAGGCGTGGTGTCGGGCCTCGTCGGCGCACGGCAAGGCGATCCGGCTGGCGTCGTGGCACGAGACCGAAGCGGCGCTGGCCGCGCTCGCCGAGGCGCGGGTGGCCGCCGCACTCGTGTCCGGCCTGTTGACGCGCACCTACTTCCGGCACAGCGCGGACGCCGTCCGGCGTACCGGTCTCGCCGGCGCCGACATCACCGAGGTCGCCACCGTCCTGCGTGGACAGGCCGAGCAACTCGCCACCCGCGGCCGCCCAGTAGACGGCACAATCACCGACCTCCTGGCCTAACCGCTAGACCCCGCCGCCCAGACCCCGTCGATCATGAACTTGGTTGCATGTTCGACGGCGTGTCGAGTCAGCAACTTCATGATCAACGCGGGTCAGGCGACGCCGTTCACGCCTATCAGCGTGCCGATGCCGTAGGTGGCCGCAGCGGCCAGCGCGCCGAGGATCAGCTGGCGCAGCCCACTGCCCCACCAGGTGCGGTTCGTAAACCGGGACACGATCGCGCCCGCCACGAACAGGCCGAGTCCACCGCAGGCCAGTGCGGGCCACAGGCTCTCGAACCCCAGTAGATACGGCAGCAGCGGTATGGACGCACCAACCGAGAAACACAGGAACGACGAGATCGCGGCGACCCACGGGCTCGGCGCCTCGTTGGGGTCCACGCCCAGCTCCTCCTGGGCATGGACGCGCAGCGCCTCCTCCGGGTTCTGCTGCAGCGCCTGGGCCACCTCGCGAGCCAGGTCGGGTCGCAGGCCGCGCTCGATCCACTTCTCGGCCAGCTCCTCGGCCTCGGCCTCCGGGTTGCGCTCGAGCTCGTGGCGCTCCTTGGCCACCTCGGCGGCGACCTGTTCGTTCTGGGTACGCACGCTGGTGTACTCGCCCAGCCCCATCGAGATCGCCCCGGCCACCAACCCGGCGATCCCGGTCAGCACGATGGTCTGCGGAGCCACCCCGCCACCACCCACGCCGGCGATCAGCGCGATGTTCGTGACCAGGCCGTCCATCGCCCCGAACGTGGCAGCGCGCAGCCAGCCGCCCGACACGTCGGCGTGATGGTCCTCGAGAATCACGGCAACGTCAGGATCTCGTACCCGTCGTCCGTCACCGCCACCGTGTGCTCGAACTGGGCGGTCCACAGGCGATCCTTGGTGACCACGGTCCATTTGTCCGACCAGATGTCGTAGTCGTACGTACCCAGCGTGATCATCGGTTCGACCGTGAACGTCATCCCCGGCTCCATCATCGTGGTGAGCCGCGGGTTGTCGTAGTGCGGCACGTACAGTCCACTGTGGAACGCCTCGCCGATGCCGTGGCCGGTGAAGTCGCGGACGACGCCGTACCCGAAACGCTTTGCGTACGCCTCGATGACGCGGCCGATCGCGTTGATCGGCCGGCCGGGCGCGACGGCCTTGATGCCCCGCATCATGGCCTCCTCGGTGCGCTCCACGAGGAGCCGCGCCTCCTCGCGGACGTCGCCGACACAGAACGTCGCGTTGGTGTCCCCGTGCACCCCGTCCAGGTACGCCGTCACGTCGACGTTGACGATGTCGCCGTCCTCGATGGCCGTCGAGTCCGGGATGCCGTGGCAGATCACCTCGTTGAGGCTGGTGCAGCAGGACTTGGGGAAGCCCTTGTAGCCCAACGTCGACGGGTACGCGCCGTGGTCACAGAGGAACTCGTGGACAATCCGGTCGATCTCGTCGGTCGGTACGCCCGGCTTGCAGTGCTCGCCGGCCAGCACCACCGCTTGGGCTGCCAACCGGCTGGCGATCCGCATCCGCTCGATCGTCTCGGGTGTCTGCACGTGTGAGCCGCGCCAGGGTCTCGGCCCGCGTTTGCCCACGTATTCGGGGCGCGGGATGTGCGGCGGAACCTGGCGCCACGGCGAGATCGTCCCGGGGCGCAGCGGGGCGCGGACGTTCATGCCGGGAAGCCTACCTGCCTCCCCGTTCGTCGATCTTGGACTCGCCGTGATCACACCCTACCGGTCACGAGCGCGCTAGCTGCCGTGATCGGCGCTCGCGGGTGATCTCGACCAGCGCCTCGAAGAGGCGGAAGTCCGAGGTGTCCTCCGGGTGCCACTGGACTCCGATGACGAACTCCCGCGTCGGGTCTTCGACGACCTCGATCAGGTTGTCCTCCGGGCACCAACCGGTGGGCAGCAGTCGACCCGGATCGGCGATCCCCTGGTGGTGGAACGAGTTCACCTGGACGACATCGCCGAGGATCTTGTACGCCATGCTGCCCGGCTCGAGCCGCACCGGGTGCTCGCCGAACTTCGGTCCGGCGATCGGGCGGTGGTTGTGGTGACCGAGCACGTCGGGCAGGTGCTGGTGCAGCCGACCGCCGTACGCGACGGTCATCAGCTGCATGCCCCGGCAGATGCCGAGGATCGGCAGGTCACCGGCGATGGCGGCGCGCAGCAGGACGAGCTCGGCGCCGTCGCGCTCAGGCTTGACGTTGGTAGTGGGATGCGGCTTCTCGCCATAGAGAGCTGGGTCCACGTCGGAACCCCCGGCAAATATGATGCCGTCGATTCGGTCCAAAATGTCCACGTCTGGGTCATCTGGCGTGATGAGTACGGCGCGCCCTCCACTCGAGTGCACCGCATGGACGTACGACAGCGGCAACACCGCCGCAAACGTGTCCTGCAGTCCGAATCTGGTCTCCTCTGCGTACGTAGTGATGCCGATGACCGGCCGCGACACGGGTATCTCCTTTGCGTTGGTTCGACTCCCCGTACTTTCCCAACCTACCGGGGTGCACCTACCGGGATCGTCCTCCAGAAAGTCACAGTGGCGTCACGTACGCGCCGGTGATGCCTCCGTCGACTACGAAAGCGCTCGCTGTTACGAACGACGCGTCGTCACTGGCCAGGAACGCCACAGCGGCCGCGATTTCTTCCGGCTGGGCGAAACGGCCCATCGGTACGTGGACGAGACGGCGGGCCGCGCGTTCCGGGTCGGCGGCGAACAGCTCCCGCAACAGCGGCGTGTCGACCGGTCCCGGGCAGAGCGCGTTGACCCGGATGCCCTCCCGGGCGAACTGCACGCCCAGCTCTCGCGACAGCGCGAGCACGCCACCCTTGCTGGCGGTATACGAGATCTGCGACGTCGCCGCCCCGATCAACGCCACGAACGAGGCGGTATTGATGATCACACCGCGGCCTCGAGCCCGCATGTGGCCGAGCGCGTACTTGCAGCACAGGTACACCGAGGTCAAGTTCACCCGCTGTACGCGCTCCCATGCCTCCAGGTTGGTCGTCAGGATCGAGTCGTCCTCGGGCGGCGATATACCCGCGTTGTTGAACGCGATGTCGACCCGGCCGTGCCGCTCCGCCACGCCGTCGAAGAGGCTCCGGACCGCGGCCTCGTCGGCCACGTCACAGGCCACGAACTCCCCGTCGACCTCTCTCGCGGCGGCGGCGCCCGCATCGGCGTCGATGTCCACCGCGACCACGAACGCGCCCTCGCTGGCGAACCGCCGCGACGTAGCCAGACCGATACCGCTACCCGCCCCCGTGATGACCGCGACGCGGTCCCGTAGCCGATCCACTCACTCCTCCGTACTGATGAAGACGTTCTTGGTGTCGGTGAACGCGCGTAGGGCGTCCGGCCCCAGCTCGCTGCCGAGCCCGGACTGCTTGACGCCACCGAACGGCGTCCAGTAGCGCACCGACGAGTTCGAGTTGACCGACAGCGTGCCCGACTCCACCCCGCGCGCCACCCGGATCGCCCGCCCGACGTCGCGGGTCCAGATCGAGCCGGACAGGCCGTACTCGGTGTCGTTGGCCAGCCGTACCGCGTCGGCCTCGTCCGCGAACGGCAGCACCGACAGGACCGGGCCGAAGATCTCCTCGCGCCAGTGCCGGTCGCCGGGCGAGCGGGCGAGCAGGACCGTCGGCGGGTACCAGAAGCCCTTGCCGCTCGGGCACGTACCGCGGAACGCCACCTCCGCACCGTCCACATAGGACGCCACGGTGTCCCGCTGGCTCGCCGAGATCAGGGGTCCCATCGCGGCCCGCTCGTCGGCCGGATCGGTGACCCGGAAGGCCCGTACCGCGGGCTCGAGCAGCTCGAGGAATCGCTCGTACACCCGCGCCTCGACCAGCAGCCGCGACCGCGCGCAGCAGTCCTGACCCGCGTTGTCGAAGACGGCGTACGGTGCGTTGGCCGCTGCCTTGGCCAGGTCGGCGTCCGCGAAGACGATGTTCGCGCTCTTGCCGCCGAGCTCGAGCGTCACCCGCTTCACCTGTGCGGCGCAGCCGGCCATGATGCGCTGGCCCACCTCGGTCGATCCGGTGAAGCAGATCTTGCGTACCGCCGGATTGGTGACGAACCGCTCCCCCACCACGCTGCCCTTGCCGGTCAGGACGGTGAAGACCCCCTCGGGCAGGCCCGCCTCGAGCGCCAACTCGCCCAGCCGCAGGGCGGTCAAAGGGGTCAGCTCGGCCGGCTTCAGCACCACCGTGTTGCCCGCCGCCAGCGCCGGGGCAAAGCCCCAGCTCGCGATCGGCATGGGAAAGTTCCACGGTACGACGACGCCCACGACACCGAGCGGCTCGTGGAACGTCACGTCCAGGCCACCCGGTACCGGGATCTGCCGGCCGGTCAGGCGCTCCGGGGCGGCGGCGAAGTAGTGCAGGACGTCCCGGACGTTGCCGGCCTCCCAGCGCGCGTTGCCGATCGTGTGGCCGGAGTTGCGGACCTCGAGCTCGGCCAGCTCCTCGACGTGCGCGTCGACGACGTCGGCGAAGCGGCGCAGCAGCCGCGCCCGGTCGCCAGGCGCGACCGCACGCCACGCCGAGAACGCGCGGCCGGCTCGGGCGATGGCCTCGTCGGTCTCCTCGATACCGTTCGCCGGTACGTCCGCGATGACTTCCTCGGTCGCCGGGTTCACCACCACTGTCATTGCCCACCTTCGCTCCGCTGCGCGCCTTGTGCGGCGCCTTCCCTCGGCGCCACACCACGGCCTGGCGGCCGGAGTGTCGCCTCGGTCCAGACACCGCGGCGCTCCGCTACGCTCATAGCCGCTCGAACCCCCGGTACAGCTCCCAATCGGTGACCGCCGCGTCGTAGGCGGCCAGCTCCACCCGCGCGTTGTTCGCGTAATGGTCGACGACCTCGTCGCCGAACGCCGCCCGGGCCAGCTCGCTGTACTCCCATGCGGCGAGAGCGTCCCGCAGCGTCGACGGCACCTGCGGCGCGGACGTGTCCTCGTACGCGTTGCCCACGAACTCGGGCTCGAGCGACAGCTCGCTCGTGATGCCGTGCACCGCGCCCGCGACGAGCGCCGCGACGGCCAGATACGGGTTCACGTCCGCGCCCGGTACCCGGTTCTCGACCCGCAGCGACCCGCCGTGCCCGACGACCCGCAGCGCGCAGGTCCGGTTGTCCCGGCCCCACCGCATGGCGGTCGGTGCGAAGCTGCCGGGCTGGTACCGCTTGTACGAGTTGACGTGCGGCGCGAGGCAGAGCGCGAACTCGCGGGTGCTGGCGAGCAACCCGGCCACGACCCGTTCGCCGAGGGGTGAAAGCCCGGCCGGCCCGTCCCCGGCCATCAGCGGAAGGTCGGTAGCGGCGTCGCGCAACGAGAAGTGGATGTGGCAGGAGTTGCCCTCGCGCTGGTTCGGCTTGGCCATGAACGT
>Ga0114129_10015284_pt1 | contig 10925 bp, 13 predicted proteins | sample RhiMetdeltSRZDD1_FD_80071 | JGI IMG/M metagenome (GOLD analysis project Ga0114129, IMG submission 80071) | Populus rhizosphere microbial communities from Tennessee, USA - Rhizosphere MetaG P. deltoides SRZDD1 (version 2) (version 2) | ecosystem: Host-associated > Plants > Roots > Rhizosphere >... | reverse complement strand
TGATTTTCCCAACGATTATTATTATTATTTTGACTCCAGCTGTGATCCAAATTATGGGTACCGGAATATAGCGGCTCCGTCGATATCGAATTTCTGTGAACAAGATACCCTGGTCGTATCGCCTTTATCGATTGACCTGGAATGGGCTGGACTTGCTCTTCCCGCCTACGTGTGGGGGCTGTGGAAAGGTGGGATGGCGCTGGTGCCCGGATTGTCAAGCACGCGTCCCGCGCATCGATAAGCCGTTCTGCGAAACATGCGGGATACCCACGCGAGGGACCGTTGTCTGCGAAAAGTGTAAATTGAATCCGCCCGCCTATCGAAAGATGCGATCGTGGGCGGTTTTTGATTCACCCATCCAAAATGGGCTGCACACCCTGAAATATCGCCGCAACCTCGGCATTGGGGAAGCGATTGCCGCCCAAATGGCGGATTTTGTCCGCTCGCTTCACTGGCCGGTTGACATGCTGATCCCGGTGCCTCTCGGAAAAAAGCGTCTAAAGGAGAGGGGTTATAATCAAGTCGGGTTAGTGGCACGACCGCTGGCATATCATCTGGGCCTGCGGTATGAGCCTGAAGCGCTCGTCAAGGCGCGCGATACACGTTCGCAGGTGGGTTTGAGTCTTTCTCAGCGCAGTGAAAATGTCCAGGATGCCTATCAGGCGAACTCACAGGTTGTGAAGAAAAAATCTGTTCTAATCATAGATGATGTTGCGACCACCGGTTCCACAATTTCCGCCTGCGCAACCGCTCTGCTGTCCGCAGGGGCGCAAGAGGTCTACGTACTGACAATCGCACGTGCGCTTCCACATCATGGTTTGGATCGTGTTTGAACAGTGGCGCGCTCGCGCCACTGAACTATCGATACAGGAGGTCACATGACTGAGAAAATTGAGACCGTCGCACGGAATATGAGGCTGACTGATAACGTACGTGAATATGTCGAAAAGAAAGCCGGCAAACTAGAGCGCCACCTCCAGGAAATTGATGAAATTCGCGTCGAGTTGTCCCATCTCAAATCGGCGCGCAGTGCCCAGGACCGGCAGGTGGCACAGATCACTTTACATGGCAAGGGATTTATTCTTCGCACGGAGGAACGCGCCGATGACATCCATGCTGCCTTCGATGCTGCCCTCGACAAAATGCAGCGTCAGGTGGAACGATATAAAGGCAAACACTACCGCGGCCGCGGTGATGGTCGCTCTGCCGGGGAGGTATTGGCGGAGGAAGAGGAAATGCCGGTGGATGAAACGGGCGAGCTGCTGCCTTTGATTGGCAGGCGCAAAAAGTTCATTGTCTTGCCCATGACCGAAGATGAGGCCGTCGAGCAGATGCGCCTGCTCGGACATGACAATTTCTTTATCTTTTTCAACGCGGAGCAGAATTCCATCCAGGTGTTGTACAGGCGCCGCAACGGGACGTACGGTTTGATCGAGCCCGTAGTTGGTTAATGTCGCTAGGTAAGCAGCCGACCAGTGGCGCCGGGTCGCGGTATGCCCCACACAAGAATGGGCATCCCTACCAACGGGCGCCACTGGTTTTATCAAGGAGAGAAAATGGAGTTTGATGATGATTTTGATGTTCGGGAATTGGATGGGGTAAACATGGACTTCGATGCGATCCGAAACGCGGTCCTGGAAGTCATTAAAGCTGTCGGCGAAGACCCCGACCGGGAAGGCTTGATCAATACGCCGGATCGAGTCTCGCGCATGTATGCGGAACTGCTGAGTGGATATACCGCCCATCCCGAAAAAATCATCAATGGCGCCCTGTTCAACGTCGATTACGATGAGATGGTACTGGTGCGCGACATCGAGTTTTACAGCCTGTGCGAGCATCACATGCTGCCGTTCCTGGGGCGCGCCCACGTGGCGTATCTTCCCAAGGGACGGGTGATCGGTCTTTCCAAGATTCCGCGCATTGTGGACATGTACGCGCGCCGGCTGCAAGTGCAGGAGAGGATGACGCGCCAGATCGCGGATCTCATCCAGCAGACATTGGAGCCGCAAGGGGTGGCAGTCGTGGTGGAAGCCGTGCACATGTGCTCGATGATGCGCGGGGTGAAAAAGCACGATGCGCGCATGACGACCTCCGCCATGCACGGAGCATTCCGAGCCAATCTGGCGACCCGACAGGAATTTCTGGAAAATATTGCTAGACCTCGGGTTGAAGGATTCATTTAAGGTATTTCGGAGAGTGGAAAATTGTTCTAAAGCCTATTCTGAAAAGGATTTTTGCCATGCGGGTTGGGTGACGGCTGGCTAATGTATTTTGCGGATGGGACGTCTATACTTTTTCCGTCTAAGCAATATAAAGGTACTTAAGCGGGCGGTTTCCGCATAAACCTTGGTTGGGCGCTAGGTAGTAGCATAGTTATTAAACAGCGCTCTGCTGTTGAATCATGGGTTGGGTGCTGTCTACTTGGAGTATGGTGAACCAAAACCAGCAAGAATTTTTGTCTATCCTTAGAGATGTAGCTGGAGGATTTACTAATATGAAAATTGGATTCGCAAATCTCTTTCTTGTTACTGCCACACTGACATTAGCTGCCTGTACGGCTTCCCGTGCTCAAGAGCCTATCCCGACGCCCACTTCAGTTCCAGCGATCCTGCCGACGCCATCATCAATTGTGCCTTTTGATGAACGGTTGCTGGCAACAATCAACATCGCGGATCATCCCCTTTCCACTGCCAACCCGATCGGCAATCACCCAGACGAAATTGTCTTCGCAGGTGATTTTATCTGGGTCAAGACTGAAAATGGTCACGTGATCCAAATTGACCCGACCACAAATGAGATGGTATCCGCCATCAAAGTGGATACAACTACTGATCTTGATCACTCTTGTCAAGGGCTTGGCACCGATGGAGAGAATGTCTGGGTATGCTCTGCCAGCGGTGATGAAGATAGCAGAACTATTGATGTTGTCCGAATTGATCTGCAAACACAAAGTGTTGTCGAAACGATCAAGGTTGAAAAGAATTTTGAACAGTTTGACATGCCCTTTCTTTCAAATCAGATTTGGGTGCTTTCGGGCAATGGAGATAAACTTATTGGGATTGATGTAACAACCAATCAGCCCAGTCCTGCTATTGATCTGGGCACCCGTTGTTTTCAATTGGCGGGAACAGGCAAAGCACTGTTTGCCACATGCGCGATAGACAATCTTGTTCTTCAAATTGATCCCGAAAGCAGAGAAGTCATTGCGCGAGTGACAGTTAAAAACCCTCGTAACATCGCTGCTACGGAGAATGCAATATGGGTTGTTCAAGCTAACGCAATTATTCGTCTGGATCCCCAATCCCTGAATCCTGTCATCACCTTTACAAATTTGCCTGGCTTAGGATCTACCGGTGATATTTTTGCCACCGAAGAAGCAGTTTGGGTGCGGCAGGAAAGTGACTTTTTGTATCGAATTGACCCAGCAAACAATGAACTCACTGAACAGATCAAACCAGATCAAAGTTTTACTGGTGGGAGTGTGCTGGCTACATCCGACTCAATCTGGACGACAGCCATTGATGATAATCTCCTCATTCGACTCAGTCTCAAATGATGAAAACGCACCCAACACAGCGTGCAGCGTGCACCCGACCCTCGGGAAAGCACCGAGACCATGGTGGTGGGACTCTGCGCGTTTTCAGGCATTTTGCGCGGCTCGAAGTTGATTCCGATAAAATGGCGTTATCTCGTCCCGGGAGAGCGCCGGGATGGTGCCCAATCCCGCCCACCAGCGGGTAACGCCCGCTGTCAACTGTAATAACATCTGTTACACCCTTTTCGGGCTGGAATCATCAAAAAAACGGCTAAAATTGGCAATTTGTGATGATTTGAAGGTGTAACACATGGTGTTACAGTCCACACAAGCCGTTAGCCAATCGTTGCTAATAACTCCAGTGGTGTTGATTGATAATATTTCGCGGGGAGCCAAACCGCTTCAAATCTAAGAAGCTGGATCGCTCCTTAATCGTCTCAACACTTCCGGACGCGTTTCCATCCAGACTTGCTGGCGGAGACGCGTTGCTGTTTTAATAATGCTTTCCCCACTTAAGGGGTTTTCATATTCCGGATAGATTTCTGCGAGGGGAACAACCACAAATGCCTGTCCCCAATGTTTATCGTCGCAGGATTTACCGTCGAAGAGCACGATATCAATGTCAATGGTGCGCGGGGCGAATTTATCCCCGCTCCTTTGCCGACCGAGTCTGGTTTCTATCGGGAGGAGGATCTGTTCTTTTAGTTCCGGCTGCGCGAATGGAGTAACCAGTAAAACGCAGGCGTTCAGATAATTCGGCCCTTGTGCACCGACCGACTCAGATTCCCAGGCACTTGAGATTTTTTCCAGCCTTCCATGATTTCGCAGCACATCGATCGCCTGGACCAAATTCGCTTCCGGCTGGATATTCGAGCCAAGACTCAAATAGGCCAGATGTGGATCACTCATCCCGGCTTCGTTCGATCTCGACCCCGACCGATTTGGCAAACCGGACCGCGCCCGGCTTCTCAACACATAGGATGACCTTCTGGACGCCTTTATCCTCGAAGCAGATTTTCGCCAGATCGTTGGCCAGTGCTTCGACGGTGAGTCGTTCTGCGCTTTCGGCGTGTGCCTGGAGACGCTTGCTCATGGTGCTGTAGTTGACGCAATCTGTGATGCTGTCAGTTTCCGCGGCGCGGTGGGTATCGGTGAACAGGGTGACATTGATCAAGATATCCTGGGCGCGGTTACGCTCCCAGTCGTTGACGCCGATAATCCCTCGCACCAGAAGGTCTTTGATAATCACTTTGTCCATGATTTAATTTCCTTTGTTTTGCGTATAGCAAATAATGGCGTTATCGTGCTCTGTTGAATAGGAGAGATTTATACCAGGTGCCTTCCGCCATCTACATGGATAATCTCACCGATGATATAGGCCGGAGCAGTAAGAGCGAAGATCAGAGCCTGCTCGACCTCCTGCTTCTCAGCCCAGCGGCCGGCGGGAACACTTTTGATAATATCTGCCTTGGCTTTCCCGTCCGATGGGGGAAGGATGGCGCCCAGCGCCAGGCCGTTGACAACGATCTTTGGCGCGAGAGCCACAGCCAGCGACCTGGTCATGGCAGCCAGGGCGGCTTTGCTGATGGTGTAGGGAAAGTGGTCCGCGCCGGGGCGCAGGGCGCGCCAATCGAGAATGTTGACGATCCGTGCCTCTTCGGGGGCCTGTTTGGCAAATGCCTGACTCAACAAAAAAGGTGTGGTCAGGTTGATCTGCAAGTGTTTTTGCCAGTCTTCCGGCGACGTGTCTTCCAGAGAAAGCGATTGAAAGATCGCGGCGCTGTTCACGAGACCATGCAGAGGCGTGGACTCATTGATTAACGGGATCAAATTTCCGGCCTGGGCGGGATCGCTCAAGTCTGCTTCGATCACCCATGCCTGGCGTCCAAGGCTCGTGATCTCCTCACGCGTGGCTTCGGCCTCCTCCGCGGAATGACCGTGATGGACCACAACATCCGCACCGGCGTGGGCACACGCCAGTGCAAAGATCTTGCCGACCCGCTTCGCCCCGCCCGTGACTAAAATCGTTTTTCCATTCAGTTGCTGGCTCATCCTGCGAGGATTTTATCACCGGATTCCGTAGTACAAACAGGCATTCTTGACCTGCCCTTTTTGTGGTGATATTATCCTTTTGGCATCGTTTAAATAATAGTAGAGCGTTTGTGTTCTTCGAAAGCCATTTTAAAGAAAGGGCTAGATTATGACCACAAATCCGAAGCCGGTTTATACAGGGGATATTGCCGAACAACATATTGACCCCTCCCGCGAGTATTCCACCGAAAACCAGGAGATCGATTTTTCCGAGGCGCAGCACGCGATCTGGGCGGACCTGTACAAAGGCGTGAACCAGCCTTACCTGATGGACCATATCTGCCAACAATACAAGGACGGGTTGAGGCTGCTGGACCTGGACCCGCACCATATTCCCACCGTTGCCCATCTCAACGCGCACATTACGCCTCGCACGGGCTGGCACATCGAGCGTACGGTCATCCGTTATACGCTGGCTGATGACTGGTACAAGAAGTTTGCGCAGCGCATTTTCCTGATCACAGACTACCTCCGGGACCGCGATCAAATGGAGTTTACGCCGGAGCCCGATATGTTCCACGATATCTTCGGGCACCTGCCGTACCTGACCCTGGAGTTCTACGCGCACATCGAGGATAAATTTGCGCCCGCCTACATGAAAGCAACCCCGGACGAGAGAGAAGTGATCAAGCGCCTTGCTTGGTACAGCACTGAGTTTGGGCTCGTGGTAGAGAAAAATCGCTTCAAGGTCTTCGGGGCGGGGATCATTTCCGGGCGGGCCGAGCTGGCGAACGCGATCATGGAGTTCTACAGGCTATCGCGCGACACTGTGATCGATTACACCGGGAATGTGTTCGAGCAACTGAACGACCAGTTCCTTTCCCACAAGACAGATCTCTACCGCATCATCGACGGCGTCAACGAACTGCACCAGCGCGGACAAATGTCATCGCAGGATGAAGGCTGGAATGTGGTTCATTCGCTGTATGAGACACTGAATATCAGTCGGGAGGGATATTTTGGAGGCGAGGTGATCCTGGCACCGTTCGATGTGGCGACGATCGCACATATCCCCAAGACCGTCTATGCATTCAATCCGATTTTCTTTGTGTGTGAATCATTTGAGCAAATGGACGCGCTGCTCGATTCGTATCTGAAGCCCATTGCAACGCGTAATTAGATACCGTTCCGTCCTCCCAGCCATGCAACGGCTGGGGAACAGACTGGATGCATACTCAATTGGATTTCTGCGGTTGAATCATTTCAGTTACAAAAAAAGCGACTGCAAGCACGGCCCATGCCATAAGCTGCGCCAGTCGCACTCCACCGAAAATCAGCGTGCTATCTCCCCGAAAGGCTTCGAGGAAGAGACGTGCGCCTGCTGTGAGCCCGCTGAATAAAAGGAAGTCCGAACCAGCCGGGGAATCCGATCTACGGAACCAGATCAAGCCCAAAATCAAAACAGCCGCAACCAGCTCGTAGATCTGGGTGGGATGGCGCGTCGCGTTCCACAAGTCGATGCCCCATGGAAAGGCCGTTGGACTGCCAAAGGCTGTCCCTGCCGCGAGATGGGAGAGATGTAGTCCGATCGCCATCATTGCAAAGAATGGTGTCAGGGCATCGAGAGTCGGCCAGAGTGTGAATTTCTGTCGAGAACCATAAACGACCCCGACGATGACTGCCACGATAAAGGCCGCCGCGGGGTCAAAGAGATCAAGGTTGAGGGAAAATATACTTAGCGGACTTTGGCTAAATACCGAATAATTTGCCAGAGCATAGAGCAGGCGGCCGCCAAGGATATATCCAAACAGGGCATAGTAAACGATGTTATTGATGGCATCCCTGGAGAGGCCATATCGCCCAGCGCGTTTCTCGGCAAGAGCGAGTCCCATCCACAGCGCGGCGAGAAGCAGAATAATGTCGCGAGGCGGCGCGAAGATTGACCGGAAAATCTCTATCACTTCAAGATATCCTCAATCCGCGTGCGGAGCAGAGCCTCAGACATGGGACCGCCGATGACAACCTCATTGATGACCCCATCGCGCCGGATGAAATAGGATGATGGCAGAGACCGTAACTGGTAGGCGTTTGCCATCTCAGCCGTCTCATCCAGAAGAATGGGGAATGAGAGTCCCTGTTCATGAACAAACGGCATGACCGCCAATGGGTCATCCTGATATGTCATGTTCACGGCAAGGACCGTGAAGCCCTCATCCTTGTATTCCTGATACATCTTTTCAATGGATTGCATCTCAGCGCGGCAGGGTGGGCACCAGGTCGCCCACAAGTTGATGAGCACAGCCTGACCACGCAGGGCAGAGAGCCTTATCATTTCCCCTGCTGGCGTTTTCAACTCAAAATCCGGCGCGAGGAAATCCTGCTGGGGCGCCGGGATCTGCCCGAACGTGGACGCGCCGGATCTGTCTGCGCTGACGAGGACCCAGGCGAGCCCAAGGGCAAGAACGAGAAAATAAACCATCCGACGCTGAGGTTGTTGCATTACACTCCCTTTTCGGCTACACTGATATGGAACATCTCCGTGTGAGGAGCCTTACGATGACATCTGATCCCATCATTTTTGCGGGCGTGGAACTCTCCTCCGGGCGTAAGCCTGTCACGTTTGCCGGGTTGGATGAAGACCTGAATCTTCGAATACTTGAAAAATGGGACAACTCTGAGGTTTTGTCTTTCCTGCAAAACTATGAAAACTGTGTTCTGGCGGTCAACACGGCTTCCACGAAACAGGGCCAAGTTCTGTACGCTGCGCTGAAAGAAGAGTCTATTCAGGTGGGGTTTAGGCCGTTCTCACAAAAGAGTCATCCCAAACAATGGATCGAGACCAACGCACAGGATTGTTTTCAGGCGCTGAGTGGACACAAACTCCTGCCGCATCGCCTCCTGGAAGGTCGGCTCCAGCGCAGCGCGATCCTGTATGAGCAGGGACTGCAGATCACCGATCCGATCGACCTATTCGAGGAAATCACGCGTTATAAGTTGATCCAGGGCATTCTTCCGCTCGACAAGCTTCCTTCTGCTCGCGAGTTGGATGCGCTGGTGGGGGCGTTTCTTGCCTGGATGACCGTTAACCGTCCCGGGCAGATCCTCCCAAAGGGTGAGTTTGTCCTGCCAGCGGGAGAATAAAGCTTTGCTGTAAATGGAAATCTGGATAAGGGGCAGGATGAGCCAGTGCCCAGTACGTCTCGCCGCCGTCTTTTGTCAGGATCACGGCTGTGATTCCCATCTGCAGTTGCGCGTCGTACTTGATCAAGGCGGTCAGATCAACAGAAACATCCAGAAAGATCCCATCTGATTCTCTTTTGAACGCAAATGGCAATTGATGAATTGCCATCTCCTCTCGAAAACCAATTCTGCGATAGGCGTCCATTCTGTAGACATTCCAATCACCGGATGGCGACATGTTGAATTCCCAGTAGCCTGGCTGGTCCTTGACCGCCAGAAAAAATTCAAAGCAGGTCGCTTTCCAAAGCTCATCCACGCGGCCGGGTGTCGGCGAAACAGGTGGGAGCAAAATGGTTTCGATTTCCCCGGCCAGGAAATAGCGCAGGGTCAAAAAATGATCCTCCAGGGAAAATGTTCCGGTAAGCGAAATGGCAGGGATCTGCGCTGACTCAAAAGGGACCAGCGTAAATGAGTGTTCGATCATATTGCCGGAGAGACCATTCCCTGGATGATATGACGGATATCCGCTTCATGCGCTTCAATGGATTCGGTCAATTTGAATTGGACGAGTGCACGCTGTAAATTATGCTTCGGATGCTTGACCTTGAAATAGACATTGCCTGCCAGATAATCGGTGAAGAAACGCACTCCCAGCTCAAATGCCAGGAGCCGGATCGAAGCGAAGAGATAGTCGTAATCCGCTGGCGTCAGGAAGTTGCGCGCCTGGCTCAAGTACCCTTCGAGGATCGCAGCGCCGATTTCCGGGTCGAAGCGAACGGCCTCCCAGTTCTCGGTTTCCTCGCCCAACGGATTGCATCCCGACCTCATGCAGTCACCGATGTCGTAATGGATCAAGCCCGGCTTCACGGTATCCAGATCCACGAGACTCAGGGCGCGATTGGTCGATTCTTCGATCATTACATTATTCACCTTCGGGTCGCCGTGGACGGGCCGAAGCCGAAGCCAGCCCTGCTCACAGGCGTGTTCAAGAACGTGTGCAAACTCACGCCGTTGTTCCACAAATTTGAGGCAGTATTTCACTTCCGGACCCGACTTATAACCGTTATGTGAGAACGCGCGATCGAATCCCTGCAGGTAACGCGGCATCACGTGGAACCCTTCCAGCGTGTCGGCGAGAGTCTCAGTGGGAAGATCACTGATCAAATACTGAAACGTGCCGAGTGCATACCCCACTTCGTAGGCAAGCCGGGAATCTTTGATCGTTTCAAACGAGCGCGTGCCGTATACATAGCTGATTGCTCTCCAGAAGTTGCCCTGGGGATCGATATAAAAGTCCTGACCGTCGCAAGCAGAGATCACGCGTGGCATGACCCAGCGATGCCCCTCGGCCCGGGCACGGCTGCGTACATGCTCAGTGAAGGTGCGCATGTTCTGCATGATCAAATAGGGCTGCTTGAAGACCTGAGTATTGATGCGCTGTAAGACGAAATGTTTTTCCTGAGGATGTGTTCGCTCGTCGACGTCCGTAGTAACCAGGTAGGTGTCGTTGATGTTTCCGTTGCCGAACTCATGTACATCCAGGACGCGTTTATTGGATGAGACAAACTGCTCTGCGATAGAGGTATGGTGATGCAAGTGCATTCTCCGGAGGTGGAATCGTTATTTTCGATTATATCCTTGTTATCCCAATGGTAAAATGGACTATCTCATGTGGACAGGTTAAATATGACAAACGATCTTCAGACTCGTGCGATCAATACGATACGATTTCTTGCCGCAGATGCGGTTCAACAAGCCAACTCCGGTCACCCGGGGCTTCCGATGGGCGCCGCCGCCATGGCGTTCGCGTTATGGACGCGTCATCTGCGTCACAACCCGGTCAACCCGAAGTGGGCAGGACGGGACCGCTTCGTCCTCTCGGGCGGGCATGGTTCGATGCTGCTGTATTCGCTGCTGCACCTGACCGGATACGATCTCCCGATGGAAGAGATCAAGAACTTTCGCCAGTTTGACAGCAAAACGCCAGGACATCCTGAATATGGCCTCACCCCGGGGGTGGAGACGACCACAGGTCCGTTGGGGCAGGGATTTGCTCAGGGCGTAGGCATGGCGATGGCTGCGACACAGCTTGCGGAGGAGTTCAACGAGCCCGGGCACGAGCTCATTCAATCCTATATTTACGCGATCGTCACCGATGGCGATCTGATTGAAGGCGTTT
>Ga0114129_10015283_pt1 | contig 10925 bp, 8 predicted proteins | sample RhiMetdeltSRZDD1_FD_80071 | JGI IMG/M metagenome (GOLD analysis project Ga0114129, IMG submission 80071) | Populus rhizosphere microbial communities from Tennessee, USA - Rhizosphere MetaG P. deltoides SRZDD1 (version 2) (version 2) | ecosystem: Host-associated > Plants > Roots > Rhizosphere >... | reverse complement strand
GCGCGGAGCATGGGTGTATCCACGGCGCCGGGCAGAATGGCATTGACACGAATATTATCGGGCGCGAATTCGATTGCCATTGCACGCGTCAGGGCAAGCAGACCTCCCTTCGAGGCCGCATACGCGGCGATATTTGCTGAGGTCTGAATGGCATGGACAGACGAAACATTGACAATCGCTCCTCCGCCCGCGGCCTTCATCAGCGGGTGTGCAAGCTTGACGAACAAAAAAGCAGAACGCAGGTTGGAGGCCATCACCGCGTCCCATTCTTCGACAGTCGTTTCCACCAACGGTTTGGCAACCTGCACCGCCGCGTTATTGATAAGGGCATCGAGCGTAGGATGAAACGCCCGTGCCTGCTCAAAAATCTGCTCAGTCGATTCAGGGTTGGAAATATCTGCTTTGATGAAACAGCCATCTTGTGGGAAGTCTTCACCGAACTCATTACGATCCACACCGATCACACGCCAATCATTTTCAGCAAAATGACGTACCGCTGCACGGCCAATGCCTCCCCCGGCTCCAGTAATAAGAATTGTTTTTGTCATAGGATCAATTTCTCTTTGTACACGGAGAACACGGATTCAACGGAAACAGAATCAATTTTACGGAATCTTCGCCCAAGACAGAGAACCTTTGCGTGGGTTATCGTAGATCTTACGATGAAATTCTACTTGACATCCAAAATTCAATAAAAGACCAACTTCGATTTCTGTCGCCTTCAAATAATTGAGCAGTTGGGCATCATGTGCATCAATCAATTTTTCAACTGATTTTATTTCAAGCAAAACAACCGCATTGACAACCATATCTGCTTTATATTCGCCAACCACTCTTCCATGATAATAAACACAGATTTCCTTTTGTCTTTCAACAATCATTCCAAGTTCCGTCAACAGGACTTCCAATGCAGATTCATAAACCTTTTCGGAAAATCCAAAGCCCAATTCCTTATGGATTTGAAAGAAAGCGCCTAATATTTTGCCTGTCAATTCTGAATGTTTTCCCTCAAATTTCCTGTGTTCGTCCATGTTCTACTCCGTCAAGTTCAATGTTTTCCGTGTTTTCCGCGCAATCCGTGTACTGAAAATCTAATTTCACTGGTTCGTTTATTTACAGGAATTTGGAATGACCTTGAAGTTAAAAGGATCCTCGTAGTCTGAGTATAAACTGACATCGTCCAAGTATTGAAGGTTTTGCCCAAAGTACGCGTTAAAGATAACTCGGAATGTGTTCACAGGAGTAATCGTTGAATAAAGGGACTTGCTTGCACCGGGCAAAAAATAGGCATTGAGATTGCTCATACGAGATCGCGGACGGCTCGCAACGGTCGGTCCATGATCTCCCTGGATCACAATAATAGGCGGTGTAGCTGAGTTCGCAATGATCTTCGGCACGATTTCCGTCATGCGGCTGCTGATGTAGATTGCCTGATCGCGATAATGGCTGGCTCCCTGTTGAGTTTTGGTTGTCCCAACATCAGCGGCCGCAACGGGACCACCAGTTGGACCAAACACATAAGGCGGATGGGGAATCACCAAATGGACAAAAACAAATTTGGGACCTTTAATATAGGAAAGTTTATCAACCTTATCCAAAGCAAAAAGTGTGCGCTCACGGTATAGTTCAGAACCCGAGTTTTGCATTCCAAACCGATTGCTATCCTGTAACAGGCGCGCAAATGTTGTTTCTATCAGAAGCGATTCGAATTCGTTCAACTCACCTACAGAACGCTGAGGGCCAAGGAAATAATCTGCATCGGACAGTTCGGTTGCCAGAAAACCCGTTGCAAACGCGACAGTTTTGTATCCAGCTTTCTCAAGGCTTTGACGTACCAGACCATGATGGATCAAAGCATCCAGTCCGGTACGATCATCGGAGCCAGGGACAAAACGATTGCTAAGGGCATCAATATAATTAAAATTCAAGGAAGAGGCTAGCGACAATTGCGTCTGGGCATAATTGCTCTGCGCACAATCTGCAATAAAAAATCCCTGATCTCTTAATCCGTTCAAAAAATCCGAGTTATCGTATTCATATTCATTTTTCAAGATATCTGAACGACCATATCCATCCAGGATAATATAGTAAATATCAGGAGGTTGACCGTTAACTTTCAAAGTCAATGCAGATGTATTCTTTTCTTCACTCGCCTGAGACGCTTCGCTCTGCAGGAAAAAAGAGGCCAATTGAACGATGGGCAAGATCAACAAAAATAAACCGACTATATTAAGTGTGTATGTAACCGACGTAATATTAATTGACCTGCGTGATGCCCACCAGACCGGCAAAACAGCCAAAGCGATCCAGATAGGAACCAAAGTACGGTGTCGAAATAAGTAAAACCCGCCGACCTGGACTCCCTTCAGTAGGAGATAAATGTGACCATAAGAAAAAAATAGGATCAAGAGAATCGTTGAAATGAGCGCGGTTCGTTTCGAGTCGCGATAGAACGCGTAGAAGATCAAAATTAGGAGTCCAGCAATGAGAATTGATAAAACGAGTGGCCTGAATCCGGATGAAAAATCCACCTCAGAAATATTAAACGCCAGCAGGGCCAGGACTGGATAAATAGCAAACAGGAACGGGTGTAATGGAAATGTCTGAAGCCAGGGCTGCTTCTTGCTAATCTTCGAGCTCATATTCCAGGCCCAACCCCTCAAACAGATTTTTGATCGTACTCCAATGGACTCTTTCCCACGCGGCAGGGCTCGAATTGGAGTTATGTGGAGCAAGCATAACATTATCCATTTTCATTAAGGGGCTATCCAATGGAAGCGGTTCATGTTCGAAGACGTCTAGAGCGGCTCCTGCAAGACGTTGAGCCTGCAGCGCTTCGATCAGGGCTTCCTCATCGACGAGGGGTCCACGCGCGGTATTGATCAACACCGCGTTTCGCTTCATCAAAGCAAGTGTGTCGCTGTTGATGAGATGATAACTGGTTGAGTTCAAATCGCAGTTTACCGAGACAAAATCAGAATTGGAGAGTAGAGATTCGAGGCTTGTCATTTCGATGCCAGTTTCGGCGACAAAGACATGGTCAATATCAATAATATCCGTGCCATAGACTCTCATTCCAAAGGCGCGCGCCCGACGCGTCACTGCTTTCCCAATATTCCCAAGGCCGATCACACCCAATGTGCATTCACTGAGACTCTTCCCGGGTATCTTTTCCCACTTTCCACTTTTCATTTCTCTGTCCATCCACGGCTGACGGCGGGCAAAAGCTAATATATAGCCAAGAACTGTGTCTGCAACAGCAAGGGTGAACGCGTTTAGGGTGCGGCAAAGCTTTATCTCATAACGGGAACAGGCTTCGGCGTCGATTGAATCGACTCCCGTTCCCCACTTGGAAATGACTTTGAGACGCGGTATGCAGGCTTCGATGACGCGCGCGGTATATCTGTCATCCCCACAGATCGCGCCATCAAATTGACCGGCATATTTGAGCAGCTCAGATTCTTCCATGCGCTCGTGCACATCTGGAATCAGTAAGTCAATATTGTATTTATCGAACACAGGTTTGAAGCGATCCACAAAGGGAATCATATAGGGAGCCGTGAACAGAACGATGTATTTCATGGTTTGCAATTGTTGGGAACTTCCACATAATTATATGGAACATCGTAGGCAGAGTAGAGAGATTTGTCTTCAAGCAGGGGATAATTCTGTCCAAAGTATTTATTGAAAATCAAGCGGAATGTATTGACGGGCGTAATTGTGGGGTATAAGCCTTTAGTGTCGTCCGGGAAATAATACACATTCAGGTTTTTCATACGGCGCTCGATTACATCAAACGGCGCAGGACCATGATCACCTTGAATGATAATAATCGATGGTTTGGGCGAGTTTTTCAAAATAAGATCGACAATTGCCAAAATGCGTTTGTTGATATAGGTCACCTGATCGGGATATTTGACCTTGTATTCTTCAAAGGGAGGGACGCCAGCCTCAATGCTGTTGAGCTCCTCACCATTTGGGCCAAACACAAAGGGATGATGAGGAATCACGAGGTGTGCAAACACGAACTTGGGGCTCGGAATCTCAGGCACAGTGGTTTCCAGTTGCTCTAACGCGAAGAGAGTCCGGCGGCGGTACCACTCAGCCGAGATTCGTTCGGGTGGCTCATCCACCATATCCATTGGCGCGCGCCAGAGGGAGGTTTGGGCGAGCATGATCTCGAAATCGTTCATCCCTTTAGGCGGCGGGCTGAGAAAGTAATTGGCATCCTTCCATTCAGAGACAGGGAAGTTGGTGGCGAATGAGATAATATTGTATCCCTGGGAGGCAAGGAATTTTCTGACATTGTTATATTGCCCCAACGCACGCAAAGGAGCACGAGTATCTGTATCTGCTGTAAGGGAACTGGTCAGTGCATCAAGATAATTAAAATTCAGTGACGAAGTCAACGAGAGCATCGTCTGAGCATAATTGCTCTGAGAGCACTTCGGTACATAAAACCCTTTTGATTCTAGTGATTTCAGGAATGGTGAATTGTCGTAGCCAAACATTTCCTGCAAAACGTCTGCTCGCCCATAGGCATCGAGAATGATGTAATAAATATCCGGAGCGTAGCCGAGAGGCAAGGTAGCGCCTTTTGCCTGGGCAACTTGCAAAGCGGCTCTTTGCGTTTCTGCCCTTTTGATGCTATAAGAAATGATCTGAAATGATGGATAGATTAGTAGAAAGACTGAAACTAAATTCAATACCGGTGTGAATGCCTGCGGATTACGCAGTCTCCAGATCACCCACCAAATCGCCAGTGCGCCAATTCCCAACCAAAGAGGGACCATGTATCGATGCCTGCCAATAATCAGCCCGTCAACATTGATCTTTTTTAAAAATAAATATACATGCCCGTATGTGAAGAACAAAAAGATCAAGACAGCAAGCGCAATGGCAGTACGGTCCCAATCTCGCGCCATCAATCGGAGTGTAACCAACAAAATGGCTGCACTCAACACCAAGACGATCAGAGGACGCCAGAGAACAGCAGGCTCCACTTCATTGATATTGATTCCCACCAAAGCCAGCACTGGATAGGCAGCGAAAAAAAGCGGATACAAGGGCACAAATTGTATGTTTTGAAGCCAGGATGATTTAACCACTCCTAAAAACCCTTTCAAGAGTTATTCATTACATGTGCTTGGCACTGCAGAAAATTTATACAAGTTGGGCACCGGAGAGAAATAACTGATATCCATAAGCGTATTGTATTTGCCACCGAAGTAAGTATCGAATACAAGGCGAAAAATATTGACGGGTGTGATCCTCGAATAAAGTTTGTCCTTATGATTTGGGAAATAAATCGCTGTAAGATTCCACATCCGTTTATCATTAGGCTGCAACCAGGGACCATGATCACCTTGAATAATAATGATCGGTGGTACATCGGAATTAGTTAGAATCGTATCCACCGCTTGCAACATTTTTTTATTCAGGAATGGCAGCTGATTGAGATATCCCTTTTCATACAGGTTGGCAGGATACATGCGCTGTTCATTCCAGAAATCCGGTGGATAAGTGGGGTTGCCGTTCGGGTCAAAGACAAACGGCGGATGCGGCGAGATAACATGAATATAGGAGAAAGTTGGCTGTGGCATCTTGGTAATATCATCAATGCTGTTGAATGCAAAATTGAAACGGTCACGAAAACCAACTCCCAAAAGGTAATCGGGATCCACCCAACCCCAATCCTGAGCATAGCGGGCAAGCGTTGTACGCATGAACAGGCCCTCGAATTCGGTCATGCCCGATGAAATGGGCGGAGGGCTCATAAAGTGATCCGAATCTTTGATATTCAGCCACTCAAACCCCGTATCGAAATTGACCGTTTCATATCCCATGCTTTCAAAGTTATAACGGACAGCGCTATGTTTAAGCGAATCCCACAAAAGACTGCGTTTGGTGCTATCTGGTGAGAACTTATCGCTGAGTTCCTGCAAGTATTGCATGTTCAGGGATGAGCCCAATGAAATCTCGGTCCGCACATAATTGCTTTGACTGCACTTGGCTACGAAAAAACCGCGCTTCTCCAATTCATTGAGAAATCCACTATTATCAAACCCATAAGCTTCCTTGAGGAGATCAGCGCGACCATAAGAATCCAAAAGGAAAAAATAAACATCAGGGGGATTTGCGGGACGTACCAGATCATTTTGGACTGGAGCGTTTGTCAAAGCCAGAGCGTGGACGCGTCGGGGCTGGGTCTCGGAGAGGATCTGCCACCCAGACATTACCAGCAACGCGACCGCGACCGTGTTCAATGTTGAGGCAGCAGAGATAAACGTCAACTTTGGACGCGTGGCCCAGAAAAGTGTGAGCGCAAAGAGAACGATCCACGCAACTGCAAGCCAGAGAGTGTAATTCGCATCAGGATATTTCTCATCAACATAAATGTAAATATGTCCGTATGAGAAAAACAAAGCCAGCCAGAGTGTAGTGAGGAATGCAGCTTTATGTGTCTGACGAAAGAATAACCAGAGGATGAAGAATAACAATCCTCCAAATGCCAGAGATACCACTAAAGGACGAACCCCAGCCTCTGGCCCTACCTGCCCAGCGTTTGCGGCAAGCAATGCGAGAACGGGATACGCGCTAATGGCAACGGGATACCAGGGGATGGAAAACCACTTTTTCAGAATTTTGTTCATGAGCTTAAAAGTTTTCACATTAATTTCTCTTTACCGAATTTTTGCTTTAATTACTTTCGCTCGCACAGTCGTTTGGAATTTCAGTAAATTCATAAGGTCGCTCAAAGCCGTTAAAATAGCTTTTGTCAGGGAGAAGAGCAAGTGATGCTCCAAAATACGTGCTGAATATAATCCGAAAATTATTAACAGGTGTCAGAAATGAATATAATTCTGGTCGAGGTTCTGGGAAATAATAAGCATTTAGAATATCCAACTGTTTTTCTCTTGCTATAAAGCGAGGACCATGATCGCCTTGTACAATAATTACGGGAGCCTGCGTGGATCTTTCGAGGATTGTCTTAAGTACTTGTGGCAGTCGCCTATTTAGAAAAGCCAATTGGTTTCGGTAACCAAGCCTATATTCATCTTCCACATAGTAACCCTTGTTGCCTTCGTAATGCTGTGGGACCACATCCAGCTCACCATTTGGCCCCATTACAAACGGTGGATGAGGGATTGTTAAATGAACGAATACAAATTTGGGTCCGGTGAGAAGTGAAACATCTTCCAATTGATCGAGAACATATAGCGATAAATCATGTTTCCTCTGATCTGAAGTCAGAAGAAAATCGCTGAGATAACCTTTCTCAGAAAAAACAGACAAGAATGAATTTCGTAATAACAAGTCTTCAAAATTATTGATTTTATAAGACTGCAGCGTGTAAAAATAATCTGCATCTTCCCATTCCGTCCAATCATATCCCGTTTCAAAAGCAACTATCTTGTAACCCTGTTCTCTTAAGGCAGTTTCAACAGCACTGTTTTGGATCAAGTGCCACATGAGGGAAACGTTGGTGTTTTCTGGAGTAAACTGATCGCTAAGATCCTGCAGATAGTTTGCATTTAAAGTTGCAGAAAGCGAATATGCTGTACTAGGGTAATTACTCTGGCTGCAGGAAGCCACATAAAAGCCCATATCTTCCAACTGTTTCAGAAAAGTGCCATCGTCATAGTCAAATACTTTTCTGAGCACATCATTCCGTCCATACATATCCAAAATAATAAAGTAAACATCAGGCAATATCTTAGTTTGCTGAATGGGCATGGTGATTTGAGGAGGAACAATTTTGGCTCTTTTCCAAACACCATACTGATAGGAAAGCAATTGGTATGCAGGGAAAATGATAAGTACCACGCTCATCGTGCCTAAAACAGGAATTAAGGCATTTTGCCAGATGCCTCTATGGATAAACCAAGCCATTCCCAGGAAAGCCGCTGACCAGACAACCATGAAGTAAGTATGCCGTCCAATCACTACGCTATTGATTTCCATTCCCCTGATATATCTAAATATGTGCCCATAAAAGAAAAAAGCAAAAAGCCATAAAACAGTCAGGATACCGGCTTTTTTCGAGTCATGCAACATGAGATATAAAACAAATATAGAAAAAACAGAAGCTAAAATACTTGCAAAGGTTGCCCGGTAGGCAACACGATATTCTACTTCGCCTATATTACGAGCCAGTAAAGTCAAAGCTGGATAAGCGGCAAAAAGAATCGCGTACCAAGGAAAGGCCTGCAAGTTCTTTTTCAAGATCTATTCTCTTTGAGTCTTGATAGAAGAAAATCGCAAATTTCAAAGTCTAGTTCCTCATCTATATCCCACGCTTCATCTGCCGCCATTTCAAACATGACTGGTCTTTCACCAATGCGATGATGTAGCTTGATCAGGTTTTCACGGGTAAAGATATAAAGGCACGAATTCTCTTCATAAACCGGAGGCAGGTCCTGAGTCTGGATAAGAACCGCCGGGTCGTGATTGACGGCGCGGCCATCCTGAAAATATAAGCGCGTCTGTAAACGAGTCACTGAAAAAAGAGAGTCGCGATTTGGATAATCGGCAAGTAAAGACCGAATGGCGCGCGAAACAGTTTCAGGCCTGAGCAAAGGATTTGTACTGTGAGTCTGCAGGTAAAAGTCAGCCTGTATCTGATCGGTATCGTAAATCAGGATATCGTTCATCGACACATCGTCCGCCTGCAGATTTTCAGGGCGGTGAATGATTTTTATCTGTGGAAAATCCTGGCGCAAGCCATCCATCACAGGCATGGAGTCGGTATCTACAACGATTTGGGTAATCTCAGGGACGGCCAGCAAGGTCTCGATGATATGATGGAATAGGGGCTTTCCGGCAAGGAGGCGATAATTTTTTCCTGCCACACGCTGGCTGTGATGGCGCATGGGAACGAGAGCGACGAAGTTCACAGCATTTGATTATACCGAAATGACTTCTCCCATGCATACCCAGTTTTGGCACCGAACGTTTACTAGGGTTTAAGCGGATCAGTCTTGACCCGATCGGTTACATCCATAAAATCATAGGGACGAGCGTGGGGAATAAAATAATTCTTATCCGGCAGCAACTCGTATTTTCCATCAAAAAATGTGTTCAGCACAATACGAAATGAATTTACCGGACTTACAGATGGATACAAGAGATCGTACTTGCCGCCCGGGAAATAATATGCATTAAGGATCGCATGTTGCTCCTTCATATTTCCTTTTAAAACTTCATCCTCGCCAAAATAGCTGACCGGTCCATGGTCTCCCTGGATAATGATGATCGGCGGTGTCTTCGACTGCGCCAGAATTTTTTCAACTGCTTTGAGAATGATCTCATCCGTAAAATGCAATTGATCAACGTACAATTTCATATACTTCGGTCCTCCATTTTGCCTTCCAGGACCGGATAATGAAAATGGCTGGTCGTGTTGCAGTTCCTCTCCATTAGGGCCAAAAATGTAAGGAGGGTGTGGGGTAACAAGATGAGCAAAAACAAAATAGGGCTGCTTTTCCCTTGCAAAATCCGCCAGGTGATCAACAGTGTTCAAAATGGTCAATCGATGAAGTTGGTAAGGTGTCTCAATCGTTTTATCTATGTTGACCTCTGATGACATCAGGCCAAGATCATAAAGTGTACGTGCCAGGGTGGTTTGAACGAAAACACCTTCAAAAGAATTCAAGGACCAGATATTTTGATACTGGCGAATCTGGTCAGCAGTCGGCTTGATATAAACATTTGCGTCACGGAACTCGGTATAGAAATCATCCGTTTGGAAAGCGCCAGTCTTATATCCACTCGCTTTTAGGATGCTGGTCACTTTATTTTGGGCAAGCAACAAACCCAAAGGTTCACGGTTATTCGAATCAGAGCCATAAGTATCTTCAAGAAAGTTAATATATTCCATGTTAAGAGATGATGAAAGAGATTGCAACGTCGAGCTGTAATTACTTGTGCTGTCTTCGGCGATATAAAAACCCATCTTTTTCAGAGCGTCTATAAACCCAGAATTGTCATATCCATAGATATTTTGAAGGACATCTGTCCGGGCATGCATATCCAGAATAATGTAATAAATATTTGGGACTTCTCCATGAAACTTCTGAGACAATTCAATCGGGACCTCCACCTTTTGTGAAGATCTGATCATTTCGGCTTTAATATAGTATGACGATATTGTATAAAGCGGATAGATCAATAAAAACAGACTGACGATATTGAACGTTTGTGTGACTTTATCAATATCTGATAAGCGGGTCAAAATCCACCAGGCACCGATTGCAAGAACAAGTAAATACACAGGCAAAATGACAAGCGTGCGGCCAACAAGAACCGGTCCAATATGAGCACCTTGTAGTACTGAGTAGACGTGCCCGTATGAGAAGAACAATATCAACATCAGTGAAGACATCAACGCGGCTTTTTGCAAGTTCTTGATGACTAAATAAGATATAAAAAAAACAATAACGATTAGCAATAGGGACAAATAAAACACCCGCAATGTATCGCTAAAGATTACCTGCGAGACATTACTAGCCAACATCATCAACGCTGAATAAAGCCCGAGTAAAAATGGATGGAAAGGTATCTTTTTCATATAACCAAGGTTCTTTTACCTAAGCGTCACATTGTAGTTTTTCATTAACCCTACGGTATGCATTGTCCTTATCTGGCGAGGCTGGCAAGGATGGCAAGAGATCAGCCCAAAACTCGCAAAGCGTTGGGCGGATATTATTACCATATTTGCTGGATGCAATGGTTAAGTTTACTGCACTGTCCCAATCATTTGTATTTGCAAAACCTTCAATGAAAACAACAAATTCTGGTCCACTGCCTGGAAGGAAGTTTTTCTCTTGAGCTTGATGCCATAATTCAATTACCGTTGTCCAATCTTCATATTGGCGGGCAAGCTCGGCTTTTTGATAATAAAAGCACCAGGTATGTTCAGGCTC
>Ga0114129_10015280_pt1 | contig 10926 bp, 8 predicted proteins | sample RhiMetdeltSRZDD1_FD_80071 | JGI IMG/M metagenome (GOLD analysis project Ga0114129, IMG submission 80071) | Populus rhizosphere microbial communities from Tennessee, USA - Rhizosphere MetaG P. deltoides SRZDD1 (version 2) (version 2) | ecosystem: Host-associated > Plants > Roots > Rhizosphere >... | reverse complement strand
TCGAACTCGCTCGAGATCACCGACAACATCATGGCCGTGGCCTATCAGTGCCAGAAGGCCGGCCAGAAGCCGGCCGGCTTTGAGCTGTTCGACATCTCGGTGCTGGAAAAGCCGAAGTCTATCGCTTTTGTCGACTGCTCAGGCCCGACGTCCAGGGGCGTGCACCAGCTCTGGTTCTGCGACGGCGAATACGTGCACATGGCGGCCGGCGCGGCCGACTTCAAACCGACGCATCCGCTCGACGACCAGTTCTATCGCTGCTTCGATGTGCGCAATCCGTCAAAGCCGGTCGAAGTCGGCCGCTGGTGGCTGCCCGGCACGCGCGAAGGCGACAAGGAGCCGCCGCCGGCGCGCCACCAGAAGCCCGCGCTCGACAAAGGCAATCGCGCCCACAACACCAATGTCTATCCGCAGCGTCCCGACCGGCTCTACCTCTGCTACATCGATGCCGGGATGTTCATCATGGACATTTCCGACAAGTCGAAGCCGAAGCCGATCTGCCGCTTCGACAACTCGCCGCCCTATACCGGCTTCACCCACACCCTGATGCCGCTGTTCGAGCGCAACCTGCTGATCATGACCGACGAATCCACCGCCGACGACGCCGTCGACTGGCCGAAGCTGATCTGGATTCTGGACGGCCGCGACGAGCGCAATCCGGTCCCGATCGCGACCTGCCCGATGCCCAACCACGAGGACTATGTCCATCGCGGCGGCCGCTTCGGCGCCCATAATATCCACGAGAACACTCCGCGGCCGACGTCCTGGCAGTCCGACCAGATCGTGCTCGGCACGTTCTTCAATGGCGGCCTGCGCGCCTATGACATCTCGAATCCCTATCAGCCGAAGGAAGTCGGCACCTTCGTGCCGCCGGCGCCGCGGATGGGGAAGATGACGAGTATCCAGCTCAACGACGTGTTCGTCGACGAGCGCGAGATCGTCTACACGGTCGACCGCTTCTCCGGCGGGCTCTACATCCTGGAGATGGACTTCTGACCGCGCTCGATCTGTTTCCGTCGCGAGAAGCAGGTCCGTTCGGACGCAGGCTCAAGCGCGCGCGTGGCGCGCGCATTCCGGTGACGATAGTCACCGGCTTCCTTGGCGCCGGGAAGACGACGCTGGTCCGGCGCTTCCTGGCAAGCCCGGAAGGCCGCGGAACCGCGGTCATCGTCAACGAGTTCGGCGCGGTCGGCATCGACGACGCGCTGGTGCGCGCGGCGAGCGAGGAGACGGTGCTGCTGGGCAACGGCTGTCTCTGCTGTACCACCCGCACCGATCTGCAGGTGGCGCTGCGCCGGCTCGTGTTCGAGCGCGACCGCGGGGAGCTGCCGCAGTTCGGCCGGATCGTCATCGAGACCAGCGGCCTCGCCGATCCCGGGCCCATTCTGCAGACGTTTTCGACCGACCGTGCGCTCGGCGGTGAATTCTTCATCGAGGTCGTGATCGCGGTGGTCGATGCGGTCGGCGGCCTTGCGACGCTCGACTGGTCCGCCGAGGCACGCAAGCAGGCGATCCTCGCCGACCGGCTGATTGTATCGAAAACCGATCTCGCCGATGGCGCCGCCGTCGCGGCGCTGTCCGCCCGGCTGCGCACGCTCAACCCGCATGCCGCCATCGATGAAGCCGTCGACGGCAATCTCGATCAGCGCTGCCTGACCGAAGCGGAGAATGCGCGCGCTCGCGAGGGCTTCATCGCCGAAACCGAGCACAGCGACGGTATCCTGAGCTTCGTCCTGGGCGACGACCGGCCGGTCGCGTGGAGCACCTTTGCGCGGGCGATGGAGTCCCTGATTGCGCTGCGCGGCCCGGATCTGCTGCGGGTCAAAGGCTTTCTCGAGGTCGAAGGCTGCCGCGGGCCGGTGCTGGTTCAATTCGTGCAGCACCTCGCGCATCCGCCGGTCGAGCTCAAGGATTGGCCCGACGGCAAGCGTGCAACCCGTCTCGTGTTCATCACGCGGAACATCCCGGAACAGCAGGTCCGGCAGCTATTTGACGCAGTGCGCGCCCTCGCGCCCGTTTCGCGGTAGCGGTTCCGCGTAATGTCAGCTTCCCGACGGTGTTCCCCATTGCAGGGCGTTCGGCTACCCTTTAATTGGAATAGCCTCAAACACGGGCCAACCGTGACCGCAGACGGTGCGGCAGAGACCCACCGATCCTGCACCTCCGTGCCATCCCAGGGAGACATGCACCCATGGCCAGATTTTCCCTCGATGTGAACGGCAAGGTCCATACGATCGACGCCGATCCGGACATGCCGTTACTCTACGCGTTGCGCAACGATATCGGGCTCAACAACCCGCATTTCGGCTGCGGGCTCGCACAATGCGGAGCCTGCACAGTTCATCTCAACGGACAGCCGATCCGCTCCTGCGCCACGCCCATCTCCGCCGTCGGCGACGCCAAGGTGGTGACCATGGCGGGGCTCGGTACACCGGAAAAGCCGCACCCGCTGCAGGCCGCTTATGTCCAGGAGCAGGTCACGCAGTGCGGCTATTGCGCCAACGGCTGGATCATGACGGCCGCCGCGCTTCTGCGCGACAAGAAGAAACCCTCCGACGCCGAGATCAGGCAGGCGCTCGAAGGACTCAAGTGCCGCTGCGGCACGCACATGGGCATCCTGCGCGCGGTCAAACGCGCCGCCGAGATGATCGGTTGAGGGAGGCGATCATGACCAAGATGGACAAGTCCACCGCTTTCTCTCGCCGCGCGATCCTCAAGGCCGGCGGCGCCCTCGTCGTCTCGATCGGCATGCCGGTCGGCCTCGACACTGTGCTCGCGATCAATGCGGCCCGCGCGCAGGGCGCGCGGCCGCCGCTCGTGCCGACGGAGCTCGCCTCCTACATCGCGATCAACGCCGACGGCACCGTCTACGCCTTTTTCGGCAAGAGCGACATGGCGCAAGGCCTCTACACCGCGATCGGCCAGATCGTGGCGGAAGAGCTCGACGTGCCGTTCAAGAGCGTCAAGGTCATCATGGGCCAGACCGCCAGCAGCGTGAACCAGGGCGGCGCGTCCGGCTCGACCGGCATCCAGTTCGGCGGCAAGCAGATGCGTGCGGCGTCGGCCGAGGCACGGCGCGTGCTGGTGGAGATGGCGGCCCAAAAGCTCAACGTGCCGGCGGACCAGCTCACCGTCACCGACGGCGTGGTCCATGCCAAGAGCGATCCCTCCAAGAAGGCGACCTATGCCGAGCTGATCGGCGGCCGCTACTTCAATGTCCAGCTCGACTGGAACAAGCAGATCGGCAACGCGCTCTATGCGCCCGGCAAAGCGAAGCCGAAGGACTACAAGGATCACAAGATCGTCGGCCAGCCGATCCCGCGCGAAGACATCGCGCCGGTCGTGTTCTGTCAGGACAACTTCTACATCACCGACATCAAGGTGCCGGGCATGGTGCACGGCCGCATGATCCGGCCGCCCGTGGCCGGCGCGCAGCCGGTGAGGATCGACGAGAGCTCGGTCAGGGACATTCCAGGCATCAAGGTGGTGCGGCAGGGCCACTCGTTCCTGGGTGTCGTCGCCGATACCGAATGGGGCGCGATCACGGCGGCGAAACAGCTGAAGGTGGAGTGGTCGAACGCCGCGCCTCCATTCCCCGAAAACCCCGGCGCCATCTACGAGCACATCCGCAGGGCGCCCGTGCGGCTGCGGAAGATCGAGAAGGAGAACGGCAACGTCGAGGAGGCATTCCGTGCGGCCGCGCGCGTGATCGAAGCCGAGTACGAATGGCCGTTCCAGTCCCATGCCAGCATGGGGCCGGGCTGCGGCATCGTCGAGGCCAAAGCCGACCAGGCCACCGTGTGGACCGGCTCGCCGAAGCCGCACTACTGCCGCGACGGCGTCGCCGCCATCCTCGGCCTCCCGGCCGACAAGGTGGAGGGCATTTCGCTCCAGCACGCTGGCGCCTATGGGCGGAACGATGCTGGCGATGCCTGCATGGACGCCGCGGTGCTGTCCAAATTCGTCGGCCGGCCCGTGCGCGTTCAATACATGCGGGACGAAGGCACCGGCTGGGATCCGAAAGGCCCCGCCTCGATCCACCGCGCCCGCGCGGCGATTGACGCTTCCGGCCGGGTGGTCGCCTATGACTTCTACAGCAAGGGATTCTCCCGCTGGGATGTTCAAACCAACGAGAGCAAGCCCGAACGCACGCTCGCCGGGCATTTCCTCGGCGTGGAGTTGAAGTCGGAGGACATGTTCGGCTTTCCTTCCGAATCGTACGAGTTCACGCACAAGCGGGCGTGGTGGGAGACGATCGGGCCGCTGCTCGACCGCGCCTCGCCGCTGCGCACGTCGCATCTGCGCGACCCGGTCGGCCCGCAGATCCAGTTCGCGAGCGAGTCGTTCATGGACGAGATCGCTCACGCTCTCGGCGTGGATCCGGTGGAGTTCCGGCTGCGCCACGTCAAGGCGCCACGCGATATCGCCGTGATCAAGGCGGCGGCCGAGAAGTCGGGCTGGGTGGCGAGACCGGCGCCGAACCGCAACCAGACCGGCAACACGGTTACCGGCCGCGGTATTGCCTATGCGTCGCGCAATGGCACCATCGTCGCGATCGTGGCCGAGGTCGATGTTGACCGCCGTACCGGCAAGATCTGGGCGCGCAAGTTCACGGTCGCCCACGATTGCGGTCAGATCATCAACCCGGACGGTCTGCGGCACGCGATCGAAGGCAACGTCGTCCAGGGGCTGAGCCGCACGCTCTGGGAAGAGGTCAAGTTCGACCGCAAGTCGGTGACGAGCGTGGACTGGGTGAATTACCCGATCCTCGACATCACCGAGACACCGCAGACCATCGACTGCGTGCTGATCAACCGGCCGGAAGCCGCCCCCACGGGCGCCGGCGAACCCTCGATCCGTCCGGTGGCTGCAGCCGTCGCGAATGCCGTGTTCGATGCCACCGGCGTGCGCATGCGGCGCGTGCCGCTCACGCCCGACCGGGTCAGGGCCGCGATGTCCTGACCGGCATCGAGCGTCGCAAATCAGGGCCGGTCCCGCAGGGGACCGGCCCTTTCCTTTCCCGATGCGTCATGGTTCTTATCCAGGCCTGCGGCGTGTTGAACGAGGGGATGACTGGTGAAGCAAGTCGAAGCGGCAGTGATTGGCACGGGGTGGTGCGGCGGCATCCGCGCGGAAACGCTGTCGCGGTCGGCCCTGGTGGATAAGCTGCATATCTGCGAGATCCGTCCCGACCGCCTGGCAGAAGTGAAGCAGATCACGAAGCCCGCGACCGCGACGCTCGATTACCAGGACATCGTGAAGAACCCGAATATCTCGGTGGTCTACATCTGCACCACGCCGGAACAGACCCACTTCCCGATCACGCGCGACTGTCTCAGAGGCGGCAAGCATGTCCTCCTTGAAAAGCCGATTGCGATGGAGCTGTGGGAGGCCGACGAGCTGATCACGCTCGCCAAGCGCAACGGCGTCAAGTTCACCATCGGCTACTCCCAGCGCTTCAACACCAAGTTCGCCTACGCCAAGAAGAAGATCGGCGACGGCACGCTGGGCAAGGTCGTCTCGGTGATGGTGAGCCGCAATCTCAACCGTGGCCTCGGCAAGAAGATCGCAAGCCGCGTGAAGCTGTCGCCGGTGGTGATGGAATCCACCCACGACCTCGACTTCGTCTATTGGCTGCTCGAGCCGGCGAAGCCCACGCGCGTCTATTCGCAGGGCTCCTACGGCTACATGCAGGCCATCAACGGGTCTTACGACTGCATGTGGACCACGGTGACGATGGACAACGGGATATTGGTCGTGATCGGCGGCGGCTGGAACCTGCCGCTGAGCTATCCGAATTACTGCGCGACCTGGGTCGAGATCACCGGCACCGAGGGCGCGCTTGTCCTCGACGACACCCACCGCGACAGCTGGCTCAACACCGTGCAGGACGGCACCCGCTTTCCGATGTCGACCATGCCGGGCGAGCAGGTGGATCACGTCTTCGCCGGCCAGATGGGTCCCGAGACCATCCACTTTCTGGAATCCTGCATCCTGGATCGCCCGGTGATGGTGACGCCAGAAAGCGCGCGCCGCGTGATGGAGACCTATCTCGCCGCCGACCTCTCAGCCGAGCGCAACGAGCCGATCGACCTGCCGCTGTCGAATGAATCGGTGTCTCGCATCACCGAGATGACCGCGAGGAGCAAGCAGTGAGGAAATCCGCCAAGGGCGTCGGCCTTGCCATTGTCGGCGCCGGGCGCGTCGGCCTGTTCCGCGGCGAAGTGGCGGCGCGTCATCCGGCGGTCGAATGGATCGGCATCGCGGAGCTCAATCCCAACCGCGGCGGCGACGTCGCCGCGCGCATCGGCGCCGATTTCGTCACCACCGATCATCGCGAGCTTCTGCGCCGGCCGGAGGTGACCGCCGCGATCATCGCCAGCGATGAGCATCTCCACGTCGAGCCGATCCTCGCCGCGATCGAGCGCGGCGTGCCGATGCTGATCGAGAAGCCGCTGGCGACCGATCTCGCCGAATCCGCGCGCGTGCTCAAGGCCATTACCGACGCGAAGCTCGATGCGGTCGTCGGCTATACCCAGCGCTTCCGCCGCAAATGGCTCGCCGGCAAGGAGAAGGTGCGCACCGGCGCGCTCGGCGACGTGACGCTGGTGAGCTCGCGCGCCTTCATGAACCGGCTGGTTGCGATCGACAATTACAAGCGCACCGACGATCCCTCTACCATCTCGCCAATGGTGATATCGGGCACGCACGCACTCGATATCGTCATGTGGTACATGGAGGCAAAGACCCCGGTCGAATGCTACGCGCGCTCGATCGACAAGGTGCTGGGCCCGATCTACAAGGGCATCGACGCCACCGCCGGCATGATCATGTTCTCCGACGGCAGCGTCTATCACCTCAACATTTCCTGGGCGCTGCCGGTCACCTGGCCGGGTGCGGTCTACAGCCTCGAAGTCGGCATCAATGGGACGCACGGCGTGCTCACCATCGACGACACCCATCGCGACATGGTGCTCGCCGTCTCGAAGCCGCAGGAGGAAGGCTACGCGCCGGACAAGAGCCGGCTGGTCGATTTCCTCGGCAGCTATCCGCCCGGCGACATGGTGATGGGCGAGCTGCGCGGCCCGATGCGCGAGGAGACCGACTCCTGGCTCAACCGCGTCTCGCTCGGCCTGCCGACGCAGGCGGCGACTGCGGCGGAGGCCCACCGCAATCTGATGCTGACCAAGGCCCTCGATCTTTCGGCGAAGCGCAAGCAGGTTGTGAAGCTGCCGCTCGAGCCTGCCGAAGGCTTGGCGGCGGCGTAGGACGAGATCCGAAGCGGGGCGGTGTCTTGGAGGGAATCATGGTTCGCAACACGGTGACGGACTGGGGCTGGCCGGCCAAGCTTTTGCATTGGGTCGGCGCGACCGCGATCGTGATCTTGGTCGTGCACGGTTGGTGGATGGTGCACATGCTGCCGCGTGCGGAACGTGCCGTGAATTACAACTGGCACGCCGCGCTCGGCTACGATCTGCTCGCCCTTCTTGTGTTGCGCCTGCTGTGGCGCTGGATCAACCCTGTGCCGGTGCTGCCGGGCGGCTTGCAGCGCTGGGAAGTGATCGCGGCGCGGGCGGGCCATATCGGGCTCTATGTGCTGATGTTCGCCGCGGCGCTGACCGGTTGGGCGCTCGCCGGCACGGGCCGCAATCCGCTGAACAAGGACCTGTTCGGGCTGCCGGTGCCGCAGATCGTCGCAAGCCAGGACCGGTTCCTCCACAACCTGCTGGAGGACACTCACATGGTCCTCTCCTATCTGCTCGCCGCGCTTGTGGTCGTGCACGTCGCAGGGTCGCTGCGGCATCATGTCTTCAAGCGCAACGATGTGCTGCGGCGCATGCTGTTCGGCGCGAAGGCGAGCGTCTAGCCTGCCGTCGCGCCGCGGCGGGCGGGTTGTGCGCCGGCGTTCCCGAGCAATCCCCAGGCCGCGGTGCCGAGCATTGTCGCCTTGTCGGCCTCGGAGATCGACAGCGCCTTGACCTGCCGCACGCATTCACCGGTGCCCATGTCGTAGGGATAGTCGCTGCCGAGCAGCACGCGCGCGGCGCCGGCGGTCCGCACCAGAAACTCAAGCCGTTCGACCGAGTGCAGGATGGTGTCGTAATAGAAGCGCTCGATCCACGGCTCCGGCGACTGCTTGAGGTTGACCTTCGGCTCGGGGCGGACCTTCCAGCCATGCGCCCATCGACCGGCCTGATACGGCACGAAGCCGCCGCCGTGCACGAGCAGGACGGTGAGCTTGGGGTGACGGTCGAGCACGCCGCCGAACACGAGGCACGCTGCCGCGATCGTGGTGTCGAGCGGATTGCCGATCAGGTTGTTGAGATAATACGAGCGCATCCGGTCGGCGCCGGCGACGTTCACCGGATGGATGAGCAGCGGCACGCCGAGCTCCGCCGCGGCCGCCCAGACCGGCTCGAGCGACGGGTGATCGAGATTGGTGCCTTTCACGTTGGAGCCGATCATGGCGCCGCGCAGTCCAAGCAAGCGCACGGCGCGGCGCAGCTCGGCCGCCGCCTGCTCCGGCGCCTGCATCGGCAGCGTCGCGATGCCGAGGAAGCGGTCCGGCTTCGCCGCCACGAGTTTTGCGATCTGATCGTTCTGGATGGCGGCGCAGGCGGCGGCGAGCGAGGCGTCCTGGTCGTAGAGATAGGTCTGCGGGGTTGCCGAGAGCACGTGCACGTCGACCTCGGCGGCGTCCATGTCCTGCAGGCGCCGCTCGACCTCCCAGCCGCCGCGCGGAAACGGCCGATAGGGCGTGCCGGCGACGTCGAGCACCGCGAAGTCGGCATCGATTGGCTTGAGCGTCGGGGCGACCTTCGGCGCCTCTTTGCCGATGAGCTTCATTGTCTCTTCGGTGAGGACGTGGGTGTGGACGTCGATGGTGCGCATACGCTCCCCTTGCCTTGTTCGCCGCCGGCGCGCGGCGCGGCGTCGCAGCATGGCGCCGGCAGCGCGGTTGCTATGCTATAACGAGGCTCGCTGTCTACGGGAGAACGCACATGAAGAAGTCGTTGCTGGCTGTCGGCCTGGTTCTGAGCATGGGTGTGCCCGCGCTAGCCCAGCAGGACGTTGCCGAGTTCTACCGCGGCAAGACGGTGCGGATCGTGGTCGGCGTCGGCGTCGGCTCGGGCTACGACATCAACGCCCGCGCGCTCGCGCGCCATCTCAGCGCGCACATTCCCGGCAATCCGACGGTGATCGTGCAGAACCAGCCCGGCGCTGGCAGCCTGACGATGACCAATACGCTCTACAATAACGGCCCGTTCGACGGCACGGTGATCGGCGCCTCGTTCAACGGCACGCCGATGGCGCCGCTGCTGCAGCCGTCCGGCGTGCGCTTCGAGGCGACCAAGCTCAGCTGGGTGGGCAGCACCAACCGCGAGACCCAGGCGATGTATGTCTGGCACACCGCGCCGATCATGACGCTCGAGGACCTCAAGACCAAGGAGATGATCGTCGGCGCGCAGGCGCCGGGCTCGACCCAGTACGACTATCCGGTGCTGGCGCGCGAGCTGTTCGGCATGAAGTTCAAGGTCATCACCGGCTATGAGGCGACGCCGAAGATTCATCTCGCCATGGAGCGCGGCGAGGTGCACGGCACCTGGGCCAACTGGTCGACGCTCAAAGCGATCGCCGCCAACTGGCTGGAGGAGAAGAAGATCAGGATTCTCGCGCAATGGGCGCTCAAGAAGCATCCCGAGATGGCCGGCGTGCCGCTGTTCCTCGACCAGGCCAAGACCGAGGCGGACCGGCAGGCGCTCACCCTCGCGCTCGCGCGGCTGGAATTCGGCCGGCCGTTCTTCATGCCGCCGAACGTGCCGCCGGAGCGGGTCAGCGCGATCCGGCGCGCGTTCGACGCCACCATGAAGGACAAGGAATTCCTGGCCGACGCCGAGAAGCTCAAGATCGAGGTCGACCCGCTCAGCGGCGAGGAGGTCGCGAGCCTGGTCGGGCAGCTCTACCGCACGCCGGCCGATACCGTGACGCGGGTGCGCACCGCGCTGGAAGCCAAACAATAGGCGCCCACCAGGGGCGCTCTTGCGGGCCAGAGTTCCCAAGGGGGCCACGGGCCTTGGCCCCCTTGGGAACCCGAAATTGGCTTGATAGTCCAAAGGCTTGCGCGCCGTTGAGGGCCAAGGGGGCCACCATTCCGTGCGTGGCCCCCTTGGCGCGTTCATGTGGCCCTCTTGGCCGCGGCTTTGCCGCGACGGCCTGCGTTCAGACCGCCCGCTCGCGCAGCGGCATGACCTTCAGCTCGTCGGCGAGCTGGTCGAGCTGCGCCACAAGCTCGCCCGGCAGCGCCACGCCGTTGCGCACGCGGTCGTCGCGCCGGCGGCGGCGCTCGGCGCCGGGCAGCCGGATGGCGTCGAAGCCCGGCAGCGGCCGCGAGCTGCGCAGGTCGCGCAGGTGCCGGTCCATCTCGGCGGTGAAGGTCGCGAGCGGCGTGAAGCGGGCCACGTCGAGCGCGATGATGAAATGCCCGGTGTTGCAGGCGGTCTCGTCGTCGTAGTTGAAATCGAACACGTCGCGGCCGAAGGCGGCGCCGTTGAGCGGGCCTGACAGGAGCCCGAGCACGAGCGCCAGGCCGCTCCCTTTGTAGCCGCCGATCGGCAGCAGCACGCCGTCGGCGCTGCGCGCCGGATCGGTGAGCGGCTTGCCGTCCTTGGTGCTCACCATCCAGCCTTCCGGCATGGTCTTGCCCTGCAGCTTGTAGGACTTGACCGTGCCGTAGGAGACCACGGTGGTGGCGATATCGAGCACCAGCGGCGCCTCCTCACCGGCCGGGATCGCGAACGCGATCGGGTTGGTGCCGAGCAGCGTCTCGACGCCGCCCCATACCGCCATGTGGTTGGCGCTGGCCACGACCGAATAGATGCCGACCATGCCGTGCTTGAGCGGCAGCGCGGCATAGACGCCGGCGGC
>Ga0114129_10015279_pt1 | contig 10927 bp, 11 predicted proteins | sample RhiMetdeltSRZDD1_FD_80071 | JGI IMG/M metagenome (GOLD analysis project Ga0114129, IMG submission 80071) | Populus rhizosphere microbial communities from Tennessee, USA - Rhizosphere MetaG P. deltoides SRZDD1 (version 2) (version 2) | ecosystem: Host-associated > Plants > Roots > Rhizosphere >... | reverse complement strand
CGTCTTACCCACGGCCGCTGCATTGCTCCATTTAGGCCGGTGTTGGAAAAGATAGTAGATAGCGACGGTCAGGTAATGATTGGGCTGAAGCAAACCTGCATCGCGCGTGACGATTCCATGCCGGTCATGATCCGTGTCACAAGCAAATGCGATGTCGAAGCGATCCTTCAGTCCGACCAGATTTGTCATGGCGTAAGCAGAGGATGGGTCCATGCGGATCTGGCCATCCCAATCCACAGTCATGAAACGGAAAGTCGGATCGACGGCCTCGTTGACGACGGTGAGGTCTAACCCATACTGTTCAGCAATTCGCGCCCAGTAGTGGACGCCCGCGCCGCCGAGGGGATCAACGCCCATGTTCACCTTCGCCGCGCGAATTGAATCCATGTCAATAACATTTGCGAGATCACTTACGTACGAACTGAGAAAATCGTGCCGGTGTGTAGTGGAGGCGCGAAGCGCCTGCTGAAAGGGAATCCTTTTAATACCTTGAAGCGCACTCTCGAGAAGCTGATTCGCCGTTGCCTGAATCCAGTTGGTGACGTCGGTTTCCGCCGGCCCGCCGTTTGGCGGGTTGTACTTGAAGCCGCCGTCATCAGGAGGATTATGCGATGGCGTGATCACGATTCCGTCGGCGAGTCCAGTCTTTCGCTCGCGGTTGTAGGTGAGAATCGCGTGCGATATCACCGGCGTCGGAGTGTATTCGTCCCCTTCGGCGATCATCACTTCGACGCCGTTGGCGGCCAGCACCTCCAGTGAACTCGCAAACGCCGGCATCGAAAGCGCGTGAGTATCCATCCCAAGAAACAGTGGACCATCTATGTGCTGCAGTTTTCGATACAGACAAATTGCCTGCGTGATGGCGAGGATATGCCACTCGTTAAAAGCGTTTTGTAGAGCCGAACCACGATGCCCTGAAGTGCCGAAAGCCACTCGTTGTGCCGGGATTGAAGGATCAGGCACATCGGTATAGTAGGCCGTGATTAGCTTTGGGATGTTGACCAGCATCCCAGGTTCGGGCAATTTTCCTGCCAATGGACTAACTTTCATTGTGCGCTTACCTCTTACGATTTACTGCCGGCGTTGCCAAGCAAGGTGGACAGGTCGCAATCAACCAGGTCGCCTATACGCTCAACGGTCAAGTCTGCGGCCGGGTAGTTAGCAATGTTGTGGGGGTCCAACGCGTAATGGCCCTGGCGTGGAAAGATAGTCGTCAGGCGGTTTCCCCAAACCTTTTTCATTTCCGCCAGGATGCGTAGCTTGTCGTCGACCATTACGTAGTGCTGGGCTGGATATCGGTGTTCGACGTCCTCCAGCATACTCTCTTTATGAATATAGATAAGGACTCGACCGCCGACGGCGTCCCACAGTCCTGAGCGCTGGATCTTGCGCGGCTGAAAGACCACATCACCATCCGACAGAATGACTGTTGGTCCATATTTACCAAAATGTTCGATTACGTTAAGCGAACCCGGATAGAGTCGGTCAACAAATGGGTAGTCCACCAGAAAGCAGGACATTTTCAGTAGACGGGGATCGTTATTAGCACCGAGGCGGTAGCGTTGCAATGCACCCAGATAATCGGCGTAACCTAACTCTTTACGCAACGCCTCAAAGATTTCGAAATAGCGATCTCTATTCCGTGGGCCAAACTCCTGTTCGAGATGATTCCGGAGATCTGCTACCACGTGATCGTGGTCGAGCAGCGTGTTGTCGCAGTCGAAGAAAGTAACAATGTGAGACGGAGCAGCCATATAACTCTAAGTCGATGATGCTGACAAACGACCCGACCAGGTATTCCCCATATCGATCGTCAGATATTTTGCCGTTCGCGCGAGCATGAGAGACAGTAACGCTGGGAGAATATTTCGGCAACAAGCCGATAGTGCTGTCGCTGGTTGTGTAGCCCAGGTCCATGAGCTTTTGCGCTGCTTGCAGACTCTGCGGGTATTTGGGGCCGCCGCAATAGACGAGCTATTGCAGGGCTCCAAACGTTGCCCACGAAGCAGGTGTTAGTAAACTCTAAAATGAATTGGTGCTGGTCGTTGCCACGTGAACGTCGCATTTCTTTGACAAGAGCTCTCCCTCCAAAAAGCTCGGCGCCTTAATCATCGTGGGCAACGACCATCATGTTCAGCTTAGACTGGTAGAATTGACGTAAGTAGCGTATTAACACCTGACCTCCGCAGGTATTAACACTTAAGTTCTTTTAGACCGGTTGTGTTAACAAAGAGCTTGTCTAGGGATGACGAAGGCTATATCAATGTTTCAACGATTTTCTATTTTTCCGACAAGCTCTGTAAGGGTTAATGTCGCACAGGCCTAACGCCTTCAGCGTTTGTTCTTCTTGCTCTTGTGACCCAGGGTTCTCGCTGCGCTCGAACCCTGGGCTGGAATTAGCCAACGCCTTCGGCGTTTTTCAAACTGAACCAGTACCAAAGATACGGAGGACAAAAATGCCTGATCCGATCGCTAGAAAGCGTCTGAAGAAGAAAATGCTTGACCGATGGGAGAACGAGGGCGGACGCATTGCCACGGACACAACTAGTGCGGATGCGAGCAGACCAACTGGCGAAGATAAGGACCAGAGTATAAAACGATCTTCTCCTTCGAGTGATAAATCGTCGGCCAGTGGTCCTGCATCTCCGACAAAGAGGCGCAAGCCGGCTCAGAAATGAGTACATTCAAAACGCAGCGTGCAGAGACTGGGGCTTAGGGTTTGTCGCGCGCCAACCTTGTAAAAAGGTTTGGTCGAGGCGATCATTTATTCCATGGCAATAGACAAGGTCGCAGCGCTTCGTGCCACTGTTCTCTTTGGCAGCTTAACGAACGAAGAATTGCGTGCGTTGGCCTCTTTGTGCACCGAGCACAAGCTCTCTCGCGAAGAGGTTTTGTTTATTGCCGGTGAAGAGGCGCGCGGACTCTACGTTGTGGTGAGTGGCGCGGTACGCGCTTTCAGGGCTGGCGCGGATGGACGAGAACAAGTCATACACACCGAGCGGGCTGGGGCCATCCTTGCTGACGTGCCGGTTTTCGACGATGGGACATACCCGGCAACGGCGGTCGCGGATGAAGACTCCGTGCTTCTCTTTATCGCTAAAGGGGATGTGCGAGAGGTTTGTCTGAAACACCCAACGATCTCGCTTGCCGCTCTCAAGATGCTTGCTGGACGTTTGCGCCGGCATGCGGAACTGGTGGAAGCGCTGTCGTTACAGGAAGTCGGGCAGCGACTGGCGCGTTTACTACTGACAGAGGCAGCACGTCGCGGAGAGAGATTAGAAAGCGGCATCACTTTCGACCTTGTAATGACAAACGGGCAGATTGCAGCGCGCGTTGGCAGCGTGCGCGAAGTAGTGTCGCGTGCCTTGGCTCGGTTACAACAAGACGAACTAATCCTGGTGGATAATCGTCGTGTGACCATTCCAGACGAAAAGCTACTTGCAGGCTACTCGGGTCAAACCGAATAGCTGTCCAGTGAGACCAGGAGTGAGAAAATCATTGGATTCCGCGAGGCGACGAAGGTCGCATCAATATCGGACTCGATCAATAAGATTAGATTGCTAACTGCCTGAGTTCCGCTTCTCGATCAACAAACTCTCATGCTTGTTTGGACCAAGAGTGGCTTGCACCAAACCCCTTAACTCGCGAGTTCTAACGATCGCTATCGCTTAACGCAGATCATCATGACGCCTGCGAGGTTTAATTGATAACGCCGAAATACTTTTCGCATCATCAATACTCGTTTGCGCGACTCGCGATCACGCACGATATTCCAGATGAAACGCACAGTCCCTTTGAGCCCTTCATCACGTAACAAGCGCCTCGGTTCGAGCAAATGCATTGGCGCGCGCGCTTCGACTTCAACTTCAAAACCTTCCGCTTGCATTAGTCTGCGCCACTCCGAGACGGAAAGGGCCCGCACTCCCACGTGTATCGTCCGAGATAAAGCTTGATTTATCTCGTGCTTACGATCCTCATCAAGATCGTCCCCAACCAGACACATCTCGTGAATCGCATAGCGACCGTTGCGCTTTAGCAGCCTGCGTGCTTCGCGGACTATGCGGCGCTTCATGTCCGATGTTTGCATTGTGAGCATGGCCTCTCCGTAGACGACCGTGGCAACCTCGCCACGCAGGCCCGTCTGATCGGCGCTTCCCGTCACGCATTTTTGTGTCGACTCCTTCAGGTAACTGCTCACTATCGCCGCCGCAGCCGGGTCGCGTTCGATGGCTGTATACGAAGCCGGACGGCGCTTTAACGCAAGTTGTGCAGTAATTCCGAGTCCGGGTGCGAACTCGATGACATGGTCAGCGGACACAATGGTGAGGGCGGCAATCATTCGCCGCGTTAGCTCCATTCCTCCGGGTCGCAACACCCGTTTCCCGAGTCGCGCCAGCACCCAGTGACCAGGCATTTTTTGTTGACTGAGGCTCGCGCCTGGCGTGGTTATTGTCAGTACATTACTCATCCCAATCTCCCTTCGGTAACCTGGGCGGACGATCACAGGTAAGTGTTTTCAATCAGAAACACCAGCATAGGCGCGCCCGCGCCGGAAGCGATATGACTCATGTCACACCTAAAATGAATCTTTTCTAAGCATCTCGGTCTCTTTTCGGCTAAACGTGATTTAAGTCATTCCGTCGACGACTATCCTGGCGTAGCCTGTCCGTGGCTAGCAGATAGGGGGAAGCAATTATGTCTGAGAACACAAAAACTGTTAGAGAGTACGCACTGGAGATACCTGCGGCGACTCGCATTTTCGAAAAACTCGGGATTGATTACTGCTGTGGTGGCGGCAAGAGTCTGGCGGATGCTTGTACCGCGGCTGGGGTCTCAGTGGATGAAGTACTCGACTCGCTTAATGCTGACTTGGAATCTGTTTCAACTTCAGCCGCAAGGGATTGGCAAGCGTTATCGCAGGCTGAACTAATCACTCATATTGTTGATAAACATCATGCGTTTACTCGAGAGGAGTTGGTGCGACTGGAAGCTCTAATCGCCAAAGTTTCTGGTGTGCACGGGGAAAACCATCCGGAACTCTTTCAGATTCAGGATCAATTTGGGAAGCTGCGCGGGGAGCTCGAGCCTCACATGTTGAAAGAAGAAAATGTGCTCTTTCCCTATATAGTTCGAATGGAGGAAGCGGCGCTAGCGAATCAAACTCTTCCGCCACCGCCTTTTCGAACTGTGCAGAATCCGGTGCGCGTGATGATGGCCGAGCACGATGCCGCTGGATACATTTTAGGAAGAATCCGACAGGCCAGTTCCGATTACGCTGTCCCGCCGGATGGATGCATCAGTTACAAGACTTTATACAGCGCGCTGACAGCGTTGGAAGTTGACCTGCATCAGCACATCCATTTGGAAAACAACATCCTGTTTCCGCGCGCGGTGGAACTGGAAGTCGTGGCCTAATTTGAAATCTTCTCTGCGTATCTCTGCGTTCCTCTGCGTCTGCGGTAAATATGTCTAAAAAGCGGCTAACCGCACAGGCGCAGAGGAACGCAGAGATACGCAGAGATGAAACTAAGCCACTATGATTCGATTATTCTTCACTTCTCTTTTCTTCGATTATTCCCAGTCCGGCCTCCATCAAAAACAGACCGCATCGCTATAGCATCGTAATACCGATAAAAAGATCCGCAGAGCGATCGATGACCGTGAGAACACGTGTGCAGAACGGGTGTTTCCACGCTATGAACCATCTGGACCTTCGTTTAAGTTGATAATCAATTCTTGGGCGGAGGAAATAAAAGATGGAACACATTATCGACAGCTCAACCCGTACCACTCCCCGAAAGAAGCCACTGGCTGAGGCCCACGTCTCGGGCCCAGCCTATCAGGCTTACCAAATCTTGCACGTAGCCTTCGTCGTCGCACCGATAGTCGCGGGACTGGATAAGTTTTTCAATCTACTCGTCAACTGGGAGCAGTACTTACCTCCGTTCGTAAACAAAATGGTCGGCGGTCACGGTCACGAGTTGATGCTCATCGCCGGCGTTGTCGAAATCGTCGCGGGACTCGGAGTTTTGTTTAAGCCAAAACTCTTTGCGTACATCGTTTCCGCTTGGCTGTTAATGATCGTGGTAAACCTGCTGATGATTCCAGGCTACTACGACATCGCGCTACGCGATTTTGGTCTAGCGTTAGGCGCTCTAGCCCTCGCGCGTCTAAGCCACGCATTTGATCGCTGACTCGGAAAAGGAGACTCGTCATGTCAGAAAGAAACAATCGAGGAATCGAAACCCTCGAAAACGGTACGCGAACAAAGAGCCGCGCGAGCAACAATTTCATGATGTTAGTCAAGATCATGATGTTTGCGACATCGTTAACTATCGCCCTTGGTTATCTCGTGAGTCGCAGCGAAGCTCAAGTTGCCGGTCAAAAAGAACAAGGCTTCGATCGGCAGATTAGCGAAAACGCACTACGCATGATGGACCAGGGAAAACAGATCTTTCGTTACGACACCTTCGGCGATGAGGCTTACTGGACCGACAAACTAAAACTGCATCACGCAATTCAGGGTGCCAGGTTCGGTGGTGTTGGTGCGGGCGTTAGCCCCAAGACTGCACTCGCCGTTGGATTGAAAGTGGACATGGACGCACTGCCTCCAACCTTGATTAATCAGCTCAAGCAAGGCAAGGTCAACCTCGATGACCCGGCAACCACACTGGCGCTCATTAAGCTCGACGCAGTGCTTGGGGTGAAGGGAACCTTCAACCCGAACGGAAGCCTCAAGGCAGTGGGCCTCACTTGTGCCGTTTGTCATTCCACAGTTGATGATGCTTTTGCGCCAGGCATTGGGCGCCGACTCGACGGCTGGTCCAACCAGGATCTAAATGTCGGCGCCATCGTGTCGCTTGCGCCGGATCTGAGCGCGCTCACTAACCTTCTTGGAGTGGATGAAGCGACGGTTAAGACAGTGCTTGCGAGTTGGGGGCCGGGAAAGTTTGACGCAGAGCTAAACCTCGATGGGAAGGCTTTTCGCCCTGACGGCAAGACTGCCGCCGTGCTCATCCCGCCTGCATTTGGCATGGCCGGAGTGAACCTGCACACGTGGGGTGGCGGCTGGGGTGGAGTCACTTACTGGAACGCTTACGTCGCTAACCTTGAACTACAGGGGCAGGGAACTTTCTTCGACGCTCGCCTGAACGACCCGATAAAGTATCCGGTTGCTGCGCGCGCTGGGTTCGGGAACAAGCGTAGCGATACGGACATGGTGACCGCGAAATTGGCGGCGCTTCAGTTCTATCAACTGGCCATCCCGCCACCGACTCCGCCTGAAGGCAGCTTTGATCGAGCAGCTGCCACTCGTGGAGAGACGATCTTCAAAGGCAAGGCAAACTGCGCACAATGTCACGTGCCTCCACTCTTTACGGAGCCAGGTTGGAACACGCACAAGGCTGAAGAGATCGGTATCGACGATTTCCATGCGAGTCGTGCCCCGGACAATTCGTATCGCACATCGCCGTTGCGCGGACTTTTCTCGCACATGAAAAGGGGCTTTTACCACGACGGTCGCTTTCCAACGCTGCTCGATGTAGTTAACCACTACGACAGCTTCAAGAAGTTGAGTTTGACTGAGCAGGAAAAGCACGACTTGGTCGAGTACCTAAAATCGTTATAGGTGGCGCAGAGGCCCGGAAACAACTCCGGCAAAGGAGCGCACCGGGAAGTGAACCATGTTAGTAAGGATCGACAACGCAAAGGGTTGATGACTGACCCGGATGAAGACTGTTTCAAAAGGGATTCGATGTGATTCTAAAGATTGAGGTGCTAGGGTGGGCGGGGACGGCTCTGGTCTTAGCAGCATATGTCCCGCAGATACACCATCTCTATGTTGAGAAATGCGCCTGGGGCATCAGCATTTCCACGTGGCTAATCTGGCTTGTTGCCGGCTCCGTGCTTCTTAGCTACTGCATCTTTCGAAACGACACCCTGTTTGCATTCGTCCAGGTCATCAACATCACGGCGATTATGGCAACTATCATTCTCGCCCGCAGAGGAAATCGGATTTGCCCGTACCATTTAAAGACGGCTTTGAACAGCGGGGATCAGAAAGAGACGGTGAAACGTGCAGCGTAGAAGGAGACATTCATGTCGCGAACACAAATAATCGATGGACGAGATGAGAACGGCAACACGGATTTGATGCGTGCTGCCCTTAATGGTCAAAGCGGGACTGTCAAAGCGTTACTCCTTGGTGGAGCTGACGTAAATGCGCGAAATCATGAGGGACGTACTGCGCTAATGTTCGCTATTGTCAACCTCCACACTTCGACCGTGCAAACTTTGTTGGATTTTGGCGCGGACGTAAACGTCCAGGCTAGTTGTGGTTGTACGCCGCTGCTGCTTGCTGCAGGTAGCGGTGACATCGGAATCACTCGAGCCTTGCTCAATAGTGGCGCTGATCCCGAAACAATCTGCAGACCGGGTATAACTGCCTTGGTAGTTGCAATAGAACGTGGCTATAGCGCTATCGTTGAATTGCTCAAGCGCCCCTTGGCCCAAGCAGTGCAGGGAAAGCCGAAAAGCCTTCGGTCGAACTTGCAAAGTGCCACAAGAACTGCGGCTCTTGCGGCAACAAAATGAAACGAGTGTTTGGTGAGATTGAAATTAACTGTAGATGAAAGAGGAGTGGTGAAATGATCAATACGAATTCATATCAGGCCAAGCAGTTCAATCTGAGTGGCTTGAATGGCATTTCCGATCGGACGTTGGAGATGCACTTCAAACTCTACGAGGGTTACGTCAAAGAGACCAACAATCTGTCAGACCGGATTTCCGAGTTTCTGAGAGACGGCAAAGTGGATCAGGAAGAAGTGCCGGCTTATTCCGAACTAACACGTCGCTTAGGCTTTGAATATAACGGTATGGTCCTGCACGAATACTATTTCGGCAACATGAAGGGAGACGGTTCGGGTGATCCCGAGAAGAACTCTGCTTTCTTTCGTGCGGCAGAAGCGAGCTTTGGCAGCTACGACATTTGGAAGGCGGATTTTGTTGGTATCGGCAAGATGCGCGGCGTGGGTTGGGCCATCTGTTACGAGAATCCGGCGAACGGACGGCTCTCCAATCACTGGATTACGCTACATGAGACGGGCAACGTAGCGGGATTCAATCCAGTATTGGTGATGGACGTGTGGGAGCATGCCTTCCTGCTCGACTACAAACCGGCAGAGCGGCCTAAATACATCGAGGCATTCTTCTCCAACATAGCCTGGAATGTTTGCGACGAGCGGCTGAAACGTGGATTAGCTGCGCGTTCTGCGACAACTGGTGAACTTGGCTGAAGAGTGATTTAACCTCTTCTGAGATTATCGAATCGGGATCGTGTTTGAGAAATGCAAGACACAACACGCCGCGCGGTTTGGGGCGCACTGTAGCTAGTGATCATTATGGCGGATTTCGAACAGAGACTTGCGATGGAGTCGAAGCCACGGCCGTTTTCGGAGCTCGAGCTTGAAGAGCTCCAGCGCCTTACCTTTGATTATTTCCTTAAGGAGACAAATCCTGAGAACGGCCTGGTGCCGGACAGCACTCGCCAGGGTGCACCTTGCAGTATCGCTCCAACCGGATTTGCCCTGGCTGCTTATCCTGTCGGTGTCGAGCGTAAATTCATTACGCGCGACGACGCGATTAGCCGAACACTGACGTCACTGCGCTTCTTCTGGAATAGCCAGCAGGGTCCGGAACCTGACGCCACGGGATACAAGGGTTTTTACTATCACTTTCTCGGCATGAAGACGGGCCGCCGTATGTTTGATTGCGAACTCTCGACAATCGATTCGACGTTCGTGATTGCGGGTGCATTGACGGCTGCCGAGTATTTCAATCGCGACACTGAAAAGGAACGTGAAATTCGCGATCTCGCTACTGCCCTGTATCGACGCGCGGATTGGCAGTGGGCGCAAAATGGTGCAGACACGGTAACGCACGGTTGGACGCCAGAACATGGGTTTTTAAAGTATCGTTGGGAGGGCTATAACGAAGCGCTGATTCTTTACGTTCTAGGTCTTGCATCACCAACGCATCCTTTACCAAAAGAAAGCTACCAGGCTTGGACGAAGACTTATGAATGGAGAAGTCTTTATGGATACGACTTCGTCTACGCTGGTCCGCTCTTCATCCATCAGCTTTCGCACATGTGGATCGATTTTCGCTCCATTCAGGACGACTACATGCAGCAGAAAGGAATCGATTATTTCGAAAACAGCCGACGCGCGACTTACGCTCAACAACAGTACGCAATTGAGAACCCCAGAGGCTTCAAAGGCTATGGCGAATTCATTTGGGGTTTCACCGCGAGCGATGGTCCTGGACCAGCAATTGAAAAGATCGAAGGCAAGGAACGCCAATTCTATGACTACATAAACCGCGGTATTCCGGACGGACCTGACGACGGCACGTTGGCTCCGTGGGCCGTCATTGCCTCACTTCCGTTCGCTCCTGAAATTGTTTTGCCTTCGATCCGTTACTTCGACCAAACCTTTCCTGAGATGACCAGTAAGTATGGATTCAAGTGCAGTTTCAACCCGACGTTCTCCCGAGGCTCGAGCAATGGGTGGATTTCAAAGGGCTACTACGGTCTGGATCAAGGTCCGATAGTTTTGATGATTGAGAACTATCGATCGAGGTTTATCTGGCAGTTGATGCGAAACTGTCCTTACATCGTCACCGGGCTTCGCCGCGCCGGATTTTCCGGCGGTTGGCTTCGCAACGATGCACAAATGGAACCGTCGCCAGTCGTCACCGCGGAAGAACTCCAATTGGAGGTAACAGAGCCTGAATGATTCTCTACACGATCCTTTCTCCGTCATGACACTTGGGGATGCCGCATTGAATTACCTTAACTGTTGATACATCGGAGGGTGTGGTGTCTTAAATTCAAAGAGTTTTCTTTGCGTCCTCTGCGTATCTCTGCGTT
>Ga0114129_10015278_pt1 | contig 10927 bp, 11 predicted proteins | sample RhiMetdeltSRZDD1_FD_80071 | JGI IMG/M metagenome (GOLD analysis project Ga0114129, IMG submission 80071) | Populus rhizosphere microbial communities from Tennessee, USA - Rhizosphere MetaG P. deltoides SRZDD1 (version 2) (version 2) | ecosystem: Host-associated > Plants > Roots > Rhizosphere >... | reverse complement strand
CGTTCAAGTAAGGACAATGGAGGAGAATTCACTGCTTGCATAGATGCCTTTTATCATAGCATGGAATTGAAGGGGTAGGATACAATTTTCCCTGTCATTGCGAGTATGCGAAGCAGCCGAAGCAATCTCTTAGCCTGGGTGGAGATTGCTTCGCTCCCCGCAAATCGGGTCGCTCGCAACGACACCAATAAACATGCCTTCATCCAAACTTATTCTCGTGACTGGCGCAACCGGCTATGTGGGCGGACGGCTCGTGCCGCGTCTGCTGGAAGCTGGCTACTACGTGCGCGTCCTGGTCCGTGACCCAGCGCGCCTGCAGGGACGGGCCTGGCGAGACCGGGTAGAAATCATCAGCGGCGACGCGTTACAATCGGAAACCTTAGCCACCGCCCTGAAGGATGTCTCCATCGCCTACTATCTTATCCACGGCAAGCAAGGCGGGAGGATGAATGCCGATCGTGACCTGCAAGTGGCGCGTAACTTCGCCAGGTCTGCGGACGGAGCTAAAATCGAGCGCATCATTTACCTTGGCGAGCTGGTTGACCCTCCGTCAGATTTATCTCCTTATCTGCGGGCCCGCCACGAGACGGGGTATATCCTGCGTCAGAGCAGCGTACCCGTTACAGAATTCCGGGCGGGCATGATTGTCGGTTCAGGCTCGGCGTTGTTTGAAATGATTCGCTATCTCACCGAACGCGAGCCTGTGCTAGTCTGCCCGGCCTGGTTTTTTTCACAGGCACAACCTATTTCCATTCGGGATGTGCTCACATACCTCATTGCGGCGCTTGAAACTCCTGAAAGCACAGGCAAAATGATCGAGATCGGCGGTCCTAAGCGGCTTACCTACGCGGATATGTTACGTGGCTACGCCAGGGAACGCAATCTCAAGCGTGTGCTCATCCGCACTCCGTTTTATGTGCCGCGTCTGTCAGCCTATTGGGTGCATATGGTCACGCCGATTCACTGGCGCGTCGTATTGCCGTTGATTGAGGGTTTACGTGCCAACCTCATCGTCCAGGATGAAGCGGCGAAGAAACTCTTCCCCCAAATCAAACCAATGGATTTCCAGACTGCCGTCCATCTCGCGCTGGGTCGCATCCAACGGGATAATGTTGAAACGAGCTGGTCCGACGCTTTGGTCACGGTAGCGGGCGATATCAAGCCGTATAAACTCACGGTCGAAGAAGGGATGTTCATCGAAACGCGTCAGGTGCTGCTCGACCTCAAACCTGAAACCGTTTTCCGTTCTTATAGCGGTATCGGCGGCGAGCGGGGCTGGATGTACATGGATTGGTCATGGGCGATGCGCGGCTGGGTGGATAAAGTCGTCGGCGGTGTTGGTTTGCGACGCGGACGCAGGCATCCCGACGAAATTCGCGTGGGTGAGTCGCTGGACTTCTGGCGCGTGGAAGAAGTGGAACCGAATCGTCTTTTACGTTTGCGCGCCGAAATGAAACTGCCCGGCAAAGCCTGGCTCGAATTTAGATCTGAGCCACAAGATGACAAAACCCTCTTCACCGTCACCGCCTATTTTGCGCCGCGTGGACTATTTGGTTTTCTGTATTGGTACGCGATGTGGATTCCGCATCGTTTCATCTTTGATGGGCTGACACGGCGGCTAGCAGGCCGTGCGCGTGTGTTAAGCAGGTGACCGTCACTTTTAACCCAATGAACAAACTCATCCTCGTCACCGGTGCCACCGGATATATCGCCAGCCGTCTCATTCCACGCTTGTTGGAGTCCGGGTATCGCGTGCGCGCCATGGCCCGTAAGCCGCGTCAGCTCCGGGCCCGAAGCTGGTTCGACAAAATAGACATCGCACAGGCTGACGTGACAACTCCATCCACGCTCGCACAGGCCCTGGAGGGTGTTGACACGGCCTATTATCTCATCCACAATATGTCACGCGGACATGATTACATCAAGCTCGAGCTTGATGGCGCGCGCAATTTTGCCCAAGCCGCGGAAAAAGCAGGCGTCAAACACATCCTCTATCTGGGTGGGCTGGCCGACCCCGAGCAACACATCGCCCCTCACATGCGCTCCCGCATTGAAACGGGGAAGGTCCTGCGCGAAGGCCGAGTCCCTGTCACAGAGTTTCGTGCGGGAGTGATTGCAGGTTCGGGGAGTATCTCATTTGAGATGATCCGCTTCATGACCGAGCTATTCCCCATTGTGCCCGGTCCACTATGGATGAAAAACGAGACCCAGCCTATTGCCATTCAAAACATTATTGATTACCTCGTTGCCGCACTCGAAAATAAAAGTGGACAGGGACAGGTCTTCGAGATCGGTGGGCCGGAAATCACCGGTTATGAGAACCTGATGTTGCGCTACGCCCAGGCACGTGGCCTCAAACGCACGCTGCTTTTGTTTCCCGGCATCCCTGTCTGGTTCATGGCCTTTGGCGTGGGATTAATGACTCCCGTGCCATATCCTATCGCTCATGCATTGCTCGCCGGCCTGTCTGCGGATAGCATCGTCAAACATCCTGAAGCGTTGAAAGTGTTTCCCGAGGTCAGACTCATCGATTTCGACACGGCCATCATGGACGCGCTTGAGAAAACACATCCAGACTACATAGAGCGTGTATGGGAATCGGATGGAAACTTCGGAAGTCTTACTGAGCAGAACCCAGACCGTGAAGACTCTTTACAGCCTTCCGAAGTTTGGGCAACCTTGAAACACGAAGGCTGTTTTATCAATCACCGCGAGAGGAAGGTGCAGTCTTCGTCTGAGAATATTTTTCAGTCAATTGCGCATTTCGTCAGTAAACATGATTGGCAAATCGAGAGCAAGGAAGGGAACTCGCGAATCACCGCTAATAACGGGTATCAGCGTTTCGGACAACAATGGCTGGAATGGCGGGTAGCAGGTCGGACTGATCGCGAACGCCGTCCCTTCGGGCGGCAGTCCCCGGCGGAGGGCGGGCCGACTTATCTCTCCCAAACCGTCTTTTTCTCTCCACGCGGGTTGCCCGGTTTTTTGTATTGGATTCTTCTGTATCCATTCCACTGGATCAGGTTTCGCGGTTTAATTCGGGGAATTGCTGCACAAAGCGAAAACTCATGAACCGCCCACTCACCTTACTTCTGGCATCCTTCTTTTTAATCATTATCCTTTTCGTTGTTGCCATTACCATCCCTAACACGCTGCCCGTTGGTTCGGATTTCAGTGCGCTGTACTACGCTGACCTGGCATTTGTCGACGGCATCCCTATCTACGATATCCCGGCCATGGAAGCTCTTGCTCTGGAGGCCTCTGGCATCCCCGCTGAAAATTTCTTCATGCCGCGCTTCCCTTACCCTCCCTGGTATGTGTTGAGCACATTCTATTTAGGATTGTTACCCATTGAATCAGCCGGGACTCTTTGGTTTGAGCTGAACCTCCTCATGCTGTTCCTGTCCATTTGGCTTCTCACCGATGGCTGGGATGGAAAATTGAGATTAATGGCCTTCCCGCTGGGACTGTTGTTCTTGCCGGTAATCGGAGCCTTGTCAGTGGGTCAATTTGATTTTCCTGTGTTACTTGGCGCATCCATGTTGATTTACTCGCTGCGCAAAGAGCATGTACCATTGACGATATTGGGAGCAGTCTTGCTGACTTTCAAGCCACACGTTGGCGCATTGATTCTGCTGTCAGTGCTGGGGTGGTTGATCGGAAACCGAAGCAATTTTGGGCGGCGAGCGTTGCGGTCCGTTATCCTTGCGGGAGTCCTTCTTTTTGCCATCGGCTTCCTGGCAGATCCTGCGTGGATCGTTAACTATCCTACGATGTTATTAAATTATCAGGACGAAGGAAACGTGACAGCCTGTTCAGAATGTGCCAACATCCCGGTGTTTACATCCCGCTGGCTCTTCGATGGCTCGCTGAGCCGGGCGGCTCTGATCGCGATCCTGATGCTGGTGGTTCTCACTGCGATTTTTTTCACTGCAAGAAAAAAGCTGTTTCAAGCACCTGAACTTTTGGTGACATCCGCACTGCTGATTACGCTACTTGCCAGCCCATATCTTTACAACTATGATTTCATCTTGTTGCTCGTCCCGTTTGCAGTGCTGGCAACGGGTGACCTGGTGCAAAAGATTGTCGTATTGGTTTGCCATCTGGTGCCTACGTTCGCGCTCGCGTTCTATGGACGTGCTGGAAACATTACTCTGCTATTCGCGGCACTGTTACTTGCTATCTTTGTTTTTCAGCGTGCCCGCTCACAGGTTGACGTGAATCAACTCGCGTCATACAATACTGCCACATAAACGATCAGCCAGCGGCGAAGCCGGTGTGAGTCCGGCACTGTCCCGCAACTGTGATTTAGCCTTTAGCGAATAGCTGCTAGCTAATAAGTCAGGTCGCCCGCTCTGGTCGGTTAACCACACTCTCGTGGAAAGGAGGTGGATGACGGCTATTTCGGATTGCCTCTCCAACCTCCCCGGCTTCGGCTGGGGATTTTGATTCCAATACCATGTGTCCTTGCGAGGGTACGAAGCACCCGAAGCAATCTCAGAATAATATCGGAATTGCTCATGATTTGCTAAGCAAATCATACGGTGTCGTCGTAGTGAACGCTCCTCGCAATGACACCCCATTAGGAGAAGAAAATGTTACGCAAGACCTTACTCATCACTTTGCTGATCGCGCTCATGACCGCTGGCGCCTGTGCGCCTCAAACCACACCGACAAGCACTCCCATTACCCTTTCTGACGGTCTCGGACGTGAAGTCAAACTTGCTGCGCCTGCGCAAAAAATCGTCTCTCTTGCGCCGTCCAATACAGAAATATTATTCGCCATTGGCGCAGGCTCGCAGGTTATGGGACGCGATAATCTTTCCGATTATCCCGAAGCGGCTAGCGCCGCGACAGACATTGGGTCGGCGTTTGAGGCGTTGAACACGGAATTGATCGTCTCTCTCCAGCCCGATTTGGTCCTGGCAGCGGAAATCAATACTGCCGACCAAGTCAAAGCGCTCGAAGACCTGGGCATAACGGTCTACTATCTGAAGAACCCGACTACGCTCGAAGAGCTGTATACCAATTTGGAGATTGTCGCGCAATTGACCGGTCGTGAAACCGAAGCGGCAACACTGATCGATGATCTCAAAGCGCGCGTTGCCGCGGTGGATGAGAAGATCGCCACGGTAACGGAAAAGCCAACTGCCTTTTATGAATTGGATGCCACCGACCCCGCCAAACCCTACACTGTGGGAAAAGGCACCTTCATCACCTTGCTGATCGAACGCGCTGGCGGACAAAACATCGCCGGTGACCTGGATGAGTATCCACAACTGAGTCTGGAACAGGTGGTAGCCGCAGACCCGGACTTTATCATCCTTGGCGATTCGGCGTATGGCATCACGCCCGAATCGGTAGCAACTCGGCCCGGTTGGGATGGCTTAAGTGCAGTGACAAATAACCAGGTGTTTCCCTTCGACGATAACCTGCTGAGCCGCCCGGGTCCACGGCTTGTGGAAGGGTTGGAAGCACTAGCAAAGTTATTGCATCCGGAACTTTTCCAATAAAATGGAGTAGAGGCAGGGGATTGTCTCTGCCTCTACATACTTTATGCGCGCCTTTCTTATCTCTTTCGTTTTCCTATTCATTGCCCTGCTATTAAGCCTGGCGATTGGCTCTGTGTCCATTTCGCCATGGGATTTGTGGAATGCCCTGGTAGGGCGGGGAGCAGAATTGGCAAACACTATTCTTTGGGAGATTCGCCTGCCACGTACGATTTTGATTGCCTTGGTGGGAGCCGCGTTGGGCGGAAGCGGTGCGGCGTACCAGGGCTTGTTTCGCAACCCATTGGCTGACCCCTATCTGATCGGCATTGCGGCGGGCGCAGGTTTGGGCGCAGTCCTGGCCATTAGCATTGATTGGCCGTACTCGTTCCTGGGCTTGCTCGCAACTCCACTGGCAGCCTTCGCAGGGGCCTTACTGGCCGTGACCCTTGTTTATTTTCTGGCACGCATTGGGCAGACCACGCCCATCACAAATTTAATTCTGGCGGGCGTGGCAGTCTCTTCCTTTGCGACTTCCCTGATGTCATTTCTTCTATTGCGATCCTCAGGAGAAATACGCCGCGCAATCAGCTGGCTGTTGGGTGGGGTCAGCCTGGCCGGTTGGGATGTGACATTGGCACTCATTCCCTACCTGGCGCTCGGAATGACCATACTGGTTCTCCATGGCTATTCTCTGAACCTCCTCCAATTTGGAGATGATCAAGCCACTCAAATGGGCCTGGATGTTCGTCGGGCAAAACTCATGATTATCGCGGCAGCTTCCCTCATCACTGCGGCCGCGGTTTCTTTTGCGGGAATCATTGGCTTCATTGGACTGGTGATTCCGCACATCGTACGGATGTGGTGGGGCGTGGATTATCGCCGCATCCTCCCATTGAGCATTTTGGGCGGAGCGTCCGTATTATTATTTTCAGATATTCTGGCTCGCATTATTATTGCGCCGCAGGAATTACCTGTAGGCATTGTGACCGCATTGGCAGGCGCACCATTTTTCTTGTGGGTTCTGCGCCGCGCAAAAAATCAGGGATTTTGGTAAAAATGGCTCAACAACCTAAAATCAAAAACGGATTAGTGATCGTCAACACTGGGAATGGCAAAGGCAAAAGCACTTCGGCATTTGGAGTACTTCTGCGCGCCTGGGGACGCGGCTTTCGAATCTGCGTGATTCAATTCATCAAAGCCGAGACGGGGCAATGGGGTGAGATCAAAGCCGCAAAGAAACTTGGGATTGACTGGTTCAGCACCGGCGATGGTTTTACATGGACATCCAAAGATATGGATGAGACCATCGCACGCGCCCGTCATGGCTGGGAGCTCGCCAAAGCGAAAATCCTCAGCAGAAATTATGACTTGATTATTTTGGATGAGTTCACTTACACGTTACAGTATGGCTGGCTGGATAGTAAAGAAGTCATTGATTGGCTGAAAGCTAATAAACCTCAAGATATGCATCTCATCATTACCGGCCGTGATGCGCCAGAGGCTTTGATCGAATATGCGGATCTGGTGACGGAGATGCAGGAGATTAAGCATCCCTATCAAAAGGGCCTCCAGGCTCAGGCGGGAATAGAGTTCTAAATATGCAACTTGAAAAAACACTTCGACAAATTCAACTACCGGATGAATATGCCATGCGTGCAGCGCAGGCACGGCAGGATACGCTTACCAAACCGCGCGGCAGCCTGGGACGACTCGAAAAACTTTCGGTTCAACTGGCGGGGATAATGGCCAATCCGATGCCTACCGTGGAGCGTAAAGTGGTCATCGTGATGGCAGCCGATCACGGCGTGACGTGTGAAGGTGTGAGCGCGTACCCGTCGGAAGTCACACCGCAAATGGTTTTGAACTTTTTACACGGCGGTGCCGCGATCAATGTACTGGCGCGTCAGGCGGAGGCGCGTGTTGTCGTCGTAGATATGGGTCTTGCTGTGGAAGTTCAAGACACAAGCGGAAAATTGATTCGGCGAAGAATCGGCGCGGGGACGGCGAACCTGGCTCAGGGTCCGGCGATGACGCGTGAACAAGCAGAAGAGTCCATTCAAAGCGGAATTGAAGTCGCGCAGACAGAAATATCCAAAGGTGCAGATATCCTGGCGACCGGCGATATGGGCATCGGCAATACCACATCTGCTGCCGCGATTGCCTGTGCACTGATGAATGAGTCGCCGGAAAAGATTGCCGGGCGCGGCACCGGTTTGGATGAGACCGGGCTCAACAAAAAAATTTCTGTAATTGCGCGCGCGTTGGAGGTGAACCAACCAAATGCAAATGACGCGCAGGATGTATTGGCAAAGGTGGGCGGCTTTGAGATTGGCGGGCTGGCAGGTGTCATGCTGGCTGCGGCAGCGAATCGTAAACCAATCCTGGTGGATGGATTTATCTCCACGGCAGCCGCGATGCTCGCGGTTGCTCTTGCTCCCGTCGCGCGCAATTACATGATCGCCGCGCATGTTTCGCAGGAGCGCAGTCATCGGTTGATGCTCGAATGGCTCGGGCTGAACCCGTTGCTGGACTTGAATATGCGACTCGGCGAAGGCACAGGTGCAGTTCTGGCGTTTCATTTAATCGAAGCGTCCACGCGCATTCTGCGTGAGATGGCAACATTCAGCGAAGCCGGCGTGAGTGATAAAGAATAGTTCTATGGTTTCCCTCATCGCTGCGTTTCAATTTCTGACCATCTTCCCCACACTCATCAAGCGCATGTTCACCTCACAGGAGATGGGGCGCGCCGTAGGTTGGTTTCCGTTGGTGGGTGTTGCGTTGGGTCTGGCATTATATGGTGTGAATTATTCTGCGCGCCTGATTTTTCCTGCTTCCATCTCGGCCGCGCTGACCCTATTCGCCTGGGTGATTTTTACGCGCGCCTTTCACCTGGACGGCTTTATGGACACCTGCGATGGACTCTTCGGCGGCTGGACTCCGGAGCGGCGTTTGGAGATCATGAAGGACTCGCGCATGGGCGCGTTCGGCGTGGCAGGCGGAGTTTTGGTATTGCTGACGGAATACGCGTCGCTTCATTCTTCCCTGAACCTGTTCCCCGCCCTCCTGCTTTCTACTACGCTGGGACGTTGGGTTTCGCCGCTCGTGATTTCTGCCTTTCCCTATGCCCGTGAAGATGGCTTGGGCATTGAAATGAAACGCAATGTAAGCCTGCGGGAGGTCCTGATTGCCACACTCATTACAGCCATTACAGCCTGGTTCATCTCTGGCTGGTTGGGATTCGCCCTCATGCTCGGCACAGCCTTGCTTGGGTTTCTCGTCGCGCTTTATGCGATGCGGTTATTACCAGGCCTTACCGGCGATATTTACGGAACGGTCACCACACTGGTTGAGATGTCCGTATTGGTTTATTTTACGATATGAAGCTTTTACTGGTACGTCACGGTGAAACGGATTGGAATCTTGCCCATCGCTATCAAGGGCAAAGCGCGGTCTCGTTGAATCAAAAAGGGGTTCAACAAGCCGAACAACTTGCCAGTCGACTCTCCCATGAAAGGATTGACGCGGTGTATTCAAGTGATTCACCGCGTGCATTGGAGACAGCCACGCAGGTTTTGAACTTGCAGGAACAAGCACCTGCGCTTCAAAAAGATGCGCGCTGGCAGGAAATCTGCTTCGGGGTCTGGGATGGGTTGACATATGAAGAGGTCGAAGCAAAATGGAAGCGTGAAGTCACGGCGTGGTACGCGGATCCCGTGAATTCCTCCCCACCCGGTGGCGAGACCATGCTGCAAATGTCAAAACGCCTGCAATCCGCTTGGAATGACTTGAAAAGCAATCATGAAGACGACACTGTATTGATCGTTACACACGCTGGCGTGATCCAGATTTTATTATGTATGCTTCTCGGTGTGGAATTAGATCGTTACTGGCAATTTCGTGTGGCGCAAGCCTCATTGACCGTGATCCAGCTTTATGCAGATGCAGCGATTCTGGATTTGTTCAACGACGTCAGCCACCTAAAGGTTTCTTGAATTTATGGCAAATATTACACTCATCCTTGGCGGCGCACGCAGCGGAAAGTCATCGTACGCACAAAGCCTGGCCGAAGAGACAGCTAAATCCGTCACCTTTCTGGCTACGGCCCAGGCACTCGATGATGAAATGAGCGCTCGCATCCAAAAGCATCGCGCGGAACGGCCTGCCAATTGGGAGACGCTCGAAATCCCTTTGGATATTGCGACGCACGTCAGGCAAATAAAGTCCGATATTGTTATCTTTGATTGTATTACACTGCTCGTCTCGAACTTGCTCATGCAATTTATGCAGCAGGACCTTGTTGACGAAGCGCTGTTCCTGTCCTCCCTTCAGAAGGAAATGAACGAATTGTTATCCGCACTTCATAAAACAGATCAACACTGGCTCATCATTTCGAATGAAGTCGGTCTGGGTCTCGTCCCGCCCTATCAGATGGGACGTGTATACCGCGATGGGCTTGGCTGGGCAAATCAAACGCTGGCACGTGAAGCGGACAAAGTCATCTTTATGGTGGCTGGCATTCCAGCCGTTATCAAGTAGGTTTTTATGTATATCAACATCCGACAAATGGACTCAGACTCCCTTCAACAGGTGGATCAATTCGAGCGTAACTCCATCGTAGCCGAACATCTCATGCTTCACATTCAGGATAACAAAATATCCTACGCGGTCGTGCCAGTAGAGCCGTACGAAAAAGTACTGACCGTCGATCCCGAAGATTACACCACCTTCATTGACAACCCACAGAAGATCATCTTCTTTGCGGAGGTGGATGGGAAGCCTGCCGGGCAAATCAAACTCGTTCCCTGGTGGAACAAATTCGCCTATGTGGAGGAACTCACCGTGGACACTGAATTTCGAGGCAAAGGCGTCGGGCAGGCTTTGATGACCCGTGCCATCGAATGGGCCAAGGGACAAGGCTTCCCTGGCCTCACATTGGAGACGCAGGATAACAACGTCCCGGCCTGCAGGTTCTACGAAAAATGTGGATTTGTACTGGGTGGGTTTGATTTATACGCCTACAAGAAACTTGATAACCCTTCTGAGATTGCCTTGTATTGGTATATGATTTTTTAGTTATATCCTGCTGGTCGAGACGCAAGCAGTCGAGACCCAGCGGGACGCAAGATCATTCCAAGTTTGAATCCAACTTGTGGTCTCTGTACGTCCCGCTCACCATCCTGACATACGGTATCAGGAAAAACCATTCGGGACTACTCGACCAACGATGAATAAATAGTATGTTGAAAATCCAATCCCTTACTGCCTTTTACGGTGCCCGCCAAATCCTGCACGAGGTGTCACTCAACGTGCAAAGCGGTGAGGTCCTTACGCTGATCGGTCCCAACGGGGCGGGCAAATCAACCCTGATCCGCGCGGTGAGCGGCGTTATTCCCTACCAGGGTCAAGTCCGCACGAATGGCGATGACTTCATTTCG
>Ga0114129_10015277_pt1 | contig 10927 bp, 10 predicted proteins | sample RhiMetdeltSRZDD1_FD_80071 | JGI IMG/M metagenome (GOLD analysis project Ga0114129, IMG submission 80071) | Populus rhizosphere microbial communities from Tennessee, USA - Rhizosphere MetaG P. deltoides SRZDD1 (version 2) (version 2) | ecosystem: Host-associated > Plants > Roots > Rhizosphere >... | reverse complement strand
TTCGTCGAACATGGGCACGCCGACGACACTCGAGTCGCGCGATGGCAGGACCGCTTGGATGGCTTCGAGCAGAAAGTCTTCGGCGGATGCCATCTGAACCGCGACATCGCGACGCTGATCAGGCAGGCGGGCTTCGAGATTGAACGCCTCGACCACGCATACCTGAAAGGCGCGCCGAAGTTTGCGGGTTTTCTTTATCGTGGCATCGCCAAGCGATCGGATTCCTGACAACGAGGCGAGTCGCGGCTGACGGATCGCGTCGCGCAAACACAATACGGTAATCGCAGACGAGTGCCGACCTCTTCAACCCCCTGGTAGTGTGCGAATTCGAGGGAGCCGCTCTTGCGTGTCTGTTTGCCGGAGTGTGTATGACACGTCGCACGATGAGCGCGATCGCGGTCGTCTTCGCTGTGTGCCTGCTGTGCACCGACGACCCTGCGTTCGCGGAGATTGCCCTTGGTCAAGTCGAGATCCGGCTCGAACGCATGTCCGGTGGCGGCTGCTCGCACTGCGGAGGATTCTCGAAGATCTACGACGTCGCGATTCGAGGAGACGGCGCCGTCGAATACCGCGACGGTGCAGAGCCCGATCGTGTCAACGTGCGCAGCGTGCCCGCCGATGACGTGATCGTGCTCGCCAACGAGTTCATCGCCGCCGGCTTTCTTGAAGCCCGTGAGTCGTACCGAGGCAAGCTCGGGTTGGTTCGTCAAGGCAATGGAGTTGTTCTCAAAACCGCCGGTGCTGATCGTGAGGCGCCGGAGGTGCGGCTTACGCTGCGGATTGGCGAACGCGTGAAACGAGTCAGCCTCATTCAGGACTATCCGGACGCCCTGGGCAGGTTGCCCGAGCTCGTCGATCGCATCGGCGGTCCAAACATGTGGCCGGTGCGGTAATTCAAGGGCGGGTCTAAAGACCCGCCTCTACGCCGGACAGCCTCTACGACAGGTAGAGGCGGACCTTCAGGTCCGCCTTGGCCCCGGCCTACGCACCTATCGTCCGAGTGCTTTCCGAATCTTTGAAAGATGGTGATAGCTATGTCGGACGGCGTGATCCTCCAGGAAGAACTGGCAGGTGAGCGGGGCGTCTCCGTAGAGTGACACCGGCGCCGCCTCCGCGAGGTCCGCGTCGCTGAGGGCGCGGATCGCGGCCGCAGCGGCCGCGCTGTTGCGCGCGAGCAGTTCGAGGGCCGCTTCCTTCGTGGGGTTGTCGTTCTCCTTGGCGTGGCCGGCATTCACCTCTGCGACCGCATCCCACGTGACGCCGGCGATGGGTTTGCCGGTCGCAAGGACCTGCGCGAGCTGGATCTCGAGCGGATAGATACTGGCCACATGATGGACGATGACGCCGATCTTCCGTTTATCGGTCGTGCCGAAGGGCGTGCGCCATTCGGCGTCCGTAAGGGTGGTTGCGAAGGCCGCAAGCGCGCGCGCCCCTTCTTCGAGCCGTTGCGCCAGTGCCTCAGCGCGTGCGCTCGCCGCGGCAGACGATCGCGGGGAATCCATTGATACCGTGCTCATACACTTCTCCTCTCACTTGCTTAAACGCGTCACCCGCGACGCAACACCGCAACCCACGCCTGACACCTGATACCCGAAACCTACCGTGTCGCCGGTTTCGTGCTCGCAGCGTTCCGCGGGTCGTCGGCCGGATTCACGTACTTGAACTCCACCGGACCCTGCCCGTACAGCACGATCGTCGTTTCAGCGGTTGTATAGGCGAAATGGTTCATGTGCGCCGGCATCGACGCATAACCGCCCGCGCCGAGCGTCTTATTCCCGGTCGCACTCTTGTTGAGTTTGTCCCCCATTCCGAACGTCAGCGCACCCGAGGTGACGACCACGTTTTCGTCGGTCGGATGCGAGTGAGCCGGAATTTGGTAATTGGCAGGGAACTTCAGCCGGACGGCGTACGGCACCGGCTTGGTCGGGTCGCCGGACAGTACGGCAATCTGCGCGCCCGCGGGCAGCATCGGCGGCGCCGGACCCCATGCGGCTTCTGCCGGAGTTTGAATGACGTGTGCATGACCTTGCGCGATGACGCGTGAAGTGCCGCCGGCGAGGATGGCCACCGCTGTGATCACCGATGCGATCGTCTTCATGTTTCCCCCTTCGACGGCCTTTGCACGGCCGCCTTACACCTGGCAAGGTACGCGGTGCGATAGGGATGCCGCGTCGCATGCGCGGGCCATTTTTCGTTCGGGCGTCGAAATGGCCTGAACGGGTCACGACCGGCCGTGTCCCGGAGCGCTACTCTGCGAGGAGTCCGCGTCGCGCAGCCTGCGCGACGGCGGCCGCGCGTGAGGAGACGCTGAGTTTGTTCAGGATGTTGGCAAGATGGCGGTGGACGGTATGGTCGCTGACGAACAGCTTTTCGGCGATCGCCTGGTTGGTCAGGCCATCGGCGACCAGTCGCAAGACCTCGAGCTCGCGAACCGTCAGGCCGCTCTCGTTGCGCGGACGAGACAAGGTGTCGGACGCCGGCGTCGACCGCGGCAGCGAGTCGAGCAGGAGGCGGGCGCGTGAGATTTCCAGTTCGGCCTTCAGTTCGGTCAGCACGTCGATTGCGCGTCGCGCCTCGAGCGCCGCATCGTCGATGCGCTCGAGCGAGGCGAGCGCCCGCGCCAGCTCGATCCGTGCGCGCGCCACTTCGTACGGCGCGTTGCTCTGCACGAACCGATCGACGGCATCTTCGAATTGCCGCCGCGCCTCGTCCTCATCGCCTGACGCCATCGCAACCCAGCCTGAGGCAAGGCTGGTTGCGGCCTTCAGCGGTAGTGTTGCGACGACCGCGGTAATTGCTGTGAGCTCAGCCAGCGCCGTCCGGGCGCCATCCACGTCGCCCGCCTCCGCCTGCGCCCGTACGAGCAGCTCGAGACCGGCTGCTCGATCGGTACGGTTCTGTGTCGGGACACGACGCAGGTATCGATCGATTTGCTCTGCGGCAGCGCGCATATCGCCGCGGTCGAACGCGAGTTCAGCGCGGCCGAGCAGTGCGAGCCCGTGCGCTCCAGCCTGGTCGAAGAGCGACGCGGCTTCGGTGAGACGGCCCTGGCGGCGGCGCAGCTCTGCGAGGCGGACGATGGCGTCCGGCGTCATCGCGGGGCGGCTCGCCGCGAGCTCGTCGCCGGCGGCAATCAGTTCCTGTTCCGCCTCCATCCAGGTACCGCGCCACATGCAGATCGATGCGTACTGCGTGCGGCAGACGGCGAACAGGGGCCGCAGCCCCCACTTTGCGCAGAACACTTTCAGGCGGGCACACCATTGGACGGCACGGTCGTAATCGCGGACGCGTTCGCAGGCGGCAATCATGTAGCAGCACGCCAGGGCTATCGCGACGAGATCCTTCAACTCGCCGGCGACAATGGCCGCGTTCACCTCGTCGAGGCGTCGCATGCCTTCCGAGATTGCGCCGGAGGCGACCAGCGCGAGTCCCTGCACCGAGACTCCAAGCATTTCGAGATCGATGTTGTGCACCTGCCGCGCGATGCGAATCCCTTCGGCGGCGAGCCTGTGCGCCCGATCCGGATCGCCGTCCTCCATCAGGCACAGCGATCCTTCCCGCACATTGAGCCACGCCTGTTCGTGACATTCGGGAAGGCCCGCCAACAGGCTCCTAGCGCGCTGAAGCCACCCGTTCGAGACCGCGTGCTCGCCGCGAAACGCCCAGGCGTCCCAGGCCAGCCAGACCGCGATTCTGGCAGCCGATTGACGATCGCCGCGCTCGCTGTACAAGCGATACGCGCGTTCGCGCGCCTCGAAGACACGGTCGGCATCGTCGAGCCACCACGCCGCCAGCGCGAGCCCCTCGAGTGCTTCCGGACTCTCGCGCTCGCGCAGCGACGATTCAAACGCGCTGCGGGCATCAGACCACGCCCCGCGAGACAGGCATTCGTCTCCGGCGGCGCAGTCGGATGGACGTTCACTCCACACAGTGATCGCAAATTATATGTTGCGCGCAATGACCATCGTTTGCCACGAGCGCGTGACTACGAAGACCTGACGGCGGTCACGAAGCACACGAAGAAATTTCTAGTTGCGGTTATCGTGAGCTTCGTGCGCGTCGCGGAGCGGCCTTCGTGGTTCACGGCTGCCGGCAACGTAGAATCGAGGCCCCATGCCGCCTTTGCGATTAATGGCCGTGCTCGCGCATCCTGACGACGAATCGCTCGGCATCGGCGGTACGCTCGCCAAGTACGCCAGTGAAGGCGTCGACGTGTTTCTTCTCACGGCGACGCGCGGGGATCGTGGTCGGTATCGCGATTATCGATTCGGCGATCCTCAGCATCCAGGCTCGCCCGCGCTGGCGGCCATTCGTGAGCGCGAGTTGCGCGCGGCTGCCGCGGCGTTAGGCGTGCAGGACGTGGCGTTGCTCGACTATCGCGACCAGGAGCTCGATCGCGCGAACCCACCGCAAATCATCGCCGCCATTGTCGAACATCTGCGGCGCGTTCACCCGGACGTCGTCATCACCTTCGGACCCGATGGCGCCTACGGCCATCCCGATCACATCGCGATTTCCCAGCTTGCGACGGGTGCCGTCGTTGCGGCTGCGGATCCCGCGATATCGAAGCTCTATTACATTGCGTGGCCGGCATCGACGTGGGCCGCCTATCAAAGTGCATTCAAGAAACTCACGTCCACGGTCGACGGTGTCGAACGTCAGGTCGTGCCCTGGCCGGATTGGGAAATCACGACCGTGATCGACACACGTCCGTTCACCCAGAAGGTATGGCAGGCAATCATCTGCCATGAATCACAGATGGGCATATACACACAGCTCGCGCAGCTCTCGCCGGAGCATCGCGACGCGGTGTGGGGTGAGCAGTCTTTCTATCGCGTCTTCAGCACGGTGAACGGCGGCCGCGCGCGCGAGACCGATCTTTTCGAGGGAATTCGCCAATGACGAGAAATGCAACGGACGCGGCCTTGGCCAAGACATCCGCCCGGCATGCGGCGCTCGAGATGGATCCGACCACGTTTCGCACGCTGGGGCATCGACTCGTCGACCAGCTCGCCGACTCGCTGGCATCGGTGCCTCGCGGCCCGGTGACGCGCGGTGAAGCCCCGTCGGCGGTTCGCGCTGCGCTCGGTTTAGTTGGATCGCTTCCGGAGGAGGGAACGGAACCGGGTCCGTTGCTCGAGCAAACCGCCCGGCTGCTGTTCGACCATTCGTTGTTCAACGCACATCCGCGATTCTTCGGGTACATCACCTCGCCGCCGTCGCCGATCGGAATCCTCGGCGATTTTCTCGCGTCGGCCATCAACCCGAACGTCGGGTCCTTCATCCTGTCGCCGGCCGCGACGGAGATCGAAGCGCAGACCGTGCGATGGATCGCGGAGCTGATCGGCTATCCACCTGATTGCGGCGGCCTCCTGGTCAGCGGCGGCAACATGGCGAATTTCGTCTGTTTCTTCGCGGCACGTCAGGCAAAGGCCGGCTGGAACGTGCGCGAGCAAGGCCTGGGCGGACACGCCGGTCGCAGACTCCGCGTGTACGGGTCGGTCGAGACACATACCTGGATTCAAAAGGCTGCGGACCTGAGCGGACTCGGCGTCGCGTCAATCCGCTGGGTTCCGACCGACTCGAAGCTCCGCATGGACGTCGCTGCGCTGCGGCGGCAGCTCGACGCAGACAGAGCCGCGGGTGATGTGCCGTGCATTGTCGTCGGAACAGGAGGCTCTGTGAGCACGGGTGCTGTCGATCCGCTGCACGAGATCGCCGCCGCGTGCAGGGAGTACGGTGCCTGGTTTCATGTCGATGGTGCCTATGGTGGTTTTGCCGCGGCAGTACCCGAGGCACCTGATGATCTTCGCGAGTTGAGCCAGGCGGATTCGGTGGCAGTCGATCCGCACAAATGGCTCTATGCGCCGCTCGAGGCCGGATGCGCGCTCGTGCGCGATTCGGACGCGCTGCGCGCCGCCTTCGCGTATCACCCACCGTACTATCACTTCGACGAGCGGGCGACCAACTACGTCGACTATGGTCCGCAGAACTCACGTGGTTTTCGCGCCCTGAAAGTGTGGCTCGCGCTCCGGCAGGTCGGAGCGTCCGGTTACCGGCGCATGATTTCCGACGACATCCGTCTGTCGCGCGCCATGGCCGCCACGGTCAGTCGGCACCCGGATCTTGAGCTGATCACGCAGGAATTGAGCATCACCACGTTCCGCTACGTCCCGCGTGACATGCGTGCTCACGTCGGTGAAGAGCAGGTCGAACGCCATCTCGATGCCCTCAACCGCGACCTCCTCGATCGGCTCCAACGTGGCGGCGAAATGTTCGTATCGAACGCCGTCATCGGCGGCCGGTACGCGCTGCGCGCCTGTATCGTAAACTTCCACACCGATGTTGGGGATGTCGAGGCGCTTCCGGAGATCGTGACACGTGTCGCGCAGGGGATTGATGCGGAGCTGCGCCCGACGGCTGCGCGATAACCCCGAAAGTTGGACGAGATGACGGACTTCGTCTCGGCCACCGCGTCGTACGAACGCTGGCTGGCCTCTCACATGGCTGTCGTCCAGAAGGATCTCGCGCTCAAGCACGAGCGCATGTCGGAGAGCCCTTTTGTGTTCCTGCGGGCGACGTTCTACCGATGGGTCGAACTGTTCCCGAGTGTGTGCGGCGACCTGACGGAATTACCGCATCTGGCCGCGGTCGGCGACCTGCACATCGAAAACTTCGGAACCTGGCGAGACCCCGAAGGACGCCTCGTCTGGGGTGTCAACGACCTCGATGAGGCGTCGACCCTGCCGTACGTCAGCGATTTGGTGCGGCTCGCCACGAGCGTGGCATTCGCGTTAGAAGACGGACACTTGCGGATAGGCTTTCGGGACGCGTGTGAGGCGATCGGCGACCTTCCGAAACGGCGCGACGAGTGGAAGCTGCTGCGCGCGATGGGATGGGAGACGGCGAACGTTCATCTCGCCACGTCGCAGGTTTGCAGAATGGTGTCGCGAGATCTCGGCCGCCGGAACACGCGATGGCTCGAACGCGCGACGGTTGCGATGGCCGAGGCGACGATTAGCGACTGGAAAGTGTGGGCAGCGAGGTCGCGAGCTCGAGCTTGATGGAAAAGCCGTAGAGCACCGACCAGCGGGAATAGCCGACGTACACCAGCGGCGATACGGACGATCCGCTGCATTCTCATGTAGCCGCCCTCGTCCGGTGGCGCGTCGAGCTCGCCGCTCTCGTACCCGTCCTTCTGGAAACGCAAATGCCTGCTCGCCAGTCCGGCGAGTGTGTAAATACCGGCTTGATCGGTGACCGCTGACTTACCTGACACGGGTTCGAGGACACCATCCCGCCACCGGGCGAGCGCTGTCAGCTGGCTTGTTTCTCCGATTGCGCTCAGGCCCTTCCGCCCATCGACCATCAGCGACGAAGGGGTCGCGTTGCCGGAAGGGGTTGCTGCGACCGCCGAAGGCTGGGCCAGGTTGCTCGAGCCGCCACACCCCGCACTCGTCAACGAACCAACGACGACATAGATCAGGGGGAACTTCACCTGGGCCTTCGTGAGTGAGTGCCGCGAGTCAGTGGACTGGCATCGTCCGCTTTCCGTCGACGATGGACGGAAAATCCCTCACCTCGTCGTACGCCTCGGTGATAAACCGATCCTTGCTCTGCTGTGTGTCGCCGAGCGTCGTCTTGTCGTAGGGCGCGGTCAGGTTCGCAGCGAGCACTTCCTTGAGCGACTTGCCCTGCTCGCGCAGCGCCTTCACCTTCGCCATGATGTCGACGAGCATCGCGCGGTAGGGAAGCAGATCCTGCTTCTTGACGAGCGTGCCGTGACCGGGTATCAGCGTCGTCTTCGCGTCCGCGAGTTTCTCGATCAAGTCGATGGCGTCGAGCATGCCGCGGATGGAACCGCCGTTGGCCTGATCGGCAAACGGGTACCCGAAGTTCCGGTAGAAGTCCTCGATGTAGATCACGTTCGCTTTGCGAAAGCGGACGATGGTGTCGCCGGCCGTATGGGACGGCATCATCGGAATGAAGTCGACGGTTTCGCCGTTCATGTTGAACGTGACGGCGGGTTGACCAGAAGTGGCCGGGTTGTAGTTGTAGGTGACGACAGGAACAGCGGCCATATCGGGCGTCGGCGCGGGCTGGCCGTTCGCGCGCGGCGGCGGACGGAGCATCTCGTTGCGCAGATTCTCCTGTGAGTAGATCAGTGCGCCCTGTTTCGCGAAGAACGCGTTGGCCCCCGTGTGGTCACCGTGGATATGCGTGTTGACCGCAATCCTGATGGGCGCGTTGGTGAAGGATCGAATCGTCTGCAGCGTCTTTTCGGCGACCTGCCTGTTCTGCGTATCGACCATCAGCACGCCGTCGGGCCCGAAGAGCGCCATCACTCTTCCGCCGGAAGCGTCCGGGTGTGCGGGGTCGAGCGCTTCGGAACCATGGATCACGAACAGGTTCGGCGACATCTTCGCCGTGACCATGATCTGAATCTTCTCCCAGGGCGTTTCGTAGCCCGGTGGAAACGTGTAGGTGCCTTTTCCGGGTGCGACGAGCTCAATCGGGTAGCCCGCCTCCTGCGCCACGCCATGGACAGGCAGGATCGCGAGCGCCGCCACACCGAGGGACAGCAGTGCGCGTTTGATGGTCATCGGCACCTCCGCGGTGGCGACTCTATCACGGCAAAACGGGAGTAGGATTGTCGCCGGAGGAACGATGCGCACGCTGCTCAAAGCCCTGCTTCCGCTCGTACTCTTGACGGCCGCTGTCGCCGCGCAGAACCCCACGCCGACGACGATCCCAAACGGGCTCCCGGAGTGGGCGTACAACATTCCCGACAAAGTGCAGCCGCCTGAACCGAAGGTTCCGAGCGTTGTCCGTGTCGCCGGCAGCAGCAAGGAACTCGAGGCGTCGGCGATCGCCGGCAACGCGAATCCGCCGGATTGGTTTCCCGACGAACACCCCGCGCCGCCGCGCAGCGTAAAAGGCCCGATGCCGAACGCCTGCGGGTCGTGTCACCTGATGTCCGGCCAGGGGCATCCAGAGTCGGCCGACATCGCGGGGATGCCTGCCGAATACATCATCCGGCAGATGAGTTACTTCAAGAGCGGCGTACGGAAAGAGGACGCGCGAATGGGCCCCATCGCGCGCGCCGTCTCGGATGAGGACGTGCGGCAGGCCGCGGAGTACTTCGCCGCAGTAAAGCCGAACCCGTTCGTGAAGGTGATCGAGACCGCAACACCACCGAAGACGTACGTCAGTGCCGACGCGCGCCACCGTCGGATCATGCCGGAGGGTGGAACCGAACCGATCGGGCGGCGCATCATCCAGATTCCCGAGGATCCGATGCAGGTGACGGTCCGCAATCCTCACTCAGGGTTCATTGCGTACGTGCCACCTGGAAGCATCAAGAAGGGGGAGGGTCTCGTCAAGACCGGCGGCGGAGGGAAGACGATTCAGTGCGCCATCTGCCACGGCGATGCGCTCACCGGTCTCGGCGAAGTGCCGCGCCTGGCTGGCCTGCAGCCGGTCTACCTTGCGCGGCAGCTCATTCAGATGCAGAACGGAACCAGCGCTGGTACCAACGCAGCGCTGATGAAGAAGGTCGTCGCGAAGCTGTCGGAGGAGGACATCATCGCGATCTCGGCCTACCTCGGGTCGCTGCCGCCTCGCTAAATTCGGGTTCACGGGGTTCAATGGGTTCAAAAGGTTCATTGGGTTCGGCTTGAACCTCATGAACCCTATGAACCTTATGAACCTTATGAACCCATGAATCATCGGCCAGGCTGGCCTGCGCCGCGCCCTCCAGCACCAGCCCCAGCACCAGCGCCAGCGCCGGCACCATAGCCGGCAGCGGGTCCAACCGCGGCCGCCGGCGTCATACAAGGCGTGGCCGGATCATTCAGACCCGCAGGGCAATTCGGATTCGTCAACGCCGTGTCTGCGGGCCACGTCTGAATCGCTCCGCCGTCAACACGGAACGGAGGAGGCTCCTGCTGCCGCAGGCCGTGGATCGCGTTCGAATAGTAGTCCGTGTACCGGATGCTTCCGCCTTTCGCATCCACGAGACCAACGGAGCCCTGGAAGAGTCCCGGCTCCGGCGCCCCCTTGGGAACCGTGCCTTCGAAGATGTACAGGCGGTTCTCGTGCATCGTGATGTAGCCGAAGGTGCGCGACTGGTCCGCGTTGGTGAGCTGCATGAAGATGCCTTCGACGACCTGCTCGAACTGCAGGTTCATGTCGGTAACTTTCGCGCCAGGCCGCTGAACGTATTTGAGTGCGGCAAAGGTCAGTGCGCCGCGAACGTCCATCTTCCAGTAACCCAGACCGATAATGCCGCCGCGCCGGCCATCCTGCGTCCCGATGCAGGTTTCCGCGCCTGCGGGGCACTGCTTCGCGCGTTCCGCGCCAAGTTTCGGCAGCACGCGATAGTCGACGACCGTCACGGAGTACCGCTCGGCGCCATGCGACCCCGAGTACACCTTCGCGGGGAGGCTATAGCGATACTGCGACATGTACGTGGTGTTCTCGACCTTCGGCTTGCCGGGGAAGTTCACCTCGAAGCCGTCCTCAGGAAACTTGAAGTTGTCCCAGGCTTCCTGAGCGAGCACAGGCGTCGCAAGCGAGAGGGCGACGGCCGCCGCCATCCATGAAATCACGCGCATCTTCCGTCCTCCGGGGCTGGAAGAACTGACTATACCCGAAAGTTCACGATTTGCCGGGGTCGCGTGCGGTTGGTGCCGTCGTGCCGGCCGACGGCGAGATCGCTGCGATCGAGGACGTTGTCCGGTGCTCCCACCCGGTACCACCGCCACGCGTATGGCTCGAGCGTGATTGGGTGTTGACCGTCGCTGTGCCGGTGGCTGTGGCGGCCGTCGAACACTTCGACGAGCATCTCGTCACGTTCGGCACCTACGCGCAGCCGCAGCTTCGCGTTCTTGTACCAGAGGTCGTCGATCGACATCGCGCCGAAACG